>OBLU010005059.1_pt1 | contig 11872 bp, 5 predicted proteins | sample 1518681 | NCBI WGS metagenome assembly OBLU01 (sample SAMEA3539304, study PRJEB22396) | soil metagenome | biome: tundra; feature: field; material: soil | place: USA | collected 2010-05 | depth 0.15 m
ACAGGTATTTGCCGCCTGCGTCCCACGCCGGCCAGCTCGCGTCCGAGAGCCCGTCGGTCACCTGCCGGGTCTGCCCGGTCTCCACGTTGTATACGACGATCGCCTTGTAGAGCGAGTTCAGGTGCTTCACGTACGCGATCCACTTCGAGTCGGGGCTCCAGGCCGGATTCATCGTGCGGGTCGGCACCATCCAGGGGTCCTCGCCGACGATCCTGGACTGTCCGGATGCGACGTCAAGCACCCAGAGCTTGAGGTCGGTGTCGTGATACAGGATCCGCTTGCCGTCGGGCGACCATGCCGGCGTGTAGTAATGCTTGGTGTTCGGCAGCGCGATTTCGCGCGGCGGTGTGAGGCCATCCTGCGCCTCGATGTACAGCCGGTACTCGCCCGACTTGTCGCTGAAGTACGAGACGAGCTTGCCGTCGGGCGACCACGCCGGATCACGCTCGGCGGTGCCGCTCGAGTTCGTGAGGTTGCGCACGTCGCCCTTGTCGGCGGGAATTGTGAAGATCTCGCCGCGCGCCTCGACGAGCGCGCGCTTGCCGGTGGGCGAGAGCGCCATGCTCACGATCCGGCCCGACACGTCCTTCCATTGCGGCATCATCCACGGAAAGTCGCCGCTGGCGGTGATGTTCACGACGTGGTGCTTCCCGGTCTTCGGATCGAGTTCATGGACGTAACCCGCCTGCTCGAACACCAGCGCACCGGCGCCCGCGTCGAGCGTCTTCACGTCGAAGTCGGAGAAGTCGGTGACCTGCGCGAGTTTCTTCGTCGCGCTCTCGTACGACCAGACGTTGGCCACGCCGTCGCGGTCCGAGATGAAATAGACGACGTCACCCACCCACGCCGGATCCATGTCCTTCGAATCCTTCCAGGGCGGCGACTCGAGGTCGAGCGTCTTGAGGTCCACGATCCAGATGGGACGGTTCTGTCCGCCGCGATAGTTGCGGCGCTCCTCGTCCCACGAGTTGTTCATGCGATACGCGACCTTCTTCCCGTCGGGCGAGATCTTTCCCTGGTATGCGCGATTCAGCGGCAGCGGTTCCTCCACGCCCCCGGCCGCGGGCACCGTGTAGAACTTCGGTGCCGCCGTGGGCCCGTTGGTTTCGCGTGTGGAGGCGAACAGCACGCTCTTTCCGTCGGGCGTCCAGCCCTGCACCACGTCGGGCGCGGTATTCCACGTGAGACGCTTCGGGTCGCCGCCGTCGATGCCCACGACGTAGACATCCACGTTGCCGCCGTATTCCGCGCTGAACGCCACCCACTTGCCGTCGGGCGAGATCTTCGGGTTCTCGGTCGCGCCCTGGAAGCTCGTGAGCCGACGGGCGGCGCCGCCGCCGCGCGGGGCCACCCAGATGTTCTGCGCGTACGCGAACGCGATGTTGCCGGCGCTGACCGACGGCGAACGCAGCATTCGCGTCTGCGCGGACATCGACGATGCCGACAGCGCCAGCAGCGTGCAGGTGATTCCCAAACGGTTCATGACGCGGATCATTGGATCGCCGCCTTGACCGTCGGCTTGTTGGCGTACTTGTCGAACCAGCTCAGGACATAGAGCTGGGTCCGCAGGAAATTCGACGGCGTGCTGCTCGTGCCGTGGAACTCGTTGTTGAACCGGAGCAGCGCCGTCGGCACGCCGCGCAGCTTCAGCGCGCGGTAGAACTCCTCCGATTGCGGCATCGGCGTCCGCAGGTCGAGCACGCCGGTCATCAGCATCGTCGGCGTCTTCACGTTGCCGACGTACATGATGGGCGAGCGGCGGAGATACTCGCTCGGATCCTCCCAGAACGGCTTCTCGAAGTTGCGGTACCACCCCGAGCCGTCGGTCTCGCCCACGAAGCTGATCCAGTCGATCACGGGGCAGAGCACCGCCGCCGCGGTGAAGCGGTTCGTGTGGCCAACGGTCCACGCCGTCAGCACGCCGCCGCCGGAGCAGCCGTAGACGAAGAGGTTCTTCGTGTCGATATAGCCGCGGCCGATCACCGTGTCCACGCCGGCCATCAGGTCGTCGAAATCCTTGCCGGGATAGGCGTTCTTGATCTCGTTCGTGAACTTCACGCCGTAGCCGGTGCTGCCGCGCGGATTCGTGTAGAGCACCACGTACCCGTTGGCGGCGTTGTTCTGCCGCGCGAAGCTGAACGCGACGTTATACATCGACTGTGGTCCGCCGTGGATGTCGAGGATCAGCGGGTACTTTTTCGCAGGATCGAATCCGGGCGGCTTCACGATCCAGCCCTGGATCTTCAGGCCGTCCTTCGACGTGTACCAGACCTCTTCCGTCTGCGCGAGTTCCTTTCCGCGAATCACGTCTTCGTTGATCGCCGTCACCTGCGCAAACGTCGACGTCGCACCGGTCTTCGGAATCGCGAACGTCACCACATCGTTCGGCAACGTTGGCGTCGAGCGCACGCCGACGGCGACACCGGTTCGCCCGATATCCGTGACCGTGAGGACCTGCTTCCCTGTCGTCACCGCCCGCACCTGCCCGCTCACCGACGCGAAATAGAGGTTCTTCGAACCTTCGCTCTCGACGTTGAAGTACACGCCGCCGCCGTCTGTCGCCCAAAGCATTCCGGAGATCGGACGGTCGAGGTTGGCGGTGAGGACGCGGCGGTTCGACCCGTCGGAATTCATCACGGTGAGCCGCGATTCCGACCACGCCGAATGATCGACCGAGTCCGCCGACATGTAGGCGATCAGCTTGCCGTCGGGCGAGTAGGCGGGACTGTTGTCCGGACCCGCGTGGTGTGTGAGCTGCACGACGGCGCCGCTCTCGACATTGGCCGAATAAATTTCCGACTCGCGGAACGCGTGCTCGGCGTCCTCGACGCGATGCGACGAGAAGGCGATGGTCTTGCTGTCCGCCGAGAAGGTCGGGCCGCTGTGGTTCCAGTCGCCGCTCGTCACCTGGCGCGGGGTGCCGCCGTCGGCCGAGATGACGAAGATGTGCCGGTACGATTCGTCGGTGTAGCCGATGCGGTCGGAGCGGAAATCGAGTCGCATGACGATCTTCGGCGGCTCGATCCACTTGGCCCCCTTGGGCGCGGCCGGCATCGCGATCCGCCATTCCTGTTTCACCGGCACGTTCATGGTGAAGGCGATCGACTTGCCGTCGGGCGCCCACTCGAGTGCGGCCGGCGTTTCCGTCAGGCGCGAGATCTGGCTGGCCGCACCCTCGGCGTCCATCCACCGCACCCAGATCTGCGAGCCGGCTGCTTCGCCCTTCGCGACGTACGCGATCCGCTTGCCGTCGGGGGACCAGCGCACGTCCGAACCCTGCGCGAGCGCGCGCTGGTGCGAGCCGTCGGCGTTCATCATCCAGAGGCTCGTTTCCCACTTGTCGTTCATCTTGTCGATCCAGCGGCGCGTGTAGATGATCTGAGTGCCGTCCGGTGAAAGCTGTGGCGTCTGGACGTCGCTCCAGTCGAGATACTGCTCGATCGAGAGTTTGCTCTGGGCGTGGGTCTGCGCGATGGCCGGAACTGCGGCGAAAGCAGCGAGCAGGAGGGCGCCGAGCGTGGCGCGAAGGTTTAGGCGCATACGAACTCCGATGGGTGGGTTGTAGAGTGAAAAACGTGCGGAAATCAGGGGGGATTCGCTAGGGTCCGCTTCCGGTTCGTGCAAGGTGCGCGATGCTCCCGGCGGGCGAGATGGTATTCGCCCAGGGCGGCCTTCCGCTTCGCGTCGCTGTCGCGCCGCTCGCCCGGGCTCGTCCTGTGCGAACACCATCCCGCCCACCGTGCCATCAGTGCCTCGGAGAGAGCGGGTGGGTATGTCCTGACGGGTCCGCTCGCTGTATGGACGGAGTCCGGCGGGACATACCCGCCCGCGAACGACCACCGCCCGGCGGGACATACCCGCACGCGACCGACGAGGCCAGATGTGCGACGACCTATTGCCGCGCGAGCTTCGCCTGGCGCCGGCTCAGCCACACTCCAAGCGCAAGCCACACCGCCGACATCGGCACCGCCACCCAGCTGATGGCCGACAGGCCGAGCCCCAGCGCGGTGAGTCCGGCGAACGTCCATGCGCCAATCTGGTCTCCGCCGCGGTAGACGAACGTCTCGATGAAGCTCTTCGCCTTGTACTTGTCCTCGCGCGGCACCACGGTGAACAGCACTTCCATTCCCGGGTTCGTCAGGGCGAAGTTGCCGGCCCGACGCAGCACCACGAACGCCGCGAGCGCGCCGAACACGGGAACGCTCGCCAATACACCGAAGCCGAGCATCGACACGATGGGAAGAAAGGCGAGCGCCGATACGAGGCCGAACCAGCGGATGATCCGTCCGGTGAGGAATATCTGCGTGAGCACCGTCAGCACCTGCACAAGCAACTCGACGCGTGCGAGCACCGCCGTGCGCATAGCGCGGTCGGTGAACGTGGCGCCGACGATCGACGACTGCTCGAAGTACAGAAAGGTCGATCCGATCGTGAAGAGCACGAGGAAGACCGCGATCCCGAGCAGGTATGGCGACTTGACGGTATGAGTGAAGCCGGCCCACAGATTGCCGCCCACCGCGCGCCCCTGAAGCTGCGCCACCTGCGACACCTGCGCCCGGCGATCGGGGTCCCCCGCGCGCTCGGGTGCGGTCCCGGGCAGCGGGAAGCGCGCCACCGCAACCACCGCGAGCTCGAGCAGCACGCAACTCACGAGCAGCAGGTTCACGTCGCCGATGCTCTTCGCGAGCACGGCGGTCGCCGCGCTCCCAGCCACGGACCCGAGCGTTCCGCCGACGCCGATGAATCCGAACAGCCGCTTGGCCTGCTCGCTCCGGAAGACATCCGCCATGAAGCACCAGAACAGCGACGTCACGAAGAGGGTGAACATGCTCGTCCACACGAAGAACGCGCGGCCCGTCCAGACATCGAGTGCGCCGCCGTCGTGTCCGCGGCCGAGGCGGAGGAGCATGTAGAACACGAGCAGGCTCGCGACGATCACCTGATAGGCGTAGGGAATGAACTTGCGCGGTGGAAAGCGCACGACGAGCGCCCAGAACAGCGGATTCGCGACGAGCGTCGTGGTCAGCGTGCCGACGAACAGCCAGCTGAGCTGCGTCGGCGTCGTGCCGGCCGCGACGGCGTCGCGCAACGGGCGCAGCACGAACCAGCTCGCCAGTGCGCAGAAGAAGAACACCGCCGACGCCAGCATCGCGCGCACTTCCTGCGGCTCGACGTCCACGACGCGGCGGAGCAGGGAATGCACCGCGCCGTGCTCCGCGCGCGTCCGTTCAGCCGGCTGGTTCAGGGGCCGTTCTTTTGCTGCGCATGCCACGCCGCGAGCACCTCGGCCTCTTTCGACGCTGAGATCCCCGCGATCGCACCGTCATCCATCGCCTTCCGCTCTTCCGGCGTCCGCGTCTTGTGCCAGTCGAGCGTGTCCTTCGCCGTTACGCCGAGCGGGCGGAAGGTCAGTCCCTTCGCGAGTGCCTTCGCCGTGTTCCGCTGGCAGAATCCCGCGGTGGCACCCACGGGCGGCATCCACACGGGCATGTGCCTCCAGCCGTTGACGCCGTGGGCCTTGAGGAAGTCCGCGGGCACGAACGTGAACTGAGCGCCGGCGTTCGTCACCGCCCGGATTCCGGTGAGCATTTCGCCGATCGTGAGCGGTTTCGCCGGACCTGTCGCGTTGTAGGTGCCGAAGACGCGTGCCTCCGCCATCCGGATCATCCACTCGGCAAGGTCGCGCGAGTCGATGAACTGCACGGGATCTGTGGGATTGCCGGGTGCGAGCACTTCGCCGCCCTTGTCGATCCGCACCGGCCAATAGGTGAAGCGATCCGACTTGTCGAGCGGGCCGACGATCAGTCCCGGCCGGATGATCGTGTTGATCCCCGGGTACTTCCTCCCGACTTCCATTTCAGACTCTGTCTTCAGCGCGCCGTAGTACTTGCGCGCGTCGTCGGGCGAGACGGCGTAGGCGTCGAGCCCGGCGGGAAGCGGCGTGAGCCCGTCTGTCTCGTCGGCGCCGGGGTGGCTGTTGTCCGCGTACACCGACAGTGTCGAGATGAACATGTAGTGCTTCGTGTGCCCGGCGAGCTGCTGCGCGGCGTTCCGCACCCAGGCGGGGAGCGTCGTCGGGTTGTCGATGACGACGTCGAACGAGCGCCCCGCAAGCGCGGCGACGTCGCCGTTCAAATCGCCGACGAGCTGTTCCACGCGTCCCTTGAAGAAGTCGGGACGAGTCTTGTTGCGATTGAACAGCGTCACGCGATGACCGCGCGCGGTGGCGTACTCGACTTGCTCCGGTCCGGTGAAACCCGTGCCGCCGAGGATGAGGATGTCGAGCGCCGCGGGGGCGCGGCCGGCGCGCTTGGCCGGCGACTTCGGCTCGGTGGTCGGCGCCCCTCCGAACGCAAGCGTGGGAAGACCGGCCAGACCGATGGCGCCACCGGCGGCGGTGACCGACTTGATGAAGGTACGGCGAGTATGAGACATCCGGTGCGTCCTGAGTGAGAGGAGGTCCGCGGCTCAGTTCCTGAACCAGATCACGGCGTAGTAGATGCCGGTCCTGCCGTTGGCCCGGGTGCGCGTCGTCGGGCACGTGGCGAACCGCAGGTACGCCGCCACCGATCCGGATGGCTCCGCGCCCGGCGGATACAGCTCCACGAACTCGACGTCGTCGGTGTCGTATACGTCAAGCGATTGTTGGCCGACCGCCCGGTTGCCGTTCAGCAGTATGCAGACGGTGTTGTTGATCACCTGCAGGTCGCTCGAGAGGCTGGAGGCGCTGGGCGCACGCCGGATCGCCTCGCCGAGGGTGAGGTCGCTGAGCGGCGCAAGTTCTTCACGCGTGACGACGACCGCGTTCATGTAGCGCTGGGCCAGCCGCGTTTGCGTTTCGTGCCAGACGAATGTCGCCGAGTTCCCGGTGCCGGAGAGGATCTCCTGCTTGGCCTTGGAGAGCGTCGTGTCGATCAGCGACAGGCGGACGATGACGCCGCGCCAGTCCGTCAGCTGCACGCTTTGCATCGTGCCGACGTATCCCGTCTTCACCACGTGAAGGATGGTCGGTCCGTTGCGCACGGAAGTGAAAGTGAACCAGCCGTCGCTGCCGGTCGTCGCGGAGCCGCGGCGATTGCCGATCAGGTCGACCGACGCGCCGGGAATCGGGTGATTGTTTTCATCCACGACGATGCCGGCGAGCACGTTCATCTCTGCTACCACCTTCACCGTGTCGAGCACGGTGTGCATCGGCACCAGTATCACGATCAGCGAGTCGTTGGCCGGCAAGACGTCGATGATCGCGATCGCCGGCAGGTAGCCGATGCGCCGGACGCTGATCGTCTGCATCCCCTTCGGAACGTTGGGCAGCGAGAACAGGCCCTGTACATCGCTGCGCGCGCTCCCCTTGACGCCTTCCACCTTCACCTCTGCGTCGGCGAGCGGGCGGCCTTCCGGCGACTGGACGTGCCCCCTGAGCGGCGGAATCGCGATCGCGGGCTGCTGGGCGCCGGCCCGCGACGCGGCGGCCACGCACAGAGCGGCCACGCACACGGTGGCGATCGCAGATCGAACAAATGACTTCATCGTCACCTCCCGTGGCCGTTTCCCCTTCAAAGGTCGACGCCGAGCGGCAGCGATACAAGAGAGCACGCTGCGACTTGGTGCCGAAACGACGACGGGCGCAGGAGACATCTCCTGCGCCCGTCGCCTGCGAAATACTCACCAAGGCTTACGGAGCGCCGTAGTTCGGGTTGGTGCTGTACTCCTGGTAAGGAACCGGATAGCACGTCTGCGTGCCGACGCTCGCGTAGCCGGGCTTGTAATACACTGCGCCGGCAGGCTTGATGTTCAGCGTCGCCGCCGGATTGCGGCGGTAATCGGCCAGCTTGCGGTCTTCAAGATAGAAATCGAGGCTCTTCTGCCACATGAGTTCCGTCAGCACGCTCGCCGCGTCGGTCGCGCCCGCGTACGCCGGCTGGCTGTTCGCCGCGCGGCGGGCCGCGATCAGCGCCAGCTCCTGCGCGGAGCTGGTCGAGGCTTCGGCGGCGATGTAGTCCGCCTCGAGACGCGAGGCGAGACGCATCGGACTTCCGTAGGCCGTGAACTTATTCTGCGGGAAGAACCCGTTCGGCAGGGCGTCCTGCCCACGAATTGCCGTCTGCGCCGGAGTGAAGAACGGCACGCGCGGATCGCCCGTTTGATAGCCCGCCGCGACGCTGACCGCGCTGCGGTCGAACGTGTATTGATAGACCCTGTTGTACATGCGGTTCGCGTTGTTCAGGTCCGCAAGGTAGACCATGTTGTAGACGAACCCGGCCGGCACGAGTGCCGCGGCCGCCAGCGCACCCGCGTTGTCGCCTCGCTGGAGCCGGGCACGCGCCGTGCCGACGGCCGACGCGTTGGCCAGGTTGATCCCATCAGCCGAGGCGTTCGCCAGGCCGACCGTCCTGCCCACGTTGAACCAGTACGTCGCCGTATCGAGCATCTGCGCCGTGGTCAGTTTCGGGCCCGATGCGAGCGAGCTGATTGAGAGGTCCCCGTTGCAGAAGTCCGTGGCCATGTGCAGGACTGCATAGCCCCGGAACGTCGCCGCGCGAGCGATGTTGATGTTCGAGGTCGGGCTCGGCAGGGTGAGGTCGAGCACGATCTTCGTCGAGGCCGCCGCGAGCGCGATCGGCGTCCAGACGTCGGACAGGAGCGAGCCGTTCACGTCGGCAATCTGCCTGAACCCGAACTCGTTTCGGGTCGGGAAAGTATCGGCCACGTCGGCTTCACCCGAGAACCAGGAGCTGTACACCGCCAGCCAGCCGTAGGCCGCCGCGAAGTTCTGTTGCGCGGAGTTGGCGAGCAGTGTCTGGCTGGCCGTCGGATCGACGGTTGCAGCGTCGATCACGTTCGGGTTCGTCACGTCGACGAACTTGTTGGAGCAGGCTGCGGTGCCGCAAATCAGCACCGAGACTGCGATGGTGCGCGTCACCGCGCGTTGGATCGTATTCATCATGATCATCTCGCGGCTCAGAAGGTGAGGTTGACGCGAAGAACGGTCTTCTGCGCGTTGGGAAGAGTCAGGAAATCCTGGCGAGAGAAGGCGCCGGCCTGTGCGTTGAGTTCCGGATCAGCGCCCGAGTACTTCGTCCAGACCTTGATGTTCTGCATGGCCAGCGTCACGGAGGCACTCTGCACCGTCTGTCCGAAACCGTGGAGCAGTGACCCCGGCAGCGTGTACGTGGCCGAGAGCTCGCGCAGCTTCACGAAATCGCCCGGCTCGAGGTACGCGTCGATCACGTTGCTGACCGTCTCGGGCAAGCCCGTGATGGTCACGAACGCCGGATGGCCCGGCGTGAGATCGCCGAATCGGCGCAGGCGCTCGTAGGGTGAAAGCGCCAGCGTATCGAGGCGGAGATTCGAGCGGACGAGCTGCGTTTCACGGAAGTACGCCGTGTAGTTCTCCACCAGGAAGTTCTTCTTCGCGTCGAGCAGCGCGGAGAAACGCCAGTTCTTGGCGACCGTGATCGTATTGGTGAGGTTCCACTCGAGCGTCGGGAACAGGTTGCCCATCGGCGTGAGCGTGTCGTTGACGATCACGAGCTTTTTGGCGACGTCGATCGACTGGATCTTCTTCGAGACGTACACCCCCAGCTGCTGGCCGACGAGCGTGCGGCCCGCGGCGCCGAGCGCGAACGGCGCGAGGCCGCCAAGGCTCGTGAGCTCGTTGTGGAGCGTGTTGACACCGGCGCGGATATCCCAGCGGATATTGCGCTGGTCGACCGCCGCGATATTCAGCGCGAGTTCAACGCCGCTGTTCACCACGGAACCGATGTTGGCGAGCGGGTTCGCGTTGAAACCGAGCGACGGCGGGATCGGCTCCGCGAGGATCAGCTGGTTCGTGACCTTGTTGAAGTAGGTGAGTTCGACCGAGACGCGGTTCTTGAAGAATCCGGCGTCGAGGCCGGCCTCAAACTCCACGCCTTTTTCCGGCTTCAGGTTCGCGTTGCCGGGGTTGCCCGGAACGGCGCCGGCGTTTTCCGTGGTGCTGATGTCATACGGCGCGGCCGCCAAGGTGTGGAGCGCGGTCCCGGGTCCGGGCGAACGGCCCGTGGTGCCCCATGCCGCGCGCAGGCGCAGCGTGTTGACGTACTTCGCGAACTTGTCGAAGAACTTTTCTTCCGAGATCGCCCAGCTGGCGCCGACCTTCGGCAGGACGAATGCCGGAGCTTCCGCACCGAACGACGAGTTCTTGTCGATACGAAGGCCGAGCTGCAGGAATCGCTTGTTCTCGTTGCCGATCTGCAGCTGGCCGAGATACCCGAACTGGCGCTGCTCGGTGAAGCTTCCGCCGCCCGTGATCGTGGACGCCGAGGTCACGCTATTATTGGCGTTCGTGACGAAGCCGATGCCGGTCGCGTTCAGGCTGGTGATGCGCGTCGAGATGACCTGCAAGCCGAACGAGAGGTTCGTCTCCCACGAGCTGCCCCACTCCTTCCTCATGTTGCCGAGGTAGTCGAACGTGTAGCGCTCGTTGGTGGCCTCCGTCTGTGCGTTCTGCCCGCCGTCCGTCAAGCCGCCGTACCACGTGCTGTCGTTCTTCAGGAAGGCGTTCGTGTTCTGGCTCTGCAGGAAGTCCATGCCGAGGGTGAACCGGTTCGAGAACCAGGGCTTCGGCAGGTAGTTCGCCGTCAGGCTCGTGATGACGCGGTGCGAGAGAAGGTCGTGATCGACCGAGTTGATCGCGTTGTAATGACGGTTGAAGCCGTACCAGCCGTCGTACTGCGCCCCGGGAAGGGTAGTGCGCGTCGACGGGTTGCCGAGGAGTGCGCCGCCCAACCAGCCGATCGTGTTGTTGTCGTTGTCCGGCAGCCTCGCGTCGCTTTGCGTCAGACCGAGACCGGCATCGATCGTGAGCTGCGCGTTCGGAACGTAGTTGAAGTTCGAGCGAATGCTGTAGCGGTTGTAATTGTTGTTCGGCAGGACGCCGTTTTCCTTGTCCTGCCCGTAGCTCAGATTGTAGCCGTAGTTCTGGCCGCCCCCGCGCGCGCCCCAGTCGATGATGCTGGAGCTGCCGTTCCGAAATGCGCCCGCGCGAAGCAGCGGGTTGTCGTGCACCAGCGTGCCGACGGACTGACCAACGCAGAGCGGATTGGTGCTCGTCGAGGCGACCGTCGCAGCCGTGCAGAGACCGTAGTTGTCGGGCGGTGTCCACTGGTTCACCAGGTTGCCGCCCTCGATGCGAAGCGACTGCGTGAAGCTGGTCGCACCGGCGTGCCCCTTCTTGGTGATGATCTGGATCACGCCGGCACTGGCATCGGCGCCGTACAGCGTTGCCGCGGCCGGTCCCTTCACGACTTCGATGCTCTCGATGTCATCCGGGTTGATGTCGTTGAGGCGGTCGTACACCTGACCGCTCTGGCCGCTGGAGGTCGTGCCTTCGTTGATGCGAATGCCGTCGACGAACAGCAGTGGGTCGTTCGACAGGTTGATCGACGACGCGCCGCGGATGCGGATCGTGGTGGCGGAACCCACCGTGCCGGACTGTGCGCTCAGCGAGATGCCCGGAACCTGCGACTGGAGCGTGCCGGCCACGTTGCTGACCGGCGCGGTCGCGATGATGTCCGCAGCCGAAACCGAGGCGACGACGGCGGCCTGCGCCTTTCGTTCCTGGTTGCCGGCGGTACCCGTCACGACGATCTGCGAGAGGTTGACGGTCGACGCCGTCATCTGCACAGTCATGGTCGTGGTCTGACCCGCTGTGACGCGCACCGTGTCGGTTGTGGCCTTGTAACCAAGGCGGAAAACGCCGACCACCGCGGAGCCGGCGCGAACATTGACGAGGCGGAACTCGCCGTCACGGTTCGTCAGCGCTTCGAGGGTGGTTCCGCGTACGATCACGCGGGCATCGGCGATGGCTTGGCTGGTGGCTGCGTCAGTCACC
>OBLU010005061.1_pt1 | contig 11870 bp, 9 predicted proteins | sample 1518681 | NCBI WGS metagenome assembly OBLU01 (sample SAMEA3539304, study PRJEB22396) | soil metagenome | biome: tundra; feature: field; material: soil | place: USA | collected 2010-05 | depth 0.15 m
AATGCCTGCCTGTGGGATAATAGCCGCATGGCGAAGAAAGGACGCAGGGCTACCAACGAGGAGCGCCTCGCTGCGATCCAGATGCACGAGAATAGAATCCCCGCCGACCGCATAGCGGATATCCTTGGCGTAAGCCGGGCGTCGGTATTCGAGTGGATCGCGAAATACCGCGAGGGCGGCCTGGCCGCGATCTCCACGAAGATCGCATCGGGTCGGCCGACGTCGCTGGATGACAGTGAGATGATCCGCCTCTATGCGATGATCAACGGCAAGGACCCGCGGACTCAGGGTTTCGGGATGGCATTGTGGTCCCGGGCGCTGATCCGGGACATGATAAAGCGGGCCTTCGGGAAGAGCGCTTCGCTGGTCACCACGGGCCGGATCCTCGCGAAGCTGGGCATGTCGCCGCAGCGCCCGCTGTACCGGGCCTGGAAGCAGGATCCTGCCCGGGTGGAGAAGTGGAAGCGCGAGGAGTTCCCGGCGATCCGGGCCCGGGCTGCGGGCGCGGGCGCGGTGATCCTCTTCGCTGATGAGGCGTCCGTCCGCACCGATTACCATGCCGGCACGACGTGGGCCCCGGTCGGGCAGACGCCGGTGGTGACGGGACCGGCGGTCCGGCACGCGGTGAAGATGGTCTCGGCGGTCGGCGCCCGCGGCGAGTGCAGCTTCGAGGTGCACGAAGGGAGCATGAACGCCGGCCGGTTCACCGGGTTCCTGGAGAAGCTGCTGCACGACTTTGACCGGCCCGTTTTTCTGGTCGTCGACGGCAGTTCCGTGCACAAGGCCAAAAAGGTCAGGGAGTTCGCAGCCGGCACGCAGGGCCGGCTGGAGCTGTTCTTCCTCCCGCCGTATTCACCCGAGCTGAACCCCGATGAATGGGCGAGCAAGAATGTCAAGCACGACAAGATAGCACGGGCTGTGCCGATGAACCGGGATGATCTGAAGGCCGTCGCCGTTGCGGCCCTTGAACGGCTCAGGCGATGCCCGGAGATCGTGCGCGGATTCTTCGCCGACCCGAAGCTGAATTACATCAGCTGCTGAATACGATGCATCCGAATCGAGTCCAGAAACTAACGATTCCCTTAGTACCTGGGCATCGCCATGTTCAAGCCCGAGTGGTTCTAATGGGCTTCGCGTGGCCGATCGGGTCATCATTCCCGCCCAGTGAGCGGGCTGCAGCGCTGCCCTGCTAAGCGGAGATACCGTCGCCGGCGGGCGCCCCGGCGGTGACCATTCCGGGGATGCCGGGTCTGCGGGACTGTCGCCCGAAATCCGGCAATGGCGGCCCCGGGCATGACTGACGTCATTCTCATCGCCACCATCGTCGTGTTCTTCTTTGCGGCTGCTTTGCTGGTCCGGGCACTGGGCCGGGTGGTCGCCGACTCCGTCGACGACGCCGGCCCTGAGGAGCCCGAGGATGCGGCACCCGCGCAAGAGCACAAGGCGGGGCGGCCGGGGTGAGCGAGGCAGCTACCCCCGGCGGCGGGACGGCCGCTGCGCCGGCACCGGAGACGCGTCCGCCGAAGGTCCGCACCCGGCCGGGCACCTCGATGCTCGAGCCGTCGATCTTGCGTCGTGCCCTCGGCGAGGCGTTCGTGAAGCTCGACCCCCGCAACATGGTTCGCAGCCCGGTCATGTTCGTGGTCGAGATCGGGAGCGTCGTCACCACGATCCAGTTTCTCGCCCATCCCGGTCTGTTCGTCGGGTCGATCACGTTCTGGTTGTGGGCGACGGTGTTGTTCGCCAACTTCGCCGAGGCAGTGGCCGAAGGCCGGGGCAAGGCCCAGGCTGACACCTTGCGCCGCAGCCGCCAGGAGACCGCCGCCTTCCTCCTGCGGGCCGATGGCACGGTTCAGGAGATTCCGTCAGCGCAGTTGCAGGCCGGTGACCTTTGCGTCGTGGAGGCCGGGCAGGTCATCCCCGGCGACGGCGACGTCGTGGAGGGGATGGCCACCGTCGATGAGTCGGCGATCACCGGAGAGTCGGCCCCGGTGATCCGTGAATCGGGCGGCGACCGCTGTGCGGTGACCGGAGGGACCGTGGTCCTGTCAGACCGGATCGTGGTCAAGACCACGTCCAACCCCGGTGAGACGTTCCTGGACCGCATGATTGCCCTGGTCGAGGGGGCGAGCCGGCAGAAGACGCCCAACGAGGTCGCGCTCGACATCCTGATCGCCGGGCTGACCCTGATCCTGCTCGTGGCGGTGGTCACGCTGCAGCCGATGGCGATCTACTCTCAGGCCATCCAGTCCACGACCGTGCTCGTCGCGCTGTTCGTCTGCCTCGCCCCCACGACGATCGGCGGTTTGCTGTCGGCGATCGGCATCGCCGGCATGGACCGGATGGTGCAGCGGAACGTGCTGGCGATGTCGGGGCGGGCCGTCGAGGCCGCCGGGGACTGCTCGACGCTGCTGCTCGACAAGACCGGCACCATCACCTACGGGAACCGGATGGCCGCTGAGCTCCTCCCCGCCGGCGGTACCCCCGAGGATGAGCTGGCCGAGGCGGCGCTTCTGTCGAGCCTGGCCGACGAGACGCCTGAGGGTCGCTCCATCGTCGAGCTGGCCGGGGCCCGCTACGGTCTCGCCCGCCCGGACCTGGCGGGTGCGCAGCTCGTTCCGTTCTCGGCCCAGACGCGGATGAGCGGGATCGATCTCGGAGGGCGGCGGGTCCGCAAGGGCGCGGCCGACTCGGTGCGGCGATGGGTCGGCGAGATCGGCGGTGTTATCCCGGCCGGCCTCGCCCCCATCGTGGAGCGCATCGCCGGCGGCGGGGGGACGCCTCTGGTGGTGGCCGACGGGCCGCGGGTCCTTGGCGTCATCCACCTGAAGGACACCGTCAAGCAGGGCATGGCCGAGCGCTTCGAGGACTTGCGCGACATGGGCATCCGGACCGTGATGATCACCGGGGACAACCCGCTGACGGCGGCGGCCATCGCCAGGGAGGCCGGCGTCGACGACTTCCTGGCCGAGGCCACGCCCGAGCAGAAGGTAGCGCTGATCCGGCGCGAGCAGCGCGGCGGACACATGGTGGCGATGACCGGCGACGGCACCAATGACGCGCCGGCGCTGGCGCAGGCGGACGTCGGCCTGGCGATGAACACCGGCACGCAGGCCGCCAAGGAGGCCGGCAACATGGTCGACCTGGACTCGAACCCGACCAAGCTGATCGAGGTCGTCGAGGTCGCCAAGCAGCTCCTTATCACCCGCGGGTCGCTCACGACCTTCTCCATCGCCAACGACGTCGCCAAGTACTTCGCCATCATCCCGGCGATGTTCCTTGTGGCGTACCCGGAGCTCAAGGTGCTGAACGTCATGCACCTCGCCAGCCCGCACACGGCGATCCTCTCGGCCGTGATCTATAACGCCCTCATCATCCCGGCGCTCATCCCGCTTGCCCTGCGGGGAGTGAAGTTCCGGCCGCTCGACGGCGCCGCCATCCTCCGGCGCAACGCCCTCATCTACGGGATCGGCGGGATCATCGCCCCGTTCGCCTTCATCAAGCTCATCGATCTCGTCCTGACGGCGATCGGATTGCACTGACATGCGGCGCCACCTTCTCGCCAGCATCGTCATGCTCCTCGGCGTCACGCTCGTGCTCGGATTCGGGTATCCGCTCCTCGTCACTGGCCTGTCCGCGCTGCTGTTCTCCCGCCAGGCGGACGGCTCGCTCGTGTACCGCGGCGGCAAGCTCGCCGGATCGTCGCTGCTCGGCCAGAGCTTCGCCGGCAGCAAGGGCAGCCCGCTTCCCGGGTACTTCCAGCCGCGCCCGTCGGCCGCGGGGCCCGGGTATGACGCCGCAGCGTCGGGCGCCACCAATCTCGGCCCCTCGAACGCGCTGCTCATCGGGTTCGTCCCGGGTGTGAACACGGTCGGGCTCGACGGCAGGCGGTCGCCGGCGAACCCCTTTGCGACAAAGACCGACCCGGCGTGCGTCCCCACCGGCCCGAAGGGCAGCCCCGTGACCAGCCCGGCACCCGGCCAGCGGTACGCGAGGAACCCTGACGGCTCCTACGTCTGCGACCCCGATACCGTGCCCGAGCGCGCTATCGCCTACCGGAAGCTCAACGGACTCGCGGCCAATGCACAAGTGCCGGTCGACGCGGTCACGGCGTCCGGCTCGGGCCTCGACCCCGACATTTCCGCGCAGAACGCCCTCGACCAGGCATCGCGTGTCGCCCGTGCTAGACACCTTCCCGTGGGTCAGGTGATCAACCTCGTGCACCGCTACACCCAGGGCCGTCAGTGGGGCTTCCTGGGCGAAACATCGGTGAACGTCCTCGAGCTCAACCTCGCACTGGACGGGCTCAGATGAGCGGCTCGGGATGGGCACAGCTGCTGTTCATCGCCGCCGTGACCGCGGTGGCCGCGCCGCTGCTCGGCCGCTACCTGGCGGCGACGTTCCGGGGCGGGAAGGCTCCGGGAGACCGGGTGTTCCTGCCCGTCGAGCGCCTGGTTTACCGGGCCCTCGGTACCGACGCCGACAGCAGCTGGACCTGGCGGGGCTACGCGCTGGCGGTGCTGGCGTTCGGGCTCCTCTCCACCCTCTTGCTTTACCTCATCCTGCGGCTGCAGGGGCTGCTCCCGCTGAACCCGACCCACGCCCCGGGAATGTCCCCGCTGCTGTCCTTCAATACCGCCGTCAGCTTCATCACCGGCACCAACTGGCAGGCCTACGAGGGGGAGACCGCCGCCAGCTACCTCGCCCAGATGGCCGGGCTGGTGGTCGCGCAGTTCACCGCGGCCGCCATCGGCCTGTCGGTGGCCCTGGCCGTGATCCGGGGCATCTCCGGAACCGCCCGCACGATCGGCAACTTCTGGGTGGATCTCACCCGCAGCCTGGTGCGCGTCTTCGTCCCCCTCTCGGTCCTCGGCGCGCTGGTGCTCGTGAGCCTGGGCGCCGTGCAGAATTTCAGCGGCTTTCGCACCGCCGCGACGCTCGCGGGCGGGACCCAGCAGATTCCCGGCGGGCCGGTCGCCTCGATGGAGGTCATCAAGCTGCTCGGCACCAACGGCGGCAGCTTCTACGGCGCGGGAGGCGCGCATCCGTTCGAGAACCCCACCGGCTTCAGCAACATGTTCGACCTGCTGCTGGTCATCGTGCTGCCGTTCGCCATAGCCTTCATGTTCGGCCGGCTCATCGGCAGGCCGCGGCAGGGCTACGCCATCGCGGCGGTCATGGCCATCCTCTTCCTCGGCCACACCGTGGTCTCGATGCAGGCCGAGGCGCACGGCAACCATCTGCTGCCGGCGACTGTGTCCCAGCTGGCGAGCAGCGGCAGCCCCGGCGGGAACATGGAGGGGAAGGAGATGCGGTTCGGCCCGGACGGGTCCGCGCTGATGACCGTCGGGACGATGGGAACGACGGCCGGCGCCACCGATTCGGCCCTCGACAGCTATACCCCGGTCGGGGGCGCCGGGGCGTTCGTCGGCATTCTGCTCGGCGAGGTCAGCCCGGGCGGGGACGGCGGCGGGATCTACAGCATGCTCGTGCTCGCGCTGCTGGCCGTCTTCATTGCCGGGCTGATGGTCGGCCGCACCCCGGAATTCCTGGGCAAGAAGATCCGCGCACCGCAGATGAAGCTGGTCGTCGCCTACGTGCTGACGATCCCGATTGTGGTCCTCGTATTCGGGAGCATGTCCCTCGTGCTCGGTCCCGGCACCCGGTCGATCCTCAACCCCGGCATGCACGGCCTGACCGAGGTCACCTACGCCTTCGCCTCGGTCGCAAACAACAACGGGTCCGCCTTCGCCGGGCTGTCGGCCAGCACGCCCTGGTATGACACCACGCTCGGCCTGGTCATGCTAGTCGGGCGTTTCGTGCCGATCGTGCTGGCCCTCGCCATCGCCGGCTCACTTGCCGGGGCGCGTGTCCACGCCCGCACCAGGGCCACACTCGACACCTCCGGGCCGACATTCGTCGTGTTCCTGCTCGGGGTGATCGTGATCGTCGGCGGCCTGATCTACTTTCCCATGCTCATACTCGGCCCGATCGGCGAGCGCATCGTCGGATGAAAGATCGGCGCCAGGTACCGCGGCCCTTGACTCAGTGCCTTGCGCGCCCGGCTGCCGGTGGTCCCGGCGAAACTGGCGAAGGCGCTTATCCCGTGGGGTGAGGCGAACCGGCGACGCCGACGATCAGCGCGCGGCCGCGTGACGGAACTCGCAGCTCGGCCACGGGTTATTCTCGTTGCGTGATACTCGCGGCCACGCTGTCGGCCGTGGTCCTGGCTGTCGCCGCTGCGGGGCTGGCCTGGACCGCGCGGCTGGTCCATGTCGGCAATCTGGACGCGCTGGCGCTTGCGGGCAAGGTCGCCGCGCCCGAGCCCGCCTCTGCGCTCGACTGGCCAGAGCTTCATGTGCGGGCGATCATCCCGCAACCAGATGAGCCGCCCCTCGTCCTCCTGCTGGTCGACTGGCCCGCCCATCCGCAGCAGGCGGCCACGCTGCTGGTGGCCCTCGACAGTGACGATCATCGGGCAGTGTCCCTGCTCTCGCAGTGGTGCGCCACGCAAGCTTCGGTCTCGCCGGCCCGGCAGGGGGCAGCGAACCTCGAGCTGCGTCGTCGCCAGAGCCTCGAGCGGGTGCACGCGGTACTGGTCGCGGAGGACATCACCCCGACGTCGTCTACGTAAGAAGGTCCGCGCGCGGCCGCCATGGGCCAGCGGGCGCGGGAACGCGGGGGAAAGGAATGCCTGGCTCGGGATGTCGATCCTGATCGGAGGCTGGTTCGCGGTGGCGGGCGGGCTGGCGCTGCTAGCTGGCCTGTCCGGAATGCGCCGCGCCCGGCACCTGCGCCGCGACGGCGTGTCAGCCCGGGCAATGGCGGTGGCACCGCCGGCCGCCGCGGGCGAACCGCCGCAGGGGTCATCGCGCCGGACCTTGATCCAGTACGCGCTCGCGGACGGGCGGGTGGTAGAGCGGATCTCTCCCGAGCCGGCCAGGAAGGCCGCGTCGCTTCGTCCCGGCCAGAAGGTGCTCGTCTGCTCGTCTGGTATGACCCCGTAGATCCGCAGGACGTCCTCGTCTACGGCCGGGAGAGGCGGCTCGCGGACCGGGCATTCGTGGCCGTCGGAGTTCTGATCATGCTCGCCGGCGCGGGGACTGCCCGGGGACTGCCTGGTTCGTCCACTGACGCTGGCTTATGCCGCTATCCCTGTTCGACAACCACGTCGCGATGCTCCTGCACAAGGCCGTCCACCACGCCGAGTGTCGGTAGCCAGGATCCGCTGATGGACAAGCCGCCACCTTCTGCGCCTGCGGCAGCTCAGTCGCAGCGCGCATGGGTTCTGTTAGGGATCACTTCAGCCGCGCATGGGTCGCGCATGGGTGCCGCTTTTCGCCTGTTCAGCGCGGTTCACTGGGGCTCGTCCAACGCGAAAGCCTGGGAGGGCCCCGTGTCCGACGTTCTCTACATCGGCCTGACGATCGTGGTGTTTGCCGTGCTCTTCCTGCTGCTGAAGGGGGTTGAGCGCTTTGAGCGCTGAGAACCTGATCGGCCTGATTTTCGGCATTCTGCTGGTTGTTTACCTGTTCCTTGCTCTCGTCATGCCTGAGAGGTTCTGATGAATAGCACCCTCGCGGGCTGGCTGCAGGTCGCCCTGCTCGTGGCCGCACTGGCCGCGTGCTACGTGCCGGTCGGCAACTACATGGCCCGCATTTTCACCACCGACAAGCACTGGCGGGTCGAGCGCGGCATCTACAAGGTGATCGGCATCAACCCGTCAGCTGACCAGAAATGGAGCGCGTACCTGCGCTCCATGCTGGCGTTCTCCCTGGTCAGCGTGCTGTTCCTGTACGGCCTGGAGCGGCTGCAGCACTACCTGCTGCTGTCGCTGGGGATGGCCAACGTCCCGCCCGCGCTCGCCTTTAACACCGCCGCGTCGTTCGTCACCAACACCAACTGGCAGAACTACTCCGGCGAGTCCACCATGGGCTACCTGGTGCAGATGGCCGGGCTGGCGGTGCAGAACTTCCTGTCCGCCGGCGTCGGCATCGTGGTCGCGATCGCGCTGATCCGCGGGTTCACCCGGTCCAGGACCGACAAGCTCGGCAACTTCTGGGTGGATCTGACCAGGATCACGATCCGGTACCTGATCCCGCTCGCCGTCGTCGGCGGGCTGATCCTCGCAGCGACGGGCGTGATCGACAACTTCTCCGCCTATCACACCGTTACCACGGTGTCCGGCGCACACCAGACGATCGTCGGCGGACCGGTAGCCTCGCAGGAGGTCATCAAGGACGCGGGCAACAACGGCGGCGGCTTCTTCAACGCCAACTCCGCGCACCCCTTCGAGAACCCGAACCCGTTCACGAACTGGTTCGAGATCTTCCTGCTGCTGCTAACGGCGTTCTCGCTGCCGCGCACGTTCGGCAAGATGGTCAAGGACAACCGGCAGGGCTACGCACTGCTGGCCGTCATGGTGATCATCTGGCTGGCAGCAGTCGGCGGCATCAGTTTCTTCGAGGCGCAGCACGCCGGTATCGCGCCGCAGCTCGCGCATGGCGCGATGGAGGGCAAGGAGGTCAGGTTCGGCATTCCCGGCTCCTCGGTGTTCGCGGCGTCGACGACGGTGACATCGACAGGCGCGGTGAACTCCTTCCATGACTCGTTCACCCCGTTCGGCGGCGGTATCGCCCTGTTCGACATGGCGCTGGGCGAGATCGCTCCGGGCGGCGTCGGCGCCGGACTGTACGGCATCCTCGTGCTGGCGATGGTCACGGTGTTCGTCGCCGGTCTGATGGTCGGGCGGACCCCGGAGTACCTCGGCAAGAAGATCCGGCCCACCGAGATGAAATACGCGGCGCTCTACTTCCTGACGTTGCCCGTAGTGATCCTTACCGCGGCCGGGCTGTCCATCGGGCTGAAGACACCGCAGGCATCGATTCTCAACCCGGGCCCGCACGGCCTGACCGAGATCATGTACGCGTTCACCTCGATGGCCAACAACAACGGCTCCGCCTTTGCGGGCCTCACGACCAACACGACCTGGTACAACACGGTGGGCGGCATCGTGATGCTGCTCGGCAGGTTCGCGCCGGAGATCTTCGCGCTCGGCCTGGCCGGCTCGCTGGCCAGACAGCAACCGGTGCCCGCGAGCACGGGCACGCTGGACACCCGCACACCGCTGTTCGTCGGCATGCTCGTCGCCGTCATCCTCATCCTCGTCGGCCTGACCTACTTCCCGGCCCTCGCTCTGGGCCCGTTCGCAGAAGGACTGCACTGATGTCTGTGACAACCACACCAGGGGTCCCGGCCGGCGCGGACGACAAGCCGGCCGACAGCCAGCCGCACCGGATCGGCGGCGGCACGCTCGACGCCAGGACGCTCTGGAAGGCAACTCCGGACGCGTTCAAGAAGCTGGATCCGCGGGTCCAGATCAGGAACCCGGTCATGTTCGTCGTCGAGGTCGGCGCCGCGCTGACCACCGGCTCGGCCATAGCCGCGCCGTCGGTCTTCAACTGGACGATCACCGTCTGGCTCTGGCTCACCGTGGTCTTCGCTAACACGGCGGAGGCCGTCGCCGAGGGCCGCGGCAAGGCACAGGCCGAGACGCTGCGCCGGACCAAGCGGGAAACCGTGGCGCGGCGGCTGGTCGGCTGGCGGGCCGGCCAGGAGAAGACCCGGATCGAGGAGGTGCCGGGCACCGAGCTGACGCTCGGTGACCACGTCGTGGTAGAGGCCGGCGAGATAATCCCCGGCGACGGTGACGTCGTCGAGGGCGTGGCCTCGGTGGACGAGTCGGCGATCACCGGCGAGTCCGCTCCGGTCATCCGGGAGTCCGGCGGCGACCGGTCCGCGGTGACCGGCGGCACCAAGGTGCTGTCCGACCGGATCGTGGTGAAGATCACCTCCAAGCCGGGCGAGACCTTCATCGACCGGATGATCGCGCTGGTGGAGGGCGCCAAGCGGCAGAAGACGCCGAACGAGATCGCGCTGAACATCCTGCTTGCCTCGCTCACCGTCATCTTCATGCTCGCGGTGATCACGCTGCAGCCGATGGCGTTCTACTCCAAGGCGCCGCAGAGCCTGGTGATCCTGGTCGCGCTGCTGGTGGCGCTGATCCCGACCACGATCGGCGCGCTGCTTTCCGCGATCGGCATCGCCGGCATGGACCGGCTGGTCCAGCGCAACGTGCTGGCCATGTCCGGCCGGGCCGTGGAAGCGGCCGGTGACGTGAACACGCTGCTGCTGGACAAGACCGGCACGATCACCATCGGCAACCGGCAGGCCAGCGAGTTCGTCCCGGTCGGCGGCGTCACCGCAGCGCACCTCGCGGACGCCGCGCAGCTGTCCAGCATGGCCGACTACACCCCGGAAGGCCGCTCCATCGTGGTGCTCGCCAAGGAGCAGTACGGACTGCGCGAGCGCGCGCAAGGCGAGCTGCAGGGCGCGGAGTTCGTCGAGTTCACCGCGCAGACCCGGATGAGCGGGGTGGACCTGGCCGACGGCCGGGAGGTCCGCAAGGGCGCGGCATCCTCGGTCGCGCACTGGATCCGCGAAAGCGGCGGCATCCCGGCAGATGACCTCGGCCAGCTGGTGGACGGCATCTCCTCGGCCGGCGGTACCCCGCTGGTCGTCGCTGAGCGGTCCAACGGAACGGCCCGCGCGCTCGGCGTGATCCACCTCAAGGACATCGTCAAGGAGGGCATCGCCGAGCGGTTCGCCGAGATGCGCAAGATGGGCATCAAGACCGTCATGATCACCGGGGACAACCCGCTCACCGCCAGGGCGATCGCGGATGAGTCCGGCGTGGACGACTTCCTGGCCGAGGCCACGCCGGAAGACAAGATGGCGCTGATCAAGAAGGAGCAGGAAGGCGGCAAGCTGGTCGCGATGACCGGGGACGGCACCAATGACGCTCCCGCGCTCGCCCAGGCTGACGTCGGCGTGGCCATGAACACCGGGACCTCGGCCGCCAAGGAGGCCGGGAACATGGTGGACCTGGACTCCAACCCGACCAAGCTCATCGAGATCGTGGAGATCGGCAAGCAGTTGCTGATCACCCGCGGCGCGCTGACCACCTTCTCCATCACCAACGACGTGGCCAAGTACTTCGCCATCATCCCGGCCATGTTCGAGGGCGTGATCCCCGGCCTGGCGAAGCTCAACATCCTGCACCTGCACAGCCCTGATTCGGCGATCACCTCGGCGATCATCTTCAACGCGCTGATCATCGTCGCGCTGATCCCGCTGGCGCTGCGCGGCGTCCGGTACCGGCCATCGTCGGCGGCCGCGATGCTCCGCAGGAACCTGTGGATCTACGGCGTCGGCGGGCTGATCATCCCGTTCATCGGGATCAAGGCCATCGACCTCATCATCCAGTTCATCCCAGGATTCGGCGGCTGATCTGACATGAATCGTCTCCCAGGCACCGTCCGGCAGCTCATCGCCGCGCTGCGCGGCCTGCTCCTTTTCACCGTGATCCTCGGGATCATCTACCCGGTCGTCATGTTCGGCGTGGCCCAGGTGGCCTTCCACAAACAGGCCAACGGCTCGCTGGTCAGCTACCACGGCCGGGTGGTCGGCTCCAGCCTGCTGTGCCAGGAGTTCGTGGACGCCAAGGGCAGCCCGCTGCCGCAGTACTTCCAGCCGCGCCCCTCCGATGCGGTCAACCCGGCCGTCAAGACCGACTACGGCTGCGACCCGGGATTCTCCGCCGCGTCGAACCTGGGCCCGACCAACCCGGTCCTGGTGCAGGACATCAAGCAGCGCCAGCAGCAGATCGCGGCGTTCGACCACGTCAAGATCTCCAGCATCCCCGCGGATGCGGTGACCGCGTCGGGCTCGGGCCTGGATCCCGATATCTCACCGCAGAACGCCGCCATCCAGGTCAACCGGGTCGCGGCAGCAAGGCACATCAGCCCGGC
>OBLU010005062.1_pt1 | contig 11870 bp, 12 predicted proteins | sample 1518681 | NCBI WGS metagenome assembly OBLU01 (sample SAMEA3539304, study PRJEB22396) | soil metagenome | biome: tundra; feature: field; material: soil | place: USA | collected 2010-05 | depth 0.15 m
CGGAAAACAATCCGTGTGTATGGATGTGTCATCACTGCGCTCGCCACTTCGGGATTCCGCTGCAACTGGTGCAATTCGTGATGTGCCAGCGTGAGGCCGATACGATATTTCCGCGCTCCGCTCAAAATCTCCGCCATGGAGGGCGTGATGAAATTGGCGAATTCGTCAATGTAGAGCCAATAGTCCCGCCGGGTGGCGATCTGCTGCGCTTGTCGGCTCATGGCGATCTGCTGGAACTTGGATACCAGCAAGGTGCCAAGCAGATGCGAATTTTCCCAGCCCAATAATCCCTCCGGCAGTTTCGCCAGGAAGATTTTGCCGCTGTCCATGATGTGCGCGAAGTCCAACCGGTTCTCCGGCTGCGAGACCATGTGACGGATGGGCTTTTGGGCAAGGAATGTGTCCAGCCGCGTCAAAATCGAGCCGATGGATTTGTTGCCGGACAAGTGCGGAAAACTTTTCTGCCAGTAATACACGACTTCGGAATCGTTGACGGATTTCAGGAATTCATTCCGAAACAGGGGTTCAATGAGGAAACGGCGCAAGTCGGCGATGGTGCCGCGCCGGTCGCTTTCCAGAAACGCAAGAATCGCATTCTGTAAAACGCTATTCATCTGATCGCCCCAAGACGTGCTCAATCGCTCAAACACGGCAATCAAATCAGACGCCAAAAGGGTTTTCTCAAGCTCGCTGTGAGCCGACAAGATGTTGAATCCGATGGAATACTCTGCATCGGACGGGTCAACCAAAATCACGTCATCAATTCGACTGGACGGGATGATGCCGCAAATCCGGTCAATCAAATCGCCGTGAGGGTCAAGCACGGCAACGCCTTCGCCGTTTTCGATGTCCTGCCGGATGAGATTTAAAAGCAACGTGCTTTTGCCGGTGCCGCTCGCACCGATGATGTGCGTGTGCCGGGTGCGCTGTTCTGCCGACAACCGGACGGGAACCGTCTGGCCGGCATGGTCGTTATCGCCAAGCAACAAGCCGTGCTGCCGGACAATGACCGGTGCCGCCTTGGTTTTGGTCGTCTGCCGTTGAAAAGCGGGGGAGCGGACGGCAGTGGATGGTAAATGAACAAAGCCAATCAACTCGTCGCTATTGAGTAACATCCCGGTGCGCCGTGTCTGCCGTCGCAACACGTCCTCAATGTGTTCCTCGAACGGGTAATCGTCGTTATTAAGCGGAATGAGTTCGTTACCGCTCGGATGCGCAAACACGCGCAATGATCCGGCCAGATCACGGGCCAGTTGCAATATGCGGTCAAATTCATCCGCGCAAACCAAGATGCGGACAACGGCGGCATACAATGGGCGAGCAACTTTGTTTTCGGCTGCACGGGCCAATTCAGGGGAATTGACGAAATATGGTTTGCCGTCCGCATGGGTGACGGAATTAACGATGCTCTCTGCCCAGGGATTTTGCACTGGCTGAAACAGGACTTGAAACAATCCAAGTTCGCCCGCCCGCAACTCTGCCAGTGCACCGACGATGCCGATGAACGAGTCAAGCCTGCCGCTCGTAAGTGGCAGCATGAATTCGTTTTTCAAACCGAATTCCACCGCCAACATTTCATCGCCGTTGGATGCTTCCCATGCTTGTTCCAATCCGCCTTCGCGGGGGACGAACACGGCTTCGGGAAAATATGCCTGCAACTGACGGCGGAGCAATGGAGCATCGTCCGCACTGGCGACAAATTGTGTCGAAACCTTTTTATGTGTGCCGATGAGTTCAAAGGCAATCGGCTCGCGGCACAGAGACAAATTCAAAAGGAATTGCTCGAACGCATCTTTGGAAATATCGAGCTTGTCCGGGAGCGATGCTTGCAACTCCACCAGCGATTCGCGAGTGAGCGTCGTTGGTTCCGGTTCTTCTTCCTGTTCTGGCTCGACTAGCGCGGGCGGCTTTTCGGTGCTTAACTTCTGGCTTAACCGCTGCACCAGCGAACTCAAAAAGGTCGGTCTTGCTCCATCGTCAACCGGTCGTGTGGCTGGGAGAAAATGGCCGTGGAATGGAACAAAGGGCGGTTCCGGTTCAACTGGTTCGGGAAAAACCTGCCAGCCGCGTCCGCGTAATTCCCACCGGTGGAATTGTTCGGTCAATTGTTCATCGAGCCGGGACATACGGCATCAGGATGGTTCCTTGGGCAGTGACACAGGGTTCGGCTTATAGAGTTCGCTTAACATCGGGCAATTTTCCATATACCGAATCAGTTTGATGCCTTTTGCGCCGGTAGTTTCCTCCACTTTTGCTTTTACCACTGCATTCACCGTGTCGCAATACATGAGCCGGGTGTCATGGCGATAATATGTTTCGCGACGAAACCATGCTTCATAGACCGCACCGATAACGGGCGTCTTGATGAGTGTGGCGTCGAGGTCTTTGATGCCTGTTGCTACGGGATTGCGCATTCCGTAGATGGCAATGATGAGTAGTGCCACAAGAAAAAAGGGAAAAAGGATGATGCCCAAAAAGCCTAAAACCTTGCTGAAAATCACTAATCCCCAAAATCCTACAGCGCACAAACCGATGAGCAACACCAATAATTCCCACAGTTTGACAACGGCTGGAATTTCTGCAAACCGGCAGCTAAAAAAATATGCGGTGCCGAATTGCGCGGCGCAAATATCGAACACCAGCCGTTCGCGGGTCATTCGTAAATACTCGCGCTTTTGTGACAACACACCGCCCTCGGCGAAATCAACATGGAAAATTTCCAAGCCGGGAACCTCGCGGGTTTTCAACTCTTTTTCGATGCCTTCGTAAAAATCTTTGGTGGATGAATTGAAGCCAGGAACGAGCGCATACCAGTGGTCAATTACGTCCGCACTTTTTTTGAAGAATCCAAACATATTTTGTCCCTTGTATTGGTTATTTTGATTTGCGGGGCAAAATTAACAGTGCCGCTCCAAAGATCAATGACAGAAATGCGCCATACATCAGAATGTGCGTCAGGTCACTGCCGAGCTTGTTATACCAGTATGCGCCGACACAAAAGGGAAGTGCGCCGGTGAGTTGGCCGATGATTTTCTGGCTGCGTTTGGTGACGCCAGCGAAGATCGTAGTGGCGGAAAAAATTGGGATGAGCCAAAGAAATAATTGCTCGTGGCCTAATTTTTGCAGGTCAAAACCGGATGGTGTCGCACCAAAAAAAGTTTGCCCACGGCAGAAAAAAACTCGCACCCAAACCGAGGGCGCAAAAGTTGACCAACTGCGTCCGGCCTGAACCGGCAGTTTGAGGCTCTGGCACGGCGGCGAGCGTGGGTTCCGATTTCGGTGTGACGGTGATTTCGTCGGGCATAGTAATTCCTGCGACTGATGGTATACCGTGAATAACTTTCCCGACCCTCAAAAGTCTCCAAATGGCAGACACGGTGGGAAACATGAATGGCTTAACAGCAGAAGAGATAAGCGTCAATCGGAAAACCGAAAAAACCAGTAGAATATTTGCGGTTGGTGCGCAAAAGATAAAAACGGGCTGACCATTCAATATTTATAAAAACTCGCACCCATCAAAACAAGAGGCCGAGTTTGGAAAATTTGACGCCGTCGTTTTCCAAACCGGCAACTTGCTGTATTTCAATTATATTCCTGCTGTTTTTTAATGGTGCGAACAGGATCCCAATATAATCACCGTGAGCAGGAGAATAATATGGATGATGTGATCTTCCTCATGGCGCAAAAGTGCAAGCAGCCAAGCCTTTCGCGCTGAAGAAAATCCAGTTCCTTTCAAATGCAGTGCCGGCTTTTGATTCTCATGCAGGGAGCCACCAACACTTTTAGGATGTTTGGCCGTTTTAATGATTTTGATTATGTTGTATTTTTTCATTTTTTTATCTTTCGTTTTGCACAACACTGTTGGTGTTGTTGTGCATTTTTTAACAAAACTAAAAAAAGGATTGAATTGGAGGTGCTTTTGAAACTAGATTCCGAATTAGATTCCGAAGCCCAGAATAGCCATGACAACATCTAAAACACTTTTTGTCCCAGAAAACGAAGGGCGAGAACTATTGTTGGAATTTACTGGTCAGCCCCCAGAATTAACAAAAGTTGAATTCTGCTACTCGAAAAGCTTCAAGCGTGTGCCGCTGTCCAGAGGCAAGCCGGGTCTGCAATGGAATGCCGTGGCGAAAGCCTTTTCAACTTGCGTGTTAAAATACCTAATTTCAGACTCTCAATACGACGACACGGTGACAACAAAAGAGGGAGTGAATGTTGTATTCAAGTTTGCCGGACCACCAAAAAACAGTTACGCGGCCTCACTGGGAAATGCTGTTGCTGATCAAGACCGATGGTTGAACAACATCATTGTTAAGAAGAAAAGCCAACTGGAACAGGTGGGCGTTATTCAGGATCTTTTTTTGCGTGGTGTGAATGTTGCGGGAAAAAATAAGAATACTCAACGCGTTCTGCATCTCAACACCACGTTTTTGCCCAGACAGTGTATTAAGATAATTCGCAAACAAACACCTGTAGATGCCGGTAAAGTAATTACTGGCAAGCAGTGGGGCGATTTGCTCTCTGAAATTCCACCCAAAGCAGGATCGAAAAGACAGCTTAGGCTACGGGATTCTTGTGCGCGTGTTCTTGAACCAAAGGTTTCAGTTAGTCATTTTTCGGGATCGTCTGAAGAAATATTTGGTCGCGATGAATGGGTGCGAACACTTGATGCTGCTTGGATAGATCCAAATGTTCGAGTATTTACACTTTGGGCTTGGGGAGGAAAAGGAAAGACCGCAGCGGCCGATCTGTGGCTCAAACAGATGCAGGCCAAAAACTACGATGGCGCTGAATATGTATTGGCATGGTCATTTGATGCACAAAGCATGAGAGATCAAGGTTCAATGGATGAGTTTCTAACGTTTGCACTTGATTTCTTTGATGATAATATGCCGACAGAAGGAGAGCGCGGGGAAAGGGGCGAGCGGTTGGCGCGTCTTGTTAAGAAGCATAAATCTCTGCTAATTTTAGATGGGTTAGAATCATTGCAAAATCCGCCATCTCCGACCTCTGGAAAGCTTCGTGATCCTGCAATTGCCGCGCTGTTGGTTGAATTGGCCGGTTACGATTATCGTGGACTGTGCCTTGTAACAACAAGGTATCCAATAACTGAATTGCTACGGTGTCGAAAAGAATCGGCTGTTTGCAAGGAATTGAATCCATTATCGCGAATTGACGGAAGGCGACTTCTTAGAAACCAAGGCGTCACTGGCGATGATTTAGACTTGGAGGTCGTTTCCGAATCTCTTAAGGGCGACCCATTAACCTTGGCATTATTAGCCAGCTATTTGCGAACGGCGTGGCACGGAAACATACACAAATGGAAGGCGGTCAGATTATTAAAGGAAACTGATCCCCATGGCGGTCATGCAAGAAGCATGATGGCGGCCTACGAAGAATGGTTCAAGGATAAACCTGAAATGCTAATTTTGAAAATTGTTGGCCTTCTTGATCGGCCAGCTGATAAAGACGTTTTGAATGCGCTTCGATTCAAGTCTCGCATCACAGGTTTATCACAGGAATTAAATGCTTTGAGCGGGCCAGAATGGGAGAAAACACTACAATCGTTGCGCGACAAGAAGTTGGTTTTTGAATACGATCCGAAAAGACAAATTGAATTGGATGCTCATCCATTAGTCCGGGAATATTTCGAGGAGAAAGCGCAGGAGAATTCGCCTAAACTGTGGCTTCAGGGCAATGAGTTCCTGTGTAACTATTACAGTGGTCTGGCAAAACGCCTACCGACAACACTTCAAGAAAACGAATGCCTGTTTTCGGCTGTCATTCACGGCTGTAAGGCTGGCCGACAGCAACAAGTTCTAAATGACATATACATCCCTCGAATCATGAGGGGAAAACAACGCTATGCTGCGGAAAAACTCGGGGCCATTGGCGGCATATTATCTGTGTTGAATTATTTCTTTGACCATGGAAATTGGTCGCACCCAGCTAAACAACTCAACAAGAAATCTCAACTTTATGTTTTGACGGAGTCTGCTCGCTATTTAACTGAAGTCGAAGGATATGCCTCGCCCGAAGCGGAACAATGCTACACTAAGGGACTGGAAATTTGCCAAAACAAGAACATAATATCTCGTGTTGAATTATTACTGGGCTTAACCAGATGTTTTCGGGTTCGCGGCAAACTTATTAAAAGTGGTGAGATGGCGAATCAACTTCTTTCGTTGAGCCGTGGAAAACCCACATTGGCTTCCGCCGCCCGTCGGGCAATTGCAACCAATTTTTTTTACATGGGGGAGTTTGAGAAGTGCGAAATTCACGCCAAAAAAGGTATTATTAAATACGCGCGTTCTGGCGATGCTCTTGAGAATGCGCAACTCGATATAAACGAACCAAGCATAAGTTGTTCGGGTTATCTAAGTCTCTGTTTATGGTTTCAAGGCAAACCTGATGAATCACTCAAAAAAGCAAACAAAACAGTCAAAATGGCTGAAGAGCTAGAACATAATCATACAATTGCTGTCATAATGCTAATCAGGGCGATGGTTCACCAGTTTCGTGATGAAGCAAGCGAAGCTGAAGTTGCTGCATCAGCGCTTGTTGATTTTTGTGTTAAAAACGGATTTTTGTTGTGGAAGATTTCAGGGCAAATAGTGCGCGATTGGGCAATCTCAAAGCGAATAGGCGATACGCGAATATCGAATATTCAGCAACTTATTTCTGAATGGAAGGAAAATCACGCTGAATTGTTTCTACCATATTGGTATGGTCTGTTGTCTGATATTTGTCTTCAAAATAACGATATAAAGGCTGGAATTGAAGCTGCAAAGGAAGGGCTGCGTTATGCAGAGGCAAATTGCGAACATTGGTGGGATTGTGATTTACACCGAATCCTTGGTCTTCTATTACTGAAACAGCAGGATTTCAACAATGCTTGGATGGAGCTAGAAAATGGGATTGATTCTGCAAGGAAAAATAACTCAAATATTTTAGAATTACGCTGTCTTGTATCCTTCGGCCACAATTTCCCTACTGAGTCCAAGCAAAGGATGATCTCGTCACTTAAAACATGCTATAATTCCTTTGGTGAAGGCCTTGAAACGTATGATTTAGTCAAAGCAAAACAGATTCTTAATTCCGTGAAATAAAATGAACGCATCAAACTTTGGGTTAAACAAAATCATAACTGTTGCGCCCCATGACTGGTGCTGCTCTAGTTCACAATTACGGCACATTTCCAAACCTGTCTCCGGTGAGAATTTAGACTTGTGTGCAATTGTGAATGAGCTTCGGTCGGTTCTACAAACTATTAAATACGGAGCTGGTTTATCGGCTGTCCAAATTGGTATTCCTTTCAGAATAGCTGTCGTCAACATAACTAAACAGTCAGATAAGGGAATTATTTTAATTGATCCTGTGCTTGTTGCGGCAACAGGACGATTGACGGCACGTTCCGAGGGTTGCCTTTCACTGCCCAATTATAAGGGGAAAGTGAGACGAAGAGAAAATATTGTTGTTAAGACGTTTAATCTTGACGGTCAAGAAATTACAATTAAGACTAATGGTTATGAAGCCGCTGTTATTCAACACGAATTGGATCACATGGGTGGATTGTTTTATTGGGATCGTATGGAAAATGGCCAGCGACCCGAACCGATAGTAGTGAAAAAAAGCCATGAAGGACAAATCTAACGTGGAAAAAGTCCTTGCAGAAACGCATTGGAATGAGTCTTATCGCCTTAGAAAGACTGATCATCTGTGGGGTCGTGACCCTGTTCCATTTGTCACAAAGGCGAGTAAAATATTTAGGGAAACAAATTGCCAGATTATTGCCGACTTGCCGTGTGGTGATGGAAGAAATACTGTGATTCTTGCCAAAGGGCTTCCTTTTGTAATGGGACTTGACGCCTCTCAAAACGCATTGCAACTAGCACAAGAACGCATTGAATCCGAGGATGTTCGGAATTGTGTTTTTCAAAGATGCGATATTTTTCAGACAAATTTCCAAAATGAGCAATTTGATGGTATATTTTGCTGGGATGTTTTGGGACACTTGAAGGCGGTGAATGGGGCAATGGATGAAATAATTAGGATTTGCCGCAAGGGAGGCAGAATAATCGGAACATTATTTGCGACAAGTGATCCCAACCTGGGAAGCGAGATGATCGCTTTGGGTGAGAATGAGTATCTTTACAGAGACAAATATTATTACCACTTTTATACCCGACAACGTGTCGAAGAATTTGTAAAGAGGTTTCCAGTAGAAGTTTTATCCCTTCAGCTAGAAAAATGGGGTGAGCCAGCCCATGAAGGCTTTCGTGAATACCCACACGAACATCACAGTTGGGTTTTTATTTTGAAAAAGAATTAAAATATGGACTACAAGAATTTGCAATTTGATGTTTCTGAAAAAGTTTTGGCACTCGGATTAAATGGTGTTTATTTCACCATGGGAGGATTGTGTAATAAAGACACTGATCCAAATTTTGATTTAATCAAGAGCCAGGTGGTTAATGAGATACTCGAAGGATTGTCCATGCAAACAATTGAGGAAAATAGCGTGCTTGCCGGATTCCGTTCGTTACATCAACGGGTGAATGTTTCAAACAGAAAAAATATTGCTTCACCAGAAAATCTTTTAAGTTTTTTGCTTCAACGACGTCAAATTCCTCACATAAACCTCTTGGTAGATATTTACAATCTCGTTTCAATTAAAAGCAAGTTGGCTTTGGGAGCTCACGATATTAAGCATATATCAGGCGCAGTTCACCTTCGATTGACCAATGGTGGCGAAATATTTTGGCCGCTCGGATCAGATAAACTGAAACCAGTAGGAGTCGGTGAATATGCTTATGTCGATGATTCAAACGAAATTCTCTGTCGGTTAGAGACCCGACAAGTTGAAAAGACCAAAGTAACATTGGAAACAACAGAATGTTTTTATATTATTCAAGGAAGCTCCGCATCTGATGCACATTATTTGAAGGCTGTTGCCGAAGAACTAATTACTTTGACGAAAAGATTTTGTGGCGGTGAAGAAAGATTTCTTTTTGTCCCTTCGTGAGAAAATGGATAGCCAAAGGATGACCGCGTCGCAATTAAAAGGCCGACCTATTTAGGTCGGCTTGACTTGTTTATGAATAGAAATACCCCAAGCTTCTTAAGGACGAAAAATTCGGATTCCCCATGATGACATGATCCGTGATTTCAATTTTCATCAACTGGCCGGCCCGGATTAAATCGCGGGTCACTTTGATGTCCGCCTCGCTCGGCGTCGGATCGCCGCTCGGGTGATTGTGAATGAGCACAATGAACGCCGCCTTCATCGCCACCGCCACGCAGAACACCTCGCGTGGATGCACCAGCAGGGTGTCCATCGTGCCGATGGTCACCAGATGATGCCCCTTTATCCGCCGCCGCGTGTTCAAGAGCAATACAACGAAGCACTCGCAATCCGGGTTGAAATACTGATGCGTCGCAATGTGCAGCCGCCAGTAGTCGGCAACCTGTTGCGGTTGTTCACAGATTTGCATTTCCTCCGGCACCGGACAGTCTCTCAAGGCGACAACCTTGAATTCCTTCGGGTTGTAGTCTTTCATACCGCAACCTCCGGGGATTCAACGAAGCTTTTGCCCAGAATGAAGTCCGCCGCCTTCTGTGCCTGCGCCGCCGCCTGCACAATGAGCATCCTGTCATGCTGCAACTTCTCCAGCCAGCCTTTGATATACGCGGCGGAACTGTCAATCGTCCGCTCGGCAATCTCGGCCTGGCCGCAGATAAACGCTGCGCCCATTTCGGCAATCAATTCCTCTTTACAATAGGGATCGGAACCGAAGCCGTTGTGTTCGGCAAGTGTGGCCCGGTTCAACCGCTTTTCATGGCCGGTGGAATGAATCAGTTCGTGGAAGATGGTGGAATAATAATCCTCCGTCCGCTCGAACCGTTCCCGTGCCGGCATTCCAACGCAATCTTCACGCGAGGAATAGTAGGCTTTGGTCATGCCGTGTTTGATGACGGGTAGTTGCGGCATATTCGCCACAATGTCCTCCGGCTTGGATATAGCGTTTTCAGTCGTCGTCACCGGTGCGGTGCTGGTTTTCAGCCCGTCGCATTGGCTGACATTAAATACATGGTAATACCGGAGCATCGGGATTTTATCCGTCTCCCCGGACTGCTTGTTTTCAATTGTCAGTTGTTTCCAGAACACAACCGGACACGCCTTCTCTCCCTTGCGGACACTGCCGCCAAGCGCTGCCGCCTGACGAAACGTGATCCAAAGGGGTGATTCGTAGCTCATGGCATGGAGCAAAAACACATTGATGCCACGATACGGTCGTTGACTGACGAAGTTCCGGGGAAACCCGGTCTTTGCTGTCCATGGCTTATGCCAGGGGACGGTGCCTTGCTCAAGCAAGGCGGTGATACGTTCGGTAATACGGTCATACGTTTGATTTTTCATGGAATATTCCTGTGGTTGTTTGTTGTTGTGAAAGAACCCTGTGAACCCACTACGAAGCGTATGCCACGGCGAAAAATCAAAGTAGGGGGGGCAATCTTGCCAGAACTGGCAAGTATTAAAAAAGGGCGACCCGATGGATCGCCCTTGTGTTGTCACATTCTCTTGCGGTTAAGGATTTCAGTTTCGGAGTCGGGTGAGATGCGAAACAGCACCGGCGGCGGCTGGAAACGCACCGGTTTGTCAAACCGTGTTTTGAAACTGCGCACCGGCCGATTCATAATGACCACCGCCGCGCACTCGTTCACACGGACAATGCGGCAAAGTCTGCCATTGAAACGGATGACATCCCCGGCCCGCAGCCGGAATGGATAGCTCAATGGCCGCCAGATGATTCCGAACTCAATCTGGTTCGGGTCAATGAAGCTGCGTTGCTTGCGCCGTATGATTCTGGGTGGCGACTTGTTTGCACTCATGTAACGCCCTCCAGAAGCGTTTCCGCTTCCCGCAAGTTTTGCAGCACCCGGTCAATCTCCTGACTGGTCAGCGTCCAGCCTCGTCCCGGCAATTCGGCGGTCACCGCCCACTTGAAGCGGTGATGGAAGTCGAATGCCTGTTGGTCGTTGCCCAAGTGATCGGCCAGTATCGCCAGCGCCAGTTGCGCCGGGCCGCTGCCGCCATAGCCCCACTCGAATCCGGTCGGACTGTGATTCCACAGGTCGTGCCGTGGATTGAGTCGGCGGCCGTCCACCGTGACGATGACGGCATACCCTTCGCGGCGTCCTTCATACCGCTTCGCGCCATCGCCCGGCCTGTTGCTATTCCTGTTTGGCATAATTCTCCTTTCTATGTTGGACGCGGCCACACGCAAGGTGAGGCCGCGCCTATTAGTAATCTTCGGGAAGCAATACCGTGGTCGAACTTTTATTCGCCTCGGTGATGATCCAGAACGTGACGCCATTACTGGCGTGATATACCGACAAGAGCCGAGTGCCTCTCTCATGGGACAAGTCGTTCTCTTTTCGGTCGTCTTCGCCGAGGTCGCCCCAATCGCCTGACTGATGGCGGATGATTCCAGAGCGGATGTCATCCTGGGTCAGGTGATTGAGGGCGTTCGGGGTTGCTACGATTTGACCAAGTTGAAACTTGGCGGCAGAAACAGCGGTGGCACTCATAGGTGGTGATCCTCAAAGGTTGCCGCCAATGCGTCCTCGTCCTCGCCCAGCAATTCCTCCAGCGCGGCCTTGGTCTGCACGCGCTCAAGGTCGGGCTTGGCACCTTTAGGACAACCCGGACAGCGGACGACATTGATGACGCCCTGCCCGAACTCCCAGCCCGCCGCCCGGAATTTCTCCCGGTAACGGTCGGTCAGTCTTTGGGCGTGGGGCAGTGAACACCACGCCTCGGCTTCCTCGTGGCTTAATTCCGTTTCAAACACGGCATCATGCCA
>OBLU010005064.1_pt1 | contig 11868 bp, 14 predicted proteins | sample 1518681 | NCBI WGS metagenome assembly OBLU01 (sample SAMEA3539304, study PRJEB22396) | soil metagenome | biome: tundra; feature: field; material: soil | place: USA | collected 2010-05 | depth 0.15 m
CCCACCTCCTTAACCGCGCCTTGTCGGGCAGTCCTGTGCCACGACAGGCTGCCACAGCGGATGTACCTAGGAGCGAGTCTACGCCGCCGGCAATCGCTGCGCGCTGGAGTGCGTAACCGGTATCCCGCCAAACGACGCCGTGATTCGCGGGCGGGAGTTGTGTTTCGTGCTACCATCCGCAGTGCCCCAACGCATCACAGCTCCAGGTAGAATCACTAGATAAGGTCCATGCACAAGGCTCTAATCACCGGCTGCACCGGTCAGGACGGCTCCTATTTGACGGAGTTTCTCCTCGCCAAGGGTTACGAGGTCCACGGCCTGAAACGCCGCGCCTCCAGCTTCAACACCGACCGGCTCGATTACATCTACCGGGATTTCCACGAGGCCGACACCCGCTTCTTTCTCCATTACGCCGACCTCACCGACGGCAGTTCCCTCGCCACGCTCCTGTATGACCTCCGCCCCGACGAGATCTACAACCTCGGTGCTCAGAGCCACGTCAAGGTCAGCTTCGAGATCCCCGAATTCACCGCCGATGTCGTCGCTTCGGGCACGCTCCGGCTGCTCGAAGCCATGCGACGCATCGGCGTGAAGTGCCGTTTCTACCAAGCCTCATCGAGCGAGATGTTCGGCAGTGCCCTGCCCCCCCAAAACGAGACCACGCCTTTCCACCCGCGCAGTCCCTACGGGTGCGCTAAGGTTTTTGGGCACAACATCACCGTCAACTACCGGGAGAGCTACGGACTCCATGCTTCCAGCGGAATTCTCTTCAACCACGAGTCTCCGCGTCGCGGCGAGACTTTTGTCACGCGTAAAATCACCCGCGCCGTGGCCCGCATCAAGCACGCCGCCCAGCACAAGCTCTATCTCGGCAACCTCGAGGCCCGCCGCGATTGGGGTTACGCTCCCGACTACGTCCGCGCCATGTGGCTCATGCTACAACAGGACAAGGCTGACGATTACGTCATCGGCACTGGGGAAGCACACACCATCCGCGAATTCGTCGAGCTCGCTTTTACTCACGCCGGTCTGGATTGGAAGCAGTACGTGGAAATCGACCCCCGCTACTTCCGCCCAGCCGAGGTCGACTACCTTTGTGCGGACCCCACCAAGGCTCGGAGGGTCCTCGGCTGGCAGCCGACCGTGACCTTCGATGAACTGGTGCGCATCATGGTCGACGCGGACATGCAACAAGTCGAGTCGCGCCTCAAGGGGGGTGCCGAATCCCTTCGTAATGCGGTCGCCGCCGAGGTGGGAAACACGTGATCCAGCTTCACGACAAGCGCATCGTGGTCACCGGCGGCGCCGGGTTCCTCGGCAGCCACCTCATCGAACAGCTCCAACGCAAGGGCTGCCGCAACGTCTTTGTTCCGCTTCACGCCGAATATGATCTCAGCCGAATCGACGCCATCGAGCGCCTCTTCGCCGAGCATCGGCCGGAGGTACTGATTCACCTCGCCGCGGTCGTGGGTGGAATCGGCGCAAATCGTGCCAACCCAGGCCGCTTTTTCTACGACAACGCGATCATGGGCATCCAGCTCATCGAGGCCGCACGTCGCCACGGAGTAGAGAAGACGGTGGTGTTGGGGACGATTTGCGCATACCCGAAGTTTACGCCGGTGCCGTTTCGCGAGGAGGACTTGTGGAACGGATATCCCGAGGAGACCAACGCGCCATACGGCATTGCGAAGAAAGCGTTGCTCGTGCAGTGCCAGTCTTACCGCGAGCAGTATGGCATGGCCGCCATCTTCCTCCTGCCCGTCAACCTCTACGGGCCGGGCGACAACTTCGACCTCGACTCATCCCACGTGATTCCAGCGCTGATCCGTAAGTGCGTGGAAGCGGTTGACGAGGGCCGGGACGAAATCGTGCTGTGGGGCGACGGCTCTCCGACTCGGGAATTTCTTTACGTTGAGGACGCCGCCGAGGGCATCATTCTGGCAACGGAGCGATACGATAAGCCCGATCCTGTGAATCTTGGGAGCGGCATGGAGATTTCCATCGCTGAGTTGGCCGCTGAGATTGCCACTATCACCGGTTTCACCGGTCGGATCACGTGGGATGCCACCAAGCCCAACGGACAGCCGCGCCGTTGTTTGGACGTAAGCCGTGCTGAGCGGGAGTTCGGCTTCCGTGCGATTACGCCAGTCGATGTCGGTCTTCAGAAGACGACTGAGTGGTATCAATCGCACCGGCTGCAGAGGTGCCAAAGCAGCGCTTCATAGCTCTGTTGGCCGCACGTCGATGTGTTGGCGATCGCTTGCGCTGGATTTCATGCGGTGTACGGTGAATTCCCCCCCACCGAAAAAAGTAAGAGAAGCGCCAATCGAACGTAGCATGCTTCGAGAACAGAACAAGCCCACCGCGCAACTCGGTCTCCGTTCGGAGATGCAGCAGACTCTTATGCTGATCTTCTGGGCCGTGCTGATCTGCTGTGTCGTCATCGGCTCGCTGGCGCCCGCCGCGTCTCCCCTGATGGTGGCGATCGGCCGCCTGCACATCAACGACAAAGTGCAACACTTCTGCGCCTACCTGGCGCTGTCGTCCCTGCCCGTGATCGGATTTCGGGATCGGCGCAGAGGAATTGTGGCGGGCCTCTCGATGTTCGTACTGGGAGTTCTTCTGGAAGGCGGTCAGCACTAGTTCGCCGGTCCACCCGCAAGCAGGGCAAAGGTATTTCATCGGGGGTTGAAACCTTCGGCGGCAAGTCCTTTTCTGAGGTTCTCCACGGCGGCAAGCATGAGGTGGGCTTCTTCCTCGTCAACGGCAAATTCCCGGTATGTGTCGAACAGGGAGCGTTTGACGAATTGGGCGAGGGCAAGGGCTTCGCCCGGTGTGAGGTCCACGGTTACGGAAACCGTTTTGGCGGGGGGTTCCATGCCTTCTATTGTGAGACTGAATTGTGAGACACGCAAGCCCGCTATTTACGGGCCTTCCGCGTTTGTCTCAAAATCTTTCCTTTTTGGGAAGCCCCGGAGTTTTTAAAAGGGCCTCCGCCACAATATTCCCCGGACCCGTACCACTAAAACCATGCTCCTTCACATTCGCCCGCGCCTGTTCTCCCCGTTCAAGGACGTTGCCCTTGTCGATTTGAGGATTGACCCGTTTTCGGCCTTCACCTCGTCGGCGGAAAAGCCGGTGGACGCGCTTTTCGTAGCAGTGAATAGCCTGCGACCTGCGCGATCTCCTCATACCCGTCTAGGTTTACGCCGCCTACGACAATATAGTCACCGACGGACTTATGCTTGATATCCGTTTGGATGATTCGGTACTTGTCATTAGTCCCTATCCCCTCCCGTCCTACACTGAGATTCCTGACCTTATAGCGCTCCCAAAGATAACGGTCCAATTCCGTTCCAACTTTGTACCCGCTGTCGATCTTCCAAAAGTCGGGGAACCAAGCCGGAAACGGAATAATGTATCCAACCGACACAGAATCCGTAGGTCTCTCTGCGGCGTGAACAACGTCCAATAAGTGCAGCACCTCAGCATCTTTGCCGCCCCAGCCATTGTTGTGCCAATCGCGAAAGTGATTTAGGATCGTCTGATTAGAGGCTATAATCAGAAGTACGGCCATAGTCAAAATGAACGCTGGTCGCCTCTTAAGGGAGCCTAGAAAGCACGTGATATACGCGACTTGGATCGGCCACGCCCACCATAGCCTCCGTCCGTTTCCTATGCCAGGGATCAGAATGACCATCGACGCCCACGCTGTCACAAAGCATAAAGTCAACAACATCACTTCTCGCGGGGCTGCGCGTCGTTGGATATTTCCAATGTCACAACGTTCAATCAGATTCGACTGAAACATAGACCAAAGGATTAGCACCAACAAAAACACAAGCAGGCTACTGCCAACAGAAGACATCTGCGATGCAGTCGCTGGCTGGATTGAGTGGTGAAGAACTACTCGCATTAATGTGCCAGCTTCGAAGAAGCATAGGCTGACTATCCCAATTCCAACCAGCAGGAAGCACGTAACCTTCCAGTGCCGACGCAAAAGCCCATCTCTGATCTGCGGATTAGCCACGCCGAGGCCCAGGATACACAGCGCAAGTAAAGCCCCTCCGGCACCAGGGAGTAAAGTGTCGGCGCTGAAGTTTGATTGAAGAGACTCCACCATCCCGATTGCTTTGTCGACGAGTATCCTTGATGTCCCTTGCCTCTCTGAGGTACCTGCAGAGAATGGCTGACCTGATTGAGCGTAAAGAAGCGAATATCGACTGGGTATGTCGCTACTTGACATTGACACAATTGGCTCTCGGGAAATCAGAGAAGCTAGATCTCGATAGCCCCGCTGAGCTTCAAAACGCAAATACGGCATCCACAACACACTCGACACCAGAACTACACCGCAGAGGGCGATCAACGACGTTAGCGACAATCGTCGTCGCGTCGCAATCAAAACAACTGGAATTGCCACGAGGAGGGGTGCCAGTTCCATGAAGTAGTACATACCGACTGTCCAGGTTAATAGAGCAAGCGCAAGGGACAACTGGCTCTTTCGAATATGATACTTTCCAAGAAAATAGAAGAACCACACCGCAAAAAATGGGTGGCCTCGTGGCCAGAGGGAAGTCGCAAACACCAGGCCGAGCGCCGAAACGGCGTAGAATATCACCGACACCCAAGCGTTTCGCTCACCAAAATAGAGACGACAAAGCAGAAACAATCCAACAAGTGTCCCAAAGGTGAACAGGGCCGCCCCAGGAACCTCGTAAAGCCGTTGATCCTTAAACAGAAAGACTCCAGGGATAATCACAAGATTAGACCCTGGCGGAATGTAGCTGCGCAAGCTACTCAGGCAGCCATGGGAAGGGATTTCGCCGGACTCGATGAAAGCGTCAGCACTCTTGGCAGCAGTCCAAGAATCTGACGAAAGAAGTCGAGATCGCCAGCCTTGCAGCGAAACCATGACCGAAATAGCGGTCAGCCCGATGGCAAAGAGAAGTAATCTTATCGTAGGCATCATTATCAATTGCTCGGCACGGTAGCACAGAAAGTTGAGAATGTAACTATATTATTCAATATTCAATAGTAGCATCGAGAACTTCTAAAGCTTACTGAGATGATTAACTACCTGCACAGCAAGTTGCACCGGCCCGAGAACGGTTGGGATCCCGTCAGCGAGGCCCATGTGCAATCATATACGGAATATGCCGGGCGGAATTTCGACGACCGCCTCGTTGCGACGCTGGAGCGGCGTCTGAATGGACTTGACGGCAAGCGCATCCTCGATTTGGGAGGAGGGCACGGGCACTACAGTGTCGCCTTCGCGAAACTGGGGGCTAAGGTCGTTTGGTACGATGTCAGCAAGAGATACATGGCAGTCGCCCAAAAGCTCGCTACTGCCAACAACGTGTGCATTGACTTTTCGATCGGGTATTTGGAAGACGCAGACCGCTTCGCGGATGAACCGTTCGACCTGGTTTTTTGCCGGGCCTGCTGGTACTATTCCCGGGGTGATAGGGCCTTTTCAAGGATCGTGTGGAACTTGATCAAGCGGGGAGGGGCCGCGTACATAGAAACGGATATTCCGAAATTGGTCAGTCTCGCGCCGACTCGCCGTACCCAGTTCCTGCTCAACGCGATACTTTGGTTCAAAGTGGGGCATCCCTTTCCCCCTCATGGCCGCGTGGCAACTCTCTTTCAGAACCGTGCGGTCAAGTCGATGCATATAGATTACTCAGATCCCGTGGTCGACAAGGTTTTTTTGACGAGGCTATGAACACCGCCGCTCTACTTTAAAGACTTCCTTTCGGATGCATCGTTGAGAGCTAAGAGCATGTCCACAGTCCGTTCCAAACGTGAGCCCATAAAGGTCATGCATGTAATTACTGGTCTCGGCATCGGCGGTGCGGAGACGACGCTCCATAAGTTACTGTCTCGTATGGACAGGGAACGGTTTCAGAATACGGTCTATTTAATGACAGGGTGGGGTCCCATGGCGGAGAGCCTGGCGTTGGAGTGCGCAGAGTCCCCACGGAAGGATTGATTGGACGATGGATCTAACTCGATGCAGCACGGCATGGAAGGCCAGTTGACAGAATCAACCGGCGAGCATTGGCGGCATCGCCATCGTCGCCACCGGCATGGACATTCGCGGCGGAAGCGGCTGAGAAAAAAGTAGCACTCCGGCTCGGCATTATAGGGTTCACCCTCTTGGTGATTGCGGCAATAGTGTATGTATGTGTGGCCCAGTAGCCAATCGCCACAAGCGCAGTCGTCGGTGTTCGGATCGATCCAGGTTTGCCGCTCCGAAAGCAAGCGGGTAGCGTTGAGCTGGTGAAGGACGGCGCAGATGGAGCGGCCGGGATTTCGCCAGCGTCCGTCCTCCAGGGACGAGATCGCCAGGCCGAGTTTCAGTTTCAAGATGTCCTTGGGAATGGAAGTGGCTACCACTGTTGCGTCGCATGATTTCCAGCTGCGGGCCGGAATCTGCCGCTGCGGATAGTTTGTCTTGCAGGATGCGTTGCAAGAAAGCCTTGCGTTCGGCTAGGCCGACGCTGGAAAGCAGCCAGCTCAGCAGTTTTCGCAGGCTGAAGTCGCCCAGCCCGGAAGGGAGGGCCTGACGAATTTCAGCGGGCAGAGGTTCGGAAGAAGGAGTTGATGATATGATTCCCCCCGCAAAATTACTTCGCGCAAACTGGGTATCCCACTCTGGATCATGTTGCGCGACGAGATCAATTACGAAGAGTTCTGCCGCCGCGGACAGCTGCGGCAGCGCGGGGAAGCCCATACGGGAATGCTTGATTACGACAGTGGTCCTGCGCTGCAGTGACCGGATTTACTGAATAAGCTACCCGCCTCCCCGAAGGGGGAGTTCGAAGAACTCATGATGATCGACCGTGACCGAAGAGATGTCTGGTGGGCAACACCGAAATGATGCAGTGAAACGGGCCGAGCCATTTGGTTGGACATACAACAAGTCGAGAGCAACACCCTTGCCATGCGAAACGGGCGCATCTACGCAGAGGGACGCGTGTGTTCGAAACCAGACTTGACTTGGCCGCCGTCGTTAGAGATGTCCCAATGTTGTGTGCTCAATCGACCGCCGCCCTTTGCCGCGGGCCCTGGAGCATCGTCTCATACAACGAGAGATGACGACGAACAGTTTCGTCAATGCTGAACTTTGCTGCGCGCAGACGCCCCTGAAACGACAATTCACTGCGCAGGCCTGCCTCGGCAAGTAGCCTCATTAGACACTGGGCCAGTTCTCGCTCGTTGCCAACCTGGAACTGCAACGCCGCCGACCCTGTTACCTCCGAGAGGCCCGGAATAGCGCTGGCCACCACAGGGATTCCGGCGGCCATGGCCTCCAATACGGCGATGCCGAAGCCCTCATGTATGGAAGGCTGAACGTAAATATCGGCGATGCCGAGGATGTCGGGGATATCATCTCGGGTCCCGAGAAAATGCACCCGTTCCAGAATCCCCAATCGCCGCGAGAGTTCTCTCAGCTTGCCAGCCAACGGCCCGCTTCCGGCCAGCATCACATGCACGCCGCCGACCAGCGCCACCGCTCGAAGAAGCGTCGCGTGGTCCTTCTTCTCCGAGAGACTTGCTGTGCACAGGATCACCGGGCCGGACGTGCCCAGGAGGCGCTGCTTATCGAGCCTTGACTTGCCCGCAAACAGCGCCAGGTCAATGCCATTGTAAATGACGCGAGTCCTTTCGCCTGCTCCGCCAACCCATTCAACAAGGCTACGAGCGGAAGCTTCGCTGTTGCAAACAATCGCCCTGTAGTGGGAGTACATCCATCGATCAAGAAAACGAAACGTCTGGAGTTTCCTGCGACGGTTACTCGTACTGTGCTCCGTAGTGACAAGACATCCTGGAGCGGCCACGAAACGCGCGGCAATACAACTCCACAGCTGGGCGGGGAACAAATGTACGTGAATGATGTCGTACCGAACTCGTGAGAGATGTTGTGCCAGATGGCGGATTTGCCCGGGAGAATATATCGAACCCGAGCCACGGAACACCGACACGCCGTGATCTTCCGTCAGGCGCTCCAGGCTCGTGCCCTGGCCCTGCAGCAAGAACAAATCTGCGGCAGCGCCCAGGGCTCTCAGCCGTGGCACTAAACCGGCCACCAGCGTCTCGGCGCCACCAGCATCAAGGCTATCGATTACATGCAATATCCTGAACAATGGGACTCCCTCAAGTCAACACGTGTCTTCCGCCATCGATAGGCGCCCCGCCATGGCCACGTTGCGAACGAAGCGCCATGCAGGTGCACGAATTCTACCACTGTACGCGGTCGGCGGGACGCGGAGGTTCGCGGCGCCGGCGATCAGCCACCGCCAGGATCGGCACCGGATCGATTGCGTCTGCTGCGGGATGGCACATCTACTAAAAGGGGGTGCAATGAGTATTAGGTTGGTAGTGAAAGGAATACCAGGCATGGCCGCAGTATATCGGTTTGTGCGGGGGTGCTGCCTTAGAAACAAATCCCCTGAAGACGTCTTCACAGACATTTTCCAAAAGAATCTGTGGAAGGGAAATGAGTCTGTTTCTGGTCCGGGATCAAGTTTGGACTCGGCGGCTGCACTTATTGAAGCGCTGCCAATCATGTGGCGTGACCTCGGCATCCGTACAGTCTTGGATATCCCATGTGGGGATTTTCACTGGATGAGCTGCGTTGACATGAGCGGAATTGACTACCTTGGAGCAGACATCGTTGCGGATTTGATTAAGCAGAATGCCAGACACGAGCGTCACAATATCCGTTTCCGCAAGATAAATCTACTATCAGACGCTTTGCCAAAGGTAGATTTTGTGCTTTGCCGGGACCTTTTCGGGCATCTTTGCTTCAAAGACATTTTTGCGGCATTGAGTAACATCTGCGCAAGCGGATCAACATATCTGCTGGTATCGACCAGTAATACCGCCCACAACTTTGATATTGTGACGGGACTAGGGAGAGGCGGTTCCGTGAATTTAGAGGTCGCACCGTTTTTCTTTCCACGGCCGATTACAACAATTGACGAGAAGTACCGTGGGGCGAGAGGAGCGTATAGGACCGTCATGGGACTTTGGAAAGTGATAGACATCGCCCGGTGTTGCTGACGTGATGGGCATCGGTCACGTTGTCGGAAATGAGCTGGCTCAGGCCAAGCCATTCGTTCAACTCTCGAACCATCAACAGTCCAGCGTTGGAGGTGGCTCGTGATCCCTGGGAATCTACCTTTGGGGAGTAATTGAAGGAAAGCCGAAAAGGCAGGTTTTGTATCTCACTCACTGGGTATTCACTCCGGGACGTCATCATTGCGTTCGCACCTTCATCAACATTGACGATTGTGATTATCCGAGGATTTAGAATAACGACTACAAGCTGTTTCATAACCTGATTCGGGATCGAAGGAGGTACTTGGAGAGGCGAGTCGGGATAGGCGATAAGGTGGCAGGAGGAAGCCGACATGCCACGAGGCGGCCCCATGCTGACCGATGGGCAGTGCTGTGCTTGCGGAAACGTAAGTTCGTGGCGACCACAAAGTTGCCAAGAATCAATGATTATGATCATTTTCTTCGCTGAATAACCCATCTTGATGTGAGTTATCATGGTGCTTTCGGCGGAGTGGACCATTTTCGCGTGCAGCCAATGGGAGAGAAGTCCACATTCCCTGTAAGTCAGGCGCAACTTTGGAAGCAGAGGTTCTAGCTTTCTCCTCAACAGGCCTGGCAGCCTACTGATTCGATCACTCGAACACCTGAGAACAGGTGGCCTCATTGTGGAGACCCCGAATCCATTTGGCATTAATGTAGCAGTTGGCGTTCTGTTCAAGGGGACTGCTGTGGGCCTTCAGATAAATCATCATACTTGCTGGATAGACGAACAGAATGCTTACGAGCTAGGCATGCGCTCCGGTTTACGACTTGTACGGACCTGCTACTACACCATGATTAACCCTTTTGGATTTGCTCCGAGAATAAGAAGCGTCGTGTATTGGTGCGCAGGGAGGATTCGCAAAAGGTGGAATAGCAATGCGGTGTACATGTATCAAAAAGACTGAGCCTCCGCCCAGAGCCCAAGATCGGCGATAACGAGAGCGTTTATTATGGCTGTTACCTCGACATTACGCGTAGTTCTTTCCTGCCCAGATCATCCTGCATACGAAGAGATGGTGTCCGAACTCTCAAACGAGATTTCCTACCAGATCCTGGGCCCTCGCTTCCGTGACCGTGGTGATGGAAATGGAAGTATGCTGCGGCTACAGAACCGAATCGCTCACTTGATGCGCAAGAGTCCCATTGGGGCAATTGCGTATCAGCGAGCAAAAGATGGCCTCTTGGCGCGACACCGTGATCCAGCAAGCCTTATTCATGCCTGCGGTCACCTTGTCTATGAAGACCACCCGTGGATCGGTGACTACGAGAATGCCAATGTTCTTGGGTTCTACTCCCCACGCCTCCTTCGGAGCCTTTATCTTACCGAGCACCTGCGGGATCGTTTCTTGTCACCTGCGTGCAAGGCAATCCGCGTCTGGTCCGCTAGCGCAGAACACTCCTTCCGGTCCCTGTTTCAGGACGAGCAGGTCTGCAAAAAGTTGCGCGTGATATACCCTGCTATAGAATTTCCGCCTGAAGCCTTAGAGCCACGCCAAGCGGGCGGTGTGCCGCGGATTCTGTTCGTTGGTTGCGGGTTCTGGATTAAAGGTGGATCGCTCTTTCTCTCGGCACTCTCAGAACTGCGGGCGAGGATCGAGTTTCGGGCCGACTTTATCTGTGACTTGCCGCCTGAGTGTGCCAATTACCGCGAAGCGCTGAGAGGTATAGTAGACTTTTACGAGCCGAATTTCACCCGCCCACAGCTGTACCAGCGTTTCTATCGCAACGCCGATATATTCGTGATGCTAGGCATGGCAGACTCGTACGGATTGGCTTTGCTGGAGGCGTCGGCGTTCGGGTTGCCGATAGTAGCTTTTCGGCTCAATTCGGGCTTATCGGATCTGCTTTGCCTCAGCGGAAACGGAGTCCAAGTGGAGCCCGAGTGCCAGATATTCGATTCTTCGGGCGTACACTGCATGGAGCCAAGTGAACTGATACGCCGGATCCGAGAAGACGACCACAGCGATCTCGTGGCGGGCATAGCTGCCGTGCTGGGAGGGCTGGTTTCGGACAGCAACCGCCGCCACGAGTTAGGCGAGCGTGGCCGGGACGCGGTTCTAAATGGTGCTCTGTCTCCTGCCCGCATGAGGACGAGTCTGTTGGATCTTTACACACAAGCGACTGTCTAGACAGACATCAAAAGCCTGCTTTTATGGAACACTTCGGTAGCAAATCCACAAAATGCCTTCCAGCACTCGGCGGCTATCCGTCCAGGGGCGCCCTCCCCGCTTACTCTTGGAAGGTTTAGCAACTTCGTGTTTGGCGAGTACGTGTCTGCGTGATGGATCCCCCACACAATGGGAATCCTACCAGCGAGCAATGATGCGATTCCGCCCATTAAATTCGCGTGATACATCCAGCATTGCACCACGTGAGACCGGAACAGTTCTTAATCCACTGCCCCTATGAACTCTTCTCTCGGTATATAGGGAGCTTTGTGCACCCAGGGTGCACAATCGAAGTACTGCCCGTCCTCGGCGAGGATTTCAAATCAGGCTGAGGCAAGGTCCTTTTGCGGCCGGACCGGAAACGGTTTGATTTTGGGCTGCCTGCTTTTCTGAGCCTTCGAAAGATCGTAATTGAGCTGCATCTTCAGCCAAAACTCGGGAGACGTGTACGGCATCGCCTTGGCAAGCCGCACGCTCATCGCCGCTGAAATGCCAGCGTGGCCATTGAGTATCCGGGAGAGATTCGGCCGTGTAACCCCGAGGCGCCTGGCCGCCTCCTTTACAGTCATGTCGCCCAGGTAATCCTTCA
>OBLU010005065.1_pt1 | contig 11868 bp, 4 predicted proteins | sample 1518681 | NCBI WGS metagenome assembly OBLU01 (sample SAMEA3539304, study PRJEB22396) | soil metagenome | biome: tundra; feature: field; material: soil | place: USA | collected 2010-05 | depth 0.15 m
ATGACCGCGCCGGCCGCGAAGACGCCGGTGTAGGCGGCGCCGAGGGCCACCGCTCCGAGCCAGAGGCTGGGGCGCAGCGCCATCAGACGCGGCACGCCCTCGCGGCCGGCGAGGACGGCGCCGAAGCCAAGGAAGGGAAGGAGGTAGCGGGCCGACGTGAGATCCGTGGCCTGCTGGCCGACGAGGTAGGCGGCGGCGTCGGCGAGCATGCCGAGGGTGAGGACCCGGGAGACGAGATCGAGGGCCGGCCAGCGGCGGGGCCGGAGCACGAAGGCCAGGACGGCCACCACCAGGGCGAGCCCGCAGAGGTGAAGGAGGACGGATAGCCAGGCCAGGCCGGCCGGCCGGCCCAGGAAGTCCGCCCCGAAGAGGGTGAGGAGCGCCCGGCCTCCCGCCGCCAGGTTGTGGCCCAGAGAGGAGACGAGTGGCGGCAGGCCGTACCCGCCCCCGAGCAGGGGGGCGGCGGTGAAGCCGCCCAAACTCCGGATCCCCCACCAGGCCAGTGGCGCCGCCACGACGGAGGAGAGCCCGACGAAGATCAGGGCCAGATCGCGCCGGGTGCCCTGGTGCCGCCCGACCGCAAGGTCGAGAACCCCCACCCCGGTGACGGCGCCACCGCCCACCACCGCCACCAGGGGATCCCCGATGCCCGCCGCCGCCAGCGCGAGCCAGACGAGCGCCAGCCACACCCTGCATCTGCGAGCCCCCTGGAGAGCCAGGCAGGCGACCAGCAGGAGGAGGAGGCTGGCGGCGTGGTCGGTCCCGGCGGGCAAGAGGGATCCGGCAGGGAAGGAGGCGCCGCTTCCCGGGAGGAGCAGCGCCTGGGAGGCGAGCAGGGCACCGGTCACCAGCATCGCCACCGCCCGGGTGCGGCCCCGAAGCCGGCCTCCGGCCAGCCAGATCCCGGTCAGGACGACACCGGCGCCGAGCAGGCCCGCGGCCTGGTACTCGACAGCCGAGGTCAGGCCCTGAAACCGCTCCAGGAGGGCCAGCAGCGGGAGCTTGTCGGTGAAGAAGCTGTCCGAGGGGAGCGTCCAGCCGCCGAGCAGGACGTTGCCGTGGGCCATGGCCCACCCCTCCAGCACCGAGCTGGCCTGATCGGAGTTGAGGGGGACCTGCCGGCTGAGCCGCGCGATCGCAACCGCGAGCAGGAGACCCAGGACGGCGGTGCCGGCGGCGGCGGCGGCCCTGCGCGGGCCGCGGTGGTCTTTCTGGGCGGGTTCCACGTCGGGGCAGTCTATGCCGGTGCTCCGGCCCGAGACGCCATCCGGCACCCTTCGGGGAGCCTCGGCTGGGCGATCGTGGGGCCGCCCCGCTCCATGGGGGAGTCGGTGTGGATCACGCCCAACTCAGCTATGATGCGTCGTCCGGAGCGCGGCCGCCTGCCGCCTGCGGAGGGGAGAAGAAGGATGACCTTCATCCATGTGGAGCCCGCCCGTGATGAGGGCTGGAACAAGGATGCCGCGGTGCGGGCCTCGGAGACGACCCGGGTGTCGGAGCTGATCAGCCGGCTGCTCGGCGATTTCGCCCGGCTCGACACCGTCCACCAGCCGCACCTCGACTACCTGGACGCGGACGCGCTCGACGCGGTGCAGAGCGACCCCCAGACCTACCAGCTGATCGGGCGGGCCGCCCACTCCCTGGAGGACGGCGGGGAGCGCTGCGTCACCGCCGCCTACTGGCGCGAGGACGGAGCCGACCAGGTCGACGTCGAGTTGGAGGTGGCCGACGACGAGGTGGTCTGGGGACTCGCCCTCGCCCCGGTGCCGGCGGGGCCGCTGAGCCATCACCTGAGCGCCACCGTGGACTGCCGCGAGGGCCGCATCGAGCGCCTCGAGCTGGGGTAGGCCGGAGGTCAGGCGGCCGGCGCCGTCACTGGAACCAGCCCGCGATGTCCATGACGATGTTGATGGTGCCGAGGGAGTTGTAGACGTCGACCTTGCCGGCCGGGCTGGCGGCCGAGAGCTTGACGATCACCAGGTTGGGGATGTTCTCTCCGGCGTTGGCGTTGAGATCAGAGGCGTTGGGCGTGGTGCTGCTGTCCGCCGGGTAGACGGTCAGGTAGGTCTCGCTGCTCCCCGAGACCGCGATGACGTTGGCGATCACCGCCACCGGCCCCGAGGAGGGCACGCCGCCGACGCCGGTCACCTGCACCGGCAGGACATCCCCGGCGGTCAGCGTGTCCCCGCTGCACTCGGTCCCTGTCCCCGCCCGGGTGTCGCAGATCCGGGAGGGACCGATCACCTGGAACTGGGTCCCCGCCGCTGCGCTCGAGGTCCCGAACCAGCCGTCGGCGTCGAGGATGAAGTTGATGGTGCCCAGCGAGTTGTACACGCACACGTCGGTGTCCGGCTGCCCCGTGGCGGCCGGCCCCAGGGGAACGATCACCCGGTTGGGCTGGTTGACCTCGGCGTCGACGTTCAGGGTCGAGCTCTGCGGCGGCACCTGACCGCTGGCCGAGCACTGTCCACTCGAGTTGGTCGGGTAGACGCTCAGGTAGGTGGCTTGGTTTCCCGACACCGCCGTCAGGTTGAGTACCACCGCCGCGGCGGTCCCGTCACTGGGGATGCTCCCTCCCGAGCCGGTCACCGTGGCAACGTCCACCTTCTCAACCTGCCCTGGCCCGAGCGGCAGGCTCGGCCCGCTGCCCTCGTTGTTGCAGGGGTTGGCGGGCTGCCCCGCCCGCGAGTCGCAGACCCGCAGCGGCGCCATGGTGTGGAACTCCCCGGCCGTCCCCGAGGGGGCCGCGAAGTACCCCTCCACGTCCGCCACCAGGTTCACCGTCCCCTGGTTGTCGTACAGGTTGACCGCACCACCCGTCCCCAGCGCCACCACCACCAGGTTGGCGGTGTTGGTCTGGGCGTTGAAGTTGAGGTTGGAGCTGAGCGGCTGCCCCGTGCCGGTGGGATAGATGGTCAGGTAGCTCTCCGCCGAGCCCGACACCGCGGTCACGTTCAGCGCCACCGAGGTGGCCCCGGACGGCACCGACTCGCTCCCGACCGTGTAGCCGGTCACCTGGAGGGTCATCGTCCCCCCGGGCAGCAGCGCCCCGGTGCCGCACTGCACGCAGGTCGCGGAGCGGGTGTCCAGGACCCGGAAGGGGGTCACCGGCACATAGCTGGCGAGCCCCACATACAGGTACCCCGCGTTGCCGTCGGAGAGGCTCGACCCCTCGATGTCGGTGGCCACCAGGGTCACGCCACCGGCCGCATGGACCGGGGTGGTGAAGCTGAAGCTGGTCGGGGTCACGTTAGAGATCGTGACCGACGCGCCCCCCAGGGTCACGGTCATGCCGGACGCGAAGGCGTATCCGCTGACCGTCACCGTCTGGCCGCCCCCCACCGGCCCTGCCGCCGGGGTCAGCGCCGTCACCATCGCCGGCGCGATCGGCTCGGTGTACTGCTCGATCAGGTTTTCCCAGGTGGTGCTGGACGCGCTCGGCGCCTGCAGGCCGACCGCCCAGCAATTGACCGTGCCGTCGCACGTCATGGCGTAGAGGTAGTCGTAATCGGTGGCGCCGGTGACGCCGCTGTTCACAGTGTTCCAGCTGGACCCCGAGTACTCCTCGAAGAAGCCCCGAATCTGATCGGTGGCGAGGTCGACGTAGTAGACGCCCACGGCCCAACAGTCCGTCGCGGTGATGCAGCTCACCCGGTTGAGACCGCTGTACACACCCAGACTCGGTGACGAGAACTGCACCCAGTCGGACCCGTTGTACTTCTCGATGAGCGTCTGGTCCGCGGAGGTTTGCCCGACCGCCCAGCACTCACTGGCACTCGCGCAGGTAACACCGTAGAGTTCGGCGGCGGTGGTCAATCCCGAGACGGCCTGCCAGCTGCTCCCACTGTAGGACCAGATCAAGATGGTAGGACTGTACTCGATATTCCCGCCCTCTCCGACCGCCCAGCACTCGCTCGCACCCGAGCAGGCGATGCCGGAGAACAGCTCATTGGCCGGCGTTGTCTGGGAGGCGGAGGACCCCCAGGAACCGCTGCTGTACTGGTCGATGAACCCTTCGTAGACCCCGCTGAACAAGTTGTAGTCGTAGCCGGATGCCCAGCAGTCCGAACTGTTGACGCAGGTCACCCCGGTCAGCCAGTTGGCGCTCCCCGGCTCCGGGCCCGTGACGAGCGACCAGACGCTCCCGTTGTACTGCTCGATGATCGCGCCGTCGCTGTAGGCGTCTCCGACCGCCCAGCATTCGGTGGCGCTTGCGCAGGCGACCGCGTTCAGGTAGTTGGCGGTGGGGTCGGGGTTCGGGCTGCTGACCACGCCCCACCCACTGCCCGTGTTCTGCTCGATCAGTGTCCCGATGACGCCGTCCACGTTGTCCTCGCCCACGGCCCAACAGTCGTCCGCGCCCACGCAGGTGACTGCGTTGAGCTCGTCCTGCTCGGAGGTGTCGGGGCTGCCGACGACGCTCCATGTGTCTGAGCCCCCATTGATCTGCGACGGCACACTGGTGGTCGCTGACGACCCCACACCCAGACGGCCTGCGGCACCCGAAGCCAGGGCACCCAGGTTCAGGTGGGATCCGGATATCGGCTGGAGGCGATCTGTCGGGACTCCTCGCTCAGGCTCCGCTGTCGTGGGCTGCCCAGGCGTCGACACGCCGGAGACGGCCCCGGCCGTCAGCGCCGGGGTGGGGGCGGCCGTGAGCGCAGCCGCGGCGGATACCCCCACGGTCGGGGCCAGCGCGGCGGCGATGGCCAGGGCCGCAACCACCAGGGCTGCGGGAAGACCAGCTCGCCCTGCGTGGCGCGCGAGGCGCTGACGAGACCCAGTGCCGGAGATTGAAATACGGCTACCGCGCATGCCCCACTCCTTTTCGTGACCCGTAGGGCAGAGCGCTCCGACACTCCGGGCCGCTGATCCGGGCGCAGTCTAGCAGTCGTGGCGAGGGATCGTGGAAACGCTTTCGCCGGCCGGTTGCGGCTGTCCGCCGGTCCGGGACCGCGAACGGGGGGTGCGGAGGGTGAGAGGTCGCGGCCAGGCGGGTCTGCCGAACGCTGCCCACGGGGAACGTCCCGCCGCCCCGGATCCTGTGACGCCGGACCCGGAGGGCGGAATCGATCTCCGAGAGTGCCCTGCCTCTACTGGAACCAGCCCTCAATGTCCATGACCATGTTGATGGTGCCGAGGGACTTGTAGACGTCGACCTTGCCGCCCGGGCACGTTCGAGCAGCCCGCGGGGCACCGGTACCTCGTGAAACGCGGTGCCGGCAGGATGGTTACTGGAACCAGCCGGCGACGTCGACGACGCCGTTGATGGTGCCGAGGTCGTTAAAGAGGTCGACGGCCCCCGCGTTGCCCCCGGCGGTGGCCAGCTGGACGATCACCAGGTTGGGCGTGTTCTGGTTGGCATTGACGTTGAGGTCACTGGCGGTGGGCAGGGAGACGTTGGCCGGGTAGAGGGTGAAGTAGGTCTCGGAGCTCCCCGACACGGCGGTGACATTGGCGATCACCGCCAGGGGCGGGCTGCTGCCGCCAGGAGTCGGGAAGCCGTCCGCCCCTGCCACCGGAATGATGCGGGTTCCACGGGGGCCGAGGCTGGTCCCCGAGCACTCGGTGGTGTAGCCGACGGACGCGACGCTGCGCGTGTCGCAGATGCGCGTCGGTGCGACCGCGTAGAAGTGGGCGCCGGGGGGGCTCTCACTGCCGTTTCCGAACCAGCCGTTGATATCCAGGATGAAGTTGATGGAGCCCAGGTTGTTGTAGACGCAGACGTCCTGGTGGGGGGTGAGCGGGACGATCACCCGATTCGGCAGGTTGGTCTGGGCGTAGACATTGAGATTGGAGAAAGCAGGGGTACCGCTCGGGCAGGCGTCGCCGACGCTCGGGGGGACGACCGAGAGGTAGGTGAGCGAGCTGCCGGAGACGGCGGTCAAGTTGAGGGCGACCGCGGCGGCGTCAGTGGTGGGCACCGACTGGGTGCAGGAGGGGTTGCCGGTGGGGCAGCCGGAGACGAGCACCTTGGTCCACAGGCCCTGGCCGAGAGCGCTCCCCGAACACGCGGTGCCCGAGCCGGAGCGAGTGTCGCAGATGCGCAGCGGGGTGATGGGGTGGAAGAGGCCGGGGACCGATGACCCCGAGGCGGCCGCGAAGTACCCCTGCACGTCGACCGCCAAGTTGATGGAGCCGAGAGAGTTGTAGATGGAGACCTGGCCCCCCGAACCCAGGGGGACGACCACCAGGTTGGCCTGGTTGGTCTGGGCGGACACGTTGAGGTTGGAGGCGGTGGGCACGGCATTGCCGGCCGGGAAGACCGTGAGGAAGGTGCCGGCCGTACCGCTGATGGCGGTCACGTTGAGGACCACGGACTGGGCACCGGAGGGTACCGAATCGATCCCGCTGACCTGGAAGGTCATGGTGCCGCCCTGGTCGAGGACGCCGTCAGACGAGCACTCGGTGCCGGTGCCCGTACGCGTGTCACAGATGCGGAACGGCTGCAGTGCCGTGTAGGCACCCGCCGAGACATAGGTGTAGCCATAGAGATCGGTCGCAGTTGCGCCGCCTGGATTCGTGACCGTGACGCTGACCGTGCCGCTCCCGGAGGGCGTGATCGCCGTGACCTCGGACGCGCTCACGACGGTCACGCTCGCGGCCGGACTGGTGCCGAAGGCCACGGTCGCGCCTGATTGAAAGCCACCTCCGCTGATGGTCACCGACTGGCCGCCAGACCCCGAGCCGACGCCGGGACTGACCGTGGCTGACGGAGGCGGTGCCGCCGACCCATAGGCCACGTTGAATCCGTCGGTGTCGCCGTCCGGTGCAGAGGGCGTGGAGATGATCGGGCCGCCCGGGAAGGTGAGAAGCATCTCGCCGCCCTCTGCGGCGGTGAGGCCCGGGTTGCCACCGTTGACCGTCCCCGGGTCCAAGGTCATCTCTCCGTAGTCCGCCAGGGTGGAGAGCCCGCAGTCCGGGGCACAGACCTCCGGTCTCTCCATGATCCACTCCGCCGACGTCTGCGGCCCGCTGTAAGCCTGGACGGTGCTGAAGTTGCTTGCGTCGGTCCTGTCCTGGAGCGCAATCGTCCAGTTGCCGCCGCTCCCCTTGGTGACGCTGGCGCAAACGCTGTCGCCGGGATGGACCAGCCCGAACTCGACCGAATCTGCGGGAAGGATCTCCCACCAGGCAAAGTAATACAGGGAGCCGGAATACGACGCCTGCGTGGTCCCCGTCTGGATCAGATTGTCGTTGCTGAATCCGTCGATGCCGATCCAGGTGGAGGAGAGGGAGTCGGGTGAGGTCACCGGGACCGTGGGTACCTCCCAGCAGCCGGTGACGGCCGAATAGGCTCCTGAGTGTCCGGTGATGGCGTATCCCGACCAGTTCGTGGAGCCCCACCCGATATTGTCGATCGAAGTGTTGACCGGGGTCCGCGATGGGGCGGGCATCATCGGCTCGTGCTGGATCAGCGGCGGCGCGGCTGCCGCCACGCCGGGGACGGCCGCCACCCCGGACGCGGTCACGAGCCCGAGCACACCTGCGGCGGCGAGCCACCGCGGCCAGCTCCTCACGGAGACGGGATCCGGGCAGACGTGATGATCGATCGGATTGGCACTGCGCGGCGATTATGGGTGCCGAGGCCGGGGTTGACAAGTGCCACGGCACCCCAATCAGGCGCCACTCGACTTCCGCCCGGCTCGGCAACCCTCGCTTTCCGGCCCCATCTCGGATCGGTGCGGGAACTGTAGACTGGCTCGCTGCTGAAGACCGCCTCCGGGGGCCACATGTCCGCTCGCGACACCGACGTCCGGCCATCTCACGGGCCGCGCGAACAACAGTACGACGCGGCTTACTACGCCCATTACTACTCCGGCGGGGATCGGGTGGCCTACGAGCGGAACGAGCAGTGGCTCGGCTTCTTCGGCGCCGTCGCCGCCCGGATCGCGGCCGACATGGCTCCCGCCAACGCCCTTGACGTCGGCTGTGCCCATGGCTTCCTGGTCGAGGCGCTCCGCGACCGCGGCATCGACGCCAAAGGCTTCGACGTCTCGGACTTCGCGATCTCACAGGTGCGCGAGGATGTGCGCCCGCATTGCTGGGTGGGATCGGCCCTCGACCCGATCCCTGGGCACTACGATCTCGTCACCTGCATCGAGGTGCTGGAGCACCTGGAGGAGAAGGACGCCGACCTGGCGGTGGGGAATATCTGTGCCGTCACCGACGACGTGATCTTCACGTCCACCTCCACCGACTATCGCGAAGAGACGCACGTCAACGTGCGGCCTCCGGAGTACTGGACCGGCCTCTTCGCCCGGCACGGCTTTGCTCGCGATCTCGGTTTCGACGGCTCCTTCCTGGCCTGGTGGGGCATGCGCTTTCGCCGCACCCGGGACCCATGGCACCGGCTCGCCGTGGACTACGAACGCGAGTGGTGGCGGCTGAAGCAGGAGGCCCGCGAGCGCAACGCGGTCGTGCTCTCCCAGCTCGACCGCCAGAATGAGCTGGAGGGGCGCCTCGAGGCCCTCGCCGCGTCCAACGAAGCCGCGACTGCCCGGGTGACCGAGGTGGAGGAGGCGCTCCAGGAGAGGGTGAATCAGCTCATCGAGAAGGAGAAGGAGCTCCAGGAGATGGGCAAGGTAGTGGCCGCGCACGAGGGTAGCTCCGCGTTCCGCATCGCACGCCGGGTCCGTTCGGTCATGCGTCATGTGGTTCCCGGCGGCTCGCGCCGGGACCGTCCCCTCGAGGACGACCCCCACGGCGGGCAGCGGCAGCGCGACCCTGAACGCGACGCCGCCCCGAAATGACGTCGGACGGGGGCGGCAGTTCTCATGGGGCGAGCCAGCCTGACGGCCAGGAGCCTTCCCTCGCGCAGCTCAGGCGTGAGCTGGATGACGCCCACATCCTTCTCGCCGGTATTCAGGGCTCGACCACGTTCCGCGCCGCGGCGAAGGCGAGCCGCCTGGCCCACCGGCTGGTACCGCCGGGGTCGCGCCGGCGCCAGGTGGTGCGCAGATTGCTGGGGCGGCGCGGGCCGGGCGCGGGGACGGCGCCCGCATCGGTCCTGGAGAGCGGCCCATCCAACCTGCAACGCCTGACCTCGCGCGCCGCGCCGGACGCGCAGGCTTTCACGGTCGTGGTGTGGTCGAGGCCCGGGGGAGACCTCCGCCGGACACTCACCTCGCTCCGCGCCCAGACCTGGAGCCGCTGGCAGGCGGCCCTGACGGAGCCGGCAGGAGCAGAGCCGCCCGCCCGCCTGCCTGTCGAGGACCCGCGCATCCGCCGCCACCGGGGCGCTGCCGCCTCAAGCGCCATCGCCGGGGTGCTCGGCGAGCTGCCCGACAGGGAGATGGTCCTCTTCCTCGAGGCCGGCGACAGCCTCGCCCCCGATTGCCTCTACGAGATCGCGGCGACTCTCCGGCGCGACCCCCTCGTCGACCTCGTCACCTGGGACGACGAGGTCGCCTCGGGGCCCCGCCCCTCCCGCCTACGGGTCCGTCCCGCGTGGTCGCCGGAGACCCTGCTCTCCGCCAACTACCTGGACCGAGCCTTTGCCCTGCGCGCATCGAGCGCCCGGCCGGCAGAGCCGGCCGGCCCCGGGTCTGTGGCGGCGCTGATCTGGCGTCTCCTGCTCCGCTGCAATCTCGCGGACCGGCAGGTTGCTCGCATCGTCCGATCTCTGAGCAAGGCCGCCCGCCCCATGGGGATCTGCCCGCGCGACTCGACCGTGGTGGTGGGCGACGAGCTGGGACGGCGCGGCTGGCCGGCGAGAGCGCGCTGGGATGGTCACGCGGTGCGGGTCGAATGGGCCCTTCCCACCTGGCCGAGGCTGAGCGTCGTCATCCCCACCCGCCACAACCGTGGCTTCCTGGGCCCCCTCCTCCGGGGTCTGGCCCGCTCGGCCTACGCCGACCTCGAGGTGGTGGTCGTCGACAATGGTCCTCGCACTCCAGAGAACGAAGCCTGGTACGCCGATCAGCCGCTCCGTCCGACGGTGATCTGGTGGGACCGCCCCTTCAACTACTCGGCCGTCAACAACGCAGGTGCGCGGGCAGCGACCGGGAAGGTGCTGTTCTTCCTCAACGACGACATCGAGGTGGCGGACGACGACGGCTGGCTTCGTGAGCTGGTGGGATGGACGACCGTCGACGGGGTCGGGTCCGTGGGCACCCAGCTCGTAGCTCCCGATGGGCGGATCCAGCATGGCGGCGTCATCCTCGGGATGACCGGCTTCGCCGGGCACCTCTTTGCGGGCCTGCGCCCCGGCGCCTCGACCCTTCTCGGTCCCACGACCTGGTACCGAGATGTGCTCGCCGTAACTGCCGCCTGCGTCCTCGTCAGGCGCTCCGACTTCGATGCCATCGGAGGGTTCGCCGAGGACTTCATCCTCTGCGGGAGTGACGTGGCGCTCGGCCTGACCCTCCGGCAGCGCGGTCTGCGCAGCATCTGCGTCCCGAGCAACGCTCTGACCCACCTGGAATCTGCGACGCGGGGGACCGCGGTACCGGCCGGCGACTTCTTCGCATCGTGGTGGCGGTACCAGCGATGGATCCGCTCGGGGGACCCGTACTTCCATCCTCGCCTCTCGCTCCAGGGCACCGCGCCGCGGCTGGGCAAACCGGGCGAGCCGACGGCCGCCGACATGGCCGCCCCCCACCTCGGACGGTCCCTGACCGTGTGGCACTCGCAGAACGACCTCGCCGTGGCCGGCATTCTGGCCCGCCGCTGCCGCATCGATCCCGCCGAGGTCGCGGCGGTCCGGACTCTGCACCTGGCAAGCTCTGCTCCGTCGGCTCCCAGGACGGTGAATTGGTTCATCCCGGGGATCGATAGCCCCTTCTACGGGGGCATCAACACCGCGCTGAGGATCGCCGCCAAGCTTGCCGGGGATCACGGGGTGGAGAACCGCTTCGTGGTCTGCGGAGGCGGACCGGAAGCATTCATCCGCAGCGGGATCGTCGCCGCCTTCCCGCAGCTCGCATCCGCTCCGGTGGTGATCGCCGAAACCGACGATGCGCTCAGCTGGGTGCCCGACGCCGACGCCGCGATCGCCACCCTCTGGACCACCGCCTATCAGGTTGCGAGGCACCCGGGTGCGCGCCGGAAGTTCTACCTGGTCCAGGATTTCGAGCCGATGTTCTATCCGGCGGGCACGATCTATGCCCTGGCGGAGGAGAGCTACCGGCTCGGTCTCTACGGGATCTGCAACACCGAGAACCTGGCCCGGATCTATCGCTCCTACGGCGGGACGGCGATGCACTTCACCCCGGCCGTGGACACCGAGGTGTTCCACGCCCGCGGACGCGTCGAGCACGGTCCCGAAACCCCGCTCACCCTCTTCGTCTACGCCCGTCCGGGACACTGGCGCAATTGCTGGGAAATGGCGGAGGTGGCCCTCGACGAGCTCAAGCGGCGCATGGGTGACCGCGTGCGCATCCTCGCCGCCGGGTCGTGGTCGATGCCGGACCCGAGCGACTCGCTGCCCACGACCGCGCATCTCGGGCTGCTCGACTACGCCGACACGGGCGAGCTGTACCGGCACTGCGACATGGGTCTCGCCCTCACGGTGTCCGAGCACCCGTCCTACCTGCCCCTCGAGCTGATGGCCTGCGGGGCGGCGGTCGTCGCCTTCGACAACCCCGCCGGGAGCTGGCTCCTCCGAGACGGCGACAACTGCCTGCTGGCTCCCCGGACCGTCGACGGGCTGGTCGACAGGCTGGAGGGGATGGCGGTCGACCCCGAGCTCCGCCGCCGCCTGGCGGACCAGGGGCTGCAGGACATCGCCGCACGCCACTCCGACTGGGATTCAGCTCTGAGCGGCGTCTACGCCTACATGACCGACCCCGAGCGAGCCGCGGCCGCCGACGGCCTCGCCCCGGCGGACCTGGCGGGAACCCACAGGGCAGATCGTCGGGCGGCGCC
>OBLU010005066.1_pt1 | contig 11867 bp, 8 predicted proteins | sample 1518681 | NCBI WGS metagenome assembly OBLU01 (sample SAMEA3539304, study PRJEB22396) | soil metagenome | biome: tundra; feature: field; material: soil | place: USA | collected 2010-05 | depth 0.15 m
TCGATGATGGCCGTAAGCACCAGCCGCTCCCGCGGACTGACGCGCGCATCGGTCACTTTTCCGCTCTCCATCCTGTTTGCCGCACCGCAATCAGGGCCGGCCTATGCCGGCGTCCAAACGGCGCGCCGTAGACTAACCTCTCGTCTATCAAACACTTATGCCTGAAAAAGAATAGAGTGGTCCTCTTTAATTCTAGGGAGACGCGATGGCCGTGTCAATGGCGGACAGGACACACGGCAAACGCATGTAACTCTCTCTGGAGTCAAGATGCTTTCATCCTGGAGCATCGAACTCCCGGCCACCTGTCACGGCTCTGTCTTAGGTTCGGCAGCCGGCGCAGCGCCGGTGCCGGAATCGCCTTGCTTGCCCTCCGGTGCCGGATCGTACCCCGGCAAAATGTGCGCTTCCCCCCTGAACATGTGATAGTCCCCGAAGGAGACATCGTCCAGCATCGTCTCAAACGGTCCATAGACTCTAAAACCTTCGCCCCATTCATGAACCTGCACCCCCCTCCGCCCTCGCCAGAGAGAGACGCTGCGCACCGGGCAGATATACGTGTTCCCGCCGATCGTCTCCGGGCCATATTGCACCATGATGTTGGACCGGGCAAGCGGTAGCCCCGGTTCCAGGTCCGCCTCCACGGTCAGGCGCAGAATCGCGCCGGTCTCTGGGTCGATCATGAGTTCCCCGTGATACCCAGGCATCAGTTTGAAGACACTCGTTCCGTCGCCGTCCGTGAGACAGCAGTAAGAAAGCTCATAATGCGATTGTTCCTTCGGAACCACATACCGGAACACCGCCCGTACTCCGGCCGCCCCCTGCTCCCAGCGGCTCCATCGCAAATCGCCGTGGGCAGCATCCAAGATTACCGTGCTCAGAATGGGCCCGAACGTGCCCTTGGTATCCATGCTCCTTTCTTTCTTTCTCGGCCTCTTGCCTTTCACTGCCTCAGCGTCCAACACGTCGTACCCATTGCGGTAGTACACGGTTCCAGCGGAGATTGCTTCACTGTGCAACAGTTCGTTGCCCAGCGCCGTCTTCCACATCTGGTCGTCTTTTTGCGTTGTCTCCCGGTAGCGAACCGTATTCCGCGTCGCAAAGAAGTTCGGCAGCCTTGGAATGGTCGTGCTCAGATAGTCGATGGTCTTCGCGAGCATCTGCCGCTGCGCGGCCAGGTCCGGCGGCGCAATCGCCGGAACCGTTGCCGCCAGCGGATTCAGGAAGGCCGAAGCATCGGCCACAGCCACCAGCACGGCCTGGGACTTTGCGCCCGGCAAACTGGCTTTCCATTGCGCTAGCAGTGTGGCGCTCATCCGTTCTGTCAACTCCATGCGGGAGAGTTCCTCGGTTAACTCCGAATCCGGCCTGTGGTGAGCCGCCCCCAGCACCTGCTCCAACTGCTTGACAGTGACACGTTCGGCAAGATAGGGCTGATCGTAATAAACCGGTTCATCGTAATACCCGCTGTTGGTGCGGGCCTCCAACCCCGGCTTGCCGATCTTCACATTCAATTCGTGATACTCGTCCGGCCAATCCGTGCGCGGAGGATCGAACGAGATCGTGTAGAAGGCGTTTGCATCCTCCGCGAGTTTCTTGATCTCGCCCGAAAGGCCGTCGCTCGCGTCCACAACGCCGCCGCCGCTTTGCGTTGCAAGTACCTCTAGAGCCAGGTTGCCCGGTTGCGCTTGCTTGGCGGATTTCACCCCTGCCAGAAAACGCAGATAGTGGAAATCCTGGTCCGGGCTGGGCCAGGCATTAACGCTGAAAAGCTCGATGCGAGCCTCGCGCAGACGGGTCGAAAACTCGGTAATCCAGTCGAACGAGTCTTGCCCGCCCATTGCTACCGGCCAGCCGCCGCTGATCCAAAACAGCAACTTCCTGCCTGGCTTCCGCCTTTCTTCCAGGATCATGGCGCCGAGCGCATTCAGAGATATCCAGTTCCGGTATGAGTGAGTGACGGTCTGGGATAGCTGGTCGGCGTTCAAATTGGGCTCGTCATGCTGGGGCAAGATCGCGCGTAGCTCGTTCTTGTGAGCCATCTCCTCGGCCAGCACGTTCCCGTCGGTGGAAGGTTGCTGCGTAACCGATAGACCGGCATTGAAAAGCCGGTAGACCGATACCGGCTGGGCTAAATGTCCGCCGTTCCGGCGCAGAAACTTTTCCACCGCTTGCTCAGCGAGGGAAACCTGCTCATCCGCCAGGTTGATTGAATCGATGAGAAAAATCACCTCGACCGGGGGATCGGGCTTGGCCGTGGTTCCATCGAATGCGTGAAACGCGACGATCTTCTCCGGTCGCCCGTTGTCCAGCAGCGTAAAGTCCTTGGGTTCGAGACCGGACACCGGCCTTCCCGACGTATCGGTCACTACAACGTCGAGTTTGACCATGCCTTCCGATGCGTCGAAGGTTCCCGTGGGACGCTGGCCGAGTCTTAGCGCCAGTTTCGCGAGCGAATCTCCTTCACGAGGCTGCTCCGCCTCTCCCGCCACTGCAGCTTGTCCAGCGGACTGCGCGCACAGCGAGGCTGCAAGGCAGAAGACCCATACCGGCGAGAAAAGACTTGAACCTTGCTGGCGCATTGCCCTTCTTTCAGCCGCCTCCATGCAATGAAGAACCGCAATCGTCGGCGTTCTTTTGACCCTCCGATTCCTGTCTCGGTTAGGCCCAATTCTTCTGCGCGGCGTCGCACCGGTACCGGAGCCGCCGAGTAGTCGCACCTTCATCCTACGGCTGGTTGTCGCAGCCGGGAATCGAAATTTATTGATGAGCAGGATCGCCGTTCATGCAATTGCCCTGACTCCTGATCCGTCATAATAAGAGCTAGGGCCGACGCATATGAAAAGCCAGAGACAGAAGGGTACGGGCTTTCCCGGTTGCGGAAAAGGTCGATCCCAACTCCCGATCATCTCAGAGCACGGCTTCAGTCGTGCCGTAAATGCAATCGAATCAATGCGGGCATTAGCCCGAGGGAATGCCTGATTTACCGCAAGACTTGTTCAGACATCACCACGAATGCGTGTCGGTCTCAAGTTCCCTGCTATCCCTCAAACGAGGATGCGGGGCCAGGGCCGCGTAACGCAAGGAAAGCAGCCATGTTCCACACCACTGAAGACATTCGCATCCAATGGACCAAAGTCGTTCTCCCGCCCGTGTTTCTTGAAGAAGAATACCCGGTCACTGAAGCCGCCTCGGCGACGATCTTCGACGCCCGTACTGAGATTGTGGAGATTCTCAACCGCCGCGATCCCCGTTTGCTCGTCCTCGTCGGCCCCTGTTCCATTCACGACACCAAAGCCGCGCGCGAGTATGCGGCCCTGCTCCAATCCGCCATTCAAGAGTTTTCCGCTGATCTGCGCATCGTCATGCGCGTCTATTTTGAGAAGCCCCGCACCACCATCGGATGGAAGGGTCTCATCAACGACCCCTATCTCGATCAGTCCTACAAGATCAACGACGGGCTGCGTCAGGCGCGCCGCCTGCTGCTGGATCTCGCCGAGATGGGCGTCCCTACAGGCGCGGAATTCCTTGACATGATCTCACCCCAGTACATTGCCGGCCTGGTGAGCTGGGGCGCCATTGGAGCGCGAACCACCGAGAGCCAGGTTCACCGCCAGCTCGTCTCCGGCGTCTCCTGTCCGGTGGGCTTCAAGAATGCCACCTCCGGCGACGTGCAGGTCGCCATCGACGCCATCCAGTCCGCCGCTCACTCCCACACCTTCCTGGGACACACCAAGCACGGTCAATCCGCCATCTTCGTGACGACTGGAAATCCGGATTGCCACATCATCCTGCGCGGCGGCAGAGGGACGGTCAACTACACCGCCGATTGTGTTGCCGATACCGTCGTCCAAATGGAGAAAGCGGGGACCGCGCCGCGCATCATGATCGACTTCAGCCACGCCAACAGCAACAAAGACTACCGCCGCCAGGCGATTGCCTGCCACGATGTCGCCGGCCAGATTGCCGCTGGCAACCCAAACATCCTCGGCGTCATGATGGAGAGCAATCTGGTGGCCGGCGCCCAGAAGCTCGTCCCAGGCCAGCCCCTCGTCTACGGCCAAAGCATCACCGACGCCTGCATCGACTGGGCTGAAACCCACACCCTGCTCACCGAACTCGCCGCCGCCGCCCGCGCCCGCCGAACCGCTTAGTTTACCTGTCTAGTAACAGGTGGATCGATCCCACCCTGGCGACGAGGCAAAAAAAGCCGCAAAACAACGTACCCGGCAGTGCCTGGGTCAAGTGCGTCCTGACAAACTCTCGTCCATATCGAGGCGGCGCCGCCGATTGGGGCGGGTTTTGCAGACCCGGAAGAGGGGCTGCGCCCTTCCTCGACATGGAGTGGGATTCCACGAACCCCGCTTACCGTGAGGAGAATCTAGTGGCGATCCCGATCCCGATTCCGGTCGGCTGCCCGGGCCGCTACTTGGATTTCGGCGTTTGCCTTCGACAGGAAGTGCTTGGCATTAGCCGCATGGCCACCCATGTCGAACTCGTTGGCCTGCTCCGCGGCAGTGATTTTGGCGTAGGCCTGGTCGATCAGAACCTGCGCGGCGGCCAGGTTCGGGTGCCGGTTTTGATTCACGATCTGGGCAACGGTTACGCCGCTAGCGGCAAGTCCGAGGACCAACGCGCTGCTCAAAAGGATATTGCGGGTTTTCATGAAGTTACCTCCCGCGCAAACAATACCAGATTCCGGTGAATTCTGCGAGAAAGCGCCGGTTGGCTCAGGATGGCGCATCCGGCGGGAACCTGGTTTGTCAAGGCTTGCGCATTCCCTTCGATAAGCAGGTTAGCACGAAGCAGAGGCAACCGCAGGTCCTTCGACTTCGCTGCGCTCCGCTCAGGATGACAAGTTTTGTGGTGAGGGAAAGCAGGGCGCGATCAATGTGCAACCCGCTATCATGGTCAGCAGCGCATAAGTCGGCGGCGCAACAAAAAATATCCCCCACCATCTTCATCTCGGCAGGCGAGGCCAGCGGCGAGCACTACGGCGCGCTGCCGATCGAGGCACTGAAGAAGCAGCCGGGTGCCCCAGGTCCGGATTCTCGGACCTGGGAAACCACGAACCCAGAACCGGTACAGAGCCCCTACGCGGCCCGGTCGAAGAGCTTGATCTTCGGTCTGCGCTTGCGGCTGGCGCGCCACAGGTCGTACTGGGTCTGCAAGTCGATCCACAGCGTGGGGCTGGTCCCCAGGGCGTCGGAGAGTCGCAGCGACATCTCCGCCGAGATGCCCGCCTTGCAATTCAGGATGCGCGAGAGCGTGACCCGCGAGACGTGCAACCGCGCCGCAGCGTCCGAGACCTGCATCTCGCCCAGCCACTCCCGCAGAACGCGGCCCGGATGCGCCGGATTGAACATTTCCGCCATGGTCCCCTCCACTTCTAGTGATAATCCCGATAATCGACCAGGATCGCGTCCTCACCCTCAAAACAAAATGTCAGCCGCCAGTTGCCGTTCACCTTCACCGACCAGTGCCCCTTGAGTTCGCCCAGTAACGGATGCAAATTCCAACCTGAGGCAGCCATATCTTTGGGCTTCTTCGCCTTGTTGAGCACGGTGAGTTGGGTATTCAACCTGACCGCGTGGCTGGGCTGGATTCCCGCCTTGCTGCCGGTATAGAAGAACTTCTCAATACCAGAGTGGCGAAAGCTCCTGATCATGCGAAAAGTGTAACGCTACACGATACCGATTGTAAAGAGACAATTCCGGTTCCGGCGACGAGACCGCTATGATGGTCAGCAGCGCATGAGTCGGCGGCGCAACAAAAAATGTCCCCCACCATCTTCATCTCGGCAAGCGAAGCCAGCGGCGAGCACTATGGCGAGCTGCTGATCGAGGCGCTGAAAAAGCAGCCGGGGTGCACCAGGTCCGGATTCTCGGACCTGGGAAACCACGAACCCAGAACCGGTACAGGGCCCCTACGCGGCGCGGTCGAAGAGTTCGATCCGGGGACGGCGCTGTGGTGGGCCAGTTTCCGTACGGTCCGTGACTCGGGAACAAATGAATCTCTCTTTGCGGCGACGTGCCTGCCTCGCTTTACATTTCAAGGCCAGTCATGGTGTTGTTACTTCCCGTGACAGTGCGATGCCGAGAGCTGCTTCGCAAACTTTCTTCCCATCCTACTGCTTGCTGAAGATCAGCACACCCCAACTCGGCAGGCTGATCCAGAGCTGGCCGCCGGCTACCTGCAGCTCGAATCCGTAATTGCCAACCGTGTTGATTCCACCATAGACAGGGGCTTGTGAGTTGAATACCTCCGTCCAACCTCCCGATTCGCCTCCCATATTCACGCCATATTCGTTGCTGCCCCACTGCCCATTGCCTGCGTTGACCACCACCAGAAGCACATCGCCGTCCATGTTGTAGCGCGTGAAGGCGACTACCTGATTCTGATCGTCCACATGAACCACGCTGCCCGCCGGCGACCGCAGCCCCGGATGAGCCCAGCGGAGGTTGTTGACGTCGCGCACCATCTGTTGCATGGGAGCGCCGATCGGGTCGCCCATCTTTGACCAGTCGATGCGATGATCGGCGGGGCCGACAGCAGGGTCCCAATAGCCGTCCAGGTGTCCCTCGGTTCCCATGAAGAGCATCAGCGTGCCCGGCAGCGTCGCATTGAGCGCCCATGCCAGCCGCGCCTTGGCCGTGGCCCAGCCGTCGCCCCGTCCGCCAAAACGCTGGGTGAAAAAGACGCCTGTGTCTCCCTGCCCGCCGTAGATCTGATCGTGCGATCCGGTCAGATAAGTAACCAGATGCCACGGATTTGGATCGGAGAAACCGCCAATCCTGGCCAGAAGCAGGTTGACCACGTTGTCTCCGTTCAACAGGGAGAAGGTGTCCCATGGGCTGCTCAAATCCCAGGTGGCGCAGAAGCCTAGAGTGCCGTAAGGGTCGTTCCATCCCGCCGCCGATGTGGCCGGATCGAATGGATTGTATTCGGCGATCAGGTACTTGTCCGGGAACTCCTGCCGCAGGGTCTGCACGATGAATTCGACCGCGTCCGGCTGAATGGCCTGGACCGCGTCGAAGCGCAGGCCGTCGACCTGATAATCCCCCAGAAGCATGCGCGCATTGTCGAGCAGGAAGTCCTTCACCTCCTGCTGCCAGAGCGCGAAACCCGCGCCCCAGGGAGTGGGGTGTCCATCGGCGAAATAAATCCCGCCGTTGACTCCGTTCACGCCGGCGTAGTTGCCGTCGTACTGCCAATAGCGGTTATTGGTGATCGCCGCGTGGTTGTACACCACGTCCAGAATCACCGCCAGTCCCGTCGAATGTGCCGCGTCGATGAGTTGAAGCAGCTCCGCAACCGCCCGGTCGGGGCTGGTGGCGTAAGCATCCTCAGACGCAAACATATCGGTAGGGCCGTATCCTTCGCCGGCCCCGTTCAGGTCGCATAGCGCGTTGGTAATCGGCAAAGGAGCGATCGCGTTGAACCCCAGGCCGCGGATGTAGTCGAGCTTGGCGATCAGATCCACGAACGTCGCGGTGTCGTTCTGCACCGTGACGCCGTCGTTGAGGCCCGCATACGAGCCGACATGCAGTTGATAGAGCAGAAAGTCGCCGAACGCCGGCGTAGTGAACGGCGGGCGCTCTTCGGGAAACGACCCCACGATGTAGCCCATCGACGCCGGGTCGCAACTTTGCACCTGGAGCGCGCGCGCGTCGGTTCTGGTCCACGGTTGGGAGTTGTTGTTGTTGGGGCCGCCCATGTTGGTGATGATGTACTGGTATTTGTCGCCCGCTTGTGCGGGAATCTGGTCGGCGGACCAGTTGCCGGTACCCGGTTCCGCGGCAAGGTCGATGGACGCTCCGCCGCTGAAGTCTCCGAAAACCTGTACCAGCTGGGCGTTTGGGGCCCAGACGCGGAATCGGCAGGTTCCACCTGAGAGCAGGCTTCCCATGCCATCGTTCGCCGGTGAAGGAGCGCGCATGATGACCTCCGCTTGCGATTCGGCCGCGCACACGGGATCGAGCCCGCCTTCGCTCTCTCTCGTGGTCTCGACTGCGGCCGTCAACGAGCTTGCATTTTGAATTTTATTGAGCGGCATTACTTGCTGTACCGTCACTCTACCGCGTTCACAATCGGATTCCCATGAATTATTCTTGTCTTTGCGCAAACTGCCCAGGGATTTCCCGCATTTTGAACTTCGCTCGTGCGGAACCCCTATCCTATAGGAACCTCTGATTAAGTTGACGTTTTGAAAGGGCACGGCTTTAGCCGTGCCAGAAATGGCGCAAAATCAACGCGGGCTTTAGCCCCTGAGGGAAAGCTCAATGCGTAGTGGAACTTAATCAGAGGTTCCCTAAGCGAGGCGTGCCGACGAAGCCGCTATGATGGTCACCAGCGCATGAGTCGGCGGCGCAACAAAAAATGTCCCCCATCCTCTTCATCTCGGCAGGCGAGGCCAGCGGCGAGCACTACGGCGCCCTGCTCATCGAGGCCCTCAAAAAGCAGCTTGCCGCATCCGGCCAAACGGCGCGGTTCTTCGGCATGGGCGGGCAGCGCATGGCCGCGGCCGGTCTGGAGCCCGTGGTCCGCTCGGAAGATATGGCGGTGATGGGGCTGACCGAGGTCGTTCTTCACCTGCCGCGTATCTACGGGGAGTTCCGCAAGCTGAAGCAGTCCATCCGCGACCGCAGGCCGGACGTCGCCGTGCTCATCGACTTCCCCGAAATCCACTTCCGGCTGGCTAAGGAGCTCCACCGGCTGGGCGTTCCGGTGATCTTCTTTGTCAGCCCGCAGTTGTGGGCCTGGAAGAAGCACCGCATCAAGCTGGTCCGTAAATACATCCGCAAGATGCTGGTGATCTTCCCCTTCGAGGAGCCGTTCTACCGCGAGCAGGGCGTGGAGGCCGAGTTTGTGGGGCATCCGCTGGCGGAGTTGCCGCTGCCGTCCATCTCCCGCGAGCAATTCGCCCGTGAAAACGGCCTGAACCCGCAAAAGACCTGGATCGGCCTCCTCCCCGGCAGCCGCCCCAGGGAGATTCGCGACCATCTGCCGGAGATGCTGCGTGCGGCGCGGATGCTGGCGGCACATTCGACAGAACAGGCCGCAGAAGAACATATTGCGGTGAAGGGTACGGGCTTTAGCCCGTACATAAACCCTGCAAAATCAACTAGGGCTTTAGCCCCTGAGGGATGTTTTCCTGCTGATGGCTTCGAGTTCGTCATTCCCTTGGCGCCCACCCTCAATGCCGCGCAGCGGGACGAGACGCGGCGGCTGGTCGAGACGCACGGCCTCGGCCTCGACATTCGCCTGGTCGAAGATGCGCGGGCGGCGCTTCTGCACGCCCGTGCATCAGTCGTCGCCAGCGGCACGGCCACAGTGGAGGCCGCGCTGATCGGCAATCCTTTCGTCGTGATCTACCGGGTTTCGCCCCTGACCTATGCCATCGCCAGGCGGTTGGTCACGGTGCCCCACGTGGCCATGGCCAACCTGATTGCCGGCAAGCGGGTGGCGCCGGAACTGATTCAGAATGACTTCACGGCGGCAAATATCGTCCAACAGCTTGAGCGGCTGCTACCGGACGGGGTGGGTCGCCAGTCCATGATGGAGGAGCTCAAGCGGATTCGCGGCCTGCTGAATGCCCGGCCGGCGGGCCATGATGGAGCAAGCGGCGGCGCCATCGAACGGGTGGCGGCAGTTACCGTTGCCCAGCTCGGCGCTCCTTCCCCGGCGCGGACGGCATAGCGGTTCTCCAATTGCTCTACCCCGGAACCGGGCAAAAAGAACATCTTCCACAAGAACGGCTGCGATGCGATGATGACTGCTATGGGTACACAAGAGCGGAAAATGCGGCTTGGATTTGGACGGTGCCTTCCCCTGAAGGGCGTTCTGGGCTTTCTGGCGATGGGGCTGATGATGGCGGCTCCGGCTTTTGGACAGAGAGCGGAACGGCCCGCGCTGAACATTACCGGCTACGCGATCGACGCCGAGCTGGACCCCGCCACTCACCATCTGGCGGCCAAGGCGGTGGTCACCTTCACAGCCCCCGAAAACGCCGACTTGGTCAGCTTCGGCTTCCACTCCGCCCTCAAGGTGACCAAAATCTCCGATGAGGCCGGCGAGGTGCTTACCGGCGAGCGGTCGGCGGACGGCACCATCCGCGTAACCCCGGCTACGCCCTTTGTCCAGGGCCAGGCGGTGCACTGGACCTTCGAGTACGAGGGCGCGATCACCGGCAACGAGGACGGCCCCATCGAGGGGCTGAAGCTGGCCGCGATCCAGGAACCGATCAGCTACCTGCTCTACCCGGCGCGCTGGTTTCCCATGACCGGCTATATGACCGACAGGTTCACCGCGGAGATGCACATCCGCGTTCCGCGGGGGATGCGGGTGTTTGCCAGCGGCAGCCAGGGCGCGTCGAAGCCGGTGAAGCTTGCCAATGGCAAAGAGGGCGACCAGTACGACTTCAACTGGACCAAACCCGGTTTCCCCGGCACGGTGATTGCCGGGCGGTATGTGGCTCCGGTTTCGGCGGGTCCGGGCAACATCAAGGTCTATCTGACCGTCGCCCATCAGGCGACGGCCAACCAGCTGGCGCAGACGGCGGCCAAGGAGTACGACTTCTTTACCGGCAGCTTTGGGGCGCCGGAGACGAGCCATTTAAATGTCGTGGAACTGCCGGACGACAAGCTGCCGGCCGTTTGGGCGCCGGAGCTGGCGGCGATTCCGGGTTCTCTGGCCGGCGACAAGTCCGGCGTACGCCTCCTGGCCAACACCATTGCGCGCCAGTGGTGGGGTTCCGAGGTAAGCCCGCGCACCCTGAACGATGCCTGGATCACCAACGGCATGGCCCGCTACGGCGAATTGATGTATGTGGAGGACGAGAGCGGCAAAAGCGCCTTGCAGGCGGCGATTCAGGACGTCTCCGCCGGGGCGCTGGCCTACGACACGATTCCGCTTTCGAGCGCCGGCCGGCTCAGCCCGTTCTCGCCCGAGTTCCAGTCCATGACGCTGGAAAAGGGCGCCATGATCTTCCACATGCTGCGCTGGGAGGTGGGCGACAAGGCCTTTCTGGCCACGCTCAAGGGGGCTCTGAGCCAGTACACCGACACCGGGATGCGCTCCTCCGACTTTGTGAAGGTGGCCGAGTCGCAGAGCCAGCAGGAGTTGACCGCGTTTTTTGCGCAATGGATCGACGGCACCGGCGCGCCGGTGTTTACCAACAAGTACGCCGTCTACCGGCTGGGGAACAACAAGGGCTTCCGGACCATCGGCGAGATTGGCCAGGACCTTGACCTGTTCCGCATGCCGGTGGAGTTGCGCGTGGAGACCGACGGCAAGACGGAAGTCAAGAAGATCGACGTGGTGGGGACCGAGACGCAGTTCGTGGTGGACACCTTCGGGCGGCCGCGGCGCATCAGCATCGATCCGCAGAACTGGGTGCTCAAGTCCACGCCCGACCTGCTGGTGCGGATCGCCATCCTGAAGGGTCAGCAACTGGTGGCCCAGGGCGACCTGACCGGCGCGCTGGCCGAGTATCAGAAGGCGCTGGAGGCCAACGCGCTGAGTTCGCTGGCCAGCTACCGCATCGGCGAGCTGCTGTTTACCCAGCGCAACTACCAGGCCAGCGTAAATGCCTACCGGGATGCGCTCCGCGGCGACGGAGAGCCGCGCTGGACCGAGGTCTGGAGCCACATTGCCCTGGGCAAGATCTTCGACATCACCGGCCAGCGCGACCGGGCAGTGAACGAGTACCGGCTGGCGGTGCAGACCAACGACAACACCCAGGGCGCGGTCAACGAGGCCCGGCAATACCTGCAAAAACCGTATCTGCGGCCCAATAACGACTAGTGTCCATGACCGCTTGTTGTTGTACCAAAATTGGGTGCCCCACCCTCGGCGCGCCTCTGTTTTTG
>OBLU010005067.1_pt1 | contig 11866 bp, 11 predicted proteins | sample 1518681 | NCBI WGS metagenome assembly OBLU01 (sample SAMEA3539304, study PRJEB22396) | soil metagenome | biome: tundra; feature: field; material: soil | place: USA | collected 2010-05 | depth 0.15 m
CATCCGAGATCGCCAAGGAGTTGAGCGGTCTCGGTGATCAGGTGTCAGGCCGCGCCGTCCGCTGGCTTGCCGAGCGGGCGGGCGCCGCAACCGTCGTCGGCGATGACGGCCAGCTGAGGTATCGCCTGCCCAGCTCATCGCCCCGTCCTCACTGACCCTCGCTGAGGGTCGCGCCGCCGGCTCATACGTGGGCTACACTCGTACGGCCTTGGAGAGTGGTCACAGGGACAACCGTCGGTGATGGGGTTCTGATGGCTCACGGCGACATCGCTCGCGCTCTCAGCTCCGTCCAGGTTCGTCGTTCGATCATCAATCAGTCGAAACGAGCCCATGTCGGCCACATTGGATCGGCTCTGTCGATCGCTGACATCCTGGTCGCGTTGTTTTCGCGGGTCATGAAAACGGACGAGGATGTGTTCATTCTGTCCAAAGGTCACGCCGCACTTGCGTTGTATTGCGTCTTCGAGCAACTGGGCATCATTGATCAGAAGACCTTGGACACGTACTGTGCCGACGACAGTCGGCTCGGAGTCCATCCCGAGCACGCGTTGCCCGGCATCACCTTTTCCACCGGGTCACTTGGTCATGGGCCGTCGTTGGGTGTGGGTGTCGCGCTGGCGAGACGCATGGCGGGCACACCTGGAAAGGTGTTTGTGCTGATCAGCGACGCGGAGCTCAACGAGGGCTCGGTTTGGGAAGCGCTCATGTTCGCCGGCCACCACAAACTCGACAATCTGTGCCTGATCCTCGATAACAACGGACAGCAGGCGCTGGCGCCAACTACCGAGGTGATCAACCTGAGTGGGATCGCAACGGCGGTACAGAGTCTCGGCTGGGAGTGCGATCGGGTCGACGGCCACGACGTCGCCGAACTGGGCCGCATCCTGGAGGTGCGCAGCTCAGGGCCGCCACGCTTTGTGATCGCGGACACCATCGCCGGCAAGGGCGTGAGCTTCATGGAGCGCCAGGTTAAATGGCACTACCTGCCGGTGGATGACGAGCAGCACGCGCTCGCATTGAGAGAGATTGGATGAGGAAGCAGTTCGTCTCCACCCTCATCGAGATTGCCGACGCTGACGATCGGGTCGTGCTGCTCACCGCGGACCTCGGCTTCATGGTGCTTGAGCCCTTCGCGCAACGCCACCCGAATCGATTCTTCAATGTCGGCGTCGCTGAAGCGAACATGATCTCCCTCGCAGCTGGAATGGCCCGCGAGGGATTCATCCCATACTGTTATTCGATCGCAACGTTCGCGTCGATGCGAGGCTACGAGCAGTTCAGGAACGGCGCCGTGCTGCACAACCTCCCCGTTCGCATCGTGGGGATCGGCGGTGGTTTCGCGTACGGGTCGGCGGGCTTCACGCATCACGCATTGGAGGACATTGCCTTGATGCGGGTTCAGCCCAATGTCGGCATCGTCGCGCCGGCCGACGATGCCCAAGTGGAACGGGCGCTCAGAGATCACTACGCGCGGCCGCAGCCGATGTATCTGCGTCTGGCAAAGGAGACCGCCACTCATCCGGAGCTGAACGGTCGATTCCGCTGGGGACGTCTGGAAGTCATCGGGGAGGGCGATGTCGTCATCGTCGCAATCGGCTCGATGACCGGGGTGGCGCTTGAAGTGCGCCGGCGACTTCAGGCCGATGGGATCAACGTTGCCGTTGCTGTGGTCGCCTCGATCGCGCCCGCACCGACGGACGACCTGGTTGTGCTGCTCGCCTCGAAGAGCGCGTGCATCGCTGTCGAGGATCACCGGCCGATCGGTGGGGTCGGCTCGTTGGTGGCCGAGACCATCGCGGATCACGGCCTCGGCACGCGCTTGATCCGCCGAGGAATCAGCGATCCACCCGGTGAAAGCTCAGGGTCAGAGGAATTCTTGCGCCGGCGAAACGGCCTTGACGTCGAAGGATTGGTGACGTTAGTCCGACAGACTGCAATGATCCCCGCATAGACCCGACTTGCGCCGGACCCATAACGCTGGCCCATAATCCGTCGGTGCCTGTCACGAACGAGGAACGCGCAGCGTCCGGCCTCACCTTCGTCGCAACCCAGTGTGCTATCTGCGCCCCGGGAACGCCGGCGAAAGAGCTCTATCCCGCCAACTTCGGGATCGACGACATCACCCCTGCTCGTTTCTCGGCTCGCAGGCTTCCAGATCGCGTGCACTACCGGATGGTTCGCTGCAGTCGTTGCGGTTTGGTGCGCTCGGATCCCGTGTTGGACGAGGCGACTCTAAGTCACCTTTACGCCAAGAGCACCTTCGACTACGAATCGGAGACGGCCAACCTCAAGGCGACCTATGGTCGGTATCTGGCGAGGCTGCGAAGGATTGGTGGTCGCCAGGAATCGCTTCTCGAGGTCGGATGCGGTGACGGTTTCTTCCTCGAGCAGGCGTTGCAGCAGGGATACGCCAAGGTACGGGGCGTCGAGCCAAGTGAAGCGGCGATCGCCGGTGCCTCCCCACGTGTGCGTGATCGAATTGTCTGCGACGTCATGCGGCCCGGGCTGGTTCCTGAAGGGGAATTCGACGCGGTCTGCCTCTTCCAGGTCTTTGACCACGTTCCCCATCCAGAGCTCGTCCTTGACGCCTGCCGGGCAGCTCTGCGACCTGGCGGAATGATCCTGTGCCTCAACCACAATGTCGAGTCGGTGTCGGCGCATGTCATGGGCGAACGGAGTCCGATCATCGATATCGAGCATACGTATCTGTACAGTCCCACGACGATGCGCCGCATCTTTCAAGCGGGAGGTTTCACGGTCCGCGAGCAAGGGCGCGTCAACAACACCTACAGCATCAGTTACGTCGTTCATCTAACGCCGATACCGGCAGGTGCCAAGGCCCTTGCGCTCGGAACGTTGAGCCGGAGCCGGGTCGGCAGGTATTCGCTCCCGGTTCCCCTCGGCAACCTCTATCTCATCGCCGAACGGCCGTAGGTGTGGTGGGGTCTTCCCCTACTGCTTCGCCGCTGAGGCGTCGAAAGGATGAATGGCTAGCCAGTCCGCACTACGGGTCATGCCTTCAGTGAGAGTGGTGGTCGCCTTCCATCCCAGCTCCGCGCGGATCAAGGCCGGGTCACCGACCCAGACCTGGGTGTCCCACGCGCGCTTCGGGTAACCACCCCAGGCGGGTTCCTCGCGAATCGAAAAGATCTCACCAACCCTCGCAACGATGTCGGCAAGTGAGGTCTGAACGTTCGACGCGACGTTGTAGACCGGACTCAGGAGGGGTGCAGAGGCAGCGGCGATGTACGCATCGACCACGTCCTCGACGTACACGTAGTCCCGGACCACGGTGGGATCAGCGAGCGGCGGCCACTTCCCGGCCAGCGCAGCTCGGAGCAGCGTGGGAACAAGGCGTCGCTCCTCCTCGAACGGGCCATACGCCGAATAGAGTCGAAGCGTCGTGACCGGCACCCCGCGCTGCCGGGCCCTCAGGCAAAGCCAGGTTGCCGCGGCTTTCGTGGCGGCATAGTCGCTGTTCGGGCGCGGCGGTTCATCTTCTGGCGGCGCGTGGTCGCGATCGCCGTATTCAGACGACGTGCCGGTGTTGATGAGCACTGTGCAGCCGTGACGCTGTGCCGCCGCGAGGATGGTGGCCATCCCGACAACGTTGCTGTGCGACATCGCGACTACGTTGGTCTGAAAGGAATATGCCCCATGTGCAGCTAGGTGGAAGATCCAGTCCGCTCGCGCCACGACGAAGGCACGGTCGACGTCCGCTTCGTCGGCAATGTCGCCTTCGATCCGGCGCAAGTCGTCGATGTCATCCAACCGCCATGTGTCCGTCGTGGGTTGCAGAATTGCAGACACCTCATGGCCGTCGGCGATCAGACGGCGAACCAGATTGGCGCCGAGGAAGCCGGCGGCGCCGCTCACGAGGCAACGGATGGCTGATCCTCCGCCGTCTCAGATTGCTCGCCGGGAGTGTCCGGATGCGACGGTGGATTGCGGATACCAGCCACGATGTAAGGTGGTCGGCGCTTCACCTCCTCGTAGATGTGCGCCAGATACGATCCGATCACGCTCAAGCACAGTAACTGGATCCCTCCGATGAAGAGCACCAGCACGATGATGGATGTCAGGCCGGTTGGCGCCGATGCGGGGCTGACGATACGAACGATGATCTCTACCAGGATGGCAATGAAAGCGGCGATTGTCGTCAGGACACCGACGGCCGTGATCAGCTCGAGTGGTACGTACGAGAACGAGAAGATCGCCTTTCGCGCCCAGCCGATGTTGCGGAGGAGTGAGTTGGTCGTCGTGCCGAACATGCGCTCCGGGCGATGATAGGGCACACCGATCTGGCGAAATCCTACCCACGCGCGCAAGCCTCTCAAGAACCGATTGGTCTCCGGAAGGCTGTTGAGCGCGTCGACCACCTGACGATCCATCAGCGAAAAGTCGCCGGCGTCAAGCGGCACGGGCACGTAGGAGGCTGCGCGAAAGAGGCGATAGAAGATCTTGTACGAGACCTGCAGAAACCGGTTCGCTTCACGCGCGACGCGCGCCCCGTACACGACGTCGTAGCCTTCAAGCCACTTCGCGTGAAACGCTTCGATCAGCTCGGGTGGATCCTGAAGGTCGCCGTCAAGCAACACGACGGCATCGCCGGTGCAGACACGCATGCCGCTGGTGAATGCGCTTTGAGATCCGAAATTGCGGCTGTGGGTGACCGCGACAACATGGGCATCACGATCCGAGAGTTGCTCGAGGACGGCTTCGGCGTCGTCCGGGCTGGCGTCGTTGACAAAGATGATCTCGTAGTCGACGTCGAGCTTCGTGAAGACGGCGACCAGGCGGTCGTACATGATCGGTATGGCCGGTGCATCGCGATAGCACGCGATGATGGCGCTGATCTTCCGCCGCCGTCCCTGGGGCAATTCGGGCATCGCGCACATGATATCCCTGGTTTGGTGTCCCTGAATAGGATTTTCGACGGGATCGAGAGGTTGCTACGCTATGCGCCTGATGACGCAAGCACGCAGCAACGATGCACCGTGAGACGCCGCAACCTGGCGCTCCGCGAGACGGAGTCGTGGCGCCCGCCCGCACTGCGCAATCCCGGCCTGGTCCGCCGTATGGGCGACCTGCAGCTGGCATCGATCTGGAGGGATCTCCGTCCGCTGCTGGCGCTTGAAACCGGTGACGTCCTCGACGTTGGATGCGGCGAGCAGCCGTATCGAGCACTCCTGACGAGAGCGAATAGTTACCAGGGCCTGGACATCGCCGAGTCGGATGAGCGCTTCGGCTACGCTCGAGAGGACACCCTTTACGTGAACGGCTATCCGTGGCCCGTGCCTGATGGCTCGATCGATCTCGCTCTCTGCACAGAGGTGCTCGAACACGTCCTTGAGCCCACAGATCTCCTCAACGAGGTCCGACGCTGCCTGCGCCCAGGAGGCCGCCTTCTGATGACGGTTCCCTTCGCGGCCCGGTGGCACTTCGTGCCATTCGACTACTGGCGATTCACCCCATCCGGCATCACGCACCTCCTGCGCCAGTCCGATTTCTCAGACATACGGATCTACAGCCGCGGCAATCCGCTGACCGTCACCGCCCAGAAAGTGCTTGCCCTCATCGCTCCTCTTGGCGGCATGCGGCTTCCGCTTACTCCCGTGGCGGCGACCGCGGCGCTGGTAGGACATTGGAGTCTCAGGCGTGACTGGGGGGAAGACTGCCTGGGATATACGGTGGCGGCGACTCGGTCACTTGCAGAAGCTACGACCGGCTGACATGCAGGTCGTCCGTCCGCGGTCCCGCGCCGGGCGACGCGATGCGCACGCATCATTTGAACCTTTGCAGCTGACCGAGGGCGACACCTGACAGGGGCACCGCACTATAGAGTCCACACGCGCTCATGCCAAAACCTTGAACGGCCTCGAGCGACAAGACCATCCACGTCGAATGGTGCGTGCCGAGATACTGACAGTCGATCTGTGTCACACCTCCCGGCGCGGCGAAGGGAAACGGGAAGGGGAAGAGCACCGTGTTACTCGGAACCCGGGTCACGAGCGACACATAGTTGAAATTCTCACCCAGGTAGGTCAGTTCCCCGGATTTGTCTCCGGTGTACGCCTGCGCGGTGTGGATCGCTTGGATGATCGCGGGAAGATCGGAGTTGGCAAATCCACTCGCGGGGGGAGGATTGAGGAGGGTTCTTGCCGCGGAAACAGGATCGGGCGTCAGCAACGCGGAGGAGAAGCAAAGACAGACAAGAGTACCGACTGGAATCAGCTTCGCCTTTGCGGACAACTGAGCCCTCGTAAAGTCCAGCTTTTCCTGCCATAGGGCACGCACCTCGTCCGAGTGAATCGCGATGGAGAGCAAGGCTCCGATGCATACGGCGCATGGCAGCAGCATCGTCTGCAATTGACCGGCCGCATAGGCGCGATTCACGTAGTACAGGAGGCCAAGGACAGACCATGTTCCCGTGAAGGTGAGCGTAACGGTGGCCTGGTCAAGGATGGGATCCGTGGGCATCCCCTCTCGGCGGCGGCTTCGCATCAGAACCCACCCGGTGACAGCCGAGCAAACCACAATTGGCATCACAACGAGGACTGGGCCGGGCACCTGCATTGGGGCCGTCCCCAATCCTGATCCGAAGAGTTTGATAACAGCCCCGACAAAACTCAGGTTCGCCGGAGAGCCAATGGACAGCAGAAAGATTGGATAGGAAGCGCCGCCAACGATCAATCCCGCCAGCCACGCCCCGATGGCTCGCTTCCGTGCGTGCGGCATGGCACCGAACAGGATCATCACGCCATAGACGACGGTCGCTGCGAGCCCGAAGTCCTGCGAATTCCAGGTGATCACCCCGCATACGAAACCGATGAGCAACAGGTGCCCTGCTCGCACGCTGCCACGGTACAGAAGGACAAGATCGGTCAGACCGATAGCCATGACGAGAAACCCTGAGAACAAGCGAATCGGAAGTTCCTGAAACAGGCTTGCGATCGAACTCGTGACGCCAAGCTGATGCGATGTCACATACGTGAGGGGAACGACGAGCGCAATTGCGACCAGGTATCCCCTCATCCCGAGAGCGCGCTTCACGATCCTCACCGCGAGCAAGACCGCTGCGAAGTCCATAAGTGTCAGGAATATGGACATGGCTCCCACGAGCGCGGCTGTCGACAGGAGTGATTTCAGCGGCCAGAACAGCCAGCCGTAGAGCGTGGTGTATTGCGGGATGTATGTAGCATCCGGGATCCTTCCGGCCACCGGGCCGAGCATGTCGTTGATCTCGTTCTGGTTGTTGTTGACGACCGTCATGAAGTCAAAGGTCCGAATCGCGCCGAGTACGTCGCAAACACAGCAAATCGCCACAATCAATCCCAGGTAGAGTCGGACACGCTTTGTGAACCGCTGGGGCTGTACCACGGTGCCGAAGAGGAGCACGAGGACGAGCGCGGCTACCGCGACGTGATCACCGAAACCTTCCCAGATGCCGTCCTGGAGCAGCTGAGGCCGCTCGATCGTCCAGATGCCCCAGATAAGCCCACACGATGCCAGCAGGGCCACGGCTGCATCAAACCGTGCCGACTGATGACGACGCAGAAAGATGATCGTGATGGCGAAGGCAAGGACGAGAACGCCGAGGTAGATCGGCTTGTTGACGTTCGTCGTTATGTTGTTGTTGTTGCCCGTCGCGACCGTCCCCGCGACGAGAATGGCGATGGTGCCCAGCGCGATTCGAGGAATCAGCGTGGTGACGGTGCGGGATTCAGGCATCGTCAGCTCCACCCAATTCCCGGCTGATGCGAGGGCGCGGATGGCAGGCCACCGACGCTCACTGGACGCAGCGCTGCCTCGCCAACGCCCATCGAGCAAGCGTTCTCCATGCGACGGGCAAGTATCACGGCTCTCGGGGGAATGCGGGAACAAGCCGGGCTCTTGCGGCGCCTGATTCCTGAGGAGGCCCTGGCGGCGAACGGCCGCTTCGTCTACACTGTTGTGAATGTTGGCGCATGCAGATAAACACACCAGTCCTCGGCGTCTGGCGCTCGCGGTTGCCGCGGCGGTCGCCCTCGCGGGCATCGCAGGTTGGTCCGTGCTGCACCAGGCATCGGCAGCGGCGCCCGTGCCGGCTGGTGAGACGGTCGACCCGCCGGCGCCGCCCACCGTGCTCGTGTTTATCAGCGGCGCGGTGGCGCATCCGGGCCTCTACCAACTGAGCCCGGACGCGCGCATCGCCGACGCAATTGCGGCGGCGGGCGGCGTCACCACGCTTGCCGATCCCGGCCACCTCCCTGACATGGCGCAGCGGGTCAACGATGGTCGCCAGATCAACGTTCCCTTCATGAAGAGCGGGACCACCGCCGCCAAGCTGGACATCAATACGGCCGCCCCAGCAGATCTTGACGCAGTACCGGGGATGCCCCCTGGTCTCGGTGGGGAGATCGTTCAGTACCGGCAGGAGTGGGGCCCGTTCACGTCGATGAGCCAACTCCACTCGGACCTGGGCGTTGACTCGGCAACGGTCACCGGGCTCGAGCACTACCTCAGGGTCGTGCTGCCGCAGCAGTGACCCGCCTCGCAGGCTCTCGCTCCGGGCGATGGGCGTCCTTCATTTGGGGAGGGTTCGCCTTGGGCTGCGGCGCGGCGTTCGCCGGGTCGCTCTCGATCGCGGTGATAGTTCCGCTGGGGTTCCTCAGCGCGGCGGCCCTCGTGATATGCGCCGCCGGTACGCCACGGATGCTGGCTCCCGTCGCGATGGTGAGCGGAGCGATCGTCCTCGGGGCGCTTCGGGGTGCGTGCGCGGTGACGGCCCCCGGGCCCGGGTCGGTCAATGGGCACCTCGGGGCGCGCCCGGTGGTGATCGTGGGTTTCGTCCGCAGCGCCGACCCCGGGCCTGGCTCCACGGCCATCATCGATGCTGATCACCTGTCGGATGCCGACACGGACGGCCGTGTCACCGGCGGCGTGCTGGTCAGCGGTCCGCTGATCCCGGCGCTGCTGCCCGGAGACGAGGTCGAGATTGACGCAACCGGTCTTCGCCCGCTTGACCGCCGCCCGGGTGCCAACTCGGCGCAGACGCTCGAACGCGACGACGTCGAAGCCATGGCCAACTCCCCGCAGGTGTTCGTTCTCGCCTCGGGCGGCGCGTCCATGGCTCGCGGGATCGCATGGGCACAGGCGCAGTTGCTCAGCGCGGTCAACCGCGCGCTCCCGGAGCCGGCGGCGGCACTGACGCTGGGCATCGCCTTCGGGATTCACGAGCCCCTCAGTGCCGGCGTGCGGGCTCCACTCCAGGATGCCGGCCTCATCCACATCGTTGTGGTCAGCGGATTGAAGGTTGTGCTGATCATCGGCCTCGTCACCACTGCTGCTCGAGCCTTCGAGTGGTCGCGACGGCGAACGCTGGCAGTCGCTCTCCCGGTCGTCGCGGCCTACGTGCTCATCAGCGGGGCAGGGCCCGCGGCGATTCGAAGCGCGCTCATGGCGGGCGCGGCGATGCTGGTCGCGACGGGGGCTCGACGCACCGACCCTGTTCCCATGCTCACGCTAGCCGCGGCGGTCATGCTCGGCGTCGGCCCGAACTTGATCGAAGACCCCGGGTTCCAACTGTCGTTTCTCGGCACCGCGGGCATCCTCCTGCTCGCCGTTCCGATCGCAGCGCGAATCCCAGGACCCCGGCTGATTGTCGAGCCGTTCGCGATGACCCTTGCCGCGCAGCTGGCGACGTTTCCGATCATGGCGGGGACATTCGGCGTGATCTCGATCGCCGGCCCGCTTGCCAACGCGCTGGTGCTCCCCGTCCTTCCCGTGATGATCGTCACCGGTGGGACCGGCGCGGTCCTCAGCGCTCTGAGCCCTGCGCTTGGCTGGGTCTTCCTCCAGCTCGCAGGCGCGGGGAGCTCGGTTGTCACCACCGTCGCTGGCGTCGTGGCAGCCACTCCTGGCGCAGCTGTTCAGGTGGGGAACTGGCCGCCTTCGTGGTCGGTCGCCGAAGCGACGGGTGTGACGGTCGCCCTGGCCACACTTGCTGTGATGACGCGCCGGACGGCGCCGCTTCGATGAACATTCGGGCTCTGCTCGCAGCCGCGCTTTCGGGGATCCTGGCCGCCGGGGTGGCATGGGTCATCGCGTCGAGGCCGGACGGCAGGTTGCGTGTGACTGTGTTGAACACCGGCTCCTCTCCGGCCGTGCTTGTACGGACCGCGGATGGCAGCACCGTCCTTGTTGACGGTGGCTCGTCGCCGACCCAGCTGCTCGCCGCTCTCGGACGGGTCCTCCCTCCGGCCACCGCGCATCTCGACATGGTGGTCGTCACCGGTGGAGAGCAGGCCGCGGTCAACGGCCTCGGGGGACTTCCGGGCCATGACACAGTCGGGACGGTGGTGACCCAGGGCGCTCTCAACCCGGGCGGGAACAACATCGTGGTGGCGCTCGAGACGGCCGGTGCCAACGTGCTCGAGGCGGCCGGCGGAGCCTGGTCGTTCGGCGGAGCGACATGGCGCTGCCTCGGCTACACCGCTCTGGCCACTGGACGCCAGATGTGCGCACTCACGGTGGAGGATCCCACCGGGCGTCTCCTCGTCCTGGGCGACACCGGTACGGCCGACCAGGAGAACTTGTGCGCGGTATATCGAAGCGCGCTCGACGCCGACCTCGTGGTGACGCCGCCCGGCGGCGCGATCTCGCCGCTGCTCCTCGCGACGGCGCGTCCCCTGGAGCTGGCGGTGCCGATCGTCCAGGGTGCTCCGGCGGCTCCTGCCCCCCAGGGATACCCGACCGACAAGACGAGCACGGACGGCGACCTGAGCTACACCGGGGGACCGAGCGGACTCCGTCCGGGTCCGTGAGGCGCATCCCGTGACCTACGACGCGAGCGAGGGCTGGGGGTAGCAAAGGGTGCCGCTCGGGGGAGGGCATGGGTACGGGATCAACGCGGCCTGTGTCAGATGCAGGGCAGCTCCGACGCCGGGTCCGTGATCGTCACGGCGAGCGGGGGCAGGATGAACAGTCCGGGCGTCCGAGTGATCCGTACGCTCGTGGCAGCCGGACTGTCCACCAGCCGGGCGGTGCCACTACCGCTCGCGAGCACCGCGATCAGGAGGCCAAGGCACAGCATCCGCTTCATGCTCGTGGAACGCAGCGGGCGCACGGGCGGTTCCCCAACGAACAGGGCTGCGAACGGCCGGCGCGCGCCTTGCGATACTGCATCGGTGGCCGCAGGTCCTCCGGTAAACCAGCTGACGCTCATCCATGGTGAGGAGCGATTCCTCGTGGATCGTTCGGTGAAGGAGTGGCGCGACCGCGCTCGGCCGCCGCAGCTCGACGTGGAGGTGTTCGACGCTCCCGGACGGCTCAACGAATTCCGGCACGCCGTGGCAGAGATGCCGCTCTTCGATCCGGAGCGAGCGCTCGTGCTCCGAGACCCACCACAGCTGACCGGATCGGCGAAGCGCGGTGGCGTCGATCCTCCAGAGCGCCTCGTGGCGATCCTTGGCGAGCTCGCGCCGACGACCGTCCTCTGCATGGTCGCGCACGCCAAGGTGCCGGATCGCAACACCGTCCTCGCCGCGGTCAAAGCCATGGGGGGCTCGATCGTGTTTCACGCCGCCGTGAAGGGCCGCGATCTCCGCTCTTGGGTCGAGCGCGAGATCGGCATCCGCGGATTGCGACTGGGATCCGGCTCGGTCGACCACCTGGTGCGCGTTGGAGGTCCCGACCTCGGGAGCATCGCCTCGGAGCTGGACAAGCTGGTGGCGTTCGCGAACGGCAAACCGCTGTCCATCACCGACGTGCGTCAGGCCGTTGCCGGCGACGAGGCGGCCGGTCTCTACGAGACGCTTGGCGATTTGCTCGGCCCGACGCCCGCGAAAGGCGCCGAGTCGATCGACCGACTGCTGTCGGAGGGGCG
>OBLU010005068.1_pt1 | contig 11863 bp, 9 predicted proteins | sample 1518681 | NCBI WGS metagenome assembly OBLU01 (sample SAMEA3539304, study PRJEB22396) | soil metagenome | biome: tundra; feature: field; material: soil | place: USA | collected 2010-05 | depth 0.15 m
ATGTGTGTCATCCAACCCCAAGGCGACTGGGCCCGAGCTGCGCTATTTTGCGAGCCACACCGGCGCGGTCGGAGCGGTGACTCAACCTGCATTCGCCAATCTGCTCTCTGACCATTGTCCGGAGCTGAAGTGGATCGCCGTAACGACTACGGATGGCGTTGACCGTCCGGACCGTGAGTCCTCCTTCGAAGCGTTGCGGGGCGAGCCGATGGCACGCTGCGCACTCGATGCTGTGACTGCTTCGAACATACTCTTCACTTCCGGGACGACTTCGCGACCGAAAGCCGTCGTCTGGACGCGTGCGAATGTGCTCTGGGCGGCGAGGCTCGGCGCGCAGCAGCTTGGCTTGCGCGAAGACGACGTGTGCCAAGTGTTCCTGCCGCTCTATCACGTCGTCGGCCTCGCGTGGTCGGTGCTGCCTGCGCTCTGGTCGGGCGCGCAGATCGTCCTGCAGCCGCGTTTTTCGGCAAGCCGTTTTTGGCAGACGGCGCTTGAGCATCGCGCCACATTCGCTTCGCACGTGCAGTTCAGCTCCGGCGTGCTCGCCAACCAGCCCGTGCCGGCGGAGCACTCCTTTCGGCTGTGGGGCAATTCGACTTGGTTGCCGGAGCTAGAAGAGCACTTCGCCGTCCCAATCCGCGGATGGTGGGGGATGACTGAGGTCGTCGCGCCAGGTATCGCCGGAGATGGCGCGCTGCCGCAGCGCCCAGGCTCGATCGGCCGCCCCTCGCTGGGCTACCGGGTGCGCATCGTCGACGAGGCGGGACAATCCGTTTCGCCCGGCGAGGCGGGCGAACTCTTAATTGGGGGGGTGCGCGGCGTGTCGCTCTTCTCCGAATACTTCGGCGATCCGAAGGCAACTGCCGACGCATTCGACGAGCAAGGGTTCTTCCGCACCGGCGACCGCATGAGGCTCAATGAGGATGGCTCGATCGAGTTCGTCGAGCGGACGAAAGACGTGATCAAGATAGGTGGCGAAGGCGTCTCTGCCGCGGAGGTGGAGCGCGTCATCCGCGAGGTGGCGGGGGTCGTCGAAACGGCGGTCGTCGCGAGACCCGATTCGGTCTATGGCGAGGTCTGCGTCGCCTTTGTCGTTGCCGCGGGCCGGCAGGAAGAGAAACTCTCGGCCGACATTCTCGAGCGCTGCCGCGCGGAGCTCGCTACTTTCAAAGTGCCGCGCGAGGTACGGTTCGTCACAACGCTGCCGCGCGCTGGCCTCGATAAAATCTCCAAAGGGGAGCTGCGCCGGCTCGTACTCAACGCGCCGGCGGCGGTTCCCAATTCCCGTGCCTGAGCCAATGCTCGAGCATCCACAGCCGGTCCACGCCCCAGATTGGCTCGCGGTCCACGATGAAGTAGGGCGACCCGAAGACGCCGCGACTCACGGCCTCGTCCACGGCTGTCTTGAGGCGCTGCTTGCCCTCTGCGGACTCGATCGCGGCAATGAGCGCCGGCGTGTCCACTCCGAGAGCGCCGGCCTCCTCAGCGACGGCCTCCGCGGACGTAATGTCCTCACGGCGCGCCCACAGGCGCGAGAAAATGCGATGCGCAAAGGGCTTTGCGCGTTGTGGATCACGCTCCTTCAGCCAGAGAAAGGCGCGCGAGGCCCGCAGCGAATCCACGCCCCGCATGTTGGGTTGCTCAAAGGGCACGCCGAGAAGGCGCGCCATGCGAGGCTTGTCGCGCCGCACGTAGTCCGATTTGAGCGGCGTGTTCATGAGGGGCTTCAATCCCATGATTTTGAGTACGGTAACCCCGAGCAGGAACGGCTTCCATTCTACGGTCCGGGCGTACCTAGCGGACAGCGTTTCGATCCGTGTCGAGGCGAGGTATCCGTAGGGGGAAATGAAATCGAAGTAGAACTCAATCGGCGAAGCCATTCCTAAGTGTCCTCTGCAATCCCTTCAGGTTACGTGCCGCTCACGCTTCCCCCGAGTGGCTATCTCGACGCGAACGGCCCTTTCTTCGCCAAGCGCGCAGGCGACGATATCATTATCGGCCTACGCATCGAACCGCGACATTGCAACGCGATTGGCATTGCGCACGGCGGCATGATTCTCACCCTTGCGGACGTGCTCCTCACGGTGGGCTCCAATATCCGCGCGCGAACTTCGCGTTTCCTTCCCACAGTCAACGTCACGTGCGATTTCATTGGCCCGGCGAAACAAGGGGATTGGATCGAGGGACGCATCGAAGTGCTTAAGGTGACCAAGAGTTACGTGTTCTCGCAGGCACTCCTGCAGACCGATGTGGCACGTCCGGTTGCGCGCATCAGCGGCGTCCTGATCGTGCGCGGCGATCCCGATCCCGCGTTTGCGCCCGAGCGCTACTTCGGCGGCTGAATATCACATCCTACAGGAAACTTGCATACATCGAATCATACTGGCTTTGCTCGCATTGACGATCGCCTGCACTGACGCGCTCGGACCAGTTCACTCGGCGCCCATATCTCGCTGCGAATCCGTCAATTCGCGTGGCTGCCAAATAAGCGTATGGGGAAATGAAATCAAAGTAGAACTCCATCGGAATTTTCGCGAACGCCACCCGGGATAACCGATCTCGATCACATTTTTAGGATCTCGTCAGTGCGAGACCAGAAAATCATCCGCTTCTGCAACCATTGGATGATCGCGTGCAAAGTCATCCCCATAGCGCTGAGCAATAGCAAACATGCGAAGACCGCAGCTATATCGAGGTTGAAGTTAAATGCAAGTATTAGATGTCCGAGACCTACCTCCGAGCCTACAAATTCCGCGACGATAGCGCCGAGCACACTAAAGATTACAGCGACATCCAGGCCTGCAAATATAAACGGAAGTGCGGTCGGAAAGCGTACGAATGTCAGTTGTTGCCATCGAGAAGCTTTAAGACTACGCATTAAATCTAATTTGTCCTGATCAGCGCTCTTTAGTCCGACGATGACATTTACCAGCACTGGAAAGAACGCTATGGTCGCGGACATCACAATCTTCGAGTCGAGGCCGTAGCCCAGCCACACAATGATGAGAGGGGCGATTGCAATCTTGGGAACGCTTTGTAGGGCAACGACGTATGGGTAGATAAGCCGCTCAAAAACCTTGAACTCGGCAATCAATGTCCCGATAACCACCCCCGCAATGGTAGCGATCAAGAAGCCGAGCACTGCCTCCAGTAGAGTTGTAAAGAAACTTCGAACAAATAGACCACTGGCAAGGCCAAGATAAAGTGATTTTGCAATAGCGGACGGGGCCGGCAACAGGTAATCGGGAACGTTAAATGCCCTTACCACGAATTCCCAAATCATCACCAATGCCGCACTAAAGAGTGTGAGTTGCAACTTTTGGGAGTGTCGCCGTCCGCGGCGTACGCTAACGGTCACGCCTTCCGCCAGTTGATCCGATTTCTTGCGGTCCATAACTTGAGTGTACTGGCAGCTAATGTGTGAAGGTTCGAACAGTAAATTCCGTGCGGATAGTCCGAACATATTCCCCGAACCGCTCAGTGGCCATAATGTCGAGGTCTCGTACTCGTGGAAGGTCGATTTCGAGCATTTTTGCAATGCGCCCAGGACGTGGCGTCATCACTACTACTCGGTGACCAAGAAAAACGGCCTCCTGAATCGAATGGGTGATGAATAGAACTGTGGTTTGTGTTTCATATGCGATTCTCTGAAGTTCCATGTTCATCGTTTCGCGGGTCAATGCATCTAGGGCTCCAAACGGCTCATCCATAAGCAGCAGAGAGGGGCTGTGTATGAGGGCCCTCGCAATGCTTACGCGCTGTTGCATTCCACCCGACAGTTCGTGGGGATATTTATTCTCAAACCCCGAAAGCCCCACCATTTCCAATAATTCCGCTGCCCGATGTGCGTGGTGAGAGATGTCTAGGTGAAGTACATGAGCTGGGAGCAGTACGTTCTGAAGGACCGTCTTCCAGGGAAGTAAAACAGGCCCTTGAAACACGATTCCGATGTCTGCGGTTGGTCCGGTAACTTCGCGACCACGAAGCCTAACCGTTCCAGAGGTATGGCGAATTAAGCCGGCAATAATTCGAAGTAAAGTAGTTTTGCCGCAGCCCGAAGGGCCGACGACGGACAGAAATTCCCTGGGCTGAATTCCGAGTGATACTTGATCCAGTGCCACCACTTCATCGCCTGAAGCGGTGATGTATTGCATTGATAGATTGGCGATCTCGATATCGTTCTCGCTGTCTCTGGTAGGGCGAGGCGACGTTAGTGGGGTACTCATAAGGCAGAGCAATTATTTTAAATCAGAACGAAATCTAAGTTAAGAAACGCGAGGACTGGCGGGAGATAGCGCAAACCCCAACGGATAAAACGGAGAAGGTCAATTTTCGAGCAATCTTGCTCGGTCCCGTCACGCGGCAATGTTAGAACGAGGTGGCAATTGTACATACAACCTTTATACACAGAACTGGAAGATGTCGCAAGAATCGTAACCGCCCTCGTAGCCGCCCTTCATTTGATAAAGTTTTCGAATGCGAACGTAGATATTTGGTTGCCAGGTTCCCAAATGCTAGTTAGAGAGGACAGAGAGCACGTATAGACAAGCACAAACATAGTCGATATATTAACCCCATTCACTTCTTCATCGGCGTGGAACGGTTGTACGGGACGACAGGACCTAGACTTTGCAGCACGGACGGAATTGGTGTATTTGAGCCCAACATTTCGGTAATGGGGGAATTTTATGCGTACGAGCACTTTCGGTGGAGCCCTTGCCATCATCGTTGTATGTCTTAGCTGTGTGACTGGGTCAGCTCAGGCTCAGATAAAACGAGATGTGACGTTCATCGTCACCACGACAGAGGTAACGCCCGGTCACGCGACACTTTCGTCACTGCAGCAAAACCCCGGATTTTGGAAGCGAGAAGGGCTCAATGTTCATTTTCTGGCGATCGAAGGGTCCACGCCGGCGGTGCAGCAGTTGGCGAGCGGAACGGCCGATTTTGCGAGCGTTGCACCCGCAGTTTTGTTGACCGCCCGCGAGCACGGTGTTCCGCTCCAGGCGTTCTACTGCATAGTCAAGAAGTCAATCTTTCGCGTGGTCGTGCCAGCAGGCTCCCCGATCCAACATCCAACGGATCTTAAAGGGAAGACGATCGGGGTGCCATCGCTCGGATCGGGCACGTATCCATTTGCTCGATTACTTATAAGTTCCGCGGGGCTGGATCCCGACAAAGACGTAAAGTGGCTGGCTGTTGGCGTCGGTCCCCAAGCAGCATTGGCACTAGATCGCGGGCAAATTCAAGCACTCAGTCTTTGGGACACGATGCAAGCGGCACTGGAGGGCAGAGGAATGAAGTTCCGCATCGTCGCTTCTCCCGCCGTCGACAACCTCATCGGCCAACTATTAGTCGCTCGCAAGGAATTCCTTGAGCAGCATCCCGAAACGGCTATTGCAATTGCTCGCGGAATCGCGGAAGCGACAATATATGCAGCAGCTTATCCTGAGGCGACGATCCAGAATCACTGGAAGCTGTTTCCTCAGTCTGAGGCTCAAAAGGGCACTCTCGCGGAAAAGCTCCAAGATGCAAAGCGCCAGCTCAACGCCCGCCTGGACCTGATGATTGACGATGATTGGCCTCGGATTCCATTTGGGGAAATCACACCGACAAATTGGAGTGCTACTGTGGATGCGGCGATAAAGGATGGCACTATCAAAAATCGCGAGCGAATGGATGGGGGATATACGAACCGGTTGATTAAGCAGATCAACGAGTTCGATAAGGCAGAGGTCCTACAGGTCAAATTTTCAGGCGATTGATCGCGGCAAAGCAGTATGGTCGCGGACCTGGGCGCGCCTTGTAGTACCAGAGTTGGCTATTGCTTGAGGGTGGTGATTGCTTTAGTGAACGTGTAACAGGCGACCTCAGAGACGATGCAAAGCGACCGCTGGAAGGATTTAAGGACGTTTCTACGCGAGTTGGAGATATCAGATCCGGCGGCCATCGTGCGCGTTCGGGAGCCTATTGCACTCGATTACGAAGCCACCGCCATTGCTTTTGAATTTGCCAAACATGGAAAGAGCCCGGTGCTTCTTTTTGAGAACGTACGAGGCTCGAGATTTCCAGTATTGATGAACCTCTTTGCCTGTCGTAGTCGCTATGCCTTCGCGCTTGGTGTGGAAGAAAATAGGCTCGTACAAAAATGGCTAGCCAATGATGCTGGTCCGATTAAGCCAGAAATTGTCGATAGTGGTCCTATTCTTGATACGATTTATCGCGGCAATGACGTCGACATTTCCGTACTGCCGATTATGCGTCACTTCGTAGAGGATGGTGGAGCGTATTTAACAAACGCTATGTTTGTGGCAAAGGATCCAGAGACCGGGGTTCGCAATGCCTCGTTCCATAGATTGCAAGTTAATGGCAAGACGCGTCTTGGCACCAGCCTTCATAGCAGACGGCACCTTTGGAATTACGCTCGCAAGGCTAAGTCCATGGGGATTGATCGATTACCAGTTGTTATCGTCGTTGGATGTCATCCAATTATAACAATCGGTGCTGGACTTTGGAAAGGTCCCATTGAGGCTGACGAATACGAAATAGCGGGTGGCTTTCTCAACGCCCCTTTACCTGTTGTTAAGGGAATTACGGTTCCAATTGAGATTCCTGCGACGGCTGAGATCGCAATTGAAGGTCAATTGTTGTTGGACGTGAACGAACCAGAAGGTCCATTCGGAGAATTCACGGGGTATGCATCTGAAAGATCAACCCACCATGCGGTCGAGATCACAGCCATCCTCCACCGTCGCGACGCAATCTATCACAGCATCGTGCCAGGTATATCGGACGAACACACGCTTCTATTGGGGATCGCCCAAGAGGCGCGCCAATTGAAGGCCATACGGGCTCAGTATCCAAGTGTTGTTAATGTTGCCTATCCCAAGTCCGGAACTCGGTTATTGCACTGCTATATCTCCGTAAATGACCCGGCACCGGGCGAGGCACGAAATATTGCAGCTGTCGCGATTGGTGATAACTTGAGTCTAAAGCTTGTAGTCGTCGTCGATGGTGATGTGGACGTGCACAATGAAGAAGAGGTTATGTGGGCTGTAGCCACACGTTTTCAAGCTAGTTCAGATCTCGAGATTATCCGTGTCGGAATGGGGGCTGTGTTGGACCCGTCCAACAACGAAGGGACGACATCCAAGCTGATCATCGATGCAACCTGCAAGAGGCGGCCATACGCTCGACGTCATAGTCTTCCTTCGGATGCGATAGAGAAAGCCCGGAGTTTGGTGTCTCGGCTTCTACAGGCCCGCGAGTAAACTGGTTTTAGCCTCCCAAGGGTAAATGTGATCAGACTAGGGGGGCTGGCGTCGTCGAATCAGAAATAACTGTTATGTCGCTGTGTATGACCTGCCCCCTTTAGCCGTACCAGTCATTTGGCCGGCAGAAAAGAATGGCCCAGGAGAGTTGTGCGCTGGGCCGAAGCGTTCAAAGCAAAGGAGGAGGAGGAGACACACTTTGAACGAGTTTTCAGCATGCGCCAACTCAGATGCCCTTCGATTGATAAATATCACGAAGAATGAGGAATTGGCCTCGAACGGGCGTGAGATGTCTAACCAATCAACTCGACCAAGTATGCGTAGGGTCAGCGTGCATTCGTGAACGCCGATTCCGGGAACAGCCCCAAATCGTCGAGTGCGGGGCGCAGGCCATCCCAGATTTTGCTTGGCTTCCACCAGTGAAACGCCCCTTGCGAAAACCGCTTCAAGTAAGCGCAATGCTTCTTATCTGGTAGTAGCGCCAACGCCGCCTGCGCCCCAATCCGCTCACAGCATCTCAAGAAAATCTGCCAACGATAGTCTTTACGTAGCGTATCGGCTGCAGAAAGACTGAATAGCTGAACTCTGTCGAAGGGGTTCTTCAGCAAATCGAGTTCGTGCAAATAGATGCCAGATCGCAGTTTCGATTTGCCTTCGGCCGTGCCATGCGTAGCGTTAGTGGTGTTCGGAGTGGGGCTGGGTAGGGCGGAAATCAGTGCCGTGACTCTTGGAATGAGAGTCGCTTCAACCCGCATTCGCGATATGCCAGCAGCCTTAGAATCCTTTTCCCCCGTCTCATCAAGCACTCTTGTGTGGTCGAAAATACGAATTTGGCCATCGCTTCTCTCTGCACCGAGATGAATCTTATCGATATTTCCGCCCTGGTCCATGAATTGTCCATAGACAGACGACGAACGCTTTCGCTTTTCAGCTATGAGTAAATTAGCAAAACTGACGTGCGTAATATCGACTGCTAGCTCGGCTGCGACAATTTTGGCGTTCCGCATTACCTCACCGTAATCTGTCAAAAATAGCGCATTGAGATGCTGTTGCAGCAATTCACGACTTTTTGCACTGACTTGAGCGGGGCTGTAGTCAAGTCGGAAGCTGGAATGGTTGGGTTGGACGGGATCGAGCTGAATGGAACAAATCTGCTGCATCCCGTCAATCAGCTGATAATTGACTTTGTACCGATGCCCCTGCCCATTGAGCGCCGTCTGTATTTGCCCCCGTTCCCGCCATTGCGCAATTACTTCATCAGCATGCTGGCGAAAGCGAGCAGCATCGCCCACTGTATTACTGGTGAGTGAAATGTATTTTATGAATAGCCGTGATATTTCTGGGTCGGATGAGAGTATTTTTTTCATGGCGTTTAAAATATCCAAATATTGATGTGTAAGAGGCGAAAGAGAGTATTTTTCTCGCTGGATTATTGGTTGCAAAAATGACTTGGCGCAGCGCAATCGCGATTGGCGAGTGCACAACTGAAATTAGTGACTTCTAGCGAAATGATCTAATGCGCCAAAATACGCGCAGACCATAAATCGCGCGAAATGTGTCAGCGTAAATGGCCGCACTGCAGCAAGAGGGCATGCGTAAAGCCATCGAATATCTGGCCAATTACGCTAAGACGCTAGTCGGAAGCGGTGGAGGATAGAGGACGCGGAAAAGCTGATTTAAAAGAAATATTATTTTTGCGTCTTTTTTTGCATTTATTGGCACTCCTCTGCGCCTCCACCGGCGCGTCATATATGGGAAGATCTCGCCTTTGACCTATACTCATGACCGTGCCAATTAATTTCCGCTCCCCGACCCGCGGAATCCCGTTTGCAGGAAGGCGCTAATCTCGTTTCGTCATCGAAGCGATGCATCTTGCTTCGCCTGCTACTATAAGCGATACCAGCACTCCAACATGTGTATATGAATGTGTATATGGGCCTCGCAGACAGCAAGATAATGCAACATAATATATTGATTACATGGCAATAATATCATGAAGACTGTCTTATGAAATATAAGGACTACTATCGCGTCCTCGGCATCGAACGTGACGCCGACACCGACGCGATCAAGAAGGCGTACCGCAAACTCGCGCACAAGTATCATCCGGACGTATCCAAGGATCCCGCCGGCGAGGAGAAATTCAAGGAGATCGCGGATGCCTACCAGACCCTCAAGGATCCGGAAAAGCGCGCCGCCTACGACCAGTTGGGCAGCCACCAGCCAGGGCAGGATTTTCAGCCGCCTCCGGACTGGGGGAAGCAGTTCGGCGATACGCCGTTCTCGTTCGACGACGTCGATTTGTCCGAATTGTTCGCCGCGCATGCGGGCGGGAGACAGCACGCGGGGCGGCAGGGCGCCACATTTCAGATGCCAGGTCAGGATTACGAGGTTACGGTACACATCACTTTGGACGATGCCTCCCGCGGTACCACGGTAGACCTGAATCTCACCGTGCCGGAATACGATGAGCACGGCCGGCTGCATCGCGTGCCGCGATCGTTCAAGGCGCGCGTCCCCAAAGGTGCCACGGACGGACAAAGGCTGCGCCTGCGGGGCAAAGGCGGAAAGGGGTTCAACGGCGGACCCGACGGGGACTTGTATCTCAATATCGCCCTACACCCGCATGCGCTCTACCGCGTCAGCGGCCACGACCTATACCTGGACCTGCCTTTGACGCCATGGGAAGCCGCCCTCGGTGCCGTGGTCGAAGTCCCTACACTGAGCGGCTCGGTCCATCTCAAAGTGCCGCCGGGAACGCACGCCGGGCAAAAATTGCGGCTCGCCAGACGCGGATTGCCAAAACCGCGCGAGGGCGAAGGCGATCTGTTCGCGATCGTTCAGATCGTCGTGCCTACTGTGCTGAGCGAGCACGAGCGGGCCTTGTTCAAGGAATTGGCGGATGGCTCGACCTTCAATCCGCGCGGACATTTCGAACAGGAGAAGAGAAATGCAACTCGAGCAAACTGATGCAGTGTGGCTGGACGCGCATCACGAGTTTTCGATCGCCGATCTCGAACAGTGCTCCGGTCTGTCGGAAGCGGAACTGCGCGAGCTTGTGGACTACGGCGCTCTCGTACCGAACAATCCGCAGGAAGCCGAGTGGAGCTTCAGCGGCGATATCGTGGTTACGGTGCAAGCCGCGGGCCGCTTGCGTGCCGATCTCGAACTCGACCCGCACGCGCTTGCGTTGGCTCTTACGCTGATCAAGCGCATTCGCGCGCTCGAGGCGCAGATAGGCAATTTGCGGGCGCAACTGCCGCGCCGGACTGCGTAGAGCTTGTTAAACAATGTCAAACAGGGGCTGCGAGCGTTGATTTTTCTGCACCGTTTGCCGCATGATCGGGTAGCCCGATATTTTTGTGAGACGCGCATGATCAGCCTGTTCGGAAGCAAGAAACCGGATCACCCCATGGCCGGCATCAAGGAGGCGAGGAAGATCCTTGAGGAGTTGCCGACCAACGATGCCTTCAAGTGCGCGGACGAACTGACGCACTGGCTGGAGTCGGTCGTTGCCGCGGAAGGCTTCAAAGCGGAATATCGCGCCGAGTTGATACAGCTCCTGGACGAGACGGCACAAACGCACCTGCGCAAGCTCGCGCGCGACTACATGGTTTCGCCGCGCCTGGCGCGGTACCAGGAGATCCGTCTGTGGACGGCGATCCACGAATACTGGCGCCAGGCGGCGCTTGCCTACGCGAGCTGCATCGATCTCTATGCCACCGGCGCCAAGGGCGCGGACGCGCTCAAGGGCAGTATGCCGCTGCTGCTGGTGCGCGCGCTGCGCGCGCTCGGCACCCAGATGAAATGGATGTACGTGCGCTACGGACCGATGGACCCGTCGGTGTGGGGCGTCGTGGCCAAGGTCTATGCGCTGGCCGAAAACCGCAAGCTCGCGCACTCCGCGGTGACGGTTTATCCGGGCATCCCTGGGGATTCCACGCCGGAACGGGAGTTTCTGAAGGCGGTCATGTTGTCCGCATCCTCGCCCGACAGCCTGCTGCCGCTGGAGGTAGAACTGTGCGAGCGACTGATCGCGCACTTCTCGGCCTCGTTCACTCTGCGTCTGGACCTGCAGCCCGATATCGCCTACTGGATCGATCTTGCCACCAGCCAGGCGCCACTGCGGTTGGCGCGCCCGCCCCAGCATGCGCCGACACTGCGCTTCTTCGCCGCCGGCAAGGCGCTGGAGGACCTGGAAAACCTGATCGCTGCGGTCAGAACGACCGGTAGCGTGTCGTCCCAGGTAAATCTCGGCGGCACCTATCCGGCCGAAACCGTGCTCGACGTGCTCAACCACCTGGCCCTGTACTGGTCGCCCAAGCCGCCGGAGCGAAAACACCAGCGCCATCGGGTGAAGTCGCGCCTCAATGTCACCCACGGCTACGACGGAGTGCTGGCGGTGCTCGGCGGCTCCGGCACCCCCGATACCTCGGGCACGGAAACCTGGATTGTGGAGAATGTCAGCGCCGGCGGCTTCGGCGCCGGCATCCCGGAGATAAAGGGCGACTGGCTGAAAATCGGTTGTCTGCTCGGCCTGCAGCCCGAGGGCGGCGACAACTGGGTGCTCGGCGTGATACGCCGCCTTCAGC
>OBLU010005069.1_pt1 | contig 11861 bp, 13 predicted proteins | sample 1518681 | NCBI WGS metagenome assembly OBLU01 (sample SAMEA3539304, study PRJEB22396) | soil metagenome | biome: tundra; feature: field; material: soil | place: USA | collected 2010-05 | depth 0.15 m
ATGCCCAGGGTGAATGCTCGTCCGTAATCGTCCGATGCCACCTGGATGACGAGCGCCAAGGCCAGGACGTGACGAAAGGGAAGCTTCGGCACCCTGATAGAGCTCTGGAACCCGGACCGAACATCGAGTGTCCGGGTAGCCGGATTCACCTCGGCATGATCGGCGATGAAGGCGCTCTCGATCCGCATCACACCTTGGCCTGAACCATGATGAAGTTCCAGGTCGGGACGACTTTCCCGTGCCCCTGCTTGGACGGGTAGTAGCTCGGGGACACGTAGGCGTCTGGACCGCCCCAGGTCACCAGAGCGGGAATGGAAAGGTCCGCACGCTGCCCCCGCCCGTTCCCCTTGGCGAGATGCCCCGTGACGGTCGTTGCGTCATCCGAGATGAGCAAAGGAATGAAGGACGCTTCCAGCCCATCAGAACCGACCGTAACCAATTCGCCAGCACGGATGCGGGAGAGCCATCTCAACAAGAGAGATGGCGTTCGCCCGTCTTCTTTCGTCATGGTACGAGTGTGACCAGGGTTCGATCGATGATGGGACCCCCGGTGCGGGCGATGACCGTGGCCGCGTCGACACCGGGGGCGAGCTCGACGAGGTGGAATACCCCATCGGCCACGTCGAGGACTGCCAGGTCGGTGATGACCCGGTGGACCACGCCCCTGCCGGTCAGCGGCAGGTTGCAATGGCCCAGCAGCTTGGGGCTGCCATCTTTGGCTGTGTGATCCATGACGACGATGACGCGTTTGGCGCCGTGCACGAGATCCATGGCGCCGCCCATGCCCTTGACCACCTTGCCGGGCACCATCCAGTTGGCCAGGTCGCCATCGGAGGACACCTGCATACCGCCGAGGATGGCAATGTCGAGGTGAGCGCCACGGATCATGGCGAAGCTGGTCGACGAGGAGAAGAACGACGCGCCGGGCAGCACCGTAATGGTTTCCTTGCCGGCGTTTGTCAGGTCGGGGTCGACCTCGTCGTCGTTGGGGTAGGGACCCACGCCGAGGATACCGTTTTCGGAATGGACCACCACGTCGTTCCCGGGCAGTAGGTAGCTGGGGATCAACGTCGGCAAGCCGATGCCAAGATTGATGTACTGCCCGGGTGAGAGTTCTTGGGCGGCTCGCGCCGCTATCTCCTCACGGGTACGGGCCATCAGCTGTCTCCTCCCGTGACGGGCCTAACCTGCACGGTACGCCTCTCGATGGCCTTTTGCTGGGCCTGATCGGAGGTGAGCGCCACGACCCGCTGCACGAACACGCCGGCGAGGTGCACGTCGTCGGGTGCAATCTCGCCCGGCTCGACCACCTGCTCGGCTTCGACGATCGTGAGGCGACCGGCCATTGCTGCGTCCGGGTTGAAGTTGCGGGCCGAGGCGTGAAACCTCACATTGCCGTACGAGTCGGCGACGGCGGCGCGCACTAGTGCGACGTCGGTGACGATCGCCTCCTCCAGCACCATTGGTCGACCGCCGAACGTGCGCACCTCCTTGGGTGGGGAGGCGATGGCGACCGTGCCGTCAGGATGGTAACGCCAGGGCAGGCCGCCCTCGGCGACGAGCGTGCCGACGCCAGTCGGGGTGAAGAAGGCACCGATGCCTGCCCCGCCGGCGCGCAAGCGCTCGGCCAAAGTTCCCTGCGGGGTGAGTTCGACGTGCAGTTCACCCGCGAGATACTGACGGGCGAATTCTTTGTTGTCGCCGATGTAGGAGGCAATCACCCGGCTGATTCGATGACTTTCTAGTAGTAGACCGAGCCCGGCGCCATCCACACCGCAGTTGTTGGAAGCAATTGTGAGGTCATCGGCGCCATGGTCGAGTAGCGCCCCGATGAGAATCCAGGGAATGCCGGCCAAGCCGAAACCGCCGACAGCGATACTGGCTCCGCTGGGTATGTCCGCTAACGCGTCGCCTGCACTGGAGACGACTTTGTCCACTCAACCCACCTTCTTGTCGCCACCGGGCGTCAGCCCGTCGGTGAGATGCGCGATCAGGGAGCGGTTCACGATGGTGGGTTGCTCATCGTTGACCAGGTGAGCGCTGTCGGGCACGATCAGGAGTCGTCCGTTGCGCACACCGGCAGCGATGCGCCGCAGGTGCGGCGGGGGAGTTGCCGGGTCATCACTGCCAGCGATGGCGAGGGTGGGAGCGGTTACCGAGGCCAGGTCGCCGGTGAGGTCCATCGCGGCGATGACCTCGCAGCACGAGGCGTAGCCCTCGGCAGGTGTCGCGGCCACCATGGCTCGTGCCGCCACGATTCGGTCCGGCTCGCGTTGAGCCAAACCGTTCGTGTACCAGCGTTCAACGACGGCCTCGGCCACCGCTGCGGTACCCTCGGCCCGGACGATCGTTGCCCGGTCGTGCCAGCCCTGGGCGGGTCCCAGCAATGCGGAGGTGGACAGGACAGCGAGCCGGTCGACCCGGTCGGGGTTACGTGCCGCTAGTCGCAGCCCGGTCATCCCGCCGAGTGACAGCCCGACGAAGTGGGCGCGAGCTAAGTCGAGTCGGTCAAGCAGTTCGATGACGTCGTCGGCCAGATCGTCGATCGTGTACGGCCCGTCGGGGACAGGGGATTCGCCGTGCCCCCGGGTGTCGTAACGGACAACCCGGAAGTGCTGAGCCAGCGCGGCGACCTGTTGGTCCCACATGGTCAGTGTGGAGCCCAAGGAGTTGGACAGGATGACTGCCGGTGCGTCAGGCGGCAGGTCGGCCGAGGCATCAACCACGTGGTGGACGATGACAGACGTGCTCATTGCACGGCCTCGAAGATTGCAGCCAGGCCCTGCCCGCCGCCGATGCACATCGTCTCCAGCCCGTAGCGGCTGCCGCGCCGGTGCATCTCGTGGGCGAGCGTGGCGAGGATGCGCGCACCCGTGGCCCCGACGGGATGGCCGAGCGAAATACCCGAGCCATTGACGTTGAGTCGCTCACGGTCGGCATTACTACAATTCCACTCGCGCAGACAGGCGATCACCTGCGCGGCGAAGGCCTCATTCAGCTCAACCAGGTCGATGTCGCCCAAGGTGAGGTCGGCGCGCTCCAGCGCGACGGCGGTGGCAGGAACGGGCCCGATGCCCATCACGTGGGGACCCACCCCTGCGACTGCCCAAGACGTGATACTCAGCATCGGCCTGAGCTGGTGCTGATCGGCATTTTGGCGCGTGGTGACCACGCACAGGGCGGCACCGTCGTTTTGCCCGCTGGCGTTGCCTGCTGTCACCGTTGATTCCGGGTCGATCCCCAGGCGGACCGGCCGCAGGGCGGCAAGACGGTCCAGAGTGATGTCAGGCCGGGGGTGTTCATCGCGGCTGATCAGTTCCGGCGGGGAACCGCGGCGGCCAGGCACTTCGACGGGGACGATCTCTTCGTCGAAGTGGCCATCCCTGACGGCAATGGCGCACGCCTGCTGTGACCGCAACGCCAACTCGTCCTGTTCGGCTCGGCTGATGCCGTACTCGGCCCGCAGGTTCTCGGCCGTCTCGAGCATGCCGCCTGGCACCGGGTGGAGTTTGCCGCCAGCGGTTACCCGGCAGCGGGCGAGCCGGTCCATCAACTGTACCCCGTCGCCATGCACGCCCTCGCGTAGTCCGAGGGCGTAGTGCTCGACCTGGCTCATCGACTCGGTGCCACCAGCGATGATGAGGTCGGCTGCCCCGCAGCCGACCTGCATGGCCGCGCACAGCACCGCTTGCAGACCCGAACCGCACCGACGGTCGATCTGCAACCCCGGGACGGAGGTCCCCAGGCCGGCGTCGAGCGCAGCGACCCGCCCGATGGCCGGTGACTCGCCGTTGGGGTAACAGTTGCCCAGCACCACGTCGTCGATGTCGCCCTCGCCGAGACCGGTGCGGGCGAGCAGCGAGACGAGCGCCGAGGTGGCCAGCTCTACCGCACTCAGCCCCGAGAACACGCCGCGGAAGGCGCCGACCGGCGTCCGCACCGGTTCACAGATGACAACTTCGCTCATGCAGCTTCTTTCGCCTCGACGATCAGAACCTCAGAATAGGAATAGATCATCCATATCCACAAATACCTATTTAGAGATGACTGATATGTGTGTCCTATAGACGGGGAGATCCAGCCAGTCGTACGCTGCAGCCATGGAACTCAGACACATCCGCTACTTCGTGGCCGTGGCGGAGGAGTGCCACTTCGGCCGGGCTGCCGTACGGCTGCACATCGCCCAGCCCCCGCTCTCGCAGCAGATCAAGCAACTCGAGGCCGAACTGGGCGTAGTGCTGCTGACCCGCTCGACCCGCAAGGTCGAGTTGACGCCAGCTGGTCAACGATACCTCGAACGGGCCCGCGCTATCCTGGCTGCCGTCGACGGCGCTGGGGCCGAGGTGATCCGCGTCGCCGCTGGCGAGCTCGGCAGGCTCGCGATTGGCTTCACCGGATCGGCGACCTACGAGCTGCTTCCGTCGCTCGCTCGGGTACTGCGTAACGAGTTCCCAGGCATCGATCTGGACCTTCACGGCGAGATGCTCACCCCGAACCAGGTCGACGCCTTACTCGACCGATCCCTCGACCTGGGTTTCTTGCGCCCGCCGGTGCGCCACGCCGATATCGAGGTGCGCGTGCTCCGTCGCGAGCCGCTGATTGCCGTGCTGCCCGAGACGCACCTGCTGGCGGCGCGCACCAGTGTCAATCTCGTCGACCTGCGTGACGAACCCTTTATCACCTACCCATCGCAGCACCGGTCGGTCGTGTACGAAGCGGTACTGGACGCCTGCCAGCGCGCGGGCTTCAGCCCACGTGACATGCTCGAGGTCAGCGAGACGTCCACGCTCGTATCGTTCGTCGCCGCCGGTCTCGGCGTAGCACTGGTACCGGCCTCGGTGCAGCACCTGCACATCACCGGAGCGCGATACGTGCCGCTTGCTGGCACCACGCAAGAGGTCGAACTTGCCATTGCGACGCGTCGGAACGATCCGTCACCGCACGTGGCCAGGGTCCGGTCCCGGGCTGAGGCGTTCATCGGCGGCGGCCGGCCTTCGCCCCCTCCCAGGGTGGCCACCCGCCGCAAGGGGCGCCCGACAATGTGAGAGCCTCCGGTCGCTACTAAGACACATCGCATCATAATCAGCGCGATTCTTGTCCTTTACACGACATTAACTCCGGTTCATACTTATCGAAGACGCCGCACCTGACCGGGTCGGCGGCGACCGAGGGGATCTCGCATGACTGCCATCACCGCCACAGGGATCACCGGTGTGAATGGGAACTTGCGATGACCCCGTTCATGCTCGCGGTCCAAGCGGTCCTTGACGGCGACGGCGACGCACCCGAGCTGGAGACCGCCGCCAGCCGGACCGACTCGCTCGCTGTCGCCACAGATATCCAGATGATCATCCGTTCGTTGGCTGAACAACTGGTGAGCGAGGCCAATGCCGTCTTGCGCGAGCACGGCGACGTGATCAGCCTGGTGGACGAGTGCGGAGGGGAGTTGGCCTTCACCCTCGGCTACCGCGACCGGGCCGCCCGGGTGGAGACCGTGATGGCCGGTCGGATGGCCTTCGGCCGGCTCGTGATTCCCGGCCAGGTCGATGACGAGCCTCGACAGCTCGCCACCGGCGATGAGATACAGGCTCTCGTATTGCGCCTGCTTGCAGACGTCCCGCATCGCTGAACCAACTGTCAGGAGACAACTGTGCAGTATGAGTTGCGTTACCAGGTCATCGAGCCGAAACGGCAGACCTTCCAGAACATCATTGACCGGTTCGGCGACGAACCCGCCAGCCGTTACCTCGAAGCGACGCTCGATGTCGAGCCCCGGGAGAACTTCCACTACCGACCGACCTGGGTCCAGGACCGGGAGCTTTACGACGAGCGTTACTCGGTGCTGCGGCTGAGAGATCCCTACAGCTTCCTCGATCCGCGGCAGTTCTACTACATGCCATATGTCACCAATCGCGCTGCCTTGCACGACGAGTTCGCCAAGACACTGGCTTATCTGGAAAAGCGGGACCTGCTCGCCAAGATGCCAGACGGTTGGAAAGCGGTCCTCGCTTCGGTCATCGTGCCCTTTCGGCACTACGAGTCGGGAGCCCAGCTGATCAGCGTCGCCGGCGCCCGCTTCGCCTACGGAACCTCCCTGGAGCAGTGTTGCACCTTCGCTGCGTTCGACCGCATCGCCAACGCCCAGATGCTCTCCCGGGTCGGCATCACACTGGGTGGCGGCAGTGGCGATGTACTCAAGCTGGCCAAGCAGGAATGGATGGACGGCGAACACCTTCAACCTCTGCGCCGCCTGGTCGAAGAGATCATGATCATCGACGACTGGGCCGAGGGCCTGCTCGCTGTCGACATCATCGACTCCCTGCTCTATCCGCTGGTCTTCCAGGGTCTGGACGAAGCCGCCCTGCTCGGGGGTGGCGGTGCATACAGCCTCATTGCCCAGTACCTGACCACCTGGTTCGTCGACCAGCGAAAGTGGCTCGACGCACTGGTCGGGGTGTGGGTCGCCGACGATCAATACGGAGAGTCCAACCGCTCAGAACTGGCCCGCATCCACCAGACCTGGGGCGCTCGGGCGCACGACGCGGTCACGGCGCTTGCCGCGGTTGTGGACGATCGCCTGCCAGACGTCGGCACCCCTGCAATTCTTGCGTCGATCGGCGAAGGCCAACGCGCCCGCTGGGCCGCCATTGCAGGAGGTGAAGCATGAGCGCCACGCTGCGGCAGGTCGGTATCGATATTCAGGAGTCCGAGGAGAACCGGGGACTCATCGACGCCATTAAAGCCGACAATCCCGAGTTGACGATTCGGCACATGCCGGGCCTGGTGAAGGTCCAGGCCCCCGGCGAGATCGTCATCAACCGTGAAACCGTCGAACAGAAGCTCGGTCGGGACTGGGAGACCGGCGAATTCCAGCTGGCCATCGTTTCCTACGCCGGAAACTTCTCCGAGTGGGACGACGACAAGATAATCGTGAAATGGGAGCACTGATATGAGTATCGATATACCAGAAGCCGCACCGCCCAAGAAGTTGGTCCTGAAGGAGCGCTACTCGCTGCTCACCCGTGACCTGGACTGGGAACCCAGTTACGTCAGCAAGGAGGAGTTGTTTCCTTACACCAGCTACGAGGGCATCAAGATCCACGACTGGGATGGTTGGCAGGATCCCTTCCGTCTGACCGTCGACTCGTACTACAAGTACCAGGCAGAGAAAGACAAGCGTCTCTACGCCGTGCTCGACGGCTTCGCTCAGAGCCAAGGGCACCTCAGCCTCTCCGACGCCAGCTACCTCAACGCCCTCAAGCTGTTCATCCAGGGCGTGACGCCGCTGGAGTACGCCTCGCACCGTCACTTCGCTTATCTAGCCCGCTACCTCGAGGGACCTGCTGCACGGTTTGCGGCGTTATGCCAGAGCCTCGATGAACTGCGGCACTGTCAGACGCAGATCCACACCATCAGCAACTACAACAAGTACTACAGCGGCTTCCACAGCTGGTCGAAGATGCACGACCGGGTCTGGTACCTCTCGGTGCCCAAGTCATTTTTTGACGATGCGATGACCGCCGGCCCTTTCGAGTTTCTCATCTCGATCTCGTTCAGCTTCGAGTACTTGCTGACCAACCTTTTGTTCGTCCCGTTCATGAGCGGCGCCAGCTTCAACGGAGACATGCCGACGATGTCCTTCGGCTTTTCCGCCCAGTCGGACGAGAGTCGGCACATGACGCTCGGTCTCGAGGCGATCAAGTTTCTCCTCGAACAGGACGAAGGCAACATCCCGATCATCCAAGGCTGGATCGACAAGTGGTTCTGGCGTGCGTATCGGCTATCGGCGCTCGTCGCCGCGATGATGGATTACATGCTCCCGAAGCCGGTCATGAGCTGGAAGGAGGCCTTCGAGCTTTACTTCGAGGACCAGATGCTCGGCGGGTTGTTCCCCGACCTCGAGTTCTACGGAATCAAACCTCCGCGACATGTGAAAGATGCCATAGCCGAGAAGGGCAAGCTCTCGCACGAGGTCTACAAGGTCCTGCACAACTTCTCCTTCGCTGCCGCGTTTACCACCCAGACTCCCGATGACGAGCACATGGCCTGGCTCTCCGGGCAGTATCCGGAGACCTTCGACGAGCACTACCGGCCGGTGTGGGAGAAGCATCAGCGCATCGAGGCCGAAGGCGGTCGCGTGTTCTTCCAGGGCCTGCCCCAGCTATGCCAGGTCTGCCAGATCCCCATGGCCTTCACCGAACCAGACGACCCGACCACCATCGCCTTCCGCCACAGCCAGTTCCGCGACGAGACGTTCCACACCTGTAGCGACGGTTGCCAGTGGATCTTCGAGCGCGAGCCGGAGAAGTATGTCCAGGCGTGGCTGCCCGTTCACCAGATCTACCAGGGCAACTGCGGAGGCCCGACCGTGCCCGACGTCCTGGCCTGGTACGGCATCCAGGAGGGCGACAACGGCGAGTACAAGGGTTCGCTCGACGCCAAGTCGTGGGCCGAGTGGCACAGCACCGCACCGCAGCAAGGAGTCTGACATGACCGTAAAAGCCCTCTATGACTACGACTTCCCATCGGCCGACCGGGTCGAGAACTTCGGCGACGACCAGCTCGTCTACGTGCACTGGAAAGGGAACCTCTTCCTTGTCTGTGCGGCGGCGTTCCGTGCCCCCAAGGCGATGCCGTTCGGTGACTTCCTCTCCGCGATGGTCAACCCTTGGGCCGCGTCGGACCCCGAGTTCGATCCGGCAGCGGTCCACGACTGGCAGCTGTTCGACCAGCCACTCAATGGCGCTGACGACAAGTCACTGGCCGAGCTCGGTATCGGGCACAAGGCATTGCTCACCTTCTCGATCTGACCATGAGGACCTTTACCGTCCGTGTCGAGCCGCTCGGCACCGAGATCCACTGCCGGGAGGACCAGACCGTCCTGGACGCCTGTCTCCGCGAAGGCATCTGGCTGCCGCACGCTTGCACCCACGGCACGTGCGGGACGTGCAAGGCCCAGGTGCTCGACGGCAGGCTGGATCTCGGGGACGCCTCGCCGTACGCGTTGCTGGAAAGCGAACGCGATGAGGGTCGCGCACTGATCTGCGTCGCCAAGCCGCGCGGCGATGTCACCATCGAGGGGGAGATCGACGTCGAAGAGGGTGTCGACATCCATCCGGTGCGCGACTACGACGGAGCGGTCGAGGTGCTCGACGACGTCGGTCCCGGCGTGCGGCGGCTGGTTATCCGACTGCAGCGGCCCTTGACGTTCAACCCCGGCCAGTACGTCCTGCTCAACGTCCCCGGTGGTGAGCAGCGCCCGTACTCGGTCGCCAGCACGCCGGCCGATGGCAGCCGGATCGAGTTGCACATCAAGCGCTCGGCGCACGGATTGGCCACCGACGGTTGGATATTCAAAGATCTCGCGCTCGGCGACGCCGTCTCGCTTTCGGGGCCGTATGGTCGGTTCTCGTTCCGGCCGATTCGCACCCAGCCCATGCTGATGCTGGCCGGGGGCACCGGGCTGGCTCCGATGAAGTCGATCATCACCCACATCGCAGAGGTCGGCGCCGCACACGAGGTGGTGCTGTACCACGGCGTGCCCACCAGCGCCGATCTCTATGACCACGCCTGGCTTGCGCAGTTCGCGGCTGATCATGATTGGTTCCTCTATCGCCCGGTTCTTTCGCGCGAGCAGTGGAACGGACGAATGGGACGGGTGCCGGCCCAGGTGGCCGAGGACTACCCGCGGGCGTCCGGACACGTGGCCTACATCTGTGGCAGTCCGGATTTTGTCACCGACTCGATGAAAGCCCTCATGAAGGCAAGATTGTTCCCGCGGGACATCCTCCGCGAGGACTTTTTCGACTCCGCCGACCGGGCTGTCGGGACTCACGTGGTCCGCGGCCCGCTCATCCGCCGCTGATGCGACCGCGCAGATACCACAGAAGGGAGAGAGGCACCCAATGAAGATCACCAGGGTGGAGGCGATCCCTTTCGCTATCCCGTACCGCAAGCCGCTCCGGTTCGCCAGCGGTGAGATCACCGTCGCCGAGCACGTGCTGGTGCGCGTGCACACCGACGACGGCCTCGTCGGTACGGCCGAGGCGCCACCGCGGCCGTTCACCTACGGCGAGACGCAGAGCTCGATCATCGCTGTCATCGACGGCATCTTCGCCCCGCAGATCGTCGGCCACTCGCCCCTCGAACGCGAAGCGATGCACGCCCGTTTGAACCGGACGGTCGCCAACCCGGCCGCCAAGGCTGCGATCGACATCGCGGTCTGGGATGTCATTGGGCAGTCGCTCCATGTCTCGGTCACCGACCTGCTCGGCGGCTACGGCGACCGGATGCGGGTCTCGCACATGGTCGGCTTTGCTCCGCCCGGCGAGATGGTCGATGAGGCCGAGCGGATCCGGGACACGTATGGCATCACCACCTTCAAGGTGAAGGTCGGTCGCCGACCTATCGAGCTGGATATCGCTGCGTGCCGGGCGCTGCGCGCTGCGCTGGGCGACGAAGTCGAGCTCTACATCGACGGTAATCGCGGCTGGACGGCCGCCGACTCAGCGCGGGCTCTACGGGCGATGGACGATCTCGACCTGCTCTTCGCCGAGGAGCTGTGCCCGGCCGACGACGTGCTCGGTCGGCGTTGGCTGGTGACCCAGAGTCACATCCCGATCTTCGCCGACGAGAGCGCGGCCCGTCCTGGCGAGGTCACCCGCGAACTGCTCGGCGGGTCGGCCACCGGAGTGAGCATCAAGACGGCGCGCACCGGCTTCACGTACTCGCAGCGGGTACTGAGCCTGTGCGAAGGGCTCGGGGTGGACGTCGTGATGGGCAATCAGATCGACGGTCAGCTCGGTTCGCTGTGCAGCGTCGCGTTCGGTGCGGCCTTCGAGCTCACCTCGCGCCGGGCCGGAGAGCTGTCCAACTTCCTGGACATGTCCGACGATCTCCTCACCGAGCCGCTGCAGATCGCCGACGGGACCCTCAGCATCCGTGAGTGTCCTGGCCTTGGCATTGAGATCGACGAGGACAAGCTCGCCCACTACCGTCAGGACCCTTGACCCGTCGACAACTATTTCCTCTGACTAGAGCATCCACCGCTAGAGACAGCACAAGAAAGGCATTGCCATGACGCAGTTAACCGAAATAGACGCCACCGCCGCCGAGACCGGCGCCAGTGCCACCAAGGCCTTCCAGGAGAGAGCCAGGGCCGAGGCGGTCGGTACCAGCAAGGAGCGCGTCGCGACGCTCGCCGGCGAGGCTCTCGCCGGGCTCAATGATGTCATCCGCCGTAACAACGTCACCTACGCAGAGTATGCCGCCTTCAAGGCGTGGCTGATCCAAGTCGGCCAAGACGGGGAGTGGCCGCTTTTCCTCGATGTCTTCGTCGAGCACGTTGTCGAGGCCGTGGTCAACGCCAACCGCGAGGGGAGCAAGGGAACGATCGAGGGCCCGTTCTACATTCCCGGTGCACCGGCATTCGGTGCCGAGGCGAAGTTGCCGATGCGCCCGGACGAGGAGGGGACACCGCTGGTGTTCCAAGGTCAGGTTCGCTCCGTCGACGGAACGGCTCTCGCCGGGTCCCAGCTGGAGATCTGGCATGCAGACAGTGCCGGCTTCTACTCCCAGTTCGCCCCGGTGATCCCGGAATGGAACCTGCGCGGCACCGTCACTGCAGACGAGCAGGGCAACTTCAAGATTCACACCGTTCAGCCAGCGCCGTACCAGATCCCCCACGACGGTGCGACGGGCAAGCTGATCGCGGCGGCCGGTTGGCATGCCTGGCGTCCGGCCCACCTCCATCTGAAGGTCTTCGCCGCCGGCCACCAACTGCTCACGACGCAGCTGTATTTCCAGGGAGGCGACTTCCTCGAGTCCGACGTCGCGTCGGCGGTGAAGCCGGAACTGATCAT
>OBLU010005070.1_pt1 | contig 11860 bp, 9 predicted proteins | sample 1518681 | NCBI WGS metagenome assembly OBLU01 (sample SAMEA3539304, study PRJEB22396) | soil metagenome | biome: tundra; feature: field; material: soil | place: USA | collected 2010-05 | depth 0.15 m
GCCAGAGGGCTCGCCGAAGAGCGTGATCTCCTCGAGGAAGCTCTCGACGCCGTCGTACGGCAGCGCGAACTGCGCGAGCGCCTCGAGGTCGTCGAGCCGGGCCCGGTGGTTCGCGAATTTCGACTTCGCCACGTCCGCGTAGCCGCCCTCGTCCACGACGAAGCGGATGGCCTCCGCCGGCGCCGCCTGAAGCGAGGGACGCCGCAGGGACTCGAGCGTGGCCGCGAGCTTCTTCAGCGGGCCCTGCGCGCCGGCGGGCGCCTTTCGCATGTCGAGGCGCAGGAAGGAGCCGACCGGATCGGGATTGCCTCCGACCGCGGCCCAGAGAGTCGCGGCCGTGCGCTCCCCCACCTTCGGAAGAAGCTTGAGGATGCGCTTGAAGGCCGTCTCCTCCCTCGGGTTCACGAGAAGGCGAAGGTATGCAAGGACGTCCTTGACGTGCTGCTGCTCGAAAAAGCGCATTCCGGAACGGATCTCGTACGGGATGCCGCGGCGCGTCAGCTCGATTTGCAGCTCGAGAGCCTGGTGGTGCGCGCGGTAGAGGACCGCGATCTCGGAAAGCGGTGTCCCCTCGTCGCGCAGCTCGAGGACGCGCTGGGCCACGAACTCGGCTTGCTGCGAGACGTCGGCGGTCCCCACGACGACCACGGGCACGCCCGAGGGGCGCGTCGCACGTAAAGACTTCTCGAAGCGCCGCGTGTTGCGCGCGATGGAGGCGTCCGCGAGGCGGAGGATCTCGGGCGTCGACCGGTAATTCGTCTCCAGCGAGAAGACGCGCGTGCCCGGGTGGCGTCCCGGAAAGCCGAGAAGCGCCTCGAAATCCGCTCCGCGAAACGAGTAGATCGACTGCGCGTCGTCGCCGACGACCATGACGTTAGGTGTCCCGACGTCCTTCACGACGAGGTCCACGATGTCCGCTTGCAGGCGGTTCACGTCCTGGTACTCGTCCACCAGGACGTGCCGGAAGCGCGCGCCGAAGCTCCTCCGAATTTCCGTGCGTTCGAGCATGAGCCTCTTCCAATTCAGGAGGAGGTCGTCGTAATCCATTCCGTTCGCGGCGACCTTGCGCTCCAGGTAGCGATGCACGACGGTCCGAATGGCGTCGAGCTGGGCGAGGAAGTGCGGATGCTCGGCCGTGATCACGTCGTCGAGCGGCCTTCCCGTGTTCACGCACAGCGACACGATGGCCCGGAGAAGGTCGCCCTTCGGGAAGCGTTGCTCGGTGACGGGAACGCCCATATCGGACGTCGCCGACTCCAGAAGGTCCTTCGCGTCTTCCGAGTCGAGGATCGTGAAGTTCGCCTTGTAGCCGAGGAGATCGGCATGGGGGCGCAGCAAGCGCGAAGCCACGGAGTGAAAGGTTCCCGCCGTCGCGCGGTTCAGGTCGGCGCCGATGAGCGTCTCGACGCGGCGCTTCATCTCGCGCGCGGCGCGGTTCGTGAACGTGAGGAGAAGGAGCGAGGCGGGGTCGGCGCCGTCTTCGATGAGGCGCGATACGCGGTAGACGAGCGTGCGCGTCTTGCCCGACCCCGCGCCCGCGACGACGAGCGTCGGCCCGTCGGACGCGAACACCACGGCCTTCTGCTCCTCGTTCAGCTCGCGCGCGTAGTCCACGCGATAGCTCCTCGTGGGCGCGGCCCGTCGGAGGACGTATCGGCGGGGAGAGGCGGCGTCGTCGGTCATTTGAAGGATGAGATTACCGCGGAGGCCCACGGCTTAACGCACCGCATCCGCGAACCGCTTTCCCTCTCGCCGCCGCGCGTCCGCGTCGCACGGGAAATCGAACGTCGCGTCGAAGTCACAGCCCGGTTTGCGTACGCCCTTGCGGAGGGACTGCGCCTTCGTGAAGCGCTGGGGCCAGACGAGGCCAAGGAAGTCCTTCGAATAAGAGCCGAATTCGGCGACTCTAGGGAGGACGGGCGCAAGGCTGAAGAGAGCGTCGCGCATCGCAGGCGAGACGAGGGAGGCCGCCCGTTCGCGCATGTTCGCGGCCCTCTCATCCGAAAACGCCGAGAACCCCGCCGCCAAGACGCCATTGCGGCCCGTGAAGACGACGCACGCATCCGGTGGCGCGATCTTCTCGCAGCCCGGAACGTCGCCGAAGCGCGAAAGGACGAGCCGGCGGGTCAGCTCCTCTCTGCCCGGGTGCCGCCGGACCGACTCGGTCGAGTCGCGGCCCGAGGGGTCCTGCTTCGAAACGAAGACGAAGCGCTCCACCCCGGCGCGCACGAGAAGGCGCGTCGTGTCGCCGGCCGGCGTTCTCTCGAAGTGGATCGAGATCTCCGTCACCGCGTCGAAAACGAAATGCCATCGCGCCGGGCCCTCGGCATTCACCTTCCGCGCGGCGAGAAGGAGTGCGAACGCGGCGGCAGCCGTCCTCAGGGCGCGAGCGATATCCAGACCTTCCCCTCGATGAACGCCGAGACCATCCAGGAGTCGAGTCGGTCGCGCTTCGCCTCTTTTTCCAGAATGTCGAGCGCCGCGTCGCGCGGGACGGCCCTCTTGTAGGGGCGGTCGGAGGCGGTGAGGGCGTCGTAGACGTCGCAGACCGTGAGCGCGCGGACCGCGGGCGGAATGTCCTCTCGGTTCAGCCCGCGGGGGTAGCCGGTCCCATCGAGCTTCTCGTGATGCGCGTATGCGATCTCGGGAACACGCGCGAGGTCCGCCGTCCACGGAATCGTCGAGAGAAAGCGCCACGTGTGCGAGACATGGCTTTCCACGGCGCGGCGCTCGTCCTCGGAGAGGCTGCCCTGCGTGATCGACAGAAAGCGGAACTCCTCCGGGAGAAGCAGCGTCGCCTCGCGCCCGCGGCGGTCGCGGTAGGAGCGCGCCAGGAGCCCCTCGAGACGCCCGCGGACCTCTCTTGGCAGGACCGTCGGCTCGTTCGCCGCAACGATCTCCTCGAAGAGGTCCTCGATCTCCCGGGCGCGAGCGGACGCTCCGGCGTCGAGCGCCGCGAGGTCGCCGGCGGTGACGCGTCCGCCCTCCCGTGCGCATCGCTCGAGGATCGCCCGCGCTGCTCGAGCCTCTTCCGAAGCGAGCGAAAAGTCGAAACGGTCGCGGATCTTCGCAAGCCCCCCGTCCGAGAGCTTTCTTGCCTTGACCAGGACGTGCTCGGGAACCGAGATCTTGCCGAAGTCGTGCAGAAGGGCGGCCGTTCCAATCTCTCGCAGCTCCTCCCGCGAGAACGTCACCCCGGCATAGGGGCCGTCGTCCGCGCCGTCCACGAGGCGCGCGAGCTGCACGGAAAGGGTCGACACACGGTTGCTGTGGCCCGCGGTTGTCGGATCGCGCTGCTCGACGGCGAAGATCGCGGCCTGGGCGAAGTCCTCGAAGAGCTTCCGGATCGACGCCGTGAGGTGGTTCGCTTTCAGGCAGACGGCCGCCTGCGTCGCGAGTGAGAGGAGAAGTGGCACGAGATCGTCCGGGTACGCCTCATACGTTCCCGGCGCGCGAGAGCGCCGGTTCATGAGCTGAAGGACGCCGACAAGCTCGCCGCGATGGTCGTTCATCGGCACGACGAGCATGGCGCGCGTGCGGAAACCGGTCGCTTCGTCGAACGCATGGTTGTGATGGAAGGGAGCGCCTGCCGGAAGCGCGTAGGCATCCTCGAGGACGAGAGGCTCCCCGTGAACGGCGACCCAGCCCGCGAGACTTCCCTCGTCCACCGGCATGGTGCGCTCGGAGAAGGCGAACGCAACCGCGTCGTTCTGCGCAAGCTTGAACCGCAGGCGTCGGCCTTCGGACGCATCCTCCACGAGATAGAGGCTCCCGGCCTCGGAGGCCGAGAACCGCCGCGATTCCGTCAGAATCGTCTCGAGGAGCCTCTCGATGTCGCGCTCGGCGGACAGAGCGATTCCAATCCGGTTCAGGGCGGCGATCCGCTCCTCGGCCTGCCGGAGCCGCTCCTCGAGGAGAGTGACGTCGCGCGGGGTCATCGGACCGCCTTGCGCTTCTCCCGGCTCGCGTCTTGGGGGCGGGCCACGATGCGGTCGGCCGGAAAGGTGACGCGGAACCGGCTCCCGCGCTCACGCCCCTCGCTCTCGGCGACGATCGTTCCGCCATGCGCGAGAACGATCTCGCGCGCGATGGCGAGGCCGATGCCCAAACCGCCGAAGCGCCGGTTCGAGGACGTCTCTTCCTGCCGGAAGCGTTCAAAGACGAGCTCGAGGAATTCCGGGTCGATGCCGTGCCCTTCATCCTCCACGGCAATCTCCAGCCCGCCGCCGGGCACTCGGCGCCCGACCACATGAACGGTTCCGCCGGAGGGCGAGAACTTGACGCCGTTAGCGAGGAGGTTCCAGAGAGCCTGCGTGAGGCGGGCCGCGTCGCCTTCCAGGGAGGGCAGATCCGGATCAAACGTGCAGCGGATCGCGACACCCTTGTGCCGGGCGCCCGGACTCACGGCGTCGAGAGCAGCCGCGAGAATCTCCGGGACGGCGACCGGACCCCGGCGGAGCTCAAGCCCGAAGTTGTCGATCCGCGACAGGTCGATCAGGTCGGCCAGCATGCGACTCAGCGTCTCGGCCTGGCCGAGGATCGCTCCGAGCGCGCGCTGCGCATCCTCGTCGTCGCGATGGGAGTCGAGCAGGACTTCGGCCCAGCCGACGATTCCAGTCAGGGGCGTCCGGATCTCGTGGGAGAGGTTCGCGACGAAGTCGTCCTTCACCCGGTTGCTCCTCTGGAGCTCCTCGACGAGCTTGGAAAGACGCAGGGCGAGGGCGGCGCGTTCGGCGAAGGCGCTGATCGTGCGAGCATCCGCGTCCGAGAAGGCATTCGGGCGCTCCGATTGCAGGTCGAAAACGCCGACGACCCGGTCATCGAGGATCAGCGGAACGGCGAGCTCCGAACGCGCGTCGCGCCAGCCCTCGACGTAGTCGGGCGCCTTCGCCACGTCGGGCGCGTTCACGATTCGCCCCGTGCGGGCGGCGAGCGGAATGAGGCCCGCCGCGTCGAGCGGAATCACGTCGACCGGAGAGCACGACCAGCCGCGCCGGCCGATCCGAACGAGGACGGGAGGCTCCTGTTCCACCAGGAGGAGGCTGCAGGCCTCGTGGGCGAAGTGCTGCGCGAGGGCGTCGAGGATCTGGTCGAGGAGAGCCCGCCGGTCGGCGGTGCGCGTGAGGAGCGCGTGGGATGCATCCGCGAGGCTTCGGGCCTCGCGCATCGCCGCCGCCACGGCATCGGCCGAGCGCCGCTGCTCGAGCGCGACACCGACGAAGTCCGCGAGAGACCGAAGAGTCTCGACGTCGTCGAATTCGATCCGGCGGGACGTGTCGCGGCTCGCGACGGTCATGACGCCGATCGTCTTGCCCGCCGACCGCATCGGAAAGGCGCCGAACGAACAGGCTCCGAGCCGCCGGAATCGTTCCTTCGACGGGCCCTCCGGTTCTTCCTCGACGTCGTTCACGATGAGAGGCTGCCCCGACTCGAGAACGCGGAACGAGACGGTCGGCCGTTCCGGCGTCAGGGAAATGCGACCGGAGAAATCGCCCGGGTCGGTGCCGCCGCAGCCCCGCCGAAACCACGGCCTCGGAAAGGGGAATGGTCGCGGGCACCGGCTCGACACCCTCGGCCGCCCATGACGTCTGAACGGCGAGCGTGCCGTCCGCGGCGCCGGCGCCGAATAGGAAGAGCGTGAGGCGGTCGACGTCGAGGATGCGGCCGATCTGCGCGACCGACCAGTCGAGGAACTCCTTGCGCGGCACGCCCTCGACGAGCGCGAGGGCGAACTCCGAGAGGAACCGGTCGCGATTGGTGCCCGGCTCCGTTGCGCCGCGATCATCCCAAGCCACTGGAAACCCAGTTTATCCTCCCGGCATGAACTTTGGCTTCTCGGAACGGGATCTTTTTCTCCCGCATCGCCTCGCGGACCTCGACGCCCTCTACGGCGCCGTGAGAAGCGGGCTGAAGACGAGATAGGGGTTCACGACGAGGGCGCGCCCGGCGGTGTCCTCGTCACGGAAGATGGCGAAATGCAGGTGCGGCCCGCCGATGACGTGGCCCGTCGCGCCGACGTCTCCCAGGCGCTGCCCCTTCACGACGTGGTCCCCGGGTTTGAGGCCCTTCTCGTGCCGCGAGAGGTGCGCGTAGAAAAACGTGTAATTCCCCGTCGTGTCGCGCAGGTAAACGACCTTTCCGCCTTTCTTGTCGCGGCCGAGGCGTTCGATGACGCCATCCGCGACGGCCACGACCGGCGTTCCGCGGGGGGCCGCCAGGTCGATCGCGTGATGCTTCCTGTGCTTGCCGCGCCTGGCGAGAAACGTGTCGCGGTATTTCGCGCGATCGAACGCCTCGAGCGGCAGCGGAAAGTCGGTCGCGAACAGCTCGGCCAGCTCGTTCTCGGGCACCGACACGGGGCGGCTGTTCGCCTTGCGCACGACGAGGCCCGTGACCGTCCTCGCGAGGTTCTGCCAGAACGCGAGCCGCGCCGGACTCATGGACGGCGTCATCGCCGGATCGACGGGGGCGAGCGCGCCGCCGTCCTCGGAATCCTCCGGATCGTCCGGATCGTCAGGATCCTCCTCGGCCGCGGCGCCCCGCCGGGCGGCAATCGCCGCCGGGTTACCGGAACGCGCGAGCCACGCGAGGTCCGCCGCGTCTGCCGACGGATAGCAGCGGCCGTCCTCTGGGTCGCGGGCCGGGCAGGGCTGCGCGAGGGCCGCGCTGGCTCCGGCGGGCGGTTTGACCGACGCGTCCGCGAGGGAGGCGAGCAAGCGGGCTTCGGCAAGTAGCGCAAAAGGCGGCGCTTTGGGCACGTCCCCTCCGGCGCCGAGCGCCCCGCCCAAGGCGACCGCGAGAAGAACGTTCAGGAAACGCGCTCCAAGTATGCGTCGTCGCGCGTGTCGACCTTGATGACCGTGCCCGCCTCGACGAACTGTGGCACCTGCACGACGAGGCCGGTCTCGAGCTTCGCGGGCTTGTACGACGCCGAGGCGGTCGCGCCCTTCATTCCGGGCTCGACTTCCACGATCCTCAGGTTCACGGTCGTCGGGAGCTCGACCGAGACCGGGTTGTCCTCGTAAAAATCGATCTCGATGACGGTCTCCGGCAGCAGGTACTTCATGGCGTCGCCCACGACCTCGTCGTCGAGGCGCACCTGATCGAAGGTCTCCTGATTCATGAAATGGTGCCCCTGGCCATCCGAGTAGAGGTACTGCATCTGATGCGTGTCGAGAGAAGCCTTCTCGACCTTGTCCTCCGACCGGAACCGGTGCTCGTTCATCGCGCCGGACTTCAGATTCCGGAGCTTCGCCTGCACGAATCCCCTGAGGTTACCGGGTGTCTTGTGGAGAACGCTGTGGGCCCGGTGCAGCTCGCCATTGTAAACGATGATCATCCCGGCTCTAATTTCAGTTGCGGAAATCATTGATTCTCCAAGGTTTAGTGGATTCCGCTCCGACGCGCCTGACGGGGGCGAAATCTCGCCACCCCTAGCGGGACCTCCTAGCGGGGGTTGAGCGTAACCCAGCCCTCGCCGGAAAGACAAGCGGCCCGGGCCGACGGGCCCGGGCCGGGAAGAGAGCCAGGAGAGAACCGTTTCAGCGCTTCGTGATGATGAAGTGTGATCTGCGGTTCGAGGCGAAGGCTTTCTCGTTCTTGCCGGTATCGAAAGGCTGCTCTTTTCCGACCGACGTGACCCGCATACGGTCCGGATCCACGCCGAGCTTGACCATGTGGTCGCGCGTGACCCGGGCGCGCTTTTCACCGAGGATTTGGTTGTACTTGATTGAGCCGCGCTGGTCGCAGTGACCTTCGATCGTGACCTGTGTGTCGGGATGATTCTTGATCCACTCGGCGCCGCGCGCGAGGCGCTCGTGGTACTCAGGCTTGATGACGAACTTGTCGTAGTCGAAGAAAATGTCTTCGAGATAGCCGCCCTTCTGGGTAATCGCCACCATCTCCTCCACCGCCGCGGGTGGGGGCGGGGGCGGGGCCGGCATGGGCGTGGGAACCGGCGTGGGAACCGGGGTCGGCGGAGGCGGAGGCGCGTCGACCACGAACTTCACGCGCGATGTTTCGGCGCGCTTGCCGTTGCGCATCACCCAGGCATCGGCCACGTGGAGGCCGGCGCCCACACGGTCGAACGTCGAGCAGAGCGGCTCGGTGCCGGCCGCGATCATCCGGCTCTGGCCGCCGTCGAGCGTGACTTCATAGGCTTTCGGCGGGAAATAGCAGTAGTCGCCCGGGACGGCCGTTACGCAGACGACCACGTCGCCCGGGAGCAGATGTTGGCCGTCGGTCGGCTTCGTGATCCGGAAGGCGTTGCCCGTCGTGCAGGTGCAGGCGGCGACGAAGAGCGCGGCGAACACCGCCGAGCCGACCGCCGCGCGCCGCGGGAGCGATTTCGGAAGGAAAGCTGAGATCACATCGTCCTCCTGATCTTTCGGCCGGTCACGGCCGGTCGACGCGGCCATGCCGCTCGACGCCTTGCAGAATCGTGCCGCTGTCTGGGCCGACGGGCATGTGCCGCGACGACCACTCGGGCGCGGTCACGGAGAACAGCGCGGAGAAGCTGTTTCGGAAACTCTCATTGCCCCAAATCTCGGCGGCCCACGCCAGCGTCTCCTCCGGCGAGAAACTCAGGCCGACGGGATACCCGCCCGCCTGCGTGTCGCCGTTGAAGAGGAACGGAGAGAGGTCCACCGCGGGGATGGAGGTCCGGTAGTTCGCATTGATGAAACTGATCAGGTCGTTCGCGACGATGGCGTAACCGATCGACGTGGGATGCACGCCGTCGTAGCCGAAGAAGCCGCCCGAGAGGAAGGCCGTCGTGACGGTCATCCCGCCGAAGTCGCGCCCGTTCGCCTTCATCTCGGCGAAGTAGGCGCTCGTGTCGAAGTATATGTATCCCGCCGCGGTGCCGGCCGTCTTGATGATTCCGTTGATGTCGGCCGTGCGGGACTTCGCGAGAGCGATCTCGTCGGGATAAAGGACGACGCCGGCGTTGATCTTGACCTTCGGCGTGCCCGAGGACACGTCGAGCGAGAGAGTGCCGTCCGGCAGCGGCTTGTTGCAGTTCGGAAGCGGCGCGATGGCGCAGGGGATTCCGTACCCCGAGGGAAGCAAGGCGGCGGCTTGGAGCGTGACGAGGGAGGTGGCCGGAATCGGCGCGATCGGGTCGAAGCCGATGTTCAGACCCGTGGCCGGATCGACCTGCGATTTCTGGCCGAGGAACGTGAACGGGGCGCCCGTGGCCGGGTTGATGACCGGCTTGCCGCCGGACGTGATGAAGGGGGGAATGGTGGTCGTGAACGGAATCGACGTGATGTCCGGAAGTCCGAAGACGATGCCCTTGCCCGTTCCGCCCTGCGCGGCCTTCATCGTGTCGATGATGAGCTGGAAGTTCGTCTGGAAGGCGGCCTTGGTCGTGAGCGTCGCGCCGTCGATGACGGTCGCGATGCTGACCGGGCCGAGGACGTCGTTATTGCCGATGAAGATCGTAATGAACGTGGGCTTGAGCGACGCGGCCTGCTGGAGCTGCGTCGTGTTGCCGAAGACCGGGTTGCGCAGGATGAGGTCCGTGAGAGCGTTGCCGTTGTCGGCGGAGGTCTTCGACGTCGTCGTGTCCGTGACGGTGAAGCCCGGAACGGCCAGGTTGTTGTAAGGACGCGGCAGGTTCAGGTTGAGCGGAACACCCGTGTTCGGCTTGGCCCCGAACGTCGGGGCGAGGCTCGTGAGGACCATGCACGGGCCGAGGCCCGGCTCTTTGACGAGCGGCTGCTCGAAGCTCGCGGCGCCCGCTTGGCGCGCGAGAATCGCACCGAACGAGTCGCGCTGGCCGTGCTCCACGAGGCAGCCGTCAGTGAACCCGGCGGTGAGCGAGTCGCCGATCTGGACGAAGGTCGTGAAATCTACCTGCGCCGCGGCGGGCGCCGCCACGACGACGGCAAGGGCGGCGGCGGAGGCGATGCGGAAGAGAGCTTTTGGAGTCTTCATGTTCTTTCGCGCTCCCTCAGAAGGACGACTTGATCGTGACGCTCGGCAAAATCGCGAACGACTGATACGTGCCATTGTAGTTGTCCTTGTTCGTCGAGACCGTCCGGTCGTGGAACCAGAGGAACAAGCTCGCGAGCTGGACCTCGAAGTTTTTCCCGAGGTTGAAGCCGGCGCCGATCGACCCGCCCGAACGGTTCGAGTCGGGGAGGACGGGCGAAACGTCAGCGTCCGGCTGCGGCGTCTGGTCGTAGACGAAACCGGCGGCGAGCCACCCCGCGGACATCTTGTAGAGGACGCCCGCGCGGACCGTCCACGTGTTCTCCCAGTTGTGCACCAGGGTCGTGTCCGGGAGGCCGGAGATCCTCAGAACAGTCTGGTCGAAGACCTTCCACGTCGTGTAGTTGCCGTCCACTTCGAGCGTGAGGCGCGGCGTGAGGTCATACGCGATGCCGAAGATCGTGAGCGACGGGAACTGGAACGTCGTCGTACCGGGGACGCTCTTCCCGACCGGAATCTGGGCCGCGACCGCCGCGTCGAGGTCCGCGTGGCCCGTGGGGATCGCGCCGAACTGCGCGTTGCCCGAGAGGTCGACGTCCACGTGCGAGTGGAACGCGCCGCCGAAGCGGAGCCGTTCACACGGCTTGATGAGGAGGCCCATGGTGAAGCCGACCTTCATGGGATCCCCTGTCGAGATGAGGCTCAGGTGCGCCGCGTCCACGAACCGGTCCGTGTAGGGATTGAAAACCGGAATGTTCTTGCTGAGCTTTATGTCCGTGAACCGCAGCTCCGGGCCGGCGCCGATCGCAATTGCGTCCGAGAGCTTGACGGCAAGCTGGACCGACGCCGCGAGCTGGCGGATGTCGACGCGTTGACTCTGAAACCGGCCGCTGTATGCATCCGGGTTCTGCCATGGCACACCGAGGCCGTTCGGAGACCAGAAGCCCGCCGAAAGCTTGACGCTGTCCGAGAGAGGCAGGACGCCGTACCCATGGCCGAACCAGTACATCGCCTTGTTCATGTTCTCGGAGTTCGCGGTTCCCGGGTAGGGATTCGCGCCGTCGAAATGAGCCGTCGGGCGGAAGACCCCAACGGCGCCGCCTTCCATCGTGAAGCGGTCGGCAAAGGCATTGCCGGCGGGGTTGAAGAACATCGCGGACGGGTCATCCGCCGTGGCGGCAAAGGCGCCGCCCATCGCGGTTCCCTTCGACCCTTGTTCGAACAGCGCGAACCCCGCGCCCTCGACACGGCCCGCCGACCCGGCAGCCACGAGGCCGACGAGCACGAGGGCTGCCAGCCGATTACAAATCGATTTGAACACCGGTTCCTCCTTCACGTCACACTGGGAAGCTAGAGCTGAATCGAGATTCTGACGGATATTACAGATCTTTTTACCGGACGCGGGAAGAGTCAAGCCCTATTCACCTCAGCCCGTCAACGCGTGCGTAAGCCCAAGAAACCCACTGCCACTGCCCCCGGGCCCGCGTGGGCGGCGAGCACGGGGGCAATTTCCATGAGAAACGCGTCCGACCCAGGCCGGCGACCGAGAAGCTCCTCGGCGATACGGGCCGCGAGCTGAGGCGCCCCGAAATGGGCGACTCCCCAGGTCGGCACCAGGAGACCGCGGGTTCTCGCGAGGGCCTTTTCGACGAGCTTTGCGCACGCGCGCGGGAAACCCCAGGCAACTCCGCCGGCCTTGGCGCGGCCCGAGGCGCTCAACGTGAGGAGCGGGACCACGCCGAGGGCGTTCGCGAGGGCGCGCGCGAGACGGCGCCCGTCCAGGTACGCGACGCGGACGCGGGGCATTCGGAGAATTCTATTTGCTTCGGATATTTCCCGAATGACCGATGTCAAGGGTCCGCGACCGCTCCGCGGCGCGCAAAGCGCGCCCTTGACATGGGCCTTTCGGGAAGAAGATTTCCAT
>OBLU010005071.1_pt1 | contig 11859 bp, 8 predicted proteins | sample 1518681 | NCBI WGS metagenome assembly OBLU01 (sample SAMEA3539304, study PRJEB22396) | soil metagenome | biome: tundra; feature: field; material: soil | place: USA | collected 2010-05 | depth 0.15 m
TTCCTTCACTTCGCACTGATCGTCGAAGCATTGAGGTTAGTGTGAACACGCCCTAACGAGAAAAGTGCCAGTTCAACATTGTCCCGCTCATGCCTGCTGCCCCATAGACCCCGTGCAAGAGCAATGCGGGACTGGCCATTTCCTATCGTTCTGTCTATTCAGCTTTGCTGATCGTACAAGCGCAGGTTGGAGGCGCTAAAATGTTTCTAATCGATTTCAGCGCCCTGAGAGTCTCTGGAACCTTCAACTTGTCGGGGTGTCCGCCCAACGATCACTGAACCTTGCCTAGACCGTCTAGCCGTGGTTCCAGAAAGGCAATATCCTCTGATGTACGACATCGTTACAGTTCCATTCATACACATCCAAACAATTGCACTGATTCTTTGGGGCTGCTGCGGACTGATTCTGGCCACCCTAATGATGTGGGTATGGCTATGGCGGTCTCGACGCAACGTGGAGTCCCAGATAGCCATATTTGCTCGGACTTTGGGGGAAGCGGCAGAGGACAGTGCACAGGAGCGGCGCAATGGGTTGGGCCTTGAACGCTTGGACATGATTCGAAAGAATTGTGCTGACCTCAAGGAAAAACCTTGGGAATGGTGGAATCTGGTTGATGAGAAAATAGAGCCTTATGTCAGTCCCGAAGAGAATGAAGGATGGTTTCTCACCGAGAATCCTCGTGCCGCGCTTCCCTACGAAGTAGTAGTAGGGCGTAGCTTCCCCTCTGCAATCTTCGGAGCGTATCCCGGTCTTCTGACAGCTTTCGGATTGATGCTGACCTTTCTTGCGATTCTATTGGCGTTAATGCACGTTATATACCAGCCGGGAAACGCCAGTGAACCAGTCAAGGGCATGGATCAACTAATCAATGGGCTGTCGGGCAAATTCCTGAGTTCCATCATCGCTCTTGTCCTTAGCATCCTATTTACTATTACAGAACGCTTTTCAGTTAGGCGCCTAAAGGAATCCTATGAGCATATGCTCTCAACAATTTCCAAGACGATCCCTTTCCTTCATACATCCAGAATACTGTTAGACATCCATAGGTTTTCCGCCAAACAGACGGTTTCTGTCAGCAATATCAGCGCCGAGGTTGTAGATCGTCTCACGAACGCATTCAATGATCGGGTTGTTCCAGGGCTTGCTTCAGGAATGTCGTCAGGAGTAGCGGAGAAGTTGCAAAATGAATTCCGTCCGACGATGGAGCGGATGGTTGGCTCGCTTGATGCTTTGCAATCTGCGATTGTCCGACTTGAGTCCGAAAAGAAGGATTCAGTGACCGGCGAGTTCGGAAGTATGATCGACGTTTTGAAAGAGTCAATCGGCAATGCACTATCCAGCATGGGCGAACAGTTCCGAGAGGCTCTGTCGGGATCTGCGAAGGACGAGTTCGGGAATGTTCAGGGAACACTCGAAGCAACTCGGCATGTTCTGACAGAAATGAACGGCCAATTTGCTCAAATGCAAACGGCACTTGGCGTGATTATCGCAAAGGCCGAGGAGACCACAACAGGTCAACTTGAATCTGGAAGAAGGCAAGCCGAAGAGTTGAATGCCCTGATGCATGGATTAATGACCAAACTTCAGGAGACAGCGGACCAAAATATCAATAGCGTTCAGACTCAGCTCACACGAGTTGTAAGTGATCTGACGGACAACGTCACAAAACTGTCTGTGGACATGATGGACGCTTCCAAAGATATGGCACGTCATTCCCAAGAATCTGCGAGCAGCATAATCGAAAAGACAGATGCTTGGTCTGAGGCGACTGCGAAGCGACTGGAATCCCTGCTAGCCAACATTGAGAATCGGAGCGAGGATTTCAAAAGAGCGAGCGAGGCATTGCTTGAGGCAAAAACGTTTATGAGCAATCTTCTGACGCAGAATGCAAATGCTCTCAAGCAAATGCAAGATGCGAGTCTCAACGTCCAGACCTATAGCAAGGGGCTTGCAGGGCAATCTGATTCTATGAAAGCGATCAGTGGTGACCAGGCTAAGGTTGCAAGCCAGTTGCTCTTGACTTCTAGTGGCCTGAAAGCGTTGTACGATCAGCATCAACAGCAACTTGGAGAGTACCGGAGAACCGTCGCAGAATACAAAGACGTTGTAGATAAATTGCATGAACCGCTTGCCAGGATCATGAAGGCCACCAGTGACGGACTCAGAGATTACAACCAAAGCGTTGAAAAGAACTTCAACAAGATCGTAGAAATTGCAGACAAGTTGGTCCCCAAAGCGGCCAACCTGCTGAGTGGCCAAATCGACGATCTTGGCGAAAAGCTCGAAGAACTTTCAGATGTGATTGCAAAGACGGTGGAGCGTTCCAATGGAAGACCGCGATAGTTCAGAGCATTTGAGTAGTTCGCTGACGGACCTGATGACCTCATTGATGGTCATCTTCATTCTTTTGCTGTTGGTATTCATCAGTCATACTGCAAGCAAGGATACAGCTCTTCGAGATACGTTACTCGCTAAATTGCAAAATGATAAAGACTTAATACCGCAAGGGAAAGATAGTACACCTAACGGGTTTACGAAAGATTCAATCAAGGCAGATCGCAATAATCCAGATGCTATTCTTGTTATTATACCCAACAATCTAATGGGGTTTGATACTGAGAAATATACACTCAAGGAAGAAGGCAAGCAGTTTATTCAGAATTATATGCCGAAGATTGCAAGCGTACTATGCGACAACGCGTCTGGTGTAGATTCGATAGTTGTTGAGGGGCATACAGACAAAAATAAATGGCAGGGCTTTTCTGATGAAGATAGTGTGAACAAGAATCTTACGTTAAGTCAACAGCGATCCATGTCCGTCGTCGAAGAGGCTCTCAATGTGCTAAAGGAGGACAACAGAACATGTTTCTTGGATAAGCTGTCTGCAACAGGTCGTGGGGAACAAGGAGCAGCCACACCAAAAGATGATAGTCGAGATGCTGCCGAAAAGGCGAACGAAGCGAGCCGCCAAGTTATTTTCAGAATTCACGTGAAAGCACACGACGCAAGTTCGGTCGAGCAGGAGTTGCGAAAGTGATCCAGATCAGCGAAGCACTTGTCCGTCTGCAACTCGACATCGGAGAATTTCGCGAGTCAACTGTTTATCGACCCGTTGAACCGCAAACGTATTTGCGCCAGTTAAACCGAACAATTGAAGAGCTTGAAAAAAAGAGTGATAGTGTAGCCGTTCCTAAACCCATCCTCGATCCCGAAGAAGTGTGGGCCAGATGGCGTAAAGAGCAATACGCCTTTGACAAACTTGATAGCCGAGAAAAGCGCACCCTCTGTATATCACCCGAGACAGCCACGAGGGCAAAGTTGGTTGAGGCCCTCAAGAGAGATCCAGAAACAATAAAACGCATGACTACATTTAATGGATTCGTGCAGGCATACTTCGCCAAGTGGCGAAGTATGGACAATCCAGAAGTCATCGAGAGACTCATTCAGGATTTACTCGAACAAGGAAGAATCCCTCGGAAGAGCAGAGTCCTTGATATCTGGAGACGCTCCCTGTTCTTATTCTCAGCACTAGCGTCCCAGCGCCTCGCCGAGGTGATTACCCGTGAACGCAAGCCTATGAAGCAGGCCTGTGGAGAGTTCTTCATCGACCCGTCAACTTCACTTGTTACGGATACTCACAAACGAGCGGCTGTGCTGTTTGTTAAGGGACTTATTTCCAAGCAGAACTTTATCAGCGAACCAGAAGCGGTCAGAGACTTCCGGTGGGCGTATGATAATCTTCTCGGGGTTGGCCTGCACCCTGTTACATATCGTACAGCAATGTGTGATCTGATAAATAGTCAATTGCCAGCACGAATGCCAGTGTTTCAGAAAACAATGATGGAAGTCATACATGGAGATGAGCGCCTCGGTGATCCACGTTTGGCAGGGAATGCTCCAAATTGGCGTTCCGTTCCTCCAGATGCGAAAGAGAAGTATCTGGCTTGGCTCGCGAAAGAGACTCTACAGTTCTTTTTTGACACTCTGGTTCCAAGCAATGACGAGAACCGGCGAAGGGCGAAGTTCTGGCTTGAGTATGCAAAGAAGCAGGGTAAGATCAGAGACTTCCAGGTTGCGGTCTCAGATGACGATGTTTATCGGATAAAGGCCAGCAGAGCAACAATAGTTCCTTCATACTCGCGTGTCACGGGAGGAAACACGAGTGCATTTCTGATGGTGTTTGAAGGCTACGGAAAGAGCTATGTGGTTATAGAGTTTAGTGAAACCGGAAATGCAGCTTATGTCTATACAAGAGAAGAATTCGAGTCGAGCGGGGTTAGGTTGCAGTCAAACTCATTCAATTTGACTGACGACCTCAAGCGCAGAGGCGATGAGGAAACCAGGATTATTCACAACGGAGAATGGGAGTTGAAAGCTCGTAGGACTCTGTCGGAATTGGGGATTCGACCATGACGCTCGTATTGAAGAAATTCGGAACAGATGTATCGCTGATAGCCGGAACAGACGAACTGAGCGTTCAGTGCGAGTCCAAGATCGATTGGACGCGGCCTGAGTCATGGCCGCCTGATGCTTTAGAGACTGGCTCGGGAAGACGTACAGCGTATGAATGTGCATCCTTGCTAGAAATGGGTCTGGCAGAAAATGGTCACGAGTCAGTGTATATCCCATACAAGAACTTTCCTGACATCGAGGCTGAAGAGTTCAGGCTCACAACTGCTTTTGCTATGCCAAGCCCATTTCTACTCAAGATTGATCGATTTAGCGACATTGGACGTTCTGACTTTAAGTACAAATATCAGTTTCTTTTGGGTTCTCAACAAGTGCCTCTGGAGCGTTTTGGATTCTATCTGCGACGTGCTTCTACACAAGAAGTTTATCGACTCGACGAGAGAATGTATTCGTTACTGGAAGCGATGGAGACGTTCAATGAACTTCCCCCAGAAGAAAAGGGACAGCAGAGAAGCTGGTTGGATTTTGCAAATATCAAACGGTGGGCAGTCGAGATCAATGCCACGCTTGACGGAACTTTGCTCAAGAACGATGTAATCGTTCCCTCTTCAATAGGACTCGATCTGTTCGAGGATCAAGACGGTTCACTCAGTTTCATTCCGACATGCCCGGAATTAGAGGACAAGAGGGACTTTCGAGTTGTGTTTGAACGCAATAGCAATGCGGAAGGATTCTATTCCCTTGACCGTCCAGGCATGGGAAAACTGCGCATTGTTCTTACCGAGAAGCAGAAGAATGTTTTGGACCGAATGAAACGAGTGCAGCATGTTACCGGGGAACTAAAGGAGAGGCTCATAAGTGACCCTGGCCCTATTTTCGACGGCATTGCCGGAGATGTAGAGTTTCCGTACGGTGATCGAGTTATTGGAATTGGAGAATACGAGTTTGTTTCAATGCCCAAGGCCAATTCGGACGAGGGCGGGATGTCCGGCCTCTTTGGAGATATGAAGGCAGCAGAGTCAAGCTCTGTCCCGCAGGTTGGCAATGAAGAATGTGAAATAGATAGGCCAACAAAGAAGAGTCTTTTGATCGAAACGAATGATGAGTTCGTTCGACAAGATTACATAGACGAATCCGAACTCGCTCGACTCAGCACGTCAGATGTCCACTATGAGCGACCTGCCTCACTTTCTAGCGAATATGATCTCAAGGCGCACCAGCGCGATGGTGTGCAGTGGTTGCAGATATGCACGAGGATTGCAGACCGCAGGGGGGTATTGCTCGCAGATGATATGGGCGTTGGAAAGACCCTTCAAATTCTCGCATTTCTTGCTTGGGCAATAGAGTCAGGGCGGTTTCCCGATCTCTCTCGTGCAAAGCCGCCTTTCCGACCGATTCTGATTGTTGCTCCACTCATTCTGCTAGAAACGGAGACTTGGCAGAACGAGATGAAGAGGTTCTTTCTGGATAACGGAGAGGTGTTTGGAAACGTACTGCCTCTATACGGGGCAGAACTGCGCGGATATATACGAAAGGATGCGGAAGCGAGAGAAGAAATTGTGGCGAAACCGATTTTGAACCTTGAGCGCATTCAGCGTAATCAAGTCATAATCACGAACTATGAGGCCGTCCGCGATTATGAGTTCAGTTTTGCTTATTGCCCAAACGGGAAATCGCTTTGGTCAATCGTCATCACAGATGAAGCGCAAGAATATAAAACTCCGAATTCCAAGATTTCTCACGCGATGAAAGCATTGAAGCCTGATTTCAGAATTGCTTGTACGGGCACTCCAGTTGAGAACAGACTGCTTGATATGTGGAATCTATTCGACACGATCCAGCCTGGATTGCTTGGCTCGGCGAGGGAATTCTCACAAGAGTACGAGAGCCGACGTGACGATTCGTTCGCTGACCTGAAGACCCGACTTCTGTATCAAAAGCCCCATGCATTCTTGCTGAGACGAAATAAGTCCGAGGTGCTCGAATTACCAAAGAAGCATGAACGCAAGCTGGAATGTGTCATGTCAGAGGCAGAAGTATCGAAACACCAAGGACTAACCGAGGGATTAAGCGCCGCAAAACGGTCAAAGGGTAGGTTGGAGCTATTGCAGAAATTTGCGCGCTTATATCAACACCCGTTGCTTTTGGATGGTGATGGGGATGATTTCTCAGTTCAAGAACTCAAGGATCAGTCATCAAAGCTTTGTGAAACTCTCGCGGTCCTTCATCAAATTCGCCACGCGGGCGAGAAGGCAATCATTTTTGCTCGGCATAAAGCGATGCAGCGAATACTTGCAAGAGTCTTGAGTTCGGAGTTCAAAAAGCCTGTACGAATTGTGAACGGGGATACTCCACACTCAGGCCGTCTTAGTAAAGTAGGAGGAGAAACCCGGAGCAGCATTCTTGGAGACTTTCGGAAGTCAACAGGTTTTGACGTAGTGATTCTTTCGCCTTTCGTCGCCGGTGTAGGTCTAACCATCGTGGAAGCAAACCATGTTATTCACTACGGACGATGGTGGAACCCAGCAGTTGAGGCTCAGGCTACAGATCGTGCATATCGCCTTGGGCAGTCCAAGGATGTCACGGTGTATTTGCCAATCCTGAAGGACATTTCAGGGAGAATATCAAGAACTTTCGATCAGTTGCTTGATGAACTCATGGATCGCAAGAAAGGGCTAGCTGAAGGCGCGCTTCAGAAGGATGATTTTCTTATTCCACAGGAAAATGAAGATGAAGCAGGCTTGCAGGTGTGTTCTGGACTTGTATCGTCCATGAATCCAAATGCCGTTTCATAACTGGTTTCGACGCACTGCTCAACGCCGACGCAAGTTCGAACCTTTGTGGCGCTCATTCGGAAAGCCGGTCCCCCCGGATGGTGGCCGACCTTGTCGTGAACGCCGACACTGGCGTTCACAGGCTCTGCTCAGATTGCGATTCAAGCCCCCGTCCGTTACATATTCAAAAAGTTACGCAAATCGCAGCTATTCGCATACAATGTGGGTATGGCCAGCCTCGACCAATATCTCGATGCTCAACTCGTTCGCGGGCGCGCCCACTTCACCAGCGAAGAGGCGCTGGCCGAGTTGCGCCTGTCTCCGCTCGCGCTGAAGGCGGCGATTGGCCGTATGGCCAAAAAGCAGCGGGTGGCCAACCTCCGCCACGGTTTTTACCTGATCCTGCGCCCGGAAGACCGTGTTGCGGGCGCGCCGGAACCGGCCCGTTGGATCGATCCGCTGATGAAGTATCAGGGCATCGACTACCGCGTCTCGTTGCTCCGTGCGGCGGCCTTTCATGGCTCCTCGCATCAGGCGGCCATGACCTTCCAGGTGATCGTTCCGAAGCAGCTTCGTGACTTCGAGATCGGCCGTCACCGGCTCCAATTTGTCTATCAGGCCCCCGTAGCGTTCGCACAAGTCAACCAGCCCGAATGGCTCGGCAGCATGAAGAGCGAAGCGGGCTTCGCCAAGGTCGCCGGTGTTGAGTTGACCCTGCTCGATTGTGCTCGTTACTTCCACAAGTCGGCAGGCATCAATGGGCTTGCTCAGATCGTCAAAGACATCGGAGAGCAGGCCGACGCCCACAAGTTCGCCAAAGCCGCCGTGGTCTACGAAAATGCTTCCGTTCGCCGGCTCGGATACCTGCTTGACCAAGCCGGATACGAATCACAAGCCAGCGCGCTCGAACCCTTCGTCAAGGCGGCAAAGACTTCATTGCTCCTCGACCCATCCGTCAAACCACTGATCGCTTCACTCGCTGAAGAAGCCCCGCGCGTTGCCAAGTGGAAACTCTTCATCAATGAACCCGTGGAGGCCGATTTTTGATTCCCGCATCGTACATTTAGGCATGGAAGCGGCAAAAGCTCCTGGTATACGCTACCCTGACAAGCATTGCGAGATTCCCAGGCCTCAGGGTCGAGACGTGAGCCACCGGACAAGAGCTACGAGTTGGTTCAAGCTCCAGTTGGGCAACTCGGGGATTTCTGTTCTATCGGATACTGCGGCATTTGTGAGGACTAATTCAGCGCAGGTTCCATAAAACAGAGTTTTCAGGAACCTGAGATTGTGGATGGAGTTCTGTTGGGGAGTTGATCACGTTTGCTCAAAAAGGAGAACGGTTGGGGAAGGAACTGCGTCAGCGAAAACCTGATGGGCTAGGGCGAAAGCGGGCGATGTAAGCTATTGAGCAAGCAGCCCGTGTAGTAAGCCGCTAGCAGCTCCGACGCGGGCGTGTGATCCGGCGCAAAAATTCCTACAGGATGAATTAGTCCGGCGACAAAACAAAGAAACTCGATGCTGGCAATGGCCTTGTAGAAGTTGATTGGCTTTCCGTATTCAACATCACCGAATGCACCATGGAGAATCCCGTGCCGATTGGTTTTGTCTGCAAGCGGGTACCGTGCGGAGTTCACGTAGAGGTGATTGGTGGTGAAAGCGATGAACGAATCCATCATCGATACAATTTCCCCCACGGCTCCGATGTTGTGAGTAGTAACCTGGTTTTTGCAGTCTTCAGCAAGGTTGACGAAAACACTTGTAATTGAAGTAACAGGAACTGAGCGACTGTCCGCGAGCTTGCGTCCGATTCCTTCAATACAGGGAAGCAAACCCGCTACAGCGATGTGGTCTAAACGCATGAAATGGGCGGTGATTGCTTCGCTGATGATCGTCTTGTAATCGCAAACGAATGGAACCTTGTGGAAGCGCTCAGTCACCATCGCAGCGAGATTTTCTTCGCTGTAGATGAGTGCGAGAAATCCTTCTAAATCATCCTGGCTCATCGCACAACTGTTGTTGTGGATTCTGGAGACCATGCGGCTGAGGAAGCCCATGGACACATAGGGAGGAATGAACCAACCGACGCCATTGAAGGCTTCACGGTAGATGTCGAGATTATGTGCGCTCATGTTTAGCGGATCCCTTACTGCCTGCTTGCTACCTCATGTATGGGGCAGCGTCTCTCATTCTCATCGCACGCCGATAAAAGCATTGTGGGGATACCAGGCCTCAGGAAACGAGAACTGAAGCGAACATTTTCGTGGTGAGTCGTCCTCATACACCGCAGCACCCACGTGCCTAGTGAGTCTATTTCACGCGTACGTTGAGCATCTTACCGAGCTTTGCCTTCAAAATGCCTCTTCGCTTCTCGAAGAGATTGTCGAATTCACTAAGTTCGAGCGAAACGTTTGGAATATGGTTGCTGCGAAGAAAGGCCCGGAGATCTGTATCCTTCGGATACTCCTTTCTTAACCACACTTCAAAAGGAGTTGCACACTTGCCTTGGTTTTCTCTGCCTTCGAGCAATTGGAGATTGGGAAGCATATCTCGCTTTACTTGCCAATCTCGAATCTTATCGTCGTTGAGTTTCAGTTTTCTCAGAATTCCTGTGCTAAAGCCCGCGTACGGATGAATGTGGTCCTGATGAAATTTAACTTGATTAAATTTTAAATGAGTGGCGAACAGCGAAAGCAGGGCAAAACTTCGATGACCTTTCGTCGAGAGCAGCAAATCATCCAATGTATCTTCACTGATCGCGATACTCTTCCCGCCAGGTAGGCGCACTTTCTTTTCCAACCTCTCCAACTCAAAGGTGCCACCGACTTTCATAGTCTCTTCTATAGCCTTACGAATGCTTGAAAGAACTTGATCGCCGGAACTGCCGAATACTCCGGTCAGAATACTCTTAATGAGCATAAGCCGTAAGTCGGATTTGCTTGACTTCATATCGCAGCCGCGCTTGATAGCGTAGGCAATAGGTATCACAGCGTTAGATGAAGGCAATGTTGCGCCTTCAAAACCCCATTCAACGAGAAGATCTACAGCGCGATTGATAGCTTCAGTGATCAGCATCCAGTTATTTACTATCAGATTAACGTTGCCGGCTTTAAACGACGCCACACGCAGTCGAACCGGACAGTCCGCGAGCACGAGGCATGCCCGCATAATGAAGTCCGTGTCGAACCGAAACCCGTTTCCCTTCTCGTTAAGCTTTTCCATAAACTCTTCAATAGCTTCTCGTCCGCCTTCCCAATGCGCGACGATAGTCGAAAAGAGCAGATCAGTTTTCGCTAGCACAGTACCTGCACTGTTTACCCGCACAAAGATATCCAGAACTTCATCGAGGCTTTGGTTCTTCACTGGGAAATAATTGATTATCGGAATCGCGGTAAGCCGCTGAAAGAGTTTTGCGAGAATATCGAGCGCTCGCTCCTCAGTTGCCTCCGGAACCTCCACATTGTTGGGAATTGTTTTCTTCTGAATAGTCCAATACTTGTTCACTGCCGCGAAATCTTTACACTCTAGGAGGTCTTTCACAAGACACCAGTATATCCCCGGCGTGATCACCTTTGCCTCTTGGGGTGTAAGGAAACGAAACTCGTAAACGTAATCTTCGTCCTCTTGTTCGACCTCTGGTCTGAAAACGTTGAGAAAGAACTGCCGCACCGGGTATGCATTTGGGTTGTTCTCCCAGACCCGAGGGCGTTTGTAGGCGTAGGTGCCTTGGAGTGCAACATACATCGAGTTCAGCCGTTGCTGGCCATCCAAAACGCCAACAAGTTCATCTGGGAGGTGCGGCTTTGCTGCAAGCGAGTTCTTCCAGTTGTCTTTCTCGTGATAGTTCCGTATGAATTCGTAGTAAGAGTAGTCATTTTGCTTGGCTTCTTCTACCATCCAAAACAAGAAAGTGCCGATCGGATAATCTCGCATGATCGAGTCGAATAGCCGCTCGATTTGTGATGCCCCCCACACAAACTTTCGCTGAATTGCTGGGAGGTAGAGTTTCTTTGCGCCAATGCGCTGCATCGCTTCTTTGATTGTCCAGTGCTGGTATTCCATGATGTCAGATCCTCTAACCAAGACTTCCATTCTGCCGTCCCGACAACGCATAAGTATATCCGCTGGTTGTTTCCGGTGTCCATTTTGACTCTCTGGATCGAAGGCGGGTGAGAGCCGACCAGCCTTGGCGATGCTTTTGCCAGCCAAAATGAACCCGAAATGTCTCCGCGATCCGTAGACTGATTATCGTCAATTTCTTTCAAGTAGGAACTATATCGACTCGGTGACACTCCTTGATTTCACGGAAGCAAATAGCGCCCAGCTCTGTTAGCGATATGCACGATAAACGAAAATAGCGAGGGCTCCTGCCCTACGCTTCAGGCGCGCCGCAGTGAAAAACGGCACGTCTTGCGCTTCCCCTCTAGCGGACCTGTCCTGTCCGCAACGCCTACCCTTTAGTAACCCTTCCTAAGGAGTGAGCGCCCCTCGCGCCCGCAAGGGTAGCTGGGCATCGGTTACGCAGCGACGGAACTGATGCTTGGCGTCTCTGAGCGGTCAGCCTTTTCCTGCTTTAGGCGGTACTCGGCCAGTTTGTCTACAGCCGCCAGCTTGTGCGCTGGCGCAAGGTGAGCGTAGCGCACGGTCATCTTGATGTCTTTGTGTCCGGCGAGTTCCT
>OBLU010005072.1_pt1 | contig 11859 bp, 13 predicted proteins | sample 1518681 | NCBI WGS metagenome assembly OBLU01 (sample SAMEA3539304, study PRJEB22396) | soil metagenome | biome: tundra; feature: field; material: soil | place: USA | collected 2010-05 | depth 0.15 m
GATCCAGATTGAGCTTAGGCTCGTCGAATCCCGCAACTCCCCAGACTAATGAGGTCTGTGCCTATCGGCTTCCCGCGCTTGCGGGTGCAATACCAGGCGCTGAAGCCGTGTATTCACGAGCCGATTCAGATCTGGTCTTGCTATGTACCGGGCTGGGACCGCAGACCTCGGGAACGTTAGCCATCTGTTTCAGGAATACCTTCACGCTGATGGTTCCTGGCTGCAAAGTCGACCAGTAACTCGTGGTGCTCAGCAGTGGCTTGTGTTGATCGATGAGTTGATTCTTTAGGATTTTCACGCCACAGAGGAGATTGTTCCGCGGCTGCAAAATCGTCTTGTCTGGATCGTGCTCGCCAAGTTCTTTGTCCCGGTCCCAATCGAAATCACAGTCGTAGCGCTGAGAATCCATATACGTCAACTGCAGCAAGCCTTCAGCGCGTACCATGCGATGTGTCACATCGTCCTTCACCGCGATTTCGGGCTCCGTGTGTTGCACGTCTGTAGTTGGCTTAAGTCCGGCCTCAGCCCCCGCGAGTGCCTGAAAGAAATAGGCCCAGAAAGCACGCTTGTCCGCTTCGCCCAGTGTGTTGAACCGGGGACAGAAGGGTTTGACGGCACGAGCCACCTGTGATGAAAGCATCTCCGAAGGAAGCGCCTCTTCCACGATCACATCCCATTCCGGCTGCCAGGTTTGGTCGTCTCCAAGTTCCGCTTTTTTCTCGGCGATCGGCGTGGCAGGAGCAGCTTTCAGCTTCGGCTGCTCCGGGATTGCCGGTTGAACTTGAGTCTGCGCATGCGTGTTATCGCTCTTGGTCAGCGGCAACAGAGCGATCAGCCCGGCCCCAACTAACACTGATGCCGAAATTGACGTCAGTACCCGCATCTCACATGTGATGCAGGCTCACACTAAGTAAGTTGCGCCGCGTTTATTCTCACCCCCCTCGTAGGCCGCCAAAATCGCTAAGTGATGTATCTTCGTGCAGTTAGGACCAACCAATGCGGTGCGATTTATCTCGATGATGATGAGAAAATAAAATATTGGTTCCCGGAGAACCCTTAAAATGAAACAACTCATAGCAATAATTTTTGGATTAGGCCTGCTTTGCAACGCGTTGCTATTCGTTCCGCAGGTCGTGGCTGTCTGGCGAAAGAAAAGTGATGAAGGCATTTCGCTCATCACGTTTGGAGGCTTTAGCGTGCTCCAAGCAATCGGAATTGTGCACGGAATCTATCAGCAGGACCTTTCACTGACATTAGGAATGGCTGCGAGTCTGCTTAGCTGCGGGACTGTGACGCTACTTACAATCACCTATCGCGTACGCCGGCGCCGCACCCTAGGAGGTTAGCTCAGACTTTTTGTAAGTTGGGCTGACGCGAGATGGTTACTTCCCATTACTTACGGTGATCAAAATCCGCAGTGACCTTGTAACTTCCGGGTGCACCCGTCACCGCTATTGGAACCACCGCGCCTTTCTTGCCCTTTTTGAAGAATGGATCGAAGGGCTTGAGTAGAAATGACTTGAAGCCGGTAGTTGCGTGAGAAATATCCGAATCCATTTTCAGCAAACCGACCAGATGAACCGTTTGTCCGTGAAGATAGAAATCGCCCTTCAAGTTCGCCTGCGCTCCCGCCACTTTGAAGGTCACCCCTTCCGTCGAAACAATGCCATTCCGTATTCTGGCTGGGCCGCTGATCGATGACAGCGAGTCGGCCTCTGTGGTTTCGTTATTCTCAGAATTTGTACCGTTGGACTTAGAATCCTTTTGGCCCTGCGCTCTTTGACTGAATGCGGAGAGGCTTTTTCCAGTCGCTCGATCGGCAACGCGTTCTGCGGGAACTTCGAAAACCCCCTCAACTCTCAGTCTCTGCAGAAATTCATCCCCGCCAAGGGAAGGTCCCACATAGGCGTGCGCACGCAGCCACACGGGGCCATAGATTGGCACTTTGCCGTGGATAAATGGGCGCATCAGGTCTTCTGCTCGGCCTGAGGGCACGAGAATATCGAGATTCGCTATTTTCGGCGAGCCCGCCACTGAGCCCGCCACGCGCACCGCCGTAGAGCCGGTCTTCCCATCGACGCGGGTAATGGTGACATCGCCATTGAGACCGTTAATGGTGCATTGCACTGAAGCTGAGACCGGGGCGGTCTGTGCGTCATCCACTGCGAAGTTTGGAGCCACTGCCGTCCCAGTCGCGTTTATCGCCTCTAGAGGGCCTCGGAAACTACCCGACGAGGACAGGATGCCGTGAACATTTCCCACGTTGTGAAGGTCAACAGAAGTGAAAGTGAAATTGCCTGATACCGGAGTCGCACCGAGCTTGTTGGGGTCAAGCGGTCCGAACGTCCCGGTTGCCTGGATACGCCCTGTGGGCTGCGCGTTCTGCATGTCAAGCCCATACGTGACGGTATTTCCCTTATGCAAGTTGCCAAAAATAAGTTCGTGGATCGGAAAGGAGAGACGGCCCCCGCCATTGAGCAAGATGTCGAGCGTAGCTTTGTGTATCGCAAGCTTCTCGACTGCCGTCGTTGGTCCGGTAAAATCGCCACTGCTCCCCGGTGGAAAGTCCTCCTGATTTGCGCGGCTGCCGGCAGGAGGAATGACCACGTGAAGGCCCGTGATATCAACCAATCGAACTCGCTCGCGCAGCATCAATAAGTCGGTCCAGTTGCCCTGCACCAACAAAGTCTCAGCTGACCCTACTGGCGGCTGATCGGGCGCTGATTTTCGCCTGAGCGTGATACCCGTGGCAATGAACCCGGGACTTGGAAAGTAAGTCCGGTGGTAACGAAGGATGACAACTTGCCCGGCAAACACATCTTCAAGCAATGGTTTGATCTTTCGATATCGATATGGCCAATTTGCTTGGATGATGTAATAACCAGTCGCCATCAAAATAGCGATTCCAATGGCCAAGCCTGTCCACATCATTGTCCTGCGTTGGAGACCGGCACGCGGACGGGGCCCGGTCGAGCGGGAATAATTTACAACTGTCATGGTGGGCAGCCTCCGCAGTTCTCAACAGGCCTCAAAACTTGCGAAAAATGGCGGATGGAGGGGACCGCAAGATACGAAGCTTGCGGTTTAGAGGCCTTTTACCTTCTAAAATGTTGCTTGTCCACTCGTTAATACTGATGTGCCTGTTGCGAGATAAGTCGAGAGTTGGATTTGAACCAAGTATCAAGCTATAACGTAGTCACGATTGCGAGAAGTTCGACATCCAATACGAGGTCGTCTTAGTGGTTCACCCGTAAACGCCGAGGAGATACTCCATGTGCAGGAATATCAAGATACTGTTCAATTTCGATCCGCCTGTGACGGAGGAAGAAATTCGCGCGGCATCCCTGCAGTATGTTCGCAAGATCAGCGGATTCGTGAAGCCATCAAAGGCCAATGAGGAACCTTTCAAAATGGCAGTGGACGAGATCGCGTCAGCATCGATGCGTCTCCTGAACGCATTGGAGACCAATGCGCCACAGCGCAATCGCGACGAAGAAGCAGCCAAAGCAAAAGCACGCGGAGCGGCAAGATTCAACGCTTGAGTGCGTGATTGCGAGAGAGAAGACAAGCGTGGCTCACCCTATTGTCTTACCCCAGAAACATCCCGGCGATGGATGCGGAAATCAAGTTAGCCATAGTGCCCGCTAACATCGCTCTTACGCCTAGCTTGGCCAAGTCATTGCGGCGCTCAGGAACAAGCGCGCCGATTCCGCCGATCTGCATCCCGATCGACCCGAGATTCGCGAATCCGCACAACGCAAACGTTGCGATAGTAAATGATCGCGGCGAAAGTGAAGCGCGCTGTGCACCCAGCGAAATGTAGGCGATTACCTCGTTAAGAGCCATGCGCGTGCCAAGCAGGTTACCAATGGCACCCGCATCGTGCCACGGCACACCAATCAACCACGCCACCGGCGCAAAAACGAATCCCAGTATCTGGCCCAGGCTGGCTGGAATCCAATGCACTCCGCCGTGCACCCATGCGAGCATGCCGTCGAGCAAGGCTACGAGCGCTAAAAAGCTGATCAACATAATTGCCACATTCATGGCCAACTTGCCGCCATCGATGGTACCCCGAGCGATGGCCCCGATCAGATTCTCTTCCTTGTGTTCTTCATTTTCGGGGATCACCACACGCCCTTCAGTCGCGGGCGTCTCGGTCTCGGGCACCAGCATTTTCGCCATCAGAATCGTACCGGGCGAAGTCATGATTACAGCGGCAAGCAGGTGCTTGGCTTCCACTCCCTGCGAGATGTACATTGCCATGATGCCGCCGGAAACATGCGCCATGCCGCTGGTCATGATCGTCATCAGCTCACTGCGAGTTGCCTTAGAAAGAAACGGCCGGATGGTAAGCGGTGCCTCGGTTTGTCCCATGAAAATCGACGCGGCCACATTCATGCTCTCAGCACCGGAGATACGCATCGTCTTGAGCATCACCCATGCCAGTGCCCGAATGATGACCTGCATCAAGCCGATATGGTAGAGCACTGCAAAGAAAGCAGAGATGAAGATGATCGTCGGTAACACTTGAAAAGCAAAAATCGATCCGGAGTTTGGCGGAAGCAAATTCCCGAAAAGCCCCGCATTAGGAAGCCCGAGTTGACCAAACAAAACGCGCGTTCCGGCGAATGTCGCGGAGAGCATGTTACTAACCACGTCGCCCGCCCAAGCCATCGCACGCTGTCCGAAATCGAAGCGGAGCACAAAGAAGGCGAATGTGACCTGCAGGCTTAGTCCCCAAGCCACAGTGCGCCAGCGAATCTTCCGGCGATCAGTCGAACCAAGCCACGCCGCTAGAAGAACGGCAAGGATGCCCAATATGCCCGTAAATCGATCCAATGTGATTCGCTCCTTGAGAGCAGCCGCTTGCCGCTAGCGTTTTCTCGCCCCTGCCAGAAATCCCGATGCATTATCTGATGAACGATCCAGCGCGTTCTTTTGCGTATGCTTTTGTCTCTATCAGAAGACGATGCCGAGAATTAACGGCGCGAAGCTGGAAGCTGTTCTCCGACTACCTTAACAGCATCGCGCAGATATGCCTCCGCATTTTCACGCGTGAAGACTCGATTCACCATGGCGACTCTCTCAGGAGAGTTTTGCGAAAAACGAATAGCCTGCTTCAGAAGCGCAACCGGCTCGGCCAGTTTCTCCGCATCCGTTGCGTAGAGTGTTGCCAGCGGTTGGCCCTGCTCGACGTAATCTCCACGGCGAGCATGGAAATCAATGCCTGCGTGCGGATCGACCGGTTCGCCTGCCTTATCGCGACCCGCCCCCAGGCGCTGCACGGCCCATCCAATGGCCGTCGTATCCATCTCTGCAATGTAACCGCTCTCCCACGTATTCAAAACCTGTGTTGCACCGGGCCGATGCGTTGCCGCAAGGTCGTCGAACACTGAAACATCGCCACCTTGAGCAGTGACCATGTCCAGAAAGACGCGCAACGCCGAGCCGTCCTTGAGCGCGCCCTCAGCCCGTGCGTATCCCTCCTCGGGACTCTCAGCCTTCCCACCAAGATGAATCATCCACCCACCGAGCAATAACGACAGCTCACGCAAATCTTCGCTGCTGGCCGGGCGCTTTCCACGCATTAACTCAACGCATTCTTCCAGTTCAATCCAGTTGCCTGCCGTGTGCCCCAGCGGTTGACCCATATCCGTGAGCAACGCCACCGTCCGAGTTCCAGCAAGCTCAGCGGTCGCTACCATCAATGCGGCAAGGTACTCGCCATCCCTTTTTTTGCGAAGAAATGCGCCCGAGCCGGTCTTAACATCCAGTACCAATGCATTCAGTCCCGCAGCGAGTTTCTTGCTGAGAATAGAGGCGCAGATCAGCCCCGGACTTTCCACTGTGCCCGTGCGATCGCGCAAAGCATAGAGCACGCGGTCGGCCGGAACAAGTGCCGGGGTCTGTCCCACGATCGACGCACCGCAGCGAGCAAGAACCGTCTCAAATTCAGACAGTGAAAGCGCGGTTCGGTAACCCGGAATCGATTCCAATTTGTCCAGCGTTCCGCCCGTGTGTCCGAGTGCTCGCCCGGATATCATCGGCACGGCCAACCCGCATGCCGCCGCCAGAGGTGCCACCAGGAAGCTCGTCTTGTCTCCCACGCCTCCAGTGGAATGTTTGTCTACCGTTGTTTTACCCAGGCGGCTGGGATCGAACTTCTCTCCGGAGTCGCGCATAGCTACCGTCAAGGCGCGCGTCTCATCGAGTGACAGACCCTGCAGCCAAGCTGCCATCAACCATGCCGAAAGCTGTTCTAAAGGAATCGATCCGTCTGCGGCACCCGACACGATGAATGCTATCTCTCGCGCATCCAAGGTACCGCCGTCCCGTTTTTTACGGATCAGGTCGATTGTGTGTAATGCGACAGGCTGACTGGCCCTTGATTGTTCGTGCTCATCCTGTGTCATCGAAGACAAACCTCACTTCAGCTTCATATCAAATGCCAGCGGCAATATCGCGGAAAATGGCATCGCCCGCACGCCGTTGGCGGCTGGAAATACGACGGGCGCTTCCGGATAGATAAACTCGGAAAGCACTTGGCGACACGCCCCGCAGGGTGGGCTCGGAGCATCGTTCAAATTCGCCACCGCTACCGCCGCGATGCGAACCTCGGGCCCAAACTGAGTCACGGCGCTCACCAGCGCAGACCTCTCCGCACAGATGGTCAAGCCGTAGCTCACATTCTCAACGTTGGTTCCGGTGACGATCTCTCCATTGCTCAAGCGCAAAGCCGCACCCACCTTGAACCTTGAATAGGGCGCATAGGCGTTTTGAGCAACCTGGTGCGCCCGCTCAAGCAATTCTGTGAGCGCCGCATCGAGAGCAACCGGGGTATTCATCGTTTCATCGTCGGCATTCGGCATGAACCTTGAGGCTAAAGCATTTTCGCTTTCCTTGTACATCCACTGACTCAAAACATCCCTTGGCCTCGCGCCACACACTGGTTACCAACGTAGCTGTGTCCCGTTTCTCGTCGCTCTCAAGTTGTGTTCCAGGCTTCCGATAATCCATTGTTAGGCTCTGTGCCGTGCAGCCAACCTGGCAGAGCGGATGAGTAGGCCAATGGATGAATTGACGAGGGAGTTCCTGATCGAGAGCCAAGAGGGCCTGGACCGCATGGAAGGGTGCCTCACGGACTTGGAGGGGCGGCCCAACGATGCGGCTTTGCTTGCAGACATTTTCCGGTCTGTACACACGATCAAGGGAACAACTGGGTCCCTGGGATTTAAGCGGCTTGAGGAGCTGGCGCACTCGGGTGAAAACCTGTTGGGCTTGCTGCGCGATGGGAAACTGGCGGCGGACGAGCCTATCATCACCGGGCTCCTGCAGTTGCTTGACGGACTGCGCTCCATACTCAAAACCATCGAGGCAACCGCGGGCGAGGGTGAAGGATCGGATGATGTCCTGATCTGCCGCCTGGAAGAACTACAGGCGCCTGCCCAGGTCGCTCAGCGGCCCCACGTTATGGTCGCCGGGACTACATCTGCGACCCTCTCTCCGCCCTCAGTGGCGGCGATGACGAACGCTCCAGTCGCGCTCCCTGAAGCTCCGCCCCCTGCAGCCCCTCCGTCCGACATCGAAGCACCTGCAACGCGGTCTGCGCCGGGAAGATCAGGCACTGCGGCTGAAAGCACCTTACGAGTCGACGTTACGCTGCTAAACCGGATGATGAATCTTGTTGGCGAACTTGTGCTAACCCGCAATCAGGTTTTGCAGGCCACCGCGGCTGATCCCAACATGACCATGTTGTCGCGCCGCCTCGACATGGTTACGGCCGATTTGCGCGAGTCCGTGATGAAGGCGCGCATGCAGCCTGTATCCAATATCTTTTCCAAGATGCCTCGCATCGTGCGGGATCTCTCGCAGTCTCTCGGGCGTCGTGTGCGCTTGCAGATGGAAGGCCAGGACACTGAGCTTGATAAGAGCCTGCTCGAGGCCATCAAGGATCCGCTCACGCACGCTGTTCGTAATTCTCTCGACCACGGCATTGAGTCGCCCGAGGTACGCTTGGCGGCGGGCAAGGATCCAGAAGGAACCCTTCGCTTGCGCGCCGCTCAGGAAGGAAGCCATGTCCTCATCGATGTTGTTGACGACGGTGCTGGTATTGTCGTTGAGAAAGTCCGAGACAAGGCCGTTGAGCGAGGCATCATCACCGCCGAGCGTGCCGCGCACCTAGGCGAACGTGAGTTGTTGCAGCTCATCTTTCTTCCTGGCTTTTCAACCGCGGCCGCGGTCTCGAACGTAAGTGGACGCGGCGTGGGCATGGACGTTGTCCGCACAAACGTGGAAAAAATTGGCGGCAAGGTTGAGATCGAATCGCGACCCGGAAAGGGCACCACACTGCGCCTGCGCATTCCTCTCACCCTGGCAATTATTCCTGCTCTCATTGTACGCAGTCTCGACCAGAGCTTTGCGCTGCCGCAAGGTGCGCTCTCTGAACTCGTACATATTCCCCCGGAACAGGCGGCGACGGCCATCGAATGGATCGAGGATGCCCCTCTCTACCGTCTGCGTGGCCGGCTATTGCCGCTGGTTCTGCTTGACCGGATGGCTGAGGCCCGGCGATGCACCGCGCTCCTTGGCGGGGCGCGATAACTTCATCGCGGTTCTCGACGCTGACGGACGGCGCTACGGATTGGTTGTTGACGGGCTCGCCGATCCTGAGGAGATCGTGGTCAAACCGCTCAGCGCGGTGCTCAAAGAAATTGGGCTCTATTCTGGTGCTACCGTCCTGGGCAATGCCGACCTCGCACTTATCCTCGATCCCGGGGCCATCGCCTTAAGGGCTGGTATCAGCATGGACGCCGATGAAGAAGGAAAGCAAGGCAAGGGTGAAGAAGCGGAGAGCGAAACAGCGGCTCAAGTGGAATATCTTCTCGTTGAAGCCGCTCAACGTCAGGCCGCCATACCCCTTGCAGACGTATTGCGCATCGAGCAGATACCCATGTCGCGCATCGAGTATATCGTTACCGGCCGGTCCTTAACTTCGAAGGCCAATTGCTTCCAGTCGAGGATGCCGGCGGCTTGTTAGCCGCGGCTCAAAGTGAACCCAACTCGCAGATCATCGTGGTGGTTTGCCGCGAGGCTAGTCGACACGTCGGCATCGCGGTCTCGCACGTACTCGACGTTGCTGCAGGCGGCGATCTGTTTGAAGCGGGGACGAGTCAGCCTGCAGGCGGGGTCACACTTCTCAAGGACCGAGTCACCGGGGTTGTCGACCTGAGCAGCGTACCGCCCTTGCCGGGACCGGACCATGCATCGAGCGAATGGAACCAGTTAGCTGAGAGGGCCGGATGAGCACAACAGGAAATACAACCCGTCGCAGTGGGAAAACGGGCGTGGACCTGGCGGAGATATGTTCGGTACGTCTGGGCCAGGGACTCTTCGGCGTTCCGATTACTCACATTCTTGAAATTGTCGGTGGCACATGTCCGCAACCCATACCCCTGGCGCCCCCGTTCGTGGGCGGCCTGGTCCATTATCGAGGTGATGTGCTCACCACCGTCAGCCTGCGCCAGTTACTGAGTCTGCCACCTAAAGAAGGTGCACAGGACATCCTGGTCATCGAAAGTTCCGGCGGATGCTTTGGCCTGTTGGTGGACTCCGTGGGTGAAGTGCCGACCGTGTCGACCGTGTCATCGGCTGACTTCGAACCCAATCCTTCCATCATCGATGAGCGTCGGCGCGCTCTCTTTGCCGGTGCCTACAAACTCAAAGGTGGCCTCATGGTCATGCTCGACCCGGAGCGCCTCGATCCCATCAGCCTGGCCAGGGCTGCCTGAACAATTCCAAGGGGAGCTTAGCATGCGTGCACTTATCGCCGACGATTCGCGCTTTGTTCGTGGTTACCTTCGCGGCCTGCTTGAAGGGAAAGGCGCCGAATGCGCAGAAGCCGCTGATGGCCAGGCTGCTATGGACATCCTGACCTCTAGCCCGCCATTCGACCTCGCGCTGGTTGACTGGAACATGCCCGTGATGAATGGCCTTGAAATGCTGAAAAGCCTGCGGGAGAAGGGATACAGCGCGTTGAAGGTGGTCATGGTCACCACGGAGGCCGAAAACGACTTTATCATTCGCGCCCTCGACGCTGGCGCGGACGAATACCTCATGAAGCCGTTCGATGATGAGGCACTGGACGAAAAGCTCGACATGATTGGTTTGGGGGCGTCCTGAATCATGGTACTCCTCGACATATCCGTATCCTGATCGCGGACGATTCCGCAGTCGTGCGCAGCCTGCTCCGCAGCGTGGTCGGCTCAGCCCCCGGTCTTGAAGTGGCCGCCACAGCAGCCGACGGCCAATCGGCGCTCGCGTCCATCGAAACACTCCATCCCGATCTCGTCTTGCTGGACGTTGAAATGCCGGTGATGGATGGGCTCGTCACATTAAGAAAATTACGAGCGCGCGGTCATCGAATGCCTGTCATCATGTGCAGTTCGCTCACTCAGCGCGGTGGTCGGGTGACCATCGAAGCTCTGGCGAGCGGCGCTTCGGACTATGTGGCCAAGCCTGCCGGACAAGCCAGTCGCGAAGCTGCCATGCAGTCTCTCGCTAAGGAATTGATTCCCAAGATCCTCGCGCTTACCAGCCAACTGCGAATCACTCCTGCGGGCCGGGTCCGGCAAACGGCGCTTCTTGCTCCCGCGCCAGCCATCGCGAAGGCGCAACCGCCTTCATGGATACCCACCGTCGTGGCCATCGGTGTCTCTACCGGCGGCCCCGCGGCCCTCGATCAGATTCTCCCTGCGTTGCCCGGTAACTTTCCGTTGCCGGTGCTAGTAGTCCAGCATATGCCCGAGTTGTTCACCGCTTTGTTGGCAGAGCGTCTCAACGGCCGCTGCCAGCTCAGGGTGCACGAAGCCACCGATGGCGGAGAAGTGCGACCTGGAAACATCCTGATCGCGCGTGGGAATTGGCACATGGAACTGCATGCCGCGGCTCGTACCGGTTACCGGTCACGATGCGTCTCAACCAGGCAGCTCCTGAAAATCATTGTCGACCGTCAGTTGACGTGTTGTTCCGCACGGCAGCAGCGACCTATGGCGCAGGCGTGGTGGCTGTGGTGCTCACCGGAATGGGGTCCGGACGGCTTGATCGGTTGCCGCCTTCTGCGCGGTGTTGGCGCGGGCGTGGTTGTCCAAGACGAACCGACGAGCGCCGTGTGGGGCATGCCCGGAGCGGTAGCAAGTGCCGGCCTGGCGCAAAAGATTCTTCCCCTTAATGCGATCATCCCTGAAATCCTCCGGCTTTCGAGCCGGTACCCAAGCGAAGCTCGTGAGCTTCGGGAATCGGTGGTCTAGGAGTTTGTCGGAAATATCACGCTCGCCGACAGATTTTTGCGTGGTTGCGCGTGGTGACGAGCATTGCGCCACAGTGCGCGGTGCATGGCAGAGACTCGTTCCAACGGGGGTTGGAAGTGGATTTCTTCTGGCAAGGGCGAAAAGCAGCCAAATTCACTTCTTTTCTCCCTTCAGGCGGCTGCCGGAATCCCACCATAGCGGAAAAGCTTCAGTAAGTTGGCGGTAGCGCACACGAGTTTCCATTCGGCCCGGACATTGGTCAGGCCGCGCAGGCTGAAGCGTCGAAATCCTCGTCGCTCCTTGATCTGTCCGAAGACTGGCTCGACGATCGCCTTCCTCATCTTGTAAGTGGCTCGACCAGCCTCGGTGCGCAGTTTGCGGGCCATCGCTTGCTTGGCCGTGGCATTTTCCGGTGGCGGGCCAGTGACTGGCTCGATTACTTCTCCGTGCTTGAGGCGCCCCGTGGCGATATGCAGATCGATACCCGCTACACTTTCATCGGTCACATTCGCCTCGCTGAAGTAGCCCGTGTCGGCGCTGACCTTCTCCG
>OBLU010005073.1_pt1 | contig 11858 bp, 7 predicted proteins | sample 1518681 | NCBI WGS metagenome assembly OBLU01 (sample SAMEA3539304, study PRJEB22396) | soil metagenome | biome: tundra; feature: field; material: soil | place: USA | collected 2010-05 | depth 0.15 m
GACTGGTGATCGTATAGCTTTTCCTGATGCTTCGTCGGCTCCTGCGCCCGCGCACACACGCCAACAAGCAGCAGCGAACCTGCCAGCAGGCTAAGACCCGCGAACTGCGAAAGAGACGCCCCACCGAGAACGGTTAAATCCCGGGATTGAGCAACAGCATGCCCCATGCTTGGCTGCATCCTGTTGTGAAGGTGTCCAAAATGTCCATTTGCGTTCATGTGTAACCTCTCGTCGCTGACAGAAGGGCGCTCGGCCCACAAAAGCCCACGGCTGGCCGTGAGCCTCTGTCTTTAAGAACCTGGCTTCAGCGCTACAGGCCCCGTGGCTTGGACCCCTCCTTGGGAGCGGCCTTTTGCGCAGGCGCAGCGTGCTGCTGCGGTGCTGCGTGTTGCTGAGGTGCAGCGTGTTGCTGAGGCGCAGCATGTTGCTGAGGCGCAGCGTGCTGCTGCGGTGCTGCGTGTTGCTGAGGCGCGGCGTGCTGCCTCGGTGCAGTGCGTTGCTGAGGTGCAGCATGTTGCTGAGGTGCAGTGTGCTGCTGCGGTGCGGCGTGTTGCTGAGGCGCGACGTGTTGCCTCGGTGCAGTGTGCTGCAGCGGTGCGGCGTGTTGCTGAGGCGCAGCGTGTTGCGCAGGAGAGGCGTGCGATTGAGGCCCAGCCTTCGGCGAAGTTCTTGCCTCTGGCCTGGATCCCGTCTTACCCCCAGCAGGCGCAGCGCGCTTTTCCGCAGCCATCGGCCTTTCCACAACCAGCGTCTTCGGGTGACCGCCAGTGGCCTTGGAGTATAAAGTCCTGTCACCCTGGGCCGCCGCCACGTGTTGCGTCTGAACCCTGGTCGGAGCCGAGTGTTGCTCGCGCTCGGCAACCCGCTCCTCCGGCGTAGCGGCGTGCTGAATCCCACCCGGACCGCCGCTATAGGAAACGTGGTTGTTGTTGGCGATCCTGTCTCTCTCAACAATCGTCCTGTCGTTGTAGGTGGTATGAATCGCGACTTCATTCACGCGCATGATCGCGGTGTTGTAGGCAAATTCATGGCCGCGCCATTCGCCTCCCGAAAAACCAATGCCGCCGTATCCGTAGCCGTAGTCCACCCCGCCATAGTAGCCCACGTGCCGGCCCCAGTAGCCCCGGTGGAACCTGTAGTGGCCTCCGAACCAGCCCCAGTAGGGAGGCGTCCACAAAGCACCCTTATACGGAGCCGGAACCCACGTGCCTGGAACCCAGTAGTAGTCCCCGTCGCCGTACGCCCAGTAGCCTGGAACCCACATCAAGTTGGGCCGGGGACAGTAGGGCTGCTCATAAACAGGCAGTTCGGGTGGAGCAAAACTCACACTTATGATGACTTGTGCTTGCGAAGAAGCGGGAAGGACAGAGAGAATCAGCGCCAGCAAAAGCCAACGCGCAGAGCGGAACAGTCGCATGAGAAAAACCTCCACGTTCTATCGTGCCTACCCCGCTTAGAGAATCGATTTACCTTAGACGGAGCGAGAGTTTCGGCACAACGCGGAAAGATTACCCCGCGCCCCCAAACAGGTCTGGTCAAATCTGCACAGAAGGTTTTCTCTGTTCAGTCTTCTCAAGTCACACTTTCAGACCCGAATACTCAACCTCACTCTCAAAACGTGCTGCGCCTCAAGATTCACCGGCACGCACACGTAAACGCGAGGACCTCTGGGGTTCACATTCACTTCCGTCGTCCCGAGCTGACCCGAAATCAATAAGCTCCCCGCAAATTGCCCACAGCAAACCGGCACGTTTCAACGGCGCTGGCTGGCATCCGTGTGAGTCCCATATTGCACATATCGCATGTGTTCCATTTTGCTCAGACGATAAAGATCCAAGTCACTACGGTAAATAGCCGAGGGGCGTTTGATGACGGCCCCAAAATAGTGAGGTGAGTTTATGGCTGGATTTAAGCTTGTTATGCTAGCGGCTGTTGTTGGATGCTTTATGATGGCAACCGCTCCGAAAGCAATGGCTCAGATTGCTGTGGAAGTTGGAGTTGCGCCCGATTGTCCCTACGGCTACTATGACGCCGCTCCTTATGAATGTGCTCCCTACGGCTACTACGGCCCAGAGTGGTTTGCGGGTGGTGTCTTCATTGGCACCGGTCCGTGGTTTCATGGCCCAGAGAACTTCCAGGGCCACGTAGATAACCGTCTTCATCCCGAACACGGCTATAACGGCCCAAAGCCACAGCGTGGCGAGAAACCCGAGCCGTCAAAGCGTCCCGATAAGAATGACAACTTCAAAGGAAATGAAGTGCGTGATGGGCACGGACACGTAGCCGAAAAGAAATGATAAGAAGAGCCATGCGAATGGTCCCATAACTGGCGGAACCTGTTCCGGAGGAATTGTCGGCGGCTTCCGGTGGCTCTTGAGGTTGTTGTCGGAAGGAGGTTTGTTAAGAGATGCAGAGAGATACTTCCAGCAATACATTACGTGAGGAGACTGAAGTCTAGGGTATCGCGCCCCAGACCCCAAGGTTACCCCGGCGGAGAGTATTCAACCGCATGGGACGCTACCGCATCCTTTCAGGTTGTAATGCATCCCTCGACCCGATATGCAGGGTGGCGATTCTTCTAATGGAGCGACGACTCCGTCGCCCAAGGAGCCCGGTCTAACCGGAAGCGCCATCGAGTGATCGCGGCTTGGGAGCATGAATGAAAATGATCGGGCACTCGCGGCAGCGCGACGGCCTAGGTCCAATATCCATAGTTCACCGCGACGGCCTGGGCAATGCGCTTGGGCCGTTGTCGCCTCTGCTGCAATGCACGGCCTTGGGGATGCCGGCTGCTCCTCTTTCGACAAAGCATTTGGCCCACACCGGTCCTCGTCCACGCCCGAGTTGGGAATCCGCTTATGGGTCACGTCCACCGGCCCCATAGTCGCGGATGCGCAGGATTTCAGTGCGCGCCCTCATCTTGCGGTCCGGCATGTCGTAGAGCACATTGGTTTCGAACTGCCACGGCGTCCCAACTGACGCATGCAACCTAGCACTTATCCTGCGCGGGCTTGGTGATCCGTTTAATCTATCTTGGAAAAGTTCGGTTGTGTCCAGCGCCTTCTGTGACATAGACTCTTGCTACCTCAGCAGAATCAAACAGCAAACCAGAATGATGAAAAGAAGCGCACCTCCGACTCTCAGCGAAGTTGCAAGGGAAGCGGGCGTTGGTACAACCACCGTTTCCCGTGTAATCAATGGCGGAGAGCGCGTCAGTCCGAAGACCTTGGCTCGAGTTCGCCGTGTGATCGACGCGCTGGGTTATATGCCTAATCAGGCGGCGCGCGTTCTCAAGGGGGATCGAACAAAGACTATAGGTTTGATCATACCCAGCATTGCCGATCCCTTTTTTTTCAGTTGCGCGGAGGCGGCTCAGGCTGTGGCCCGTGCCAATGACTCGCTGCTCATTGTGACGGCGTCCCATAACGATCCACATACTGAAATCGAGAATATCAACATTCTCACGAGGCACCGGGTGGATGGTCTCATCATCGCACCTGCAAATTCACAAAGTCAGACTTTACGCGACTTGGTCAATCGATTATCAGTACCGGTTGTGGCAATGGATCGTCCAGTGTCCAACTCGTCCATTGCCTCGGTTGTAACTGACAACTTCAAGGGAGCAAGGTTCGCTACACGCCATTTGATCGAGCATGGCTATAAACGTATCGTCTGCCTTACAGGGGAAAGCACGTTATTTACAATTCAAGAACGTATTCGGGGTTATCGCGCGGCAGTTGAATCCGCGGGACTCTCCTACACGCTCGATACCTCAATCAAGGATTACAAGTCGGCTGAATACTCCATCGAGAGTATGCTCGCCGGCTCCAATCCTCCAGATGCCCTGTTCACGCTCAAGAACAGCACGACCATCTTTGCCTACGAGGCTCTGCAAAAGCTGAATGTGCATGTGCCAAAGTCTGTTGCCTTGTTGGGATTCGATGATTTTGAACTGGCAACAGCGGTTCGCCCGTCTATAAGCGTCGTACAGCAGCCTGTTGAAGAGATTGGACGCGTTACGGCTGAACTTCTCTTCGACCAGCTCGAGGGCAAGCACAAAACCGGGTTGCCTGCTCAATCGAGGCGAACTCGACAAGTCACGCTTGAGACCCGGCTCATTCAGCGCAATTCGTGCGGGTGTACTCCGGCTACGGCTTCAAGCGAGAAGACCGGGACCAGCTAGAACCCGTGTGCCGGTCTCACCGCGAGTGCGATCTGCGCTATTGCCGGTGAGGATAGTCCACACGCACGGTGAGGATTTCAAACGGATGAATCGGCACATTCAGCGTGTCACCCGACACGGGCAGCGCAGAGCCCTCCGGCTTCTCCATCAGATTGGTGACGTTGGCACCCGTGGCGCCCTTCGGCACATAAATTTGGACATCGCTCGATTTTCCAGCCCATTCATAGATTCGGAAAATCAAGCCATTCTCGTCTTCGGCTTTCTTAAGGGCGGTGAGGACAACATTCTCTGGCTTCACAGTCACGTAAGCATAGGTGGCCGGAAGATCGCCCGAGTGTGCTAGCACCTGAGTCGCCTGCAGCCTGTAGTTGTATTCGTAACCGTGCCGCACGGTCAGTGCTTGCTTCCAATCGCCGCCATGCGGGTATAACGCATATGTGAAATGTTGGTGACCGCGGTCCGCTTCGGGATCGGGCCAGGTGGGCGAGCGAAGCAGCGAGATACGCAGCACGTTGTCTTTGTCGTCATAGCCGTACTTTGAGTTATTTAGCAGACTAAAGCCGTGCGCCCCGTCGCCGAGGTCAGCCCAGCGCAGCGCAGGCACTTCGAATTGCGCCTTTTCCCAGCTGTTGTTGCGCGTGGTTGGCCGCTGGATACTGCCGTAAGGAACCTCGTACGTTGCCTTATTGCTGGTGGCGGCGAGCGGGAAGGCAGCTTTCAATAATACGTGCGTCTCATGCCAGTCGATATCGTTGACAACATCTACCTGGTCGGCTTCGGCGTCGAGAGTAATCTCCTGTACAAACTTTGAGCTCTGCCATGCGCGTGTGACACGAATCGCTGCACGCAGCGGCCCCTTCGCTGTCAGCTCGACCGAGTCCGCCTTGTCGATCGAAGTAAAGTGATCAAGCGTTCCGGGATCAATGTTCCATGCATCGTATTCCTTTGGCAGGTCTTTGAATGTCTGCAGCTGATTGCCACAAGCGCCCGGGGCCAATGTTTCGAACTTCGTTGTCTTGTCATAGAGGCTGGTGATGCAGCCGGTTTGCGCATCGACGGTGACCTTCAAGGCGGAATTCTCAAGAGTCAAACCTTCAGCCTTCAGATCGCTTGCGAAAGATTTACCTCCAGGAACGACGTGCAACACTTTGTAGCCCATCGATGGAACTTTGTCGACAAAGAGAAGCAATTTGTAGCTGTGTGTCTTCTCATCGCTCTTTAGAACCTGCGATGGCACCACCCGGTTTTGGGAATCCTGCACAGAAACGCCGCCTGTCGCTGCGCTCGGCAATTGTACGTCCACCGTTACGGTTCCAGAGCGCTCCCATGCCAGCGGGTTCAGAACCAGGACGGGCACACCGCTCGTAACCCGGGTGTCAATTCCGGCAGACAGAGTCTTGATTGCCCTCTGCGAGATCTCATTGGTTGCCCAGCGTACCTGGTCATAATCCTGCTGGGCTTCCTTGTAGATGATCCCGATGCCCGAGCCCGCGGCCAGGTCGTGGAAGTCATTGAAAGTGATTTTCTTCCAAGCCTCGGTCAGCTCATTGCCCGGATATGGATCGCCTTGCAACCACGCCAGAGAAGCGAACTTCTCGGCATTCAAGGCCCACTCTTCGCTATCACGCATGTTGCGCTTGTGGTTGGCCTGCGTCGTCATCACACCGCGGTGATACTCGAAATACAATTCGCTTTTCCATGTTGGAATTGCCACCTTACCGTCCGGGGGTGTTGGCGGCGGCTGGTATCCCTTCGCGATCGAATCGTAGTCCCAGATCCGCGGGTCCGATACTATCTTCTGCTCGAACTCGGTGAAGTAACTTTGCGCCGTGCCGAATTTCATGGTGGGAACAACCTTGTCCGGCTGCATCCAGTGCACGCCCTCATCGAGGACTGCCCGCGTAGGGCCGCCGCCGTGGTCACCTATTCCGTACAGGTCCATCATCTCGGTGAGTCCGGGCGTGCGATCCCGGGCAATGACGAAGTCGCGGCTTAGACGCACCGGATTGAGATTGTTATTGGCATAATCGTGCGGGAAATAAGTGAGGACTTTGCTGCCATCCGGCGACTCCCACCAAAATAATTTGAACGGAAATTGGTTGGTGTCGTTCCAGGCGGTCTTCTGAGTTACGAAGTAATCAATTCCTGATTTCTTGTAGATCTGCGGGAGCTGCCAGGTGTATCCGAACGAATCCGGGTTCCATCCGATGCGCACGTCGACGCCGTATTCCTTCTGGAACCATCGTTTGCCCACGAGGATTGAGCGAACTTGCGCTTCGCCGTCAGGCATGTTCAAATCCGGCTCAACCCACATGCCGCCCACGATCTCCCAGCGCCCTTCCTTGATACGCTGCTTGATCTGCTCGTTCATTTCGGGATATTTCTCGGCGATCCAAGCGTTGTATTGAGCCGCCGACTGAGTGTAAGTGTAATCGGGGTACTCGCTCATCAATTGCAGAGCGGTGCCGAAGGTGCGCTTAACGACGTCCACTGTCTCAGTCCAGGGCCACAGCCATGCGGCGTCGATATGCGAGTTGCCTGTCAGATGCAGAGTGGACTGCTGCAGTAATGGCTTGAGGCCTTCAATAATGGATTGGGACTGCTTCAAGGAAGCATCGAATTTTGCCTGATCTTTGGCATCGAGAGCCGTCAAATCGACCGCGCCTATCGCCTTCTCCAGCGTTGCCGTGTCGGCATCGACATTCTTCGAGATACTTGGAAGCAGTAGAGTCGCCGAAAGCATTTCAAGCCGCAAGTCTTCAGGATTGGGCCGATTCTCAGCAAAATCGATCTTCAGTTCCGACCTGCCGAATGTCTTGTCGTCCTCCGTGTGCAGCAGTTTTATTGCAATCAGTACCTTTTCGCCGGGCTTGGCGTTGTCAAAGAGCACAATCGGCTCCAGGTCATCACCGAGAGCTACGCGCCGCCCATTGAAATAGACGATCTCCGGAATCGGCCCATTGGCGTTAGCGCGGAACGAAAACCAGATTCGTGCTCCTGTCAGCTCGTAGCCATTGAGGCTTTGCGGAACTTCAACCAAACGCCGAAACCAAACGGTCTCCTTCGAGAGGCGAGTGCGAACCTTAGCTACCTGCCACGACGAGTCGTCCAAATCAGGGGACTCGCCGTGAGCGAGATCTCCTGAGTGGAATCGCCATTCTTCCGCCGGCAAGTTGTCCAGTTCGGTAAGTCGACTGATCACCGTCCGCGAGTGCTCGGTTAGATTTTTAGCAATTCCTGCTGCTTGACTTGCCGTCTGTGCGTTTACTTGCAAAAGGCCCAACGTACCGGCGAACACAAGGGAAGACACAGCCGCGAAAGACGCGCTTTTTGCCAGCTTCCCACATCCATTCTTCGAAAAGAATCTCATCCAACCTCTCCTCAATCATTCACCGCGTGAAGTGGATCTTCGATCTGTGATCGCACCGTAATAGAGACATCGCCGCGAATCATAACACGGAAATTGCTATTGATGGAAACGCTACTATATGCCTCGAAACTTCACCTTGTTATTCGCCAAAGCGGCGCTTGTGGCCAAGTCAATGGGACCTGTTATCGCCTTCGATATTCGAAGAATTGGAGCGCCGGCGTTATGTTTGCGCGCTGTCCGCTCCATGCAGGGCCGCTTCACAAGGAATGCCTGGCGGGGGAACGCAGGTACTGCCCGCCAAACTAGGGCCGGAAGCAGGCCTTCTGGGTGATGCATTCTGCCTATCTATTCCTCGATGCCCGCTTGCGCCGCAGCATGACAGTACATTTCTCCCAATGACATGTCGATTGAGGATGCGCTGCCCATCACAATGCAGACGGATACCAAACTGCGGAGTCAATGCGTCAGTCGTACCGGAGCCAAATATTGAATGAGTAGACTCTAGCGGCCATTCAGTGCGCGCGGCCCTGTGCCTGCGATAGACTCAACCGGTGGAGGTCGCCCGTTGCGGCACATTTATCGGTGCTTTGCCTGCGCTTTGGCCGTGTCAATGCTTCTGGCTGGTTCATCCGCCCAGGTTGATCCGGCGCAGGTGACGCCACATCAGAGCTCCAGCGCTGATCGGGCGTTACCGGTTGACAATCGGACGACTGAGCGCAATCCGGAGAAGAAGCCCACCACAGCGGACAGCTTTGTGGATTCCGGCCCAGTGGTATTCAAAGACATTACTGCAGCAGCCGGCCTTTCCGGCTGGAATCACAAGATGGGCGCCGCGAATAAGAAACTGATCATCGATACCAACGGCTCGGGAGTGGGTTTGATCGATTATGACAACGACGGCTGGCTCGACATTTACCTAGTCAACGGTTCAACCTTCGACGCGATGGACGGCAAGGAGGCTCCGCCTCACGCCGCCCTGTTCCACAACAATCACGATGGCACGTTTACCGACGTGGCGGCGAAAGCCGGTGTGACCAACGACCGCTGGGGATTCGGCGTAGCCATTGCCGACTACGATAACGACGGGTGGCCCGACATTTTTGTGAGTAATTACGGAAACAACCGTCTATACCATAACAATCACGACGGCACATTCACCGATGTGGCCGAGAAAGCTGGAGTCACTCTAGGCAATTGGTCGGCCGGCGCAACCTGGGGCGACTACGATGGCGATGGGAGGCTCGATCTATTCGTTTCCGGCTATGTTCATTTCGACCGCGATAATTTGCCCTATGAGAAAACGAGGGCCACTGGCTTTTCCTACTGCGAGTTTCGCGGCGAGCACGTCATGTGCGGGCCCAAAAACTTGCAGGGAGAACCGGACCACCTCTTCCACAATAACGGCGACGGCACATTCACCGACGTTAGCGTAAAAGCCGGCGTAGCCGACGAGGTCAACCGCTATTATGGGCTGACTCCAGTTTTCGTCGACGTAAACAATGACGGCAAGATTGATCTGTTGGTGGCCAACGACTCCACACTGAGCTATCTCTATCTCAATCGCGGCGATGGAACATTTGAAGACGCAAGCTATACGTCGGGGTTCGGGCTGAATGAAGACGGGCGTGAAGTAGCGTCGATGGGCATTGCCGTGGGCGACTACCTCAACAACGGCCAACTGGATTTCGCCATCACCGATTTTTCAGATGAGTACAAGCTTCTGTTTCGCAACGATGGCAAAAGCAGCTTTTCTGAAGTTTCAATGCGCTCCGGCATCGGCAAGACGTCCATACCTTTCCTTGGGTGGGGGACCGGCTTCCTGGACTATGACAACGACGGGTGGCTGGACTTGATGTTCGTCAACGGCCACATCTATCCCGCCGCCGATCGACTGGATTGGGGCACCTCGTATGCACAGCGGCCGCTGTTGTTCCGCAACATGAGCGATGGCAAGTTCGAAGAGGTTCCGCCGGTAAAAGGCTCTGGGCTGGCGAAGGCAATCCCGGGGCGCGGAGCGGCGTTCGGCGACCTTTTCAATGACGGCAAAATCGACGTGATCATTAACCTCATCGATGGACCGCCGGTGCTGCTGAGAAACATAAACCCGGATCGCCATCATTGGGTGGAGCTGAAACTCGTGGGTGGCGCGAAGAGTCCTCGCGATGCAGTGGGAGCCACCGTCTATCTGACGGCCAACGGGATGCGACAGCGTCAGGATGTGCTGAGCAGCGGAAGCTACGTTTCGACGAACGATCAGCGGCCGCACTTTGGACTGGGAGACGCGATTGACGCGGGGACGGCGCAAATTCAATGGCCTTCCGGCGCGAAAGAGACTGTCAGGCTCCCGGCCGTTGACCGCGTCTTCACCATCACGGAAGGCGAGGGCATTACCGCGGCTCTTTGTGGTGGACGATCCTGCCCGGTTCCTGCATTGGCCGTGACCGAAAAATCTTCGACGGGAGCCAAGCCATGAGAATGACTCGCGTTTGAGATCTCGACCGGGTGTTTGAAGCGGCGATACCGGGGCGCTTCGTCGATGATGACGGAGAAAGCAGGCGTCCATTTCCTGCATCAGGCTCCGCACACCTCCCCGGAAGTACCTAATTGAGACGATTCCCACTGGGCAGCGGATCGCAATACTGATTGCTGCCTGACTTTTGATTCGGATGGGAGCGCAGTTGACTAGGTAGAGATCCAGGCGACCGTCAATATCGCAATCAATGAGCGCCACGCCCGAACCCAACGCCTCCCGGCAGGTGAATCGCAAAGCTGCCAGATTTCTCACCCGTTCTTTGTCCGCTGGCAGTCGTTCAGGCCGGACTGGGGGGATGTGGATTCAACATTGCCCCAATCCTTCGATCCACTATGTCTGCTAGCACTTCCAGAGATATTCCTGGATCGAGAAAGGTCGCTTGAAGATCTAGCTACCTATTGAACTAAAGCAGCAAAGACGCTCAAAAATTCCTTGACATTCCGCTTTCATCGGAAGTATATTCGCGCGATGGAATCGTTACCACATTCGTGGAAACGGCGATTCTGTGTCTTCCTAGAATTAGCCAGCAGGATCGACCCCCTTGTCGATACCTGATATGGCAGCTTGCAGAGAGCTCGCAAAGAGACGGAACAGCATCAAGGAGGCCCGGTGAAACACATACCCAACATTCAGGAGAACCATAGGCGGCGTCTGTCAATCTCGGTCCCCGGGGTTGCCTTCGTCATTGGAATCGCAGTGGCATGCGTAGCGCTTTGTGCCCCTCACACTGCCCGTGCGCAGGCAAGTGCCGGCATTACCGGCACCATCACCGACCCGAGCGGCGCGGTAGTTACGAACGCACAAGTAACCGTAACAAACGAAGACACAACTGTCGCCAACCATACGGTATCAAGCAGCGCGGGAACGTATTCCTTCAAGGGGCTGAACCCAGGCAGGTACCGAGTGGCAGTTGAGGCTTCCGGTTTCAAGTTGGCTGTACAAGCAGACGTCACCGTGGAAGTGAGCACAACGGCGACCATTGATGTTCAGGTAACGACAGGCGCTACCAGCGAAACCGTTCAGGTCACGGCCGATCAGATCGCTTTGAACACAACTGCACCGGAGCTTGGCAGCACCATCGAGCCAGTCGTGGTGGCGGCGCTACCGGTAGAAGTCGCCGGCCGCGGACGCCAGGTTGATGCACTGCAGTTCATGGCGCCAGGGACTACGGGCAGCGCCTTCTCCCACCGCGTCAGCGGGGGTGTCGACTTTGAGCAGGAAATCATCTACAACGGCATCCCGGCCCCCCCAACCCGAGACCGAAGGTTATACGACCAATTTCAATCCGCCGTTTGAACTGGTTGAGGAGTACCGCGTCGAGCGCTCAACCTTTTCTGCGCAATTCGGCCTTGGCCAGGGCGCTTTGACCTACCAGATGAAGTCCGGGACCAATTCGTATCACGGCGATTTGTTTGAGATCAACCGCAACAGCTTCTTTGACTCCGTGGGTTTCTTCAATGGCCCGGCATTTAATACGTCGAACACCCGCAACGTTGCGCCCACGGACCACGAAAACAATTACGGTTTCTCGATCGGTGGTCCAATCCGGATTCCTCACCTCTATGACGGCCGCAACAAGACTTTCGGCCATTACAGCCAGGAGTGGTACAAGCAGAACAACGAAGACACGGATAGTTCGACCGTGCCAACAAAGCTGGAGAAAACAGGCGATTTCACCGATTTCGTGGGACTGGATGCCGCGGGTAGCCAGGTTGTAATTCCCATCTACGATCCGACGACGGGGCAACAGTTCCAATGCAACGGCGTACTCA
>OBLU010005074.1_pt1 | contig 11857 bp, 9 predicted proteins | sample 1518681 | NCBI WGS metagenome assembly OBLU01 (sample SAMEA3539304, study PRJEB22396) | soil metagenome | biome: tundra; feature: field; material: soil | place: USA | collected 2010-05 | depth 0.15 m
TGGTCTTGCTCACGACCTGCGTGTCCATCCCGGCCTTGTCGAGGTCGGCGATGCGAGCAGCGAGATCATAATGGCCGGGCCGGTCGATATGCGCGACGATGACATCGCCGGCCTTCATCACATACGAATGAGGGCCGGTCTGTACGGCCTTGACGTTGCCGGTGCGGCCGAGCAAGTGCTTGATGTACTCCATAGGATAATAGTGATTGTGAATGTCGACAGTTCTTTGACTCATTGGATTAATCCTTTCTCACACGGGTGGGACGGAAGATCAGTCAAGATCTCGAATTTTACGGGCTTGCAGGATGTACAGCTGGCCGCCCTCGTATGCCCATTCGACATCGACGTTGAAGCCGAAGTGGGTTTCAATCCGACGACCGAAATCGGCGAGTTCGAGCAATTGGGTGTCCGAGAGCGTCGTCAGTGTGGCGCGCTCAACCGGCACCGGCAATTCTGTCCGGCCACTGCCGCGGCCGTCATCAGCTACGACCATTATGGTCTTGTGAGCGATCTTCTTCTGCCGGACTGTCAGAGTGGCCTTGTCGAGCACGAAGTAGTCGTTCATGGACTTGCCGGACACGACCGATTCGCCCAGTCCCCAGTTGGACTCGATCATCACCTCGTTCTTATCTTTGGTTACCGGGTTCGCCGTAAACAGTACGCCAGCGGTATCAGAGTTTACCATCAGCTGGACAATCGGGGCGATGATGGCTTTTTGGTGCGGGATCCGCTTGTGATGGCGCATATGCGCAGCGCGTGCCGACCACAGCGAGGCCCAGCACTCGCGGACTTTCTCGAGCACCTGATCCTCACCCAGCACGTAATGGTAAGTATCCATCATCCCAGGAAACGACGAAATCGCCGTATCCTTGACTGCTACCGATGAGCGTACAGCGACGAAGCGATTGTTTGGCGTGACGAGGGCAGCATACTGGTCGCAAATGTCGCGGCTTAGCTGGTTTGGAATGCCGGCAGAAGCTATGAGGACGCGGATCTCCTCGCAACCCGCATCGACCTTAGCGAAGTCGCTGAAGTCCAGCTTGCGCGCGAGCTCTTCAATGCGGTCGGTCATGCCTTCGGTGTCGAGGACGTAAGAAAGGGCTTCGGAAAAGATGCAAAAGCCCGGCGGTACCCTGGCGCCCATGCGGGTGAGTTTCCCGAGGCTGGCAGCCTTGCCGCCGCAGTGCTCGATCGCATCCTCTTGAATGTCCTGAAGGGACACGATGTAAGTCCCCATGGCTCTCGCTCCCGTCGCCGCTTCTTATTATCGGGGTTGCTTGGGCGAGCACGGCGCGGCTGCCATGGCTCGCTTCTTGCTGATGACTGTGAGCGGTCGATCTTTAGCCCATCTTTAGGAGATATCTCCTTGGCGATGGCGGCTCCGACTGAAGCTTGCAGGGCGCCTTCAATGAGGTGTTTGGACAACGTCGAGTCGAACGGATGGGAACGCCTACCAGCGTTGAGATTTTGCGATGCAGGCACATCCCGACGGCACAGGCGAAAGTGCCGTCGCTTAAAGCCTATCGATTGCCGCATCACGCTGGCCGTCACGAGCGGGCGTCAAATTATGCCTCGCGGGCGGCGTTCAAAACACTTTCCGGCAAAGTGAGCAGAGTCCGGCGCAGAAAATGCGAAAATTCAAAAGAAAACAGCCCTGCGTCTCCGGAGACGGATGGGCCGAACTTGATGACAATAACACGATCAACAGTGGAATCAGCATTCATTTCGGCGACGAATCAACCTTCAAAGTTCGCCGATGGTGACTTTTTCAGCACCTGCTAGGTCATGAGACTAGGCGCTGGAACAGGACCCTGGTGGCAGCCGAAGGGGCTCGATCCTCATGCCGTTTGAGCGCGCCCATGCACAGGCGATACTGGCGCTCGATCGCATCGCGACGTCCCATTTGGTAAAAAATTTGCATGAGCTCCTGATGCGCCGGCTCAAAGCAAGACTCAAGCGTGAGTGCCTTCTCGGCGTAGCCGGTAGCACGTTCCAGGTTCTCGAGACGTCGATAGATGCAGCTCATTTGCGTCAGCATCTTGACGTGAATCTCCTCGAGCCAATAGCGGCGGCTCCAACACCAATCATGGTCGATGTTCTCGGCATACTCAACCGGAATATCGCTCAGCAGACTGCCCGTATAAATCCTCTCGGCGGACACATAGCAAGCGAGGGCTTCTTCCAGTTGATCTGCTTTAAGCAATTTCTCAGCGTGGCGGCAAAACTGCTCGAAGGTCGGCACGTCCACCCACGTTCCTTCGGGTAGGGACAGATGATAGCGGTGATCTTGGCCGAGTACGTATGGCGACGTGCGTGAGAACTTCAAGTCAGGACTTAGCGCCATGCGCAGACAATGGATGGTGTGATAGAGGCGATTCAGGCTGTTGCTCATGTCCTCCGCTTGGGGCCACATTAGGTCGGCAATCTCCGCGGCATTCGCACCTTTCGTGCCGCAGTGCAGCAGGTAAGCAAACAGGGTCTTGGTTTTGATCGTAGCGCCGTTGGCAACGTTCCACCGCACTGGGGTGCCGTCCTGGCGGTAGATACGCAGGTTGCCGAAGCATCGGATTTTCCAGCGCTGCGCGAGCCTGTCTGGTTCGGCCTGTGCGACATCGGTTCTGTTGATAACGGCAAACCGTGAGGCGGCATCTGATGCCGGTGCGGCCACCGTTCGCGATGCTTTCCGCCGAATCGGCTGTGAACCGGAATTCGCCGCCAATTTGAACGGCCGCAGGCTATTCAGCCATGCCTCGAGCTTTGCAGCCGCGTCGCCGCTCAGGAAGGTTCGCGGCAACAGGAAATGAGGATTCTCAAATTCTCCGTCCCTGGTGCGCACCCTTGGATGAGTGCGCATTGCATCCAAAACCATCCAATCCGGAAACATCGGCAAGTGATAGAGGCACACCGTACGCAATGGCAGGGGCCCCAACATCAGTTCCTGAAGGGTAGCCTCGAACTCCCCGTGTTGAGCGACGCCCGAGGGAGTGCGTAACAGCCAGGACATGTCAATCAGTAGCAGCAATCCAGAAAATCCCTCGGCGACCGCCGCCTCGCTCTGCTCGCGGATCTTGCCAATCACACGGCTGACCGAAAACGGCGTCTCGCTCATCCCGAATTCGCTGGCGGTAGAGATCGATGAGGCCGGAATTTTCGCTATGTCCAGCGAATATCCGCCGGCTGCCCATTTTTCGGAAATGACGAGCCACTTAAATCCAGCACGCTCGGCCGCCGCGATAGAATCGGCGCACATCAGCCACGGTTCGAGGGCATCTTCGAAAAACACGCAGCTATGATCATCGAGACACATGCACGCCCGATCCTTTTGCTTCCGAGCCGTTACTGCCCGGAAGCGGCGGAAGCATAAAGAGATTCCCCTTTGGCGTCCCTGGGGAATGCTTGCTATCCCGTTCGTGCCTCCCGGCATTGGCACGCCGCGCGAAAGTCAATTTTGGAGGCTCGCTTAATAGTAGCCACGCTGCCTTGATTTAAGTCATTCCAAACTTAACGCCCAATGCGTAACGCCCCGCGCCCGGCGCCTTGGCCCATTTCGATGTTATCCTCCCGTTGTCGGCTGTCGCCATCAGGTTCGCTCCATTCGCGCCCCATTGCGGCGCGTTAGCACCAGGGTCGTCGGCCGGTGCCTGCAATGATCCTTGGGGCCAAATCCCAACGCCGCCGCCTCAATTTGGGTACCATGGCGCCTCGCCAGGGTCGCTGCATGAGCCTCGAGGATTGCTATGCGGCGGCTCATGGTCGTCACGCGGCTCCCACTCGCGCCAGCGTGTCTGAGTTTGCGCTACTTATACCGCTCCCGCCAACGGTCACCACGGCGTGACGGCCGGTAAGCGGGCCTTCCGCAAACCTTGATGCGGCATGCGTGGCGGCCATGCCTCACTCCATTTGGTCCAGTCATGAAATATCTAGTCGTTCCGGGGGCACCGTGCGGATGGCTGCTTATCGACGAGCCGGCGCGTAAAATATGAGCTATGTTTCTTTAGTCTTTCCATTCTAGACGCGTATTCTCAATTTACGATCAGCCAACCATCTGATATTCTTTCCGTAGTTGCGCTTGGCCAAAGCAGCACTAAAGGCCGCGATCGTTACTATGTCTGCAAAACAGCACTTTAGCGATTTATCAACGGGAGGACTACAAAATGACGGTGAAATCGCGTAATTCCATATTCAATCGACGCACTTTCCTTAAGGCCTCAGCGGCCACTGGAGCCGCGCTGGCCGCGAGTCCCATATTTGCGCCGGTTGTTCACGCCGCGAAGACTATCAAGATCGGCTATGTCAGCCCGCAAACCGGCCCGCTCGCCGCATTTGCAGAAGCGGACAATTTCGTCATTGCAAATTTTCGCAACACCGTGAAAAGCGGTCTAAAGATCGGCGGTCAAAGCTACCCGGTCGAGGTCATCGTTAAGGACAGCCAGTCCAACCCCAGTCGTGCGGCGGACGTCGCCCGCGAGTTGATCGATTCCAGCAAGGTCGATCTCATGCTCGTCGCGTCCACACCGGAGACCACTAATCCGGTCTCCACCCAATGCGAGGTCGAGGAAACGCCCTGCATTTCAACCGTTGCGCCTTGGCAGCCCTATTTCATCGGCCGTCAGGCCAATCCGGGCGATCCTGGCTCCTGGAAGCCGTTCAACTACACCTATCATTTCTTCTGGGGCCTCGAAGATGTAATCTCGGTATTCACCAACATGTGGGGACAGCTCGCGACTAACAAATCGGTCGGCGGTCTGTTTCCAAATGACGGCGACGGCAACGCCTGGGGCGACAAACAGGTCGGATTTCCGCCGGTGCTCGACAAGCTCGGCTATAAACTGACCGATCCGGGCCGCTATCAAAACCTGACCGATAATTTCACCGCGCAGATATCCGCCTTCAAACGCGACAGTTGCGACATCGTCACCGGTGTCGTCATCCCGCCAGACTTCACCACATTTTGGAATCAGGCAAATCAGCAGGGTTTCAAGCCGAAGATCGTCTCGGTCGGCAAGGCGCTGCTGTTTCCGGTGGCAGTCGAAGCGCTCGGCCGCAACGGCAACAACCTGTCGTCTGAAGTATGGTGGACGCCGAATCATCCGTTCAAATCGTCGCTCACTGGCCAGTCGGCCAAGCAGATCGCTAACGCCTATCAGCAAGAGACCAAGAAGCAATGGACCCAGCCGATCGGCTTCGCGCATGCGCTGTTCGAAATCGCCGTCGACGTGCTCAAGCGCTCCGCCGACAAAGGTGACGCCAAAGCGGTCGTCGCGGCGATCGGCGCGACCAAGCTCGATACGATCGTCGGGCATATCGAATGGGGCAACAAGAATCTTCCGCCGTTCGCCCAAAAGAATATCGCCAAGACCCCGTTGGTCGGCGGGCAGTGGCGACTGCGCGAGGGTTCGAAGTACGACATCATTATCACCGAAAACAAGACGGCGCCGCAGATTCCGGTCGGGGGCAAGATGGAGCCGATCGCTTAGGATCGCGGGATAATGGCGCCGTCCCCCTAACAGGGGGACGGCGCCTGTTTTTTGTCGTTCGATGAGCCGCTTCAGCGAGCGGTGAAAGCGCCAACCGCAAGCAACAAGGTCGCCACGAGTGCCGTCACGTCGCGGCGATAGACGCCGGCGTACCGCTGCTTGTTGAGGTCCGCGCGCTTATCGATCGCTTCCATGCCATGATCCGAAAGAAAGCCGAGGCCGATCTCGATCTATGGATCGCGGCTGCGGGCCCGAGCCTCATCGCGTCATTCGCTAACGGTATCGCCAAAGACACCGCCATCGTCCACGCGGCCATTCAGCAGCCATGGTCAAACGGCGAGCACGGCTCATCGGCGCTGCGTGACTACACCAAAATATCATCGAGATTGCGTAAGACCAAAATTTTGACCGCCTCTAATGGTCCGTTTTGACCCGGCCCGCCGTTGATCAAGCCGGTGCTTCTGGAATTCGGAAGGATCAGTCGGATTAAACGGATGGGCTCCTGATCGCACTCGGCGTCGCCCCCAGGGGATCACTTGATTCAAATCAAGGAAGATCACCGGCAAATAGTTAAGGTTTAAACATATATTTGTGTCCGTTGTTTTGAGGATTTCAGCGATGCTGGAAGGGTGCGTACCCTGGCCTGAAGATTTAGCGATTCGGTACCGCCGCGAGGGTTATTGGGCGGACATTACTCTCAATCAGATGCTCGCGCGCAGCATTGAGCGCCAGCCCGACAAGATTGCTATCGTCGATGGCGAGCGGCGCGTGAGCTACCGCGCCCTCGGCGAGTCGGTTGCCCAACTTGCGGTGAGGTTTGTGGAGTCTGGCTTGCAGCCACGCGATCGCGTCGTCGTGCAGCTGACCAATTGTATCGAATTCGTCGTCGTCGTCTTCGCGTTGATGCGGATCGGCGTCATCCCCGTCCCGGCGCTACCGGCCTATCGTCATCAAGAGGTCAGTCACTTCATCGCTCATTCCGGTGCGGTGGCCTACATCGTTCCGGACTGCATACGTGGGTTCGACTACCGCGCAATGGCGGCCGACTTCGCCGCGCGCTTGCCGACACTGCGCGCCGTGTTCGTTCTCGGGGAACCCGCGCCGGGTCAGCGCTCGCTCACCGCGCTGTTGTCAAGCCCGCACGTCGCGCACGCCGAAGACCGCCTGCGCGGTCTCGCGCTACCGGCAGACGACGTCGCCTTGATGCTCATGTCGGGCGGGACGACTGGAATTCCCAAGCTCATCCCGCGCACGCATAATGACTACGTATACAATTGCCGCCAGAGTGCGGCGGCCGCAGGCTTCGGTACCGACACTGTTTTTTTAGCGGTGCTGCCGATGGCGCACAATTTCACGCTCGGATCCCCGGGCGTGCTCGGTGCTCTTGCATGGGAGGGCACCGCCGTATTCGCACCGAATGCGAAGCCCGAGGCAATCTGCCGATCAATTGAGAGCAAACGCGTGACTGTGATTTCAGCAGCGATGCCTCTGGTGGTCAACCTGCTGAATTCAGACGCGCCGGAAACGCACGACATCCGCTCACTCAAGGTGTTCATGAGCGGCGGTGCCAAACTAGCACCCGAGCTGCGCCGGCGAGTCGAGCAGCGATTCAAGTGCATTTACCAAGAAAGCTTCGGTACCGCCGAAGGGCTGCTCAATATGACGCGTCTCGATGATCCCGAGGAGATTCGCCTTACTAGTTCGGGATGTCCCATCTCGCGGGGCGACGAGGTCAAGGTGGTCGATGAACGCGGTCAGGAGGTGCCGGATGGCGAGGTCGGCGAATTGATCTGCCGCGGGCCATATACTGTACGGGGATATTACAAGGCGCCGGAAGCGACGAGCGCAGCATACACCGCGGACGGCTTCTATCGCATGGGCGATGCCGTGCGGAAAATCGGCGCCCATCTTTATGTCGAAGGACGCCTCAAGGATCTGATCAACCGCGGAGGAGAAAAAATCAGTTGCGAGGAGGTGGAGAATCACCTGCTCGCGCATCCCAAGATTACGAGCGCCTGCGTGGTGGCCATACCCGACGACGTATTCGGCGAAAAAGCCTGCGCATTCGTGATTCCAAGAGAAAATACCGCTCTGTCATTCGAAGAACTCAAAAGCTTTCTGCTCGGGCGTGACATTGCGAAGTTCAAGCTGCCAGAACGCCTCGAAATCGTGCGTGAATTACCGATTAGTCCGGCCGGAAAAATTTTGCGACGTGAATTGCGCGATATGATCGCGCAGCGGATCGAAAAAGAGCGAAAGTTAGACAGCCGAGAGGCGCAGGCGGTCCAGGCGGCGCGCGGTTCGCTCGAATAATGAGTCAAGTCGAGGGAGATTCTAACATGAGTCACAGTATTGACGTGCCAACATCCGAGCCGGGGGGGCAGTCGTTGGAAATCGTCGCGCCACTGCGCGGTCGACACGCGGTCGTGACCGGCGCGTCGCGCGGCATCGGTGTTGCCATCGCCGGGGCGCTCGCTCGACTTGGCGCCAACGTAACACTGATGAGTCGCAACCGAGCCATTCTTGCCGCCCGAGCCGCTGACCTCGAACGTACGTTTAGAATCCGCACTCAAGCGGTCGAAATCGACGTCGCCGATGAATCCCGCGTGGCGGCTGCATTCGCGGCAGCATTTGATCACTTTGGAACGGTACACATCCTCGTCAATAACGCTGGCATCGCCGAAGCCGCCCCGTTTTCAAAGACGGACCTAGCGATGTGGCAGCGGGTAATCGGGGTCGATTTGACCGGCGCGTTCTTGTGCACCCGCCAGGTGCTGCGCGACATGGTCAAGGCAGGCCAAGGGCGGGTCGTGAACGTCGCTTCGACCGCGGGACTTACTGGTTATCCCTATGTGGCCGCCTATTGCGCCGCCAAGCACGGTGTCATCGGGCTCACCCGCGCACTGGCGCGCGAGGTCGCGCGAACCGGCGTCACCGTGAACGCCGTGTGCCCCGGTTACACCGATACCGAGATCGTCGCCAATGCGCTGACGAACATCATGGCCAAGACCAGCCGATCGCGTGAACAGGCGCTCGCAGACCTCGTCGCGCACAATCCGCAGGGCAGATTGGTGACGCCGGAGGAAGTCGCAGATGCCGTCGCGTGGCTCTGCCTGCCCTCCTCGGCTTCGATCACGGGCCAGAGCATTCTCGTGGCGGGTGGAGAACTGATGTGAGTTCGCTGCCGACGTCAATCGCAACACCGTCGCATGTCAAATAATGGGGTAACACCATGAAATTATTCGAGCCGCTGAACATCAAGGGAATGATCATCCCCAATCGTATCATGGTTCCGGCCATGGTAACCCGCCTCTCCGGCGATGACGGGTTCGTCAATCAGGATATTGTCGATCGGTACGTGCGCTATGCCCAAGGTCAGGTTGGGCTGATCGTCGTCGAGGCGATGGCCGTTCATCATGCCAAGTCGGGGCCTCTGCTGCGCATCAGCGACGACAAGTTCGTCCCCGGACTGCGCGATCTGGTGCGCCGCATCCACGACACCTCCGACTCCAAAGTGGTGCCGCAAATCATCCACTTTCTCAAAGTGGCGAAGTCAGGCTGGCGCCAGACGGTTGACATGCTCACACTCGCCGACATCGACCAGATTCTCGAGGAATTCGGCGACGCCGTCGTGCGGGCGCGCGAGGCGGGATTCGACGGTGCGGAACTCCACTCCGCGCACGCCTACACGCTTGCCTCGTTCTTGTCGCGCACCAATCCGCGCGTCGACGAGTATGGCGGAAACACCCTGGAGGGGCGTCTGCGGCTGATCGGCCGCATCTTCGAGAACATTCGCCGCAAGGTTGGCAATGACTATCCGGTCGGCGTGCGTTTCCTTGCCGACGAGTTCATCAAGGATGGTTACACCGTCAACGATGCAAAGCTCATCGGGCTACGCCTTGCGGAGCTTGACGCCGCCTATCTGTCTCTTTCTGTGGGCGGAAAGTTCGAGGATGCGATCCATTCGCCCGGGCAGGTTCCTTATCCCTACACCGGTTATTCGGGCGACCGTTGCATGCCGGGGAGCTGGTACCCGAACGTTCCGCACGCGCAATTCTCGGCCGACATCAAGGCCTACGTGAAGGCCCACGGATATGACACTCCAGTGGCGACCACTGGCAAAATTTCCGATCCCGATGACGCCGAACGATTAATCGCCTCCGCTGCGGTCGATATCGTCGGCATCGCGCGCGGTCTGCTCGCCGACCCCGACTGGCCGCGCAAGATCCGCGCCGGCGAGCGCGACCGTGTGATCCGGTGCGACTACTGCAATGTCTGCAAACACCTCGACGGAACCCACACTCGCGTGATCTGCAGCCTGTGGCCACAGGGTGCCTTGCAGGCGCCGGCGGACGACCGCTCAATCAGTGCCCCGCAATGGAGCGCCGATGGCGCGAATTTGAAGGCGACGGTCAAGGATGGCGTTGTGGCGCTGAAGTGGAACAAGGCGCCCGGCGCCGCCCGTTACGACATTCACCGTTGCGACGATCTGGGCAATGTCAGCTTCGAGGACGCGCTCAAGGTCACACGGTGGGAAGACTCCAATCTGCTTGCCGGCCGCACCTATCGCTACTACGTGCGTGCCTACGCTGCCACGGGGCAAGGCGGCGTGCCGTCGAACACGGTCTTCGTGGACCTGCCGCGGCCCGCCTACATGCAGAAGACGGGATTAGTGTCCGCTTAATTGTGTGTGAGCGATCCATGGCGGTTGAACATCAGCGGATTATCGTCGGCAAGCGATCTGAGCGTGTATGCGTCCCATTCGCAATACGGAAATTCACCAGCAGTAGGCGCAGTCAGGCGTACGCACTCAGGCTACGTGTTACTATTACGAGATGAACATCCTGAATATAAAAGCGTTTGGCAGGCTCCTTTTCCTCCTTCTTGTCATGGCGGCGCTGCTGTTAATTCCAGCGTGGACGCTCGATTTCTGGCAGGCGTGGACGTTCCTGGCCGTATATTTCGCATCGTCTCTCGCGATCACCCTCTACCTTATGAAAAAGGATCCGAAGCTCTTAGAGCGACGGATGAGCGGGGGCCCGACTGCCGAGAAGGAACCGACTCAAAAGATCATAATGTATATCGTGTCACTGGGATTTATCGGCCTCATTTGTTTCCCCGGGCTCGATCATCGCTTTGCGTGGTCTCACATGCCGCCGTATGTGGCCCTAGCAGGAGACGTGCTGGTAGTCCTCGGCTGGCTCGCCATTTTTTTCGTGTTCAAAGAAAACACGTTTACCTCTGCCACCATTGAATTGGCTCCAGACCAAAGGGTCATTTCAACTGGCCCGTACGCACTCGTAAGACACCCGATGTATGCCGGAGCCCTTGTCATGCTTCTTGGTATACCGATTGCGCTCGGTTCGTGGTGGGGATTGCTCTTCATCGTCGCGATGATGCCCACGCTCATTTGGAGACTATTTGACGAGGAAAGGTTCCTGGCAAGAAATCTGCCGGGCTACGTGGAATACCAAAACAAAGTACGGTATCGCTTGATATCGCTAGTCTGGTAACCCTTATGGGGGGTATTTGCCGACCAACCTCGATTTATGAGTATGCGCCCTCGGTGCCGTGCCGACTCACGTTACCAACGATTGGTCGCTAGCTTGCGGACAAGCTAGGCTCCTGCATGGACCGAGCCATGACGGCGCAGCACTTGGCGCAAGCCGATGAACCTAAGGAAAAACGGTGCTTTCCAGTTCTTGACAGAAAACTTTGGCTGTCGCGACCCAAGGCATTAGTCGGCCGAAAGAAATCTGCGAATTTCGGCCGTGGGCTATTTCGTTTCTGTTAGATACAATTGAACCGATGTCTGACCGAATCTTGTTGTCAGAAAATTTCTCCAATCGCTCCTTCCAGTCGGAATCGAAAGTCTCGAGAATACTACAGATAATTTGAATAGTTGGATTCCTAGCGCGGCCATGACGACTTTTTATGAAAGCTATTATTCGCGCATCATGTGATCGCTCGGAATACTCCAAGAGGCAATCTTCCAAGCATACGTCAATAGCTGCCGATGCTAAAACACAACAGTACTTGCAAAGCTCCGCCACCACGTAAATGTTATCCGTCGTTAGCGGAAGCGTTTTGCAAACGGAGTATATATAATCGATCTTATCAAAAAGGGCTTGATGCGCCACAACAGGAGGACTGCGTCCAAATGCCAGGGAAAATCGTCAGATCGGCCCCTCGACCATCGATCGGGCTGCCCGAGCTGCTGGTAGCCATCCACACCTCGCGCCAGTCTTGCAGCAAGGCCGAAAAAGCACGAATATTCACGCCAGTTCATAAGTCATCTGAGAAATCTTGGATAATGGAAGAGACCATGACCGACAGCAAGACGATCTCACGCCGCACTCTGGTCAAGACCGGCATCGGCG
>OBLU010005075.1_pt1 | contig 11857 bp, 4 predicted proteins | sample 1518681 | NCBI WGS metagenome assembly OBLU01 (sample SAMEA3539304, study PRJEB22396) | soil metagenome | biome: tundra; feature: field; material: soil | place: USA | collected 2010-05 | depth 0.15 m
CAGGTCCCGCCCGTACCTTGATCGTGGCCGACATTTACGATGGTGCTCGATGACCGCTGAAGCGTACCCACGGACGTTCTTCGAACGTCGGCCCGATGCCGTGGCCCGCGACCTCGTTGGATCAATAATTGTGGTCCGACGAGGGGAACCATGGCTGAGCGCGCTCATCGTCGAGACTGAGGCGTACGGCGGGAGTGATGACCCGGCCTCGCACGCCTTTCGCGGGCCCACGCCGCGCTGTGAAGTGATGTTTGGGCCGGCCGGCTTCCTCTACGTGTATCGAAGCTACGGAATCCATTGGTGCGTCAACGTGGTCACTGAAGAATCGGGGACGGCCAGCGCGGTCCTGCTGCGCGCCGCCGCGATAGTTTCGAGATCAGAACCCTCTCTGGTTGGCGAATCTGAACAAGTCTTGTGGCGCGGACCGGGTAATCTCTCTCGCGGGCTGGGCCTCGATGGCACCGATAATAGAGACGACTGCTGTCAGCGAAAAGTAACCCGGGTGACCTTTCAGAATGGTCCGGACGCGGTGGGCAGCAACCGTATTGGTCGCTCTCCACGTATCGGCGTTTCGAAGGGACAGGATCGGCTTTCGAGATACTTCCTCGTAGGACATCGCGCGGTGTCGGGAAATCGACTGCAGAACGCTATTGAATAGCGACGGCGCTACGTGCTCGGAATCATAGTTTCGTCAGCCGTGCGTAATCCGTGATTGACACGCGTGCGACCAAGCGTCGAATGTTTATTGGGTTGTCACCACGTCCATGGATCGGGCTCGACAACTAGCGCGAGTGGATTGAATGCCGCAACTGTCGTTGTAGTGCGGTGGCGAACGTGGTAGAAGTCTTGTCGGGCAACGTCGTAGTTGTGCCGGAGTGCGTGATGGTCGTAACCGAGGTTGTGGTGCTAGGACTCGCCGTGCCGCGTTGAACCGACACGGTAATGACTGAAGGTATTTGCGGGTTTCCCACTCCGGTAATCCTGAGCGTGGGTTCATCGTTGGTATACGGACCACCTTGTCGCAGGACCTTCACGTTGGATCCTTTCACGGACACGCGCAATACGTACAGGCTCTCAAGAGCACTCTTCTGAAAGCTAATTTGATAATCTCCCGAAGAACCACCGGCGTTGAAGTTGGTAAGCACACGGGGCGAAATCACTCTCGCCAGACGATTGTCAAAGATGACATTGTCGTTGGCGAATTTGAGAGGAACTACACGGACCACGAGGTTGGCGGTCGTCGCGAGTGCCACGTTGGCGACGGCGGTGGGTTCATTTACAAAATGGATGAAACTATCGGGCCATTGTTCCCATTGGTTCAAAGAGGGATCGGCATTGATGACGGTCCAGTCGTAGCCGTCGACGTCGTCGAGCATGTGTTGTTGGGAAACCACGATATAACTGTCATTGGGTCCCACCGCCTCGACCACCGCGACGTGGCCCTCATCAGGTATTCCGGAGTCGCCGCCGTCCCATACGGCCACGGAACCAATGACGGGCGTGTGGTTGACGAGCACCCCGTGGTGCGCCGCCGCCGTGGCCCAGAGGCCCCCGTCGCCCAGATTAAAGGTGGGAGTGGGCACTGCGTATACGGTCGACTCGACGTAGGCCACGTAGTTCGTACAGTTATCGCCGGGATACATGGTCCAGTAGGACGACCCGCTGTGGCTGTCGTACCCGTGCGTTGTGAACGTACCTTGGTTGCAAGCCATGTATCCACTGCACAGCGCCGACGACGCGTCGGCGGCCGAAGCGGGAGCCGGCGACGCCACGCAAAAGGCCATGGTCAGCAGGGACGAAAGTCCGAGAACGACCCCGACGCCTCGACGCCTTAGCAAGATGCTCTCGACCACAGAGAAATTCGTCGTGGCTCACGGCGCCAGCGAAGGCTCACGCGCGGCATTCTGTGATTGAGCGTTTTTGTCGGCAATGCTCTCGACATTTTCCTCCTCCCTATAGTTCAAGACCTTGATGCGTCCTACGGCCGACGTCGTTGAAAACGATTACCGCCGTCAGAACCCCTCTCCTGCCACTTTGAACGTCAGTCGGCGCGCACTAATCAGCGCCTGCCCAGCCCCTTTCGATGGACAACCGAAATTGTCTAAGGGAACACTTGCACAGATTCTTGGATCGTGCATTTGAACATTTTATTCGTTTTGGTTTCCCTTTGATTCAAGGAAAACAACGACGTCCGTCGTGTCAAACAACTCATGGGGCTGCGCTAAGAGTGAGTTGTCACCAATTTGTGTTAACGATCATCGGTACGAATCATGTGTCATCGATCAATCGCAGTTCGACGGTGGTAACGCAAGCACTTGATGCGCCGGCCGGCAATTGATTCCGCAAGGGGAGGACGGAGAGACGTAGGTCAACCTCTCATCACCATTAACGAATTGTCAACGATGCGTGCGCCAATGCGTGGTGCAGTGTCGTTCAACTTCCACACACTGCTTTCACGTGAAGACGTGATGAACGGTTACGTTCTCGACTCATTTCTCTTAACTATCTTCGCGACGCGAACGAATTGATGAACCGGGCGTGATTTGAAGGTGCGGCCTCCTGGTTGATCGCGATGGCGTGTGAATTCGCCGCTCTTGCTCATCAATCCGGTCAGTGAAGAGCAACCGGACCGTGCCGCCTTGCTGGCGCGGCATCGGGAATGGCTGATCGCGAATTTCGGTCGACCGGTCGACGGTTTGGGCCGGAAATTCCAGTAGTACTAGCACGAGGTTGGTTAGTACGGCCACCTTTCTGGCACGACCGCGCCGCGGTGACGAGAATTGCCTCACACGCCAGTCCAGGCATCGAGGTGCAAATAACGACATGAGTCAGGTTCTTCGCGTCTCCTGGTACTGGTTCCGGGCCACTTTGACGGGGCGATGGACCAGCTACCTGATGATTATCCTGCTCGTGGGAGCGGTGGGTGGAATAGCCATAGGTTCCGTAGTTGCCGCCGATCGCACGGCGTCGTCGTTCAACGTCTTCTTAAAGAGCACTAATCCCTCCGACATGAGCGTCATTTTGTACGCGCCCAATCTGAGCGCCGAGTTGTCGCACTTGGCGTTGGTCCGTCACGTCGACACGGTGACCTACGCATTGAACCCGTTCCCGAAAGGACCCGATCCGGCCAAGTCGTCGCGTGAGCTCATGAACGGCAACGTGGCGGCGGTCGGCACGCTCAACGGTGAGTACATCTCGCAAGACAAAGTCGCCGTCGTCGATGGACGAACCGCCAATCCCAAAAAAGCCGACGAGTTTGTGATGACCGCCACCGCGCAACGACTCATGGGCTGGCACGTGAGTGAGACGATACCCATAGCTTTTTACACCAACGCCCAAGTGTCGCGATCAACGTTTAATCCCGCCAAGGTGAAGCCCCACCTGTTCATTGCGATGCACTTAGTGGGAACGGTTCTACTTAGTAACGAGGTGGTGTCAGACGAGGTCAATCAATTCCCGGCCCTTATGATCTTTACGCCCGCGCTGACTCGACCACTCGCTGGAAGTGGCGCGGGCTACATAGATTATTCTCTCAGACTCGATCACGGCGCCCGAGACGTTTCGGCGGTCGAGCGTGAGATCGTCGCCGCTGTTCCCAAGGGCACCACGTACACGTTCCTGGTCACGTCCGTGTACACCGGCGAGGTGAACCGTTCGATCGAACCGGAAGCCATTGCGCTCGGTGTGTTTGGACTGATCGCCGCGCTGGCGGCCTTGATCATCGCCGGTGGTGTCATCGCGCGCGAGTTGCAACGTGACGAGGGCGATGTGGAGATCCTTCGAGCTCTCGGGGGCAATCCTTCGATGACCACGGGCGCCAGCCTCGTGGGCCTACTTGGCTCCATCGCCGCCGGGGCGATGCTCGCCGTCGCCGTGGGCGTAGCTTTGTCGCCGCTGTCGCCCATTGGGCCCGTGCGCGCCGTATACCCCAATCGGGGGATTGCTTTCAACTGGTCCGTCCTCGGTGTGGGGTTCGCGATAATCGTCATAGTCCTGGGCTCGATCGCCATCATTCTGGCCCGACGTCGGGCGCAGCGTTCGTTGGCCCGTCAGCAGCGCCAGGAGGTGCCACTCGGTTCAACGATGGCTCGACTGGCGGCAGAGGCGGGTCTGCCCGTCACGGCAGTGCTGGGAGTGCGATTCGCCCTGGGGTCTGGACGACGCAACGAGGAAGTCCCCGCGCGTTCCGCGCTGCTAGGAGCAGTGCTGGCCGTGGTCATCGTCGTGGCCACGCTTACTTTTGGCAGCAGTCTCAGCACGCTGGTCTCGCATCCCGCACTCTTTGGGTGGAACTGGGATTACGCCCTCGCTAGCAGCGGCAGCGTTCCTCCGCAGTCCACCCGTCTGCTCAGCGATGATCCTTATGTCGCGGCGTGGTCGGGAGTCACTCTGGCCAACGCGCAGATCGATGGGTTGACGGTGCCCATCCTCCTCGCCGGCAATCACGCGGCAGTCGGTCCTCCATTGCTTTCGGGCCATGAGGTTGACGCGGATAATCAGATCGTCCTGGGAGCAGCCACCATGCAGGCGTTGCACGAGCACGTGGGGGGCACCGTGACCGCCAGCTACGGCACCCCAAAAGACGAGCCGGTGTACGTGCCACCTACGCGAATGCTGATCGTTGGGACCACCACCCTGCCCGCCGTCGGGGGATCCTTTTCTCTCCACACTTCGATGGGCACCGGAGCCATCGTGCCCGTCGGAGTGGAGCCGGCGGCATTCCGCAAGTTCCTTACCTCTCCCTACCTCGCGCTCAACGGCAAGCAGTTGGTATTTGTTCGTCTGCGCGCCGGGGTGTCGTCGACTCGAGCCCTGGCTTCGCTGAAGAAAATTGCCAAGGTCGGCGACCACGCGTTAGCGGCGGTCCCCAATGGCGAGGGAGCGGGAGATTTTTTAAGTGTGCTGAAAGTCCAGTATCCGGCGGAGATCGAAAACTATCGCCTGATCGGGGCCACGCCGGTGGTGCTGGCTTTCGGTTTGGCGCTCGGGGCAATCGTGGCGCTCGCTCTTACGTTAGCGGCGTCGGTGCGGCGCAAACGCCGTGACCTGGCGTTGCTGCGCGCGCTCGGATTCACCCGGCGCCAGTTGATGGCCACCATTGCCTGGCAGGCGTCGGTGGCCGGTGTCGTGGGCGTGGTGCTCGGCGTCCCGATGGGCATTGTGCTCGGACGATGGCTGTGGACCCTGTTCGCCCGCAACATTTACGCGGTGCCTGAGCCGACGGTACCGGTGATCTCGGTGATTATCGTGGCGATTAGCGCGCTGGTGCTGGCGAACATCGTGGCCGCATTGCCGGGCAGAAGCGCCGCTCGTACATCGACCGCTCAGGTACTGCGAAATGATTGAGCGCCACTGATTTCCATTCGCGCCGGTACCTCAAAGTTCGATTCTTGGTCGGGAGACGACGGCAATCGCACGAAATGAAAAACAGGTCCTTACGTGGGTCATTCATAGCGGACGGTCGGAATCGGTAGGCCGCCCGATACGACCCTGCGAGTGGTAACTCTTGACGGAGCGGGCCAAGGGGTGCTAGCACGAGGTCAGTTTGTGCGGTCACCTTGCTGGCATACTGAACCCGGATACACGAACCTTTCATCAATAAGCCCTGTGCGGCGAATCGGGAGGCGACGAGGGACATGAGTCAAGCGTTTCGCGTCGCCTGGTACCGGTACCGGGCCACGTTCGCGCGTCAATTGACCGGCTACTTGACCGTGGTACTACTGATCGGTTTGATCGGTGGCATCGCCATGGCCGCCGTCGCGGGTGCCCGACGAACCCAGTCTTCGTATCCCAATTTTCTCGCCAGCACGAATCCGTCAGCCTTAACAATGGCGGTGTACAGCATCGGCTTGAGCAGTACTAAGAAGAGTTTTCCGTTGCAATCGAAAATCTCGCATTTGCCGGGCGTCAAGAAAGTCGTCTCGGCTATCGCCCCTCCGGTGGTGGTGCTGGCGGCGAACGGCGCACCTCGGCTAAGTAGTTTGTCCAACATCACGACTGTGGGCAGTTTGAACGGCATGTTGCTCACCCAGGACAAACTGGCGATATCTACGGGCCGGGCAGCGAATCCGAAGCGGGCTAATGAAATTGTCATGTCCGCCGGCGCAGCGCGCATACTCGGGGTGCACGTCGGCCAGATCGTGCCCATGGGTTTCTACACCCAGGCTCAACAAAATCAGTCGGGTTTCGGCACCCCTCGCGAGAAACCTCGCCTCAAGGTACTGGCGAGGTTGGTGGGCATCGCGGTGCTCAATACGCAGTTGGTCCAAGATGACGTCGACCAAACGTTCGGCACCGTAATCTTGGACCCAGCCCTCATGCGACGGTTGCACAGGTTGGCCCCGGGTTCGCTTCCGACCGCGATCTACGGCATACAACTCGACCAAGTGCACAGCAACATCGCCGAGGTGGAGCGGGAACTTATCGGTGTCGTCCCGCATGGCGCAACCTACGAGTTCCACGTCACGTCGAGCGTGACGTCCCAAGTGGAACTGGCCATCAAACCGGAGTCGGTGGCACTGGGCGCCTTTGGTGTCATCGCCGCCTTGGTGTGCCTAGTGCTCGCGGCCCAGGCCATCTCGCGACACTTGCGCCGGGGCGACGTGGATCGGCGCATCATGCGGGCCCTCGGAACCAGTCCCGCCGCCGAAATCATCGAGGATCTCATCGGCGTACTGTTCGCCGTGGTGCTCGGCACGGTGCTCGCGGTCGCACTCGCGACGTCGCTTTCACCCCTGGCCCCCTTGGGACCGGTGCGCCCCGTATATCCGGGCGGCGGGATCGCCCTGGACTGGACGGTGCTCGGGCTAGGTGTGACCATTCTGGTCGTCGGCCTCGGAGCGATCGCGCTCGCGCAGTCCTATCGAGGAGCTTCGCATCGACTGCGCGACCGTAATCGGTCGTTTCGGCGTGGCGCGGGGATTTCACGCGTGGTCCGCGCGGCGGGATTGCCGGTGGCCGGTGTCGTCGGCGTGCATTTCGCTTTTGAACCGGGACAGGGCCGCTCGGCGGTGCCGGTGCGTTCGGTACTGGTCGGCACCGTGCTGGCCGTCGCCATGGTGGTGGCCACGCTGACCTTCGCGAGCGGGCTCAGCAGCCTGATCTCTCGTCCGCCGCTCTACGGGTGGAACTGGGACTACCTGCTGGCGCCCACTAACAACGTCCCTCCGAAGGCAGTTTCCTTACTCAAGCACGACCCCGAGGTTGCCGCGTGGAGCGGTGCCGACTATACCGACATTGAAATCGACAATCAGGAGGTTCCTATCCTGACCGAAAACCTGCGCGCCAAGGTGTCCCCGCCGATCTTGTCCGGGCACGGTGTCGACGCCAAGAATCAGATAGTGCTCGGGGCCGCCACTCTTCAGATGTTGCACAAGCGCATCGGCCAAACCGTCTCGGTGAGCCTGGGTACCAAGATAGATGCACCGGCGTACATCCCCGCGACGCCGTTAGTGATCGTCGGAACCGCCACGCTGCCCGCTGTCGGTTACTCCAGCTACGTGGCTGAACACACCTCGATGGGTACCGGGGCCATCATGCCCCTCGGTTTCTTCCCCAAGGGCTTCGGCAACAGTGGTCCTGATCCGAATCTCAGCGGTCCGGAGTTGGTATTCGTCAGGATGCGGTCGGACGTGAGTGCCGCGGCCGGTCGAGCAAATTTGCAGCGTATCGCGAACGCGGCCGACAAGATCTTCACCGCGGACAAGAACACGTTCGGCAATGATGTGTCGGTGGAGGGCGTGCTGCGCCCCGTGCAAATCGTCAACTATCGCAGTGTCGGCGCCACGCCGATTCTCCTCGCAGTCGGACTGGCCTTCGGGGCGCTTCTGGCACTCGGACTCACGCTAATTTCGTCAGTCAGGCGCCGCCGGCGAGATCTCGCCATGCTGAAAACCCTCGGCCTCACCCGACGCCAGCTGGCCGCCGCGGTCGCGTGGCAGTCGACCACCACCGCGTTGGTGGGTGTCGTCATAGGGATACCGCTCGGCATCGCCATCGGACGCGAGCTGTGGACCCTGTTCGCCCGCAGCATCAACGCCGTTCCTGCCCCGACGGTGCCGGTCCTGTCCGTCGTCATCGTCGGCGCCGGCACGCTGGTGTTCGCCAACCTGGTGGCGGCGCTTCCGGGACGTAGCGCCGCTCGAACACCGGCCGCTCTGGTCCTTCGGGCCGAATGACTTCAGCTAATTGGAGAATGAGGACCGACGTCGGCGGCAGCAGTATGTCGCCCAAACTGTTCGAATCGGGGGAGGAAATCAATTAGGGGTGCTAGCGCGAGCAAAATCGGTGAGGTGACTGGCCTGGTCCCACGCCCAGCGACCGTCAGACTTAGGGCGGCGCAAACCAGCGGCCGAGGGGAGAGGGGGATGTAGCCGTGACCAGTCAGTCATTGCGTCTTGCCGGCTACCGATTTTGGACCACCTTCGCCCAGCGTTGGCCCGGTTACCTGAGCGTGGTGCTCCTCATCGGTTTGATCGGCGGCCTTTCGATGGCGTCAATCGCGGCGGGGCGACGGACGCAGTCGTCGTATCCGACGTTCATGGCGAGCACCAACCCCTCGGATCTCTCTTTTTCCGGCAACGGCCAAAATGGTGACAGTTTCGGGACCAGCGAATTCAGTCAAAAAATCTCCAGTTTGCCGGACGTGAAACATTACGCCAGTTTGCTGGGGCCCGACTTCTATCCCCTTGCCCACAACGGTGCCCCGCGGCTTAAATTGGTGGAGCAGATTGCGATCATAGGCAGTGTGAACGGGATGCTCTCACACCAGGACCGGATCACGGCGGTGCGGGGTCGCTTGGCCAATCCCCGCCATAGCAACGAGATCGTCATCGATGCTCGGGCGGCTCAACTGCTCGGAGTGCATGTTGGCGACACCGTGCCGCTCGGTTTTTTCACCAGTGCTTCGGCAAGGTCATCGGGTTTCGGTAGCGCCAGCGACCTTCCTAAATTTCGGATTAATGCCCGAGTGGTAGGCATCATCGAATTGAACAATGAAGTCATTCAGGATGACGTCGACCGGGCTTACGGCTTCATGATTCTTACCCCGGCCTTGCTACGCAGAGCAATTGGGGTGTCGCCTTCGGTGGCGACCGCGGTCCTCTACGGTGTGCAGCTGATTCATGGTGATGGCGATATCTCCAAGGTCGAACAGGAATTGATCGACGTGATCCCGCCGGGATCGACGTACGAGTTTCACGTGACCTCGCGCGTGGTGTCCGAGGCGGAACTCTCGATCAAGCCGGAGTCCGTTGCCCTAGGCGCGTTCGGTGCCATCGCCGCGTTGGTCTGCCTGGTCCTCGCGATCCAGGCTATTTCGCGACAGTTGCGACGAGGCGAAGAAGACCGTCGGGTGATGCGCGCCCTCGGTGCCAGACCGGCGGACACCGTTGGAGAAGGATTGATTGGTGTTCTCGCCGCCGTGGTGCTGGGCTCACTGGCCGCCGCCGCCTTAGCCGTGGGCCTTTCACCACTCGCCCCGCTCGGACCGGTGCGCTCCGTATATCCCAACGGGGGAGCTGCCTTCGACTGGACGGTGCTCGGTCTGGGCCTCGTGGTGCTGATCGTCGGACTCGGCGTTATGGCGGTGGCGCTCTCCTATAGAGGCGCCCCCCATCGGACCAGTCAGCGTCGTCGGGTCTTTAGACGCCACTCGTCGATCGCTCGCGCAACGCAGATGGCGGGCATGCCGGTTGCCGCCACCGTCGGAGTTCATTTCGCCCTGGAGCCCGGTCACGGCCGCACCGAGGTGCCCGTTCGTTCGGTCTTGGTGGGCTCGGTGATGGCGGTCACGCTGCTGGTCGCAACCACCACCTTCGCCAGCGGACTAAGCACGCTCATTTCGCGTCCCGCGCTCTACGGATGGAATTGGAGTTACCTGCTCAATCCGAGCAACGACGTTCCACCCAAGGCCGTTTCATTGCTCGACCACGATCCGGACGTGGCCGCTTGGTCCGGGTCCGAGCTGGCCAACGCGCAGATCGACGGCCAGACCATTCCGGTGCTGATAAGCAACGTGCGTCCCAAAGTGTCCCCGCCGATTCTTTCTGGTCACGGCCTTGACGGCAAAAACCAGATTGTGTTGGGGGCGGCCACCTTGGCCACGTTGGGTAAGAAGGTGGGCGACACCGTGGTCGCCACCTACGGCACTCCCGCGGACGCGCCGGTGTACATACCGCCTACGAAAATGATAATTGTCGGGACCGCCACGTTTCCGGCGGTGGGTTACACAAGTTTCATTTCGGACCACACGTCGATGGGCACGGGAGCTCTGTTGCCCACGGCGATCCTTCCCGCGGCCTTCCAGAAGGCGATTTCTAGTCCCGACCCGAACTTCAACGGTCCGGAAATGGTCTTTGTCCGACTCAAACCTAATGTGAGTGCCGCCGCGGGGCGTGCCGACATGCAACGCATCACGAACTTTGCCGACAATACCTTCGCCGCCGATCCTCACGGGGGCGGAAATGTGGTGAGCGTTCTCGGCGTACAACGACCCGCGCAGATTGTCAACTATCGCAGTATTGGCTCGACGCCGGTAATCCTCGCGCTGGGCCTCGCGATCGGGGCAGTCTTCGCGCTCGGCCTCACACTGATAGCGTCGGTCCGCCGTCGACGGCGCGACCTGGCGCTGCTCAAAGCGTTGGGCTTTACGCAACGACAACTAGCCGGTGCGGTTGCCTGGCAGGCAATGGTCACCGCCCTCATCGGAGTCATCGTAGGCATTCCACTCGGCATCGTCTTTGGGCGAGAGCTTTGGACGTTGTTCGCGAAGAACATCAACGCCGTGCCGTACGCCACCGTGCCAGTCTTGACCGTGATTCTTACCGGCGTCGGCGCTTTCATTTTCGCCGTGCTCGTTTCAGCAATTCCGGGACGTAGCGCGGCACGCACGTCTACGGCTCTTGTTCTTCACGCTGAGTAAGTGGGTTCCGTAGCGCTTCGTACATTGAGCACTAAAGGAAAAGATCAATGGGCGCCATCTGCACAATGTTGGAGATGTCGTCTCCTTAGGCGGCCGCGAAGAGGAGTATTAGCACGAGGGTAAGCAGTGGGGTGGCCATCTTGGCCATACTTTTGCGGTCAATCAGACTTCAATCGGCGGTGACTTTTGGCCGCGCCAGGAGGGGAGCGCCCTTTCGAAATGTCACAGCCTCTCGGGGATCGTTCGCTCGCGGCGGCGGTTCGAGGATCACCGATTGATCTGAGTCCCGAGTGCGGTTACAAACACCGTTCGGCTGCTCGTCAGTCAACCGAAGCGATTCTTGTTGAGTATTCGATTGGACGGAGCAGTCGAACTGCTGCTTCGATTGCATTCAGAACTGATTGCTTGGAAGTCCAGACTTCAAACCTAAGCCGACTTACCCAATAGGTAAATGACAAAGGCAGAACATGCCACAAGCATGAAGGGGGCATAAGTTTGATTCGGGGTATTTCCGTCAGTGAGGGCATGTCGAATCTCACTACTTTCGCTAGTCCATCCATACAACTTGGAGAATGCACTTTTCAGTGCAGGGTGAATCGGACTCGTCGCCGCAAGAGTTCTTAGGGCGTCCGCCAGATCAGCCTTTGGATTACCACTTATAAGGACTCAAGCAGCTTCGACAAGATTGTGTCGAAGTTGTGATTCAGTGGGGAGCCCGGCGTTTTCAATCGACAATATTAGAAAATTAATAATTCACGCAAGGGCATTCCACTAGCAGTTACTCCGATTCATTCCGGAGTTGAGAACTGCAAAATGGCTGTCGTTTCGTGCCAAGCGACAGTTCAGGGAAAGTGGAAGGAAGGCACTCATGTCAAGAACTCGGGTAAATCGAACCATGAGATCCAGTGACCAGGAAATGGCGATCATTGCGCCGTC
>OBLU010005076.1_pt1 | contig 11856 bp, 6 predicted proteins | sample 1518681 | NCBI WGS metagenome assembly OBLU01 (sample SAMEA3539304, study PRJEB22396) | soil metagenome | biome: tundra; feature: field; material: soil | place: USA | collected 2010-05 | depth 0.15 m
AGATGAGCATCGCCGTTACCGCGAACAACCCGAAAAGTGTTAAGAGCGTCACCGTCAAGTTTGATGATTTTACTCTTGCTGCCCTCACCGGTACGAGCCGTTCCACGCTGGAAGAAAACCGGGAGAAATCGTACAACCCATGTTGAAGGCACGGGTATCTAACGGGATGTGCAGGTGTGGCTGCTTGTGGTTCTTCGACTTGCGGCAGTTGAATTCCCTATGGTACAAACAACCAGTCATAACGCTTACGTAAGATGCCACTGCTAAACCATTTCAAGGCTCAACGGCGCAAGATTTGCACCGCGGTGGTTGTGCTGGTCGCGGTGGGCTCGCTGACAGTGAGTTTGGCGACTCGCTACTACTGCCCTTGGGATGCCTCCTCCAATACTGTAAGAACCATCCAGACGCACACAGCTCCGGATGCGAAAAAGCAGCGCCTCACCAAGAATGCCGCCACTTGGATGCCTCCTGTGTTCAGCTTTGCGGTTTTGCAGGTTCCCAGTTTTTGTCCGGGAATTGCACCGGTTGGGCCTCCGGTACGAAGTCTTGTTTGTGACGAAAGCCTCTATAATCGGCCTCCTCCCGCTCTTAATTCCCTCGCATAATTTTCTAGTGGTCGAATCCTACTAAGTGTTTTCGTCGCGCTTTTGATGCTATCGACAAAGCAGCTTGGAATAAGTGGATTCCGGTTGTTCACTTGAAGCCGAGACACTGAAACAATTCTTATATCCGCCCACCGGAAGGCTTGCATCTTCTTAGGGGCTGTTTTGGAGCCAGCGGATTACCGAAGCCGATGAGTTGCGGTTCAGGGACTCTTCAGTCCTAGTTTCCGGAAAGGAAATGGCATGGCCGTTGCGCCTTTGTTGACGGAACAAGACCTTGACGCTCTGCGCCAGTTCGACACGTGCATGGTCGCAAATGCAATTGAGTCGTTTAATGTGAGGCTGCATAACACAGGATTTACCGACGCGCGGGTTCGATGCATGTTCGAAGACGCGCCTCCGACCGTCGGCTACGCAGCCACCGCGCGCCTGCGCAGCGGCGAGCCACCGATCGGCGGCGGTACCTTCCGCGACCGCGCGGATTTCTGGAACAGCATTCTCGAAGTTCCCGCACCTCGCATCCTGGTATTGGAGGATATGGATCACCCCCCTGGACGCGGAGCTTTTTTGGGAGACATGCACGCTGCAATTTTGAAAGCCCTGGGTTGCGTCGCCTATGTGACGAACGGAGCCGTGCGTGAATTACCGTCTGTGCAGAAGATGGGTTTTCAGTTGTTCGCTGGAAACGTGGCCGTCTCCCACGCTTACGCCCACATCTTTGAGGTTGGGAAGACGGTTTCCGTGGGTGGAATGGAAGTGCATCCGAACGATTTGTTGCACGGGGACCGGCACGGCGTTTTAACGGTTCCGGCTGAAATTGCCTCCCAGGTTCCGGCCGCTGCCGATCGACTGCAAAAGGCGGAGCAAAAGGTGATCGATTTTTGCCGATCAGGGGATTTCTCCGTTGCAAAGTTAGGCGAGGTTATGAAAACGCTCAGATGAGGATTGAACGGGGAGTCTGGCAAAGGGACAAACTCGATGAGTGAAGGTAGCACCAGATCCGGTAATAGGTTCGGTAAGATGTCAGCCCGACGATCGAGTGGGTTGCTCTCCTGTGTGCTTGCGAGCCTCGTGGCTGCGATCGCTATCGATTTGCCTTCGTGTTCCGGCGGCCACAACGACCGCGTTCAAGCGGGTGGGCCGGCGGTGACGGTTGGCGTGACCAAGGTGGTGAAAAAGTCCCTTGGCCGGCAAATCACTTTGTCTTCCGAACTGGTGCCCTTCCAGGAAATTGATGTGTACGCGAAGGAGTCCGGCTACGTAAAGAAACTACTGGTCGACTACGGAACCCACGTGAAGACTGGCCAGGTGATGGCCATCCTGGAAATTCCGGAACTGGAAGCTCAGCTCCAGGAAGATCAGGCGGAAATCAAGAATGCGGCGAACCAGGTGAGCCGCGCGCAGCACGAGCTGTATCGCTATCAGGCGCAGTACAAGGCGCTCCACCTGCAATATTCGCGCTTGAACGGAGTCTTTGAGAGCCAACCAGGTATTGTGGCGCAGCAGGAAGTGGACGACGCACAGGGGAAGGATCTCGCGGCATCGTCTCAAGTAGATGCCGGCCAAGCGGCCATGGAAGCAGCTCAGAGCCAGATGGCAGTGACGAAGGCGAAGCTGGCTCGCGATCAGAGCCTGTTCGACTATTCGAAAATCACGGCGCCATTTTCTGGGGTGATCACCGAGCGTTACGCAAACCTGGGCACGCTGGTGCAGGCGGGGACCACTTCCAGCCAGGCAATCCCCATCGTCAAGCTTTCCGAGGACGATCTTTTCCGGCTCGTGATTCCGGTTCCTGAATCTTACGTTCGCTACATCAAAGTGGGTGATCGCGTAGATGTTCGCGTGCCATCGCTCAACCGGACTTTTCCCGGGAAGGTGGCGCGGTTCTCCGTGGACGTCCGGGAAGATACACGGACAATGCACACCGAAGTGGACGTGCAGAACCGGGATCGAGTGCTGATCCCCGGTATGTACGCTGACGCCGACCTGACGCTGGAGCATAAGGAAGATATTCCGTCCGTACCTTTGCAGGCCGTGAACCATGAGGCCGATAAGACAACGGTCTTCGTGGTGGACGCCAACAACCAGATCGTGGATCGATCCGTGACTCTTGGGCTGCAAACGGCCACTGATGCTGAAGTTGTTTCTGGCCTGAGTGCAGGGGAACAGGTGGTAGTCAGCGACCGCAGCGGGTTGAAACCAGGGGAGAAGGTTTCGCCCCAGGTTATATCGGTCATGGAGTATCACGAGAGCAGCCAGCAATAGTTCGAAATGTGAAGCTGGCTTTTTACTTGGTGAACATAAATGTCTCGATTCTCCATTCGCAATCCGTATTTCATCATCGTCATCTGTCTAATGTTGACGGTCATTGGCATTACCAGCATTGCGCGCATGCCAGTGGACTTGTTTCCCACCATCAACCTGCCGGAAGTTGTGGTGGCAACGTTTTATTCGGGAATGCCGCCGCAAGACATTGAGGTTGATATTACCGATCCGCTAGAGCGATTCTTTACTCTGGCGAGCGGAATCGACCACATGGAATCGCGTTCACTGCTGGGTGTCAGCATGATCAAGATTTATTTCCAGCCCGGAACAAATGCGGATGCCGATGTAACGGAGATCTCGAACCTTGCGCTGGCCGACTTGAAACGGCTGCCCCCAGGCACCCTTCCTCCAGTGGTTTTGAAGTTTGATGCATCAAGTCTTCCGGTCTGTCTGGTAACCCTCAAAGGCGAGGGCTTGAATCAGACCCAGCTTCACGATGTGGGGCAGTTCTCGATTCGCAATCAGTTGGCGGTGGTACAGGGAGCGGAAATCCCTCCGCCATTCGGAGGAAAGTATCGCCAGATCATGGTGTACGTCGATCCATTCAAGCTGGCATCCCGGCAGTTGAGCCCGATGGACATCGTGAATGCCGTGAACAGCTCCAACCTCATTCTGCCTGCCGGCGACGTAAAGATGGGCCCTTTCGACTACTACGTGTACTCGAACAGCCTGGTCGACAACATGGATCAGCTAGGCAAGATCCCAGTCAAAATGGTGGGCAATTCATGGGTGACGGTGAACGACATCGGCAAGGCAGAAGATGCCAATCAAATTCAATACAACCTGGTGCGCGTTGACGGCCAGCGCTCGGTTTACTTGCCAATCATGAAACAGGGGGGCGATACCAATACCATCGCAGTGGTGAACGGCATTCGGGCCGCCATCCAGCATCTGTACGATATTCCCCAACAGCTCAAGGCCAGCGTGGCGTTCGATCAATCGGCATTCGTGAAAGAGGCAATCAAAACCCTGCTGCAGGAAGGCGCGCTCGGCTTGGTGCTCACCAGCCTGATGATTCTGATCTTCCTGGGAAGCTTCCGCGCGACGTCCGCTGTGTTCCTGTCCATCCCTCTCTCCGCGCTGGCTACTTTTGTAGTCTTGAGTTGGACCGGGAGTACAGTGAACACCATGATTCTCGGGGGACTAGCGTTAGCTTTTTCCCGCATCATCGACAATTCGGTGATTTCGCTGGAAAACATTTATCGCCATTTAGAAGCGGGCGCCACGCCGGAAGCCGCTGCAGAAGTCGGAGGAACGGAAGTGAGCCTCGCTGTGCTGGCGGCTACACTGACCACTGTGGTTGTCTTCTTTCCCGTAACATTCCTGTACGGCGTCAGCAAATTCCTCTTTACGGCCCTGGCTCTGGCCGTTGTGATCTCACTTTTCGCGTCCTATCTAGTGGCGATGACGGTTATTCCTTTGTTCTGCTCGCGACTTCTGAGGGCTGTTCCCCACAGCGGAGGGCATCAGGCACAGGAATATGAAGTGGAACCCACGTCGGCCACTGGCAAATCCTCGTGGGACCGCTTTACCGCCAACTTCAACCGCCACTTCAATAAACTGCTGGATTACTACGAGTATTGGGTAAAGCGTGCGGTGGCCCGGCCCGGGCTCACGGTCGCGGTTTTGAGCGGCGCTTTCGTTTTGAGTCTGGCGATTTATCCGTTGCTTGGACTCGCGTTCTTTCCTCGAACTGATGCCGGCCAATTCACCGTCAATTTGAAAGTTCCTACCGGCACTCGGCTGGAAGTAACCGAGCAATACGTCGCGGAGGTAGAAGCTCTGATTCACGAACAGGTTCCCCAGAAGGACTTGAAAATGGTGGTCTCCAATATCGGCGTGGTTCCGGACTTTTCCGCGCTTTACACGACCAACGCGGGTCCTTACATGGCGACGATCCAGGTTGCATTGCAGGACGCGCACGAACTAAGCAGCTTTGAGTACATGGATCGCGTGCAAAAGGCAATGGGAAATCAGTTACCGGAGATCAGGACGTTTCTTTCCAGTGGTTCGATGGTGGATGCAATCCTTAATTCTGGAATGCAGGCTCCCATCGATGTACAGGTTAGTGGCAGAGGCCTGCACGAGATTTACGCCGTCGCGCAGGACTTGGCGAGCCGAATCCGCGCCCTGCCCGGAGTCGGCGAGGTCTATATTCCACAAGACTTGAATTATCCAGGCCTGCGACTGGATGTCGATCGCGTGCACGCGGGCGAGTTGGGATTAACTCAAAAAGAAGTGGTCGATAACGTCATCACGGCGCTGAATTCCAACACCATGATTGCACCCAACTACTGGGTCGACCACAAGACGGGCAACGATTATTTCCTGACGGTTCAGTTCCCCGAGAGCGGCCGCTCTGCTATTCACAATCCCACCGATCTGACCAATATTCCCATCCGCGCCCCTAACCTGAAGAAGCCAACCACACTGGATGCAGTCGCAAAACTGGAAAACATTCAGACGCCTACCGAGGTGGACCACTACCAGATTCAGCGGGTCGTCGATGTTTATGTGACGCCAGCGAGTGAAAATCTAGGGAAGATTGCTGACGAGGTAAACCAGGTTCTAACCAGCACGAAGTTGCCCGAGAACATGCGGGTCACTCTCCGTGGCATGGTGGAGGGCATGAACGCTTCCTTCCGCAGCTTCGCCATTGGCCTCTTGCTCTCGGCCGTGCTTCTTTATCTGATTCTGGTGGCGCAGTTCCGATCCTTCGTGGACCCGTTGCTGATCATGCTGGCCATCCCGATGGGATTAATCGGCGTCCTGCTGATTTTGCCTTTGACTGGAACTACTTTGAACGTGATGTCCCTCATGGGCGTGCTCATGTTGGTGGGTATATCAGCTTCCAACAGCATTCTCATCGTGGAATTCGCTCATCGTCTCGAGGAACAGGGGAAATCCGTGGAAGAGGCGATCATTACCTCTTGCCGAGTCCGGTTGCGCCCGATTCTGATGACGTCTCTTGCCACCATCATTGGCATGGTGCCTATGGCACTGAAGCTGGGCACTGGAAGCGAACAATATGCGCCTCTAGCCCGGGCCATCATTGGCGGTTTGACTTCGTCGGTGCTGTTGACCATTTTTATCGTGCCGGCAGCCTATCTGCTGGTTTATGGCAAGCGCGGGGCGAAAGACGCACAGAGCCCAATATTGGAAACAGCTGAATGAACAACGCTTTACTCATCTGCCTGGCCTTGGTTGTACCTGCGTGCAGCCTGGCGCAGGACGTGCCGGGTGCTGGAATGCCGTCCAGCTTGCCTTCTGCTCCAACACGGCAGCAGGCGCCTCCGGCCACTTCGAGCATGCCGATGGCCGTGCCGCCAGCTACAGCTGGGCAAAACAATCCTGTCTCGGCTACGTCGCTGTCATTGAGCGACGCGCAAGCGCTCGCGCTGAAAAACAATCCCCAGATTTCATTCGCCCGATTGACCGCCCTTGCCTCGCAGCAGGTGACGAGGGAATTCCGGTCGAGTTTATGGCCGACTGTAACCGTGGACTTGACTGCGGTTGATTCGGAGCCGGGATCGCGCATAACCGCGGGCGCGCTTAACAATCCAACCGTCTATCCGCGCGCGGCCGGTGGCACAATGGTGACTCAGCTCATCACGGATTTTGGACGCACGACGAACCTGATTTCCAGCGCCAATCTGGCGGCTAAGGCAGAAAACCAAAATGCATTGGCCACCAAGGAGCAAATCCTACTGGCAGTGGATCAAGCTTTTTACAACGCCTTGCAAACGCATGCCGTACTCACCGTGGCGCAGCAAACTGTGAGTGACCGGCAAACGGTTTCCAACCAGGTCGATGCCTTGTTCAAAAGCAAGTTAAAGTCCGAACTCGACCTCAGCTTCGCCAACGTGAACTTAGCCCAGGCAAAGTTACTATTGCTGGATACACAGAATAATGAGAATGCGGCATTCGCCGCCCTTTCCGCAGTGCTTGGATTCTCTAATCTGCAGAGCTTTCAACTCGTGGACGACTCGTCACCCAGCGCTGCTCCTCCAGGGAATGTGGAGGATCTGATTTCCACCGCCCTTGCAATGCGACCGGAAATCCTGGCGCTCGAGTTCCAATCCGAGTCTGCGGCTAAGTTTCAAAAAGCCGAACGGGATTTGCTCTTTCCCGACATTCGCGCGCTCGGAGCGGTGGGAGATACTCCAGTGCGGAATCCTGTAATTTCGCCCAACTGGTATGGAGCGGTCGGCGTCAACGTGGAAGTGCCGGTTTTCAACGGATTCCTATTTACCGCGCGGGCACGGGAAGCCTCGCTTAGAGAACAAGCCACCCGAGAAAGACTGCGAGATCTGCGCGACCGGATCTCCCGCGACGTGCGCACCAGTTGGCTAAACGCAAATACGGCGTACCAGCGGCTGGCGGTGACTCAACAACTTCTGGATCAGGCTAACCTGGCGCTGAACCTGGCCCAGGCACGCTACCACTTAGGGTTAGGCTCGATCGTTGAGCTCAGCCAAGCTCAGCTGCAGCAAACCCAAGCCGGGATCAGCGACGCCCAGGCGAGGTACGACTATCGACTTTCCCTCGCAGTGTTGCAATATCAGACGAGTGGATTCTGATTGCCAGGGGACTTATGTTGTCGGCTGTAACATTCTTAAGATGCTACCCTTTTGCCTCTATTTCGTGGCGGGTGTGGTCACTGGATTTCACGTTTGCACTTTACTGGCGATGACCGTGTATGGAGTTCCGTTTAACCCATTGGAACTCGTATCTTTGCTGGGATCGCTGGGTCTTGTGATTGCCGCTTCTATCAGCCTTTTCAAGCCCTATGCTGCTGCCAGGGTAGCGTTGGTCGCTTCCCTCCTGATTTGGTCTTTTTACGGCCCCGCAATCGCGAGACTCGTCCGGATGAAAATCGACAAACACGTTGTTGTTTCCGATAACCGCGAACACGGGTGGGATGCGAGCCTTCAATCTGGCAGCAGATGATACTGCCCTATCTAGCCATCGCTTTTCTCGCGCTCGCCACCGTGTATTCCGCAATTGTCAGTTTCAGGAAAACGGAAGGGGCCGCGCCGAGTTGGATTTTCCCAATAGCTACCAGCCGGCCGGCGCGAATCGTTGTGGGTGCTCTCAGCCTGGCACTGTTGATTTCCCTAGGGCTGTCGCTGGGCTTGGGTGCGCGGCATAACAGTCTACGCTCATCACGGTTTCTAATTCCCGAAGGATACACGGGTTGGATACGAATCGAGTTCGAGGTGCAAGACGCTTTGCCTTTAGCGATGGAAGGCGGTGAGTACGTTCTTAGAATTCCTGCCGATGGAGTCCTGCGAACGTCCTCGGCTGAGCAATACGGATGGGCGCAGGATCACTACTATTACTATTCTGCGCAGGGTGTGCGATCACTCCCGGATTCCGGAGAAGCTCCACTGATTTGGGGCAAGATCAATGGAGAAGCCTCCGGTACCGCAGGCAAACGAAAATACGAGGAGTTTTTTGTCGGAACCGCGCAGCAGTTTAAGAACCAGACCAGAGAATAAAGGTGCGATCACTAGAACGCTTACGGCACCAATTCCTCTGTCAGTACGGCTCCGCCCATGGACGCCAGCACCGCGGATTCCTTTACCGCTTTGTGGGAATCCCGGGCTACCCAAAGCGTTTCCTTGTCGGCGCCGCCATCGGCCGAAGAGATCTCCACTTTGTACGCTTCAAAAGTTCCGGCAGGCACCGTCACTTTGTCGACGCCGGAAACTTTTAACTGCATCAGCTTTACCTTTTGTTTTTGGACGTCAAAATTCCGGAACGTGGTGCTGTAGCCCTCGGCCAAGGGCAGGCACGAGATGGACTGCTTGGCGGCGCCAGCATCGGCAAAAAGCGGTCCACCCAGGTCGACTGAGATGGGCTTGTCCTGTCCGTTCATGTTGATTTTGCCCACCGCCTTGTCGCCAGTGAAGTTGAGGTCGACCGCTACCGGCCCCTGTTTCATGTTGAGCTTGCGCGCGATCAAAGTGCCTTTCTCCAGTGTCGATATTTCGGTAACGGTTCCGTTGGGTGTCTCCATCACGTCGGTCGCGGTCCACGCGCCGCCGTCTTCCACGATGGTGGTGGAGACAACTAGCGAGACCTGCTGGCCGGCGGCCTCGATCTTGGCCTGATACTTGTACGTGCCCGGTTGCAGATCCATGGCCAGTTTGGGCACACCGACTGCACTCGCGTCTACTTTTTTTGCCAGCACCACGGTTTTGGGATCAACCGTGATCTCCTTCAGGCGTGCGGTCACTTCCGGCGTTCCGCCTTCCTGGTAGCGGCCGCCTAGATACTTGGCGAGGAATTTCTCCGTGGCCATGGTCGACGCCATGTTATTTACCGGACGGGCAAAGCCGTGCCCTTCGTCGGGAATCAGCAGGTATTCCACCGGGAAGCCGCGGTCGCGCAGCGCGATCACAATCTGCTCCGACTCAGCGTGGTTGACCCGGGCATCGTTAGCTCCCTGCGCAATCATCAGCGGCGTCTTGATCTTGCCGGCAGAAGTGAGCGGAGAGCGCGCTATCAGCAAGGCTTTGCCTTCCGCCGTCGTGGGATCGCCCATACGCTGGTAGAACATCACGCGAATGGATTCCCAGTAGGGCGGGATGGACTCCATAAGCGTGATCAGGTTCGATGGACCGAACAGCTCCACGGCCGCGGAGTATAGATCCGGTGTGAAGGTCACGCCAGCCAGCGTGGCATAGCCGCCGTAGGAACCGCCGAAGATGCCCACGCGCTTAGGATCGGCAACGCCTTCCTCGACCAGGTACTTCACGCCCCAGGTGACGTCGTCCTGCATCTTGCGGCCCCATTCCTTGTTGCCTGCATCGAGGAATTTCTTGCCGTATCCAGTGGAGCCGCGGAAGTTCATGCTCAGCACCGCGTAACCGCGGTTGGCAAAGAACTGGGCATATCCGTTGTAGCCCCATACGTCACGGCCCCACGGCCCGCCATGGGGGAAAATGATGGTTGGCAAGTTTTTGCCGGGAATCCCTTTGGGCAGCGTAAGGTAGGCCGGGATCTCCAGTCCGTCCGATGATTTGTATCGGACGGGCTTCATCTCCGCGAGGGACTCGCGCGGTAGATTCTCCCGCACCTTGTACTGCAGCGTGAGTTTGTGGGATTTGCGGTCAAAGAGGTAGGTTTCACCCGGCTCCGTGTCGCTAAAGGCATTCACCAGCCAGAACTGCTCGTCCAGCGTGGACGAGGTTCGGCTGACTTCCTTGCCCGGCAACTTGCCCGTGAGCCATTTGAAATCGGCCTCAAATGCTTTGTCTTTGAAATAGCGGCGCACACGATCGTCCTGATAAGAGGTAATCGCCAGCTCGTCGGTCGCCTCAGAGAAGACAGCCCCGCCGAAATCCACCTTTTTGAGCGGGTCGGATTCCACCATGTCCGTTTTTCCGGTTTCCGGATCGAACAGCACCAGGGCGCTCAGGTCCATATCGCCGCCCTTGTTGGTCTCCATGTACGCCCGCTTGCCATCTTTTTGGAAACGAATTGTGCTGCAAGTTTCAAAGACGTTGCAGGAGTAAATGGGAGTGAATTTGTCGGAATCGACGCGCAGGATTTCCGTATCGCCATTCTCTGCGGATCGCGAGGCCAGGCGCAGGTTGCCCTGAAGATCGAAATCCCAGCCGACGATGCGCTCCGTGTTCTTCCGCAGCAGAGTCTTTTCGCCAGTGGACAGCTTCAGCTTGTAAAGGTCATGCCAGGCCTTGTCGCGGTCGTTCAAGCCGATGTAAATAGCGTCCGGATCGTTTTTCGGTACATCCACAAGCTCCACGCGAATGCCTTTGAGCCCGGTCAGGTCACGCGAGGAGGGAACATCTGCACCCGGTGCCGGCTTGGCCCCTGGGTCAACGGCGTAGACGTTGTAGTTTTCATCGCCGTCGTTATCTTTCACGTAAAGAATGTATTTGCTGTCGCGGCTCCAGAAATAGCCTGCGATCGGGCGCTTGGCTTCAGCGGTGAGCAATCGCGCAGCGCTGAAAGACTCGTTGACGGCCTTTACATAGATGTTGCGCGTATCTTTCCATGGTTTCTGAAAAGCCAGATACTTTCCGTCTGGCGACAGCTGTGCGCCCGAGATTTCGGGATTGCCAAAAATCAGCTCGCGGTCAATCAGCGGAGGCAAGCCGGCGGGCAGAGTTTTCTTGTCTTCGGTATTCTGCGCGCCGAGCCATGAGACGGCGAGCGCCAGACACAATAAGCCCTGGAACATTCTCTTCATAGCGACGAATTTCCTTTCGCGCTCGCAAAGTGCTTCTCAAGAACGGAGAGCACATTGTTCGCAAATTCTAGCAGGATGTTTGTTGGCGAGACATCGCCATTTTACTCGTTGACCATGGCCAGCCCAGTTCTCAGCTCACGCAATTACCCGATCAGGACAGGCACACTCGCAAGGGATAGTTCTTGCAGTGCCCGTTTAGGCTAGCCGGGATTCGGTGCTGGGACCAGCGATCGCGTTTTGTTGGCGATAAATCGCCGACATTGTTATGGAATCAATCATGCGACTCCCGCGGCGAGCATATTCTACGACCGCGTCAACGTCCCATGTTAGCTGCACGTTCCGCGTGCAACTGCTGCAGCGCTCTTATGTTCACTTCGCCGCGCTGCAGTGCCGCAATCCCTTCCGCAGCCGCCCGTGCGGCTGAGAGCGTGGTGATAGTCGGAATGCGGGCGGTCACTGCGGCGCGCCGGATCGCCTTCTCGTCGAACCATGGCTCAAGTCCGGTGGGCGTATTGATGATGAGATGAATGCGCTGGCCCTTGATCAAGTCCACCACATTCGGACGGCCTTCTTTTACTTTGTACACGCGCTCAACTCTCATGCCGGCGGCTTCGATCGCATCGGCCGTGCCCGAGGTCGCGACCAGCTTGAAACCCATATCCACAAACTTACGCGCGACTTCAGCGGCGTGGCGCTTGTCGTGGTCGG
>OBLU010005079.1_pt1 | contig 11853 bp, 10 predicted proteins | sample 1518681 | NCBI WGS metagenome assembly OBLU01 (sample SAMEA3539304, study PRJEB22396) | soil metagenome | biome: tundra; feature: field; material: soil | place: USA | collected 2010-05 | depth 0.15 m
CAGGTTGTTGTCGCGGCGGGTGGTTCCGAAGTTGTTGTCGTCGGATTCCAGCGAAAACAAGGAACCGGGATCCTTTACCGGAACGGCGCGCAGCACCACTTGGTAGAGCAGCGAGAAGATGGCCGTGTTCGCGCCGATCCCGAGGGCCAGGGACAACACAGCGAGCACAGTGAAGCCAGGCGAGCGCCGTAGAGTTCTCAGAGCAAATCGCAGATCGTTCCACATAGGATGGTCCGTTCCGGGGCGAGCACGCCACTTGCCAAACTTGCTCCTTGTATTCTCAATAGCCGAATAGTAGATCGGCCCGCCGACACCTGTCCGAATTCAGAGTAAAGTGTCCGTTTCCGGGATTGGACGCGCTGTGGGATACTCGAACGTAGGGCCGCATGACGCTGGACGAAATCCGCTCCGGTTACCGCAATCAGATCGTTGCCGCCGCCGAGAAGCGTGGCGCGCGCAACGTCCGCATTTTTGGTTCAGTCGCCCGCGGCGATCAGCGTCACGACTCGGATATTGATTTCCTGGTCGATTTCGAACCGGGCCGGTCGCTGCTGGATCTAACAGGCCTGTGGCTCGACCTTGAGGCCGTCCTCGGCTGCAAGGTCGAGTCGTTTCCAGCCGTGGGCTTAAACCCCGCTTGGCATCTGAAGTGACGCGCGATGCGGTCTCCTTATGAGGACGGACCGCCTCCGTCCTGGACGCCACAGAACAGATCGAAATGATCTCCAAGTTTGCCGAACGCGGCCGGGAAGCATTCTTCAGCGATGTCCTGGTGCAGAGCGCTGTCTTGCCTGGGCGATTGTTACGGAACACGTTCCAGCCCTCGGCGCACAACTCAAAGCTATCGTGGGATCTTTGCCCGCGTGACGATCTGAACTTACACGGGCGCTGCCGCGCCCGCACTGAGCATGGCGGCATGCCCGTTCACCGGCGCCCCCGAGAACGCCGCCATCACCTGCGCGTCGACGTCGCTCTTGTGGCCCGGACTCCCCGCCGCCAGGAGGAACCGCTGGTTGTGATACCGGAGATCCGTATAATCCGCGATCAACCCCGTCTTGAACGCCTTCTTTAACTCCTCGATTCCATCCCGCAGCGAGTAACTCGCATGAAACCCCAGGCCTTCTTCGATTTTCTTGAAACTAACCCGATAGTTACGGCAGTCGGAGTTATCCGCATGTTCGACGCGCGTCGCCGGGAACACCTCTCCGATGATTTCGGCAACATCCGACAGGGTGTAATTCAGCCGCGAGTCGCCCACATTGAGCACCTGTCCGCCCATTAACCGCGCAGGCGATTCCAGGACCAGCGTCACAGCTTCCACCAAGTCCCTGACATGGATGAACGGGCGCCATTGCCGGCCGTTGTAGATCGTGATCACGCCCTCCTGCGCCGCCTTGGCCGACAAGAGATTCACCACCAGATCGAAGCGCGGCCGGTACGAGAGCCCGAAGACAGTCGCGAAGCGCAGAATGGTGGGATGGAACGTGTCCGTGCGGGATTCGAGCAACGCTCGCTCGGAATCCACCTTGGTCTGGCCATAAAAGGACACGGGACGAACCGCCGACTGCTCGTCGACTTCCAGCTCCGTAGCGCCGTACACGCTGCAACTCGAGGCGAAAATCAAGCGGCTCACCCCATGGCCCTTGGCGATCTCGATGAGCATTCGGGTGGCGGCGTAGTTGATCTCCAGTGCAGATGTGTGGTCCTGCTCGCACGCCGGGTCGCCTACGATGGCCGCTAGCTGAACGATGGATTCCACGCCGCGGACAGCCTTCACCACATCCTGGATGTTGCGGCAATCGCCGGCCATCAGTTCGAAATTCGGGTGGCGCATGGCGTTTCGGAGCGGCTCGCCGCCGTAGACCAGGCTGTCCAATACCCGAACTTTGCAGCCGCTTCCTAGCAGGCGCTCCACCAGCAACGATCCGATGTAGCCCGCGCCGCCGACCACCAGCACCCGCTTCGGCTGCGCGGCGCCGATCGTCTCCGGCCTTCGCGAAAAGCGTTTTTCCAAGGAGGCCTTCAGCAGGCGCGCGCAACATAACCCGCAACCCGCCAGCACCACGAACGGAAGGGCCACGCTGCGTCCCGTGCTCTGCAGTTCGAACAGCAGGAAGTCGGCCGCGAAGAACAGCATCACCGCCAGGGTCACACCCCGCAGAATCACCCAAGCCTTCCGCTTGCTTACGTAGGCGCGCGAATGCGTATAGAAACCGTTGAGCAGGAAGACCGCCGGAAAGATGGGCGAGAGCACCCAAAAGAAGGTCACATAGTAATGGCGGAATCCGGCAATAAGCTGCTGCGCTTCGCCGCCATGTCCCCGCGCGGTCCGGTACGTGACGGAGATAGCCAGCGCCAGCAGCATACTGGCGTGTACCGTCAGGAAGTCCGCCAGTACGCGGGGAATCGCTTCCCTCCACTTCAGGTTCCGCAGCGCCCTCAACATGCGCGGGCTCCTTTTTGGCGGACCGGCTGTGACAAGCCGCGAATCGCCCACGCCACTTGCCGCACCGTCTCGGCCGGCAGCGATTCGTAGATGGGCAGGCTCAGCACCGATTCGGCGACCGCCTCGGTGGCCGGCAGATGCGCGGGGACGGCCGCCACGAATGGGTGGAAGAGCGCCTGCCGGTGCAGCGGGGGATAAAAGTACTTCTTGGTTTCGATGTTCTCCTTCAGAAGCGCGCCGGCCAACTCGTCGCGAGTCATTCCGAAAGCCTCCGGGTCGACGCGCACGGAATAGTCCTTGTAACTCGATAGGTGGCCCGGCGGAAGCTGCTGAAATCCGATTCCCGGCGTGCCATCCAGCTCCGAGCTATAGAGCGCGGCGATCTGGTTGTGTCTGGCTACCTTGGCCGCAACCAGGTCGAGTCCGGCCAGCGCCATGGCCGCGTTGAACTCGGTCATGCGGGCGTTCAGCCCCAGCAGCATCGGATTGTAGCTCCCCAGGTCTCCGTAGTTCCTGCCGGCGCGCAGCCTGTGCGCGAGGGTGGCGTCGTTGGTACAAATCAAGCCGCCCTCGCCCGCCACCAGCAGCTTGGTGGGGGACAGCGAGAAGACTTCCGCATCGCCAAACTGGCCCACGGGCTGCCCCTTGTAACTGGCGCCAAAGGCGTGCGCGGCGTCAAATAGCAATTTCAGGCCATGCTCTTGGGCGATCCACTCCAATTCCGCTACCGGCGCCGGATTGCCGTAGAGGTGTACGGCCAGAATCGCCGAAGTCTGCGGGGTGATCGCTCTTTCCACGGCGCCCGGATCGATATTCCAGGTCTCGAGATCGCAGTCGGCGAAGACCGGCGTGAGTCCGTTCCACAGGGCGGCGTGGCCCGTGGCGAAGAAAGTGAAGCTCGGCAGGATGATCTCGCCACGCAAGCCGAAGGCTTTCATCACCAGCATCAGGCCGCTCGTACAACTCGACACCGCGATGCAATGCCGCACGCCGAGCCGCTCCGAGACAGCCGCCTCCAATCGGGACACCAGTCCGCCATTGGTGATCAGCCCCTGGTGGAAGACCTGCCGGTACTCGGAAAGAATTCGATCGAGCGGCGGCAGCGTAGGATGAATAAATCGAAAGCGCTCTCTGAACAGAGGCGCTGTTCTGGCTTCCATGGCGGAAGCCGATGCAAAGCTTAGGTGGGCCATAGTGACAGCTCCGAGAGTGTAAGGTGATGAAACCAGGTGGACTTCAATAAGCTGGAGGGCGGACTTCAGTTCGCGCGGGGGCTTCAGCCCCGCTCTTTACCTTGGCCGAATTATCCGGCAGGGTGTTCCGTACGCGACCACCCTATCGGGGATATCGTCCAATACCGTGGAACCCGCGCCGATGATGGTGTCCTCGCCGATGGAGATCCCTTGCACTACAGTGGCTCCCATCGCGAGAACGCTGAACGCGCCCAGCCGCACATTGCCCCCGGTGGCTGCGTTAGGCTGGACACAACTGAACGGCTCGAGCACATTGTCGTGATCGACCGAAGCATTGGTGTTCACGTAACAGAAGTCCCCAATGCGCGTGCCTGGGTTCACCGTGACGCCAGCCATAATTACGATGCCTTGGCCCATCTCCACATCGCGGGCGATGCGGGCGGAAGGATGGATGGCATTGACAAAGCCCAATTCCGGCGCGATCAACGCCACGCGCAACGCGACTTGGTGGCGAATCCGGTTGTCGCCGATGGCGATGATCGCTCCGCTAGCACCATGCTTCGCCATCAGGTCTGGCAGACAGTTATCGGAACCAAGCACTTCATATCCCATCAAAGCGGTGCCGGGACTCTTGTACGTGTCGATCAACCCCACGATGCGCCAGAGCGACTGCCGCTCGACAATATCTATGACCACTTTGGCGTGGCCGGATGCGCCAATCACGAAGATATCTTCAGCGCTCATGCGCGCTCCCCATGAATTCCGGCATGGTGGCATGGCCCGCCTGGCTGATTCCCTGACGGCGCGCGATCGTGAGGAGCGTCAGTCCGGCGATCCGGAGGTCCAGCCACAGGCTCCGGTGATCGACGTACCAGACATCCAGGTCGAACTTCTCTTCCCATGAGAGAGCGTTGCGGCCATGCACCTGCGCCCAGCCCGTGATTCCGGGCCGCACCTCATGCCGGCGCTGCTGGCGCGTGCTGTACCGTGGCAAGTACTCGGGCAGCAGCGGCCGCGGGCCAACGAAGCTCATTTCACCACGGAGCACATTCCAGAGTTGCGGCAACTCGTCGAGGCTGGTCTTTCGGAGAAACCTGCCGATTGGAGTCAGTCTCCGGGAGTCGGGCAGCAGGCGTCCATCGGGACCGGTCTGCGACGACATTGTCCTGAACTTATACAGTATGAATGGCTGCCGATGATAGCCTACTCTGCGATGGCGGAAAATCACCGGCGCCCCCATGGACGAAACGATCATGGCGGAGATGGCCGCCATAACTGGTAATAAGACCACGCCCATAAGTGCCGCGATAACGACTTCCGATGCGCGCCGCACAGCGTCACTCGGCCGCATATTCATTTCGTTGTGGGACAGGCCTCCCGGCCCGTCCTCTCAAGGCTCAGAGACTTTTTTCCAAAGCCTGCTGAACAATCGAGCGCCCGGTCCGCCACGAAGGCCCGCGCATCGAATTCGGCGGGCGGCGGCTGCCTTCTATCTAGAATGTGGCGATACACTCGATAAACCTCCCCGGCTGTCCGGCGGACATCGAACATTTCCCCAACCAGTTCACCGCCCAGCCGGGCCATGGCGCGATATCGCTCGGGGTCGGCCAGCACTTTCAGCACAGCTCCAGCGAGCGCTTCCGGATTCCTGTTGGGAACCAGTATACCGGTAACTCCGTTTATGACGACTTCCGGAAGTCCGCCGACATCGCCGGCGATGGTCGGAACGCCGGCCACCAGCGGCTCCACCACGCCGCCGCAGTTCTCCGAAATCGGGACATGCATGGCGCAGTCGAAATCCGGCCAATACTCCTGCACCTCGGAGAATGACCAATAGCCGGGCATCAGGATCCTGCCTTTGCCAACCCTTTCCGCCAGCCGCCGCAGCCGGTCTTGATAGCGCGCCGCCTTTCCCCATGGACCACCCGCCAGTATCCCGATCACATCGGAGCGCTGCCGTAGCACCAGGCCCAGAGCCGCGATCAGGTCTTCGTGGCGCTTGAGTCCGGCGCGTTGACCCAGATAATATTTCGGCCCATATATATAACTAATGTTGCCGGCTACGAATGCGCTCGAAGGTATACCTAGCCGGCGCCGCAGCAGATTCGATCGCGCTCCGCCGAAACCGGCCGGCCTGAATCCGTAGTAACTCAGGAATAGCTTCCCAGAGTCCACGCCCGCCTGGAGGTAATGATTCTTGATGCATCGGCTGGAAGCGATCCAGAAATCGTTGGCGCCCGCGCACGCCAGGTCCCAGGTCCGGTACAGCCAGTGCTCCAAATGCAGCGGGCCGGGAACCTGGAAAACTCGCGGGATCGAGTGGCTCCTGCCCAGCGCGTGCCGCATGACCAGGGTAGGTCCGACGTGGTGCGTGTGGATAACGTCGGGTTTCACCGACGCGACGATGGCGCGCGCCCGCGAACATACCGACGGCAGCCGCCAGGGGCTGGTCGCCGGATAGTCCAGCGACGCGATGTGAATCTTTGCCGCGGCCTCTTCCCAGAGCCGCATGCTGCTGCCCTCGGCGGCCGGAACCGCGACATGCACTTCAACCCCCAGGCGCGCGAGCTCGGCGGCTTCGAGAGCGGCCCACGCGGCGCCGCCGGAAGTTTTCACGATGTGAAGGATCCGCATGATGAAACTGTTCCGGCCAGTTGGGGGCGCCCGCCGGGAGCTCGTCCCACGGTCCATTCCGACATGGCCTGGCGCAGATGGCGGTAGAACGCGAGCCGGTGTTCGCGCAGAACGGGATCGCTATAGTCACGGGCCCGGAGCCGGTTCCGGGAAGACATCCTGACCATGCGAGCTCGATCGCGGGCAACTTCGAGGATTCTGGCAGCCAGCGCTGCCGCATCGCCCGGCGGTACCAGATCCTCGGGTGGCAGCAGCTCGGGAATGCCGCCCACGTCCGTGCCGATACAAGGCAATGCGCGGGCCATGGCCTCCACCATGGCGCGAGGCAAACCCTCGGTTAGGGACGCCAAAACAAAAATGTCCGACCGATCGAGTTCGCGGCGGACCGCATCTCCCGCCGGGAGCTGTCCGAGAAAAGTCACGCGCTCGCGCAGCCCGAGGGCTTCGGCGCGGCGCTGGAGCTCTCCTCGGTGCTTGCCATCTCCGATCACCGTCAGGCAGAGGTCCATCCCCGCCCGAAGGCACGTGGCGATGGCCGAAATCAGGTGGTCTACGCCCTTGTAGCGCTGCTCCAGCGAGGCGACCGTCACGAGCCGCAGCTCACGATTTTGCACGCCACCTGGCATCGGGTGGCTGACGCAGTCTCCCATGGACAGTTCGACGCTCGAGTAGTGTGTGGCCAGGACGTTGTCTTCCACCCTAATGGCTTCGGATGGCAACTGGACATCGGAAATGCCGACTTCGAAAGCGCGGCAGGGATACCGGGCTTGCAGCGCGAACTTGGTGACATAGGCGACCGCGCTGGCCCGCGCGCACTGCTCGCGAAGCTGCCGCGGAAGCCACCAACGGAGAAACGGCCGCAGTGGGTGAGCAACGGACCCTGGCGCAAAGGTGTCCCAAGGATCTCCCACGACTTCCACGCCGAATGGCTGCCCGGTGGCACAGAGCCTGGGCGTCAGGTGCGCCGAGAGAAACGAGGGAACGCGCATGATCACAGCCGGCTCGGGGGAGAGTGCGTTGGCCGCGGCGGTGTGTATCCGGCGGTAACGCAGCAGGTACTGGAGCGGACCGACGTAATGAGGGACCGCGGCGAAACTGACCCCGGCGCCATCGGCCTGCTGCCAGTCGCGGCCCGCGCTGGGGACATCCAACACCCGCGCGAGCACTTGCACGTCATCGAACACTTCCAGATAGCGCCGCCAGAAGTCATGGCGGTACGCGGTCTGGGTCCACACGGCGCCATCGGGCGTGCGGCTAAAGCGATGTTCAACCGAGACTAGGACGCGCATGGGGATCTCGACAGGTTTGAACCGGGCCACAGGCATACCGCCGCAATCGTGGTGCCGCAGCGCGGCCCCGACTGTCGAGCTTGTCAGTCGATATCATGGCCCATAGAGCCGATCCGAGCGCGATCCAGTACACTTCCCGCTGCACCACCAGTCCTGTGCCAACAAATCCCAGGAAGACTGCGAATGCCGTGCGTTGCCAGCCGCCATATAAGGAATCGAGGAGATGGGCATTGCGCACGATCTGAAAGGCCACACAGACGCTAAGAACAAGCCCAAAAAGTCCAAACGCCAGTCCATTCTGGACTAGCGAGTTGTGCGGGTAAAGCCGCCAAATCCGGTCGCGGCCGGGGATCCGGCCGGAGAACTCGTAGAATTTCCCGAGCGCCTTATCTACGCCTCCGGTTCCGACCCCTGTAAGCCAGTTGGTCCCGTCGAGAAACTCCTGCTCGGCAAACCGCCAGATCATGGTCCGTTCACCGAGACTGCCAAGGTTCTCCTCGTCGTCCCGCACCAGTCTATTGACCACTCCCCGCAAGACTGATCCGTTCGAGATTGCCACATCAACCGCGACCAAGCAGGCAAGCAACACCAGGGTGGCGAATCCCGCCGTGAACAGAAGCGCCGGCTTGTGCCGCAGCCGCATAACGATAACGGTGAGGCCGGCGCCGGCCAACGCCATTACTCCCGTGCGCGTTTCGGTGCGAAAGCAGGCGGCGGCAAGCACTAAGAGGGCTGCCACGAATATGATCCGGTTCCAGCGTCCGCGCCGGGACAAGCTCATGAAGGCGGCCATAATCGCGGCGGCCGCCTGGGTTCCCACCACATTCGCGTTGGTAACATGCGTCCCCGCACTGTCGACTATCTCGCCCCATCTGCCGAGAGCCGCTGGTTGGGTCAAGCCATAAAGCATCCCCAGCGCTGTCACGAGGGCGAAAGTTGCCAGAAACTGCTGCACGTAGTTCCGCTTCGTGATGAGTGATGCGATGGGCAGCGTCACCAGAAAGCTGGCCGCGAGCAACATTCCACGTCCCCGCTCCGAGCTATCCGTCCAGAGAATACCCACACACATCAAGACACCAAGGAGCAGCGCCGTCCAGGACTTTGCGTAGCCGCCATACCGATGGAAGGACCAACTCCCGAGGAGCACGGCAGGGACACACACGTACAGGTAAAAGCGGGAACCCACCCATTCGGGCAGTTCGGTGCTGAGCATGAAGCTAGGCACGAGCCACACCAGGGCGCTGCCAGCCGCCACCAGGAATAGACTAAAGCGTTCGATGCGGTTCATGTGGTTGCGTTCGGCTGCAGGAAATCTTCCGCCACCGGGCGGGGAGAACCCAGGTACATCTGTCCGAGATCCGCGAGCCGCCGACTAATCGCGAAAGGGCTCGATTGCACCACGTTCAAGGCCCGCCGGCGGTTGTACGGCGAATCTTCCGCTAGGGCGCAAGCCCGCCGCGCCCATTCCCGGGCACCCGCCTCCAGGGGCAGGCGCTCGACGAGATCGGGGTTGATCACCGCCTCAACCGCCACATTCTCCGAAAGAAGACAACGCAGACCCGCCGCCTGAGTTTCAATCATGGCCAGGGGCAAGCCTTCGTGGATCGAGGGGAAGAGACACACGTCGATTGCGCCCCTCAACAACCGCGGCACATCCGAGCGCACGCCGGCGAAGAGCACCCTGGTTTCCAGACCAGTCTCCTTGGCACGCCGTTCCACGGAAGCACGGAGCGGTCCGTCACCTATGAACAGGAATATCGCGCGCGGCTCGCGCCGAAGCACCTCGCCCGCCACGTCGATCAGGAACAATTGGTTCTTCATGGGTGAGAAGCGCCCCACGTGACCGAAGACGACGTCCTCGGGTGACAATCCCAATTCGGCGCGCACTGCGGCCGGATCGATAGCCCCCTGGAACGGCGCGAGGTCAATGCCGCAGTAGAAGATCTCGAATCGCTCATCGCTGCGCCACTGGGGACCGAATAGAGCGGCGGCCGCGGGTTCGGAGACCGCCAGGCCGCGCGTAGAGTTCGCCCGGATTGACCGGCGGGCGGCATCCAGGTAGAGACGCCGCCCGAAACCGGCTTGTGAGTCTGCCAGCCTGGTATCGCTGTGGCTATGGGCGATGCGGATCGGTATACGCGCCAGGCGGCCGAGCGAGAGCGTGTAACCGCTGAAGTGGTGCACGTGGCTATGCAGCACGTCGAATGGACCGAAGCGCTTGACGATCCGCAAAAACCGCGCGGTGTACCGCAGCGGGTTGTGGGGATACGGGCAGTGGAAGATTCGCGAGCCTAGGGCTTCGATTTCCGTGTCATACGCAGCCGGCTGCTCCGTATGCACCAGAAAATCCAATTGAAGGCTCTTTCGGTCCATATGCCGCAGTACGTGCATCAGCCAGGTCTCCACACCGCCGCGATTCATGGCGCCCACTACGTGCAGCACGCGAATCGGCTTCACGCGACCCTCATGTATGGCTCGGCTCTGCGCCATCTCAGGATGCCCAGGATCGCCAGCAGTTGGATCGCTCCCGCCGCGGCCATGGCTTGCGCCGCGCCCCGTGGGCCATTGGCATTCACCAGCCATGCGCAGAGCGCCAGCGTCAACGCCGTGGTGCAGCCGAATAGCGGCAACTGGCACCGGAAATAACGGGCTGCGGTCAGGCTGTAACCGGCGAACGATGTCAAATAGTTGAAAGCCGCCGCGATCATCAGCCACACGAACAGTCCCGTGTTTTTCGCATATTCGGCGCCATACAGCAGCTTGAGAATTGGCCCGCCCGCCACTACGGCCACCACAATGCCCGCGGTCCCCAGCAACAGCCCGAGTGCCAGGAGTTGGTTCACGAGCCTGCCAAACTCGCGTCTTCGGCCGTGCGCCCAATAGGCCGCCAGGCGCGGCGTGGCGGATTGCCCCAGAGCGTTCACGACCGTGGCGCCGGCTATCAAGGTGTAACTCAGCGCGGAGAAGATCCCGAGTTGGTGGACCCCCCGCATGCCGCCAATCAGGTAGCGCGGCACATTGCTGTTGAATGAAACCAGCATGGTCACGATCCCCAACGGAAAGGCGATCCGCAGCAGGCGTTTGATGGCCGCCCCGTGATAGCGGGTCATAATGCCGTCGGCCCCCACTGCGCGCCGCAGGTCGAAGAACGCAAATACGCCTGCCCAAGCTGCCGCCATGCCGCAGACCGCCGCCCAGACGGTGTGCCAGAGGACGAAGCACAGCGCCGCGGCCGCCAGCGAGAGTCCGCTGCGCAACATCAGCGACTGCGCCACCAGGTCCATTCGCTCTTGGAGTTGCCAGAGGCCATAGACAATGTCGCTCAATGACTCGATCCCTTTGCTCAACGCCAGCGCCGCGACGGTGGCGGCGGTTGCGCCGCGATACCCAGCCACGCCGATCGCGCAGATCAGCAGAACGGCGGCGCCCGTGGTCAGCGTCCGTGTTCCCGCATAGTCTGCGAAGGGGACCGTGCGGCGTGCATCGGTCGCCTGTACCGCACGGAGCTGGAGTCCCGCGAAGAGCATGATGGGCGCGGTAATCGCCAGGCCTAAGCTGAAGACTCCCACCGCTTCCGGGCTGCCCAGCTTAGCAAAGACCACCAGGATGCCCCATTGAGAGCCGGCATAAACCGCGTTTCCCGCCAGCGTCCAACTGAAGTTCGAGCGCAGCGACCGGGTTGGCGCCACGTCCACTGGGGAGAGACCGCCAAAAAGCTGCTCGACAGGTGGTGCGCTGCTCATGTATGGAAAGGCGCGGCTGGCTCACTCCGCGGTTTTGTAATATCGGCAATATTTCCCGTAGTAACCGTAATAGCGATAGCTGTCGCTCATATTACTAGTCACTGAGTTCAGCACCAGGCCGATCACGTTCGCGCGCACGCGTTGCAGGGTGCTGAGCGCAGTCGCCACCGTCTTGCGATTCGTTTCGCCGGCCTTGGCGACCATGACCACGCCGTCTACCGCGGCGGCCATTTGCAACGGTTCGGGGAAGCCCAGGATAGGCGGCGAGTCCACCACGATCAGGTCGTACTCGTTGGCGGCCTCTTCCAGTATTTCCGGCAAGCGCCGCCCGATCAGGTCGGCGGCCCGGCGGCTGGAAAAGCCGGTGGGCAGGATATCCAGGTCGTCGAGTTCCGGCAGTTTCACCAGCTTGTCGCGCCACTGCATGCCGTTCTGCAGAACGGCGGCCAGACCCGTTTCCGGATTGATTCCCAGCTTGGCGTGGACTCCGGGACGGCGCAGGTCGCAGTCGATCAGCAGGGTCTTGTGCTTCTGCTGCGCGTGGGCGA
>OBLU010005080.1_pt1 | contig 11851 bp, 6 predicted proteins | sample 1518681 | NCBI WGS metagenome assembly OBLU01 (sample SAMEA3539304, study PRJEB22396) | soil metagenome | biome: tundra; feature: field; material: soil | place: USA | collected 2010-05 | depth 0.15 m
GCCGGCGCGTCCGACGAGGTGCTTGATGACGTGCTCGATGACGTGCCCTGAGGCGAACGACTAGGGCGTGTCCCGTGGGTCTTGGCCGTCGCGAGCGGCCGTCCGGCAGGATGGATCGCAAGACGGAGGAGGAGCCGATAGCGGAGCTACCGGCGACGACGACAACGCCGCGAGACGCCTGCCGGCGGGCGCGCAGCAGGCTGAAGATCCACGGGACACGCCCTAACAGCAGCCAGCGCAACCCGCCGGGTAACCCGGAATGATGTGGCTCATGGGTGAAGATGAATCATTGCTCGCGCTGGCCGGCGAGCTGACCGTCGAGCAGAAAGCCGCCCTGTGCCTCGGGTCGGACTTCTGGCACACCGCCCCGGTCGAGGCCGCCGGCGTCGAGCCAATCATGGTGTCCGACGGGCCGCACGGGCTGCGCAAGCAGCCGCAGCGCGCGAATGACGCTGGCCTGCGCGACAGCGTGCCGGCGACCTGCTTCCCGACGGCGTCGGCCCTGGGCTCCTCGTGGGACCCGGACCTGGCCCGCGCGGTGGGCGCGGCGCTGGGTGTCGAGGCCCGGGCGCAGGGCATCGCGGTCGTCCTCGGCCCAGGAATCAACATCAAGCGGTCGCCGCTGTGCGGCCGCAACTTCGAGTACCTCTCCGAGGACCCCCACCTGGCCGGCCGGCTCGCCGCGGCGATGGTCGAGGGCCTGCAGTCGCAGCAGGTCGGCGCCTCGGTCAAGCATTTCGCGGCCAACAACCAGGAAACCGACCGGATGCGGGTCAGCGCCGATATCGACGAGCGGACGCTGCGCGAGATCTACCTCCCGGCGTTCGAGCACGTGGTCACGACAGCGCAGCCGTGGACCGTTATGTGCTCCTACAACAAGGTCAACGGCGAATACGCGTCCCAGAACCGCTGGCTGCTGACCGATGTGCTGCGCGGCGAGTGGGGTTTCGACGGGCTTGTCGTGTCCGACTGGGGAGCGGTGCACGACCGCGTCGCCGCGCTCGCGGCCGGGCTGGACCTGGAAATGCCGCCCAACCTCGGCGTCAGCGATCGGGCGATCGTCGAGGCGATCGCCGGCGGCCGCCTGGACATGGCGGTGCTCGATCAGGCCGTCGCGAGGGTTCTGCGGCTGGTGCAGCGGGCCCGGCGCCGTAAGCCGGCCGCCATGCCCGGCGACGCGCACCACGCGCTGGCCCGCCGCGTCGCGGCTGAGAGCATGGTGCTGCTCAAGAACGACGGCGGTGTGCTGCCGCTGGCCGACTCGCCGGACCTGACGGTCGCCGCGATCGGCGAGTTTGCCCGCACGCCCCGCTTCCAGGGCATGGGCAGCTCTCAGGTGAACCCGACCCGGGTCGACGTGCCGCTCGACGAGCTGACCGCGGCCCTGCCGGAGGCGACCATCCGCTTCGCGGCCGGCTTCGGTCTCGGCGACGACAGCGCGGACGCCGATCTGGCCGCCGAAGCGCTGCGCACCGCGGCCGGCGCCGACGTCATCGTGGCCTTCCTGGGCCTGCCGCCGGCCGACGAGTCCGAGGGCCTCGACCGCAGGCATATCGACCTGCCCGCCGCCCAGACCAGCCTGGTGGCCAGGCTGGCCGACGCCGTCCCGGACACGCCGATCGTGGTGGCGCTGTTCAACGGGTCCGCGATCCGCACCAGCACCTGGGACCATGCGGCCTCGGCAGTGCTCGAATGCTGGCTGAGCGGGCAGGCCACCGGCGGGGCCCTGGCCGATGTGCTGACCGGTGCCGTCAATCCCTCTGGCCGGCTGGCCGAGACGATCCCGCTCCGTCTGCAGGACTGCCCGTCATTCCTGAACTTCCCGGGGGAGCAGGGCCATGTCCGGTACGGCGAACGGGTGTTCGTGGGCTACCGGGGATTCGACGCCGCCGATCTGCCGGTGGCCTACCCCTTCGGCCACGGCTTGTCCTACACCACGTTCGAGTACCGTGACCTGCAGGTAAGGCAGGCAGGCTCGGCCGACACCGATGATCTCGTGGTGACCGTGACGTGCACCGTCGCGAACGTTGGTGGGCGGAGGGGCCGCGAGGTGGCCCAGCTGTACGTGGCCGATCCCGTCGCCTCGGTGGCGCGGCCGCCGCGGGAGCTGAAGGCATTCACCAAGCTGGACCTCGCGCCAGGGGCAGCCCAGCAGCTGACGTTCAGCCTCACGGCCCGGGACCTGTCCTACTGGTCTGCGGTCCACCGGCGCTGGGTCCTCGAGCCCGGCGACTTCCAGCTCGCGGTCGGCGCGTCATCCCGCGACATCCGCTGCATCCAGAGCATCGGCATCGAGGCTGAGCTGCCGCCTCAGCCGCTGACCGACATGTCGACACTGCAGGAGTGGCTGGCCGACCCGGTGGGGGGGCCGGCCCTGCGCGACGCCATCGGCCTGGATCCCGATGGCCGGCCAGCAGGCATCCTCGGCCGCAGCGAACTCATGAGGATCATCGCCAACGTCCCGCTGTCCGCGCTGGCCGCATTCCAGGGCCTGGGAATCACCCCAGAGCTCATCGAGAGGCTCACCCGCACGGGAAGCTGACGGCCGCTGGCCCGGGCCGGCGGGGCCGTTTGCGTTGGAGTGCACTCCAACGCCTAGTGTCAGTGGAGTGACAAGCTGGACGACGAGGCAGCCGGCCGGGAAGTGCGGGCTGACTCGCCGCACCCTGCGCTGGCATGAGCGGACAGGCGACTCAGGAATAGGACACTGACGTGCACAAGGTTTCACTGGGCGAACTCACCGTGTCGGCGCAGGGTCTTGGCTGCATGGGCATGAGCGAGTGGTACGGCAGCGCTGACTGGGATGAGTCAATCGCGACGATCCACCGGGCCCTCGATCTCGGCGTGACCTTCATCGACACCGCCGATATTTACGGAGCGGGCCACAACGAGGTCCTCGTCGGCCGCGCGATCAGCGGCCGACGGGCCGAGGTGCAGCTCGCGACGAAGTTCGGCATCGACCGCTCGGCTGGGGACGCGAAGCGGACGGTCCGCGGCGAACGTGCCTACGTCAAGAGGTCGTGCGAGTCGTCGCTGCTGCGGCTGGGCGTGGATGTGATCGACCTCTATTACCTGCACCGGCCGCCGCAGACCGCGGAGATCGAGGAGACCGTCGGCGCGATGGCCGAACTGGTCACCGAGGGCAAGGTGCGCTACCTCGGCCTCTCCGAGGTGGACAACGACCTGCTGCGCCGGGCCTACGCGGTGCATCCGATCACGGCGGTGCAGAGCGAGTACTCACTGTGGGCCAGGGACCCAGAAACCACGGTGCTGGACGCGCTCCGCGAGCTGGGCGTCGGGCTGGTCCCGTATTCGCCGCTAGGCCGCGGCTTCCTCACCGGCACGGTAGACGTGAAGACGCTGGATGCCAAGGATTTCCGGAGCCACAACCCGCGCTTCGCCGGTGATGCCGGGGCCGCCAATCAGGCGATCGCCGACGCGGTCCGCGGGGTCGCTGAGGCCAAGGGCGTCGCGCCCGCGCAGGTGGCGCTCGCCTGGGTGCACGGGCAGGCTGGGCGGCTTGGCGTTCCGGTCGCCCCGATCCCGGGCACCAAGCGGGTGAAGTGGCTGGAGCAGAACGTGGCTGCGCTCGACATCACGCTCACGCCAGGCGAGCTGGCCGTGCTCGACCCGCTGGGCGATCAGGTCGCCGGCGCCCGCTACTGACGCCTGCCGGCCGTCAGCGGACCCGGACGGCGACCAGGCATGCGTCGTCGCCGGTATCGGATGGCGCGTGGCTGAGCAGGTGGTCGGCGTAGTGGGTGACGCTGCCGACCGGCCGGCTGGCGAGGCGGAGCAGCGAGTCCATGCTGTCGTCGATGGATTCGGCCCGGCGTTCGATCAGCCCGTCCGTGAACAGCAGCAGGGCGTCGCCCGGCTCCAGCGACGTCGTCACCTGCTCGTAGGAGGCGTCCGGGTCCGCCCCGAGCAGGACGCCCTGCGGGAGACCGAGGTCCCGGGCAACACCATTGCGCACCAGGACGGGCGGCATGTGACCGGCCCGGGCCCAGTGCAGGGACCGGCTCGCGGGGTCGTAGAGTCCGCAGACGGCCGTGCCGACGATGCCGTCCGTGAGATGGCATGCGACACCGTTCAGCCAGCCGAGCAGCGCCGCGGGACCCGCCCCCGTGATCGCCAGCCCGCGCAGGCAGTTCCGCAGCGCGACCATCCCGGTGACCGCGTCTATCCCGTGCCCGGCGACATCCCCGACGACCAGGAGCACCTCGCCGCCCGGCAGCGGGACAGTGTCGTACCAGTCGCCGCCCACCAGGTTCCCGGGTCCGGCGGGCCGGTACCGCGCGGCGATCTCCAGGCCGGCCACCTCAACGGGCTGCGCTGGCCGTGGCGTGATCGCCTGCTGCAGGCGCAGTGCGAGGACCCGTTCCTCCTCGGCCCGCTCCTCGCTGTCGGCGAGCTGGTCACGTGTCGCGGCGAACGCCACCTGCGTGTGGTAGTCGGCGGATACGTCCTGATAGGCGCCGCGCAGGGCGACCAGGGTGCCCGCCGGATCCGTGACGGGCTCGGCGAAGGCCCGGATCTGCCGCACGCTCTGGTCCTCGGAGCGGATGATCCGGAAGACGGCGGCGGTGGCCCTCTGCTCGGTCATCAGTGTGCCGCGGAATCGCTCGACCCCGGCGACGTCCTCGGCGGGTACGTGGCTGTGCAGGTCCGCGACCGGGACCGGGGCGCCGGGGGGCTGCCCGAAGATGGCGAACGTCCGGTCGGTCCAATGCACGTCGCCGGTGAGCAGGTTCTCCTCCCAGCCGCCGATGTGGCCGAGCCGCTGGGCGTGCTGGAGCAATGCCGCGAGCCGCTCGACCTCGTCCGCGCGCCGCCAGGCGATGACGACGCCGTCGAAGAGACGGACGATGCGGACCTCCATCACGGGCGCCATGGCGCCGTGCCGCACTGACATGCTGATGACCTCGCCGGACACGTGCTGCGGCTCGCCGGTCGCCAGCACCTGGACCGCCCGGTCGTACAGGCCGCCCGGGAGTGCCGCTGCCGGGTACGCCTCCAGCAATGACTGCCCCGTCAGGTCCGCGGCGCTGCGGCCGGCCGGATCGCGGAAGCCGTCACTGAGGTGGCAGATCAGGAAATCCACCAGGTGCCCGTCATCGCCGATGCGGCGCGCGAACATGGCCGACTCAAGCAGTCCATCCAGCAGTCCGAGTATCCATGGCGCCCGGTCATGGGCGAGATCACCATCCGTCAGCCGGGTGCCGAGGGCCTGCGCAGACACCTCGGCGAGGGCGGTGAGCTGACGGCACAGCGGGGTGGCGAAGGCCGCACGCGGATCCGGCCAGCAGATTTCCATGGCGCCGAGCGTCACCCGGTCGCTGCGCATCGGGAGCACCACCCGGGCCCCGGCGGGCCAGCGGCCCATCAGGGGAGTGCTGTCCCCCTCGGGGCGCCCGGCAGGCCACCAGAATTCGACGTCGTCGCGTGCCGCCCGCTGAGCGAGTGAGCACATGTCTGGGTGTATCCGGCGCCACCGGCTGGCCTCGCGCGCACCGAAACCAGCCTCACTGGCCAGCGCCAGGCCGCCATCGGGTTCGGTCAGCCAGAGTGCCGCCGCAACCGCACCCGCTGGAGCCAGGGCCTCCTCAAGCAGCGCGGCCGCGACATCGGCGCCGTCGGGGGACGTCTCCATGGCCGCCGCGGCCAGCCTGATCCCGTGCTCGTCCTGACCGGCCAGCGGTGCCTGACCGGCGAGCAGTGCCTGACCGGCGATCTGGGCGGCGAGTTCCGGCACGCTCGTCCCGGATTCCGCCGAGAGGTGGGCGAGCTGCTCCTGAGCCTCGGCGGCGGAGCAGCCGAGCCGCTCCATCAGCATCCCCCGGGCAAGATCCGCGACCGAGCGGGCGGCGGCCGCTGACTGCATTCGGTCCAGCTCGCGCCGCTGCCGTGCTATCAGTGCGCTTAGCCTGGCGAACTCGCCGTTGCTTGCTATCGTCGCGGTCACGCCTTCCCGGGGCCAGCCCATCGACACTACGCTACCTGCCATGATCGGCTTGTACCGGCAATTGTTGCCCCAACGGCCGTGGCAGTATCGGCCTGTGGGAGAAGCGCGTAACGAGGCGCTTTCTCGACGCCGGGATATGAGGGAGCGTCGATGACAGAGGCCACGCAGCAGGCAGGCCCGCCAGCGGACCCGCGGTTGCAGCTATTGCTGGCGGGCCTGACCGCCGTACGGGGCGGGGACTTCAGCACCCGCCTGCCGCACAGGGGTGATCCGCTGATGGATGAGATCGCCACCGTGTTCAACAGCATGACCGACCAGCTAGCCCTGTTCACCTCGGAGGTAACCCGGGTGGCCCGGGAGGTGGGCACCGATGGGAAGCTCGGCGGCCAGGCTCAGGTACCGGGTGTCGCGGGCACGTGGAAGGACCTGACCGACTCGGTGAACGCCATGGCCGGCAACCTCACCGGTCAGGTCCGGGACATTGCGCAGGTCGCGACGGCGGTGGCCAGGGGTGACCTCAGTCAGAAGATCACCGTGGATGTCAAGGGCGAGATGCTCGAGCTGAAGGACACCCTCAACACGATGGTCGACCAGCTGTCGGCGTTCGCTGACGAGGTGACCCGGGTGGCCCGCGAGGTGGGCACCGAAGGCCGCCTGGGCGGCCAGGCGCAGGTGCCAGGGGTGGGCGGCACCTGGCGCGATCTGACCGACTCGGTGAACTTCATGGCGGGCAACCTGACCAGCCAGGTCCGCAACATCGCCCAGGTGACCACCGCGGTGGCTCAGGGTGACCTGTCGAAGAAGATCGACGTGGATGCGCGCGGCGAGATCCTGGAGCTGAAGACCACCATCAACACGATGGTCGACCAGCTCTCGTCGTTCGCGGCCGAGGTCACCCGCGTCGCGCGGGAGGTGGGCAGCAAGGGGCTGCTCGGTGGCCAGGCCGAAGTGGAGGGCGTGTCCGGCACCTGGAAGCGGCTGACCGAGAACGTCAACGAGCTCGCCGGGAACCTCACCCGCCAGGTCCGGGCGATCTCCGAGGTGACCAGCGCGGTCGCCACGGGCGACCTGACCCGCTCCATCAGCGTCGAGGCCGAGGGCGAGGTCGCCGAGCTCAAGGACAACGTCAACGCCATGGTTCAGTCGCTGCGCGAAACGACCAAGGCCAACCAGGAGCAGTACTGGCTGAAGACCAACCTGGCCCGCATCGCGGGCCTGCTGCAGGGTCACCGGGACCTGGCCACCGTCGGCGAGCTGATCATGAACGAGCTCATCCCCCTGGTTGGCGCGCAGCACGGGACATTCTTCATCACTGACGACGGCAGCGATGGCACCGTCCTGCGCCTTATCGCCGGCTACGGCCTACGGGTTGACATGGCGGCACCCATCGAGTTCCGGCTCGGCCAGTCGCTGGTCGGCCAGGTGGCGAAGACCAAGAAGCCGATTGTGGTGACCGACGCCCCGGCTGACTACGTGAAGATCTCCTCCGGGCTGGGGGAGGCCGCGCCGCTCAACCTGATGGTGCTGCCGATCGTTTTCGAAGGGCAGGTCCTCGGCGTGATCGAGGCCGGCTCGTTCAGCCCGTTCACCCAGGTGCACCAGGACTTCCTGGAGCAGCTGATGGAGACCATCGGCGTCAATGCCAACACGATCATCGTCAATTCGCGTACCGACGACTTGCTCGCCGAGTCGCAGCGGCTTGCGTCGGAACTGCAGTCCCGCTCTGGTGAGCTGCAGGCCAGGCAGGAGGAGTTGCAGCGTTCGAACGCCGACCTGGAGGACAAGGCGGCTCAGCTGGCCCACCAGAACCGGGCCATCGAGACCAAGAACGCCGAGATCGAGCAGGCCAGGCAAGAGATCGAGGAGCGGGCCAAGCAGCTCGACCTGGCGTCCAGGTACAAGTCACAGTTCCTCGCGAACGTGTCGCATGAGCTGCGCACCCCGCTCAACAGCCTGCTCATCCTCGCGCGCCTGCTCGCGCAGAATCCGGCCGACAACCTCACGCTCAAGCAGGTGGAGTACGCCAATGTGATCCACTCGTCCGGGACCGACCTGCTGCTGCTCATCAACGACATTCTTGACTTGTCCCGGGTGGAGGCGGGCAAGCTGGACGTCCATCCGGAACGGTTCGCCCTCGCGTCGCTCGCGGAGGACCTCCGCACGGTATTCGAGCCGCTGGCCGCCGAGAAGCGCCTGGATTTCGCCGTCGAGACAGAGGCCGATGTCCCCGCCGAGGTGCTGACGGACCGGCAGCGGCTACGCCAGATCTTGCACAATCTGCTGTCAAATGCCGTCAAGTTCACCCCGGAGGGCCGGGCGGAACTCCGGATCGGCCTGGCCCGGCATCGGGCTCCGGACGGGGAACCTGTGATTACGTTCTCGGTCACCGATACCGGGATCGGCATCACCGATGACAACCTCGAGACGATCTTCGAGGCCTTCCAGCAGGGCGACGGCACGACAAGCCGTCGCTACGGCGGGACGGGCCTGGGCCTGGCGATCAGCCGCGAGGTCGCCGCCCAGCTCGGCGGTAGGATCACCGCCGAGAGTGAGCCTGGCCAGGGCAGCACCTTCACCCTCTACCTCCCGGTGGCCTATCCAGGTGCGGTCGAGGCGCTCACCCCGGACCGGACGGATGATCTCGCGGATGGCACAGCGGGCCCGCTGACGGCGCCCTGGGCGGGCGAGGCGGCGGCGGTGCGGCATTCGCCAGGAGCGGATCGCCTCGCGGCCAGTCCTGTGCCGGACACACCGGCCGTGGTCCCGGCCCGGCCGGTCCCCAAAACCGGAACGCACGACAGCCTGCGCGGCAGGAATGTCCTCGTCGTCGACGACGACCTGCGTAACGCCTTCGCGATCACCAGCATCCTCGAGCTGTACGGGCTCACCGTCATCCATGCGCCCGATGGGCAGCAAGGCATCGGGATGCTGCAGTCCAACCGGGACATCGATCTCGTCCTGATGGACGTGATGATGCCGGAGATGGACGGATACGCGACGACTGCCGCGATCCGCGCGATGCCGGAGTGCGCCGACCTGCCCGTGATCGCGGTAACCGCCCGGGCCATGCAGGGCGATATGGACAAGAGCCTGGCCGCTGGCGCCAGCGACTACGTGACCAAGCCGGTCGACACGGAGGAGCTTCTCAGCTGCATGGAACGCTGGCTCAGCCCGGCATGAATGGCGCGCCGTTTCCGCTAGCCATGGTCAGTTGGCAGGCATGACGATCCGGTACTCGTGGATCTTGCGGTAGATCGTCGCCCTGGACATGCCCAGCGACTTGGCCGCCTTGACCTTGTTGCCCTCATGGTCCAGCAGGCTTTGCACGATGGCATCGCGCTCCATCGACTCCAGCGGGCTGAGCAGCCGGCGGCTTACCGTCCAGCACTCCGGCGGCAGGTCGTTGGGGTGGATCGTCCCGGTCCGCCGGTGCTGGACGACCTGCTTGAGGATGTTCCAGAGCTGCTCGGTGTTACCTGGCCAGCTCGACCTCAGGAGGAGCTGCATCGCCTCGGGCGAGCAGATCAGCTGGCCGGGCCGGTTGAGCTTGGCCAGGAAGAACGGCACGAGCTCATGCAGGTCCTCGCTGTGATGGCGGAGCGGCGGCATTTCCACGGTACTGGGGAAGGACCGCAGTAGCTCGGCGAGGTCCCCGCCGGTTTGGGGGGTTCCGGGGGGCCACCCCCCCGGGTCAGCAGAGCCCTCACTCAGCGTGACGGCGACCCACAACGAGTGCTGCCTGCCCGCGGCCAGCGCTTCGTCCAGCGCTGTCGTCAGGGCATCCAGCCGCCGGATCTTGAGCCTGTCGACGTGCCTGATCACCAGGTCGCCCTCGCCGTCGAGCAACTCGGCGCGGACTCGGGCCGGCCAGTCAGGGTCGCCGGCATCCGCTGCGTCAAGCACCTGGAAGTGGCGGGCGGGATTGCGCCGCTGGTGCACCGCCCGGATCAGGGCGAGCTTGCCGGTTCCGCGTTCACCTTCGAGCGCGAGCCACTCGGACGCCCCGTAGACCGCGTCCACCTGGTGGCACGCGCGCAGCCACAGCGGCCCGGTGCCGACCAGGCCAGGCAGGAACATCCGGGCTTGCGGCCCGGTATCGACGCCCTGCCGGGTGCCCCAGTCCACGAGCTTCACGTGTACCACGCCGCCGGCGGGCCGTCCTTCGCGGCCGACGGGACGGCAGTGCAGCCGCGCCTTGATGCCGGTAGGCAGTTCGACCGTGACCGGGCCGGGCTGGCGGCTGGCCAGCGCATCGGCGGCCTGCCCGAGCAGGACGACCTGGTCACCCGGGTCGAGCACGTGCCGGGCGTAGTCGTTCATCATGACCACGTCGTTGTTGAGCGCCAGCACGATCCCGGCCGTGCGCTTGCAGGCCCGCAGATACTCGGACAGCAGTTCAAACTCCCGCGCGCTGCTGTCAGTCAGCAGCGCCTGGGTGATCTGATCCGCGGTGGTCTTGGCCAGGGCGACCAGCAGCGGGTCGGCGTCCCTGCGCCAGCAGGTGAGATCCACTGCGCCAATCGTTTTACCGGAAGTCGGGTGATGGATCGGCACCCCGGCGCACGCGAGGTCTTCGAGGTTCTCGGCGTAGTGCTCGTGGCCGAACACGTGCATCGGCCGGCCGCCCTCCAGTGCCGTGCCGATCCCGTTGGTACCGACGAACTCCTCCGCATAGCTGAAACCGGGCGCGAGCTGGACACTGTCCAGGTGCCGCTCAAGATCGCGATCGCCGGTCAGCCTGACCAGCACCACGCCTGCGGCATCGGTCAGGATGACGCTGATCGGCTGGCCATCCAGATTGTCCCGCAGGTTCCGCAGCACAGGCAGCGCATTGCGGGTCAGCGGGGTGTCCAGGTTCGGATCCCGGATGTAGTTGAGCTCGATCCGATCAGCCGCGACGTTCCAGTGCCGGGAACGCCACCAGGACGCGAGGATCGTGTCGCGGACGTGATTTGGCTCGAAAGAGTCGGCAGTCAAAAACCGCTCGCGAGTCTTAGCGAGCCGCTCGCCGTCGGTGGCTTGGGGTCGGGGCATGGCGCCTCCCTGTACCGTCCCGCAGGCGACCCTGTCCGCGAGGTCGGGTTCGAGATTGCGTCGTACCCCCAAAGATAAGCCCGACTTGCCCGATACGTGTCTCATGTTGAGACCGCTATTTCGGGCCAGCGGCCATTTCATGCCTCACGTAAGCTCGCGGGAACTAGCGGGAACTAACCGGGAGGCGCCCGATGGACCGGCCAGATGAGCTGCCGGAGGAGACCTACAACCCGTGGAGCGTCGTCAACCTGGTCTTTCACCATCTGGCGGCCCACGGCCTGCATCCCACGCTGGGGGACGCGGGCGACCCGGGTTCGCCAGCCGCGGATCTGCTCCGGGCGCTGGGAATCGAGCCTGCCGCGGAAGGCAACCGGCAGGTATCCCGGGATGTTCACGACCATCTCGCGCAAATTCGGGCCGCCGTATTCGGCGAAAGCTGACCGCCGGAAGCTGATCGCCCGGCGCTGATCACCGGAAGCTGATCACCGGACGCTGATCACCGGAAGCTGATCACCGGACGCTGATCACCGGAAGCGGATCAGCCACGCCCGTTGGCCTGACAACGCGGCACCCTGCCTCATGTTGAGAGCCCAGGACCTGCCCCCGGCGCTGGGGGACGCGGGCGGCTGGGGGCCGCCCGCCGCGGATTTGCTCCGGGCGTTTGGAATTGAGCCGATTGCGGAAGGTAACCGACTAGAAGCCCAGAGTGTCCGTGAGTGTCTCGCGCAACTGCGGGCCGCTGTATTCGGCGAAAGCTGACCAGGCACGCCGACGCGTCGGGCGACATCGGGGGCAGTTGTCTCATGTTGAGAGCTCAGGACCTGCCGCCACGGGTTGTGATGCAGCACAGGA
>OBLU010005081.1_pt1 | contig 11850 bp, 10 predicted proteins | sample 1518681 | NCBI WGS metagenome assembly OBLU01 (sample SAMEA3539304, study PRJEB22396) | soil metagenome | biome: tundra; feature: field; material: soil | place: USA | collected 2010-05 | depth 0.15 m
GGCTGCTCGCGGTCTGGTACAACAACTTTTTCGAGTCTCAGACCATCGCCGTTCTGCCCTACGAGCAATACCTCAAACGCTTCCCGGCCTACTTGCAGCAGTTGACCATGGAAAGTAACGGAAAGCATGTGACGCTGGACGGCACGCGCGTGGAATACCAGACCGGGCCGATCTTCTGGGGCGAGCCAGGGACCAACGGCCAGCACTCTTTTTATCAACTCATTCACCAGGGAACGAAACTCATCCCATGCGATTTCATCGGTTTCTGCCAGGCGCTGAACCCGCTGGGCGAGCACCACGACCTGTTGATGTCGAATGTGTTTGCGCAAGCGGAAGCGCTCGCATTCGGCAAGACCCCGGAAGAAGTTCGGGCCGAGGGAACGCCCGACTGGCTGGTTCCGCACCGCACCTTCGAAGGCAATCGTCCGTCCAACGTGATTCTCGGGGAACGACTCACCCCGGAAACTCTAGGCAAACTAGTGGCACTCTACGAGCACAGCGTGTTTACACAGGGAACGATCTGGCAAATCGATTCGTTTGATCAGTGGGGCGTCGAATTGGGCAAGGTCCTGGCCAACCGGATTATCCCAGAACTTGATGCAGCCGACGAGCCAACGTTGAAGCACGATAGCTCGACCAATGCACTCATTCGGCGCTACCGCAACCTCAAGCGAGCAGCAGCACGAATGAAAGTGGGGGAATGACTGGAAAGGTTGCCGGGTGACAACCGTAATGCTAAGGAAGACGAATGTAGCATTTGCACGAAGCAAGAATTGGACTCATGCATGAACTTAAATAACGCGCGAGAAAATTGTTGATCCCAAGCACCGCGCTGCCGCCCGTCTTGATTTCGGAACGTCCCGGCGGTCATCAGTTTCGCTGTTTATAGTAAGACTGAAGCGGCGTGAGGCGTCCGGCATGAACTGCCAGATGCCGCGTGCTCCTTGGGGGCACAACGCGGTCGGCTGACCAGCGCTTTCTACTAACACGAGGGCGGCAATCTCGTCTCGGATACCTTCATCCTGCAAAATGCCGACTGACACTGGCCTGAGTCGCGTCCGGCTGGGTCGTATCATTGGGTAGCAACACCGGCGATCCGGCTGCTGATTTCGGCTTCGCGCGCCGTACTCGCCCCCGCGAAATGCGCTAGACCTGCAGCGGACGCGCATTGCTCAATGATTTCTCCGCCTACCCGTTTGGAGGTTAGTGGCATCACGCCTAGCACATTCGTGCATGTCGGTGGTCATGCACTGCCATCTAATCTGGACCCAAACCTCTCTAGCGAGGATCGGGTGGCATTCGGAAGGGTATCAGCGACATTAAAGGAATACGGCCAGCCAATGGCTCAACGTGGTGTCCCGGGCGCCGCCGGGCCCACAGCAGGCTGAGAGATGTTGCGACTTAGATTGAAAGCCGTGTTCACCAAGCCGACGTGAGAGAATGCCTGAGGGAAATTGCCTAACTGACGTTTTGCCACAGGATCATATTCTTCGGACAGAAGACCGACATCATTCCGGATGTTTAACAGGCGTTCAAACATCCGTACTGCGTCTTCATGGCGTCCCTGCAGCACGTAATTGTCCGCCAACCAGAACGAACAAGCCAGAAACTTTCCCTCTCCATGGGGCATACCGTCCACGGCGGGGTCTTGCGTATAGCGCCCGACAAAACCATTTTCCATGAGATACATTTCGATGGCTTTAACGGTGCCGATTACGCGCGCATCATCCGCCGCAAGAAAACCTACCAGAGGCATCATGAGAAGACTGGCGTCGAGGTGTTTGGAGCCGTAATACTGCACAAAGGAATTGAGGCCCGCGTCGAAGCCTTGCCCACATACCTGGCTGTGGATGGTGTTGCGAAGCGTCCTCCATCGCGCAATATCTCCCGAGAACCAGCCCTGCTCTGCGGACCTGATCGCTCGATCGATGGCGACCCACGCCATCATCTTGGAGTGAACGAAATGCCGACGGGGGCCGCGCATTTCCCAAATGCCCTCATCGGGCCGCTCCCATCCGGTCTCAAGGAATTCAATCAGCGTCTGGGCCACGTCTTCGCCCTCGTCCTTGGGCGGATCGAGGCCGGCCTGACGGCACTGAAAGAGAGTGTTGGCTATCTCTCCGAAGATATCCAATTGAAATTGCTTGCAGGCTGCGTTGCCGGTCCGTACCGGTGCGGATTTCTCGTATCCTGAGAGCCACGGCAGTTCCAGCTCGGTGAGCCTGCGTTCGCCGCGAAGGCCATAGACAATGTTGAGTTCTGAAGGGCTGCCGGCCACGGCCCGCAGAAGCCATTCACGCCACTCTCGCGCTTCGTCATGATATCCGGCATCGAGTAGGGAGTGCAGGGTAAGCGTCGCATCACGTACCCAGCAAAAGCGATAGTCCCAATTCCGTACGCCGCCCAGCAACTCCGGAAGTGACGTTGTAGGTGCTGCCACGATGCCGCCCGTGGGCAAGAAAGTCAGGGCTTTCAGCGTGATCAGCGAGCGCAATACCGCGTCACGCCATTTTCCCTGATAAGAACAGCGATCGGACCACTCCCGCCACCAGTCCTGCGTGTCTTGAATTGCTTCATCGATATTTACTGGTAAAGGTTCACTCCGGTGTGAGGGATACCAGGTGAGATCAAAGGAGACCTTCTGTCCTTCAACTACCGTAAATGTTGCGATGGTTTTGAGGTTTTCTCCTTGAAGTGGCACGTCTGTGCGCAGTCTGAGCATATCCGGACCGGCGATTGCGGAGATCCCATGATCGGTACGCCGAACCCAGGGCACCACCGAACCGTAGTCAAATCGAATCACCAGTTCGAGATTCATCCGGACCTGTCCTCTGGTGCCGACGACCACCCGTAGAAGATCCGGCAGTTCATTGCGAGGTGTCATGCAGTCGGTGAGCGTCACCGATCCGTGCTCGGTGTCAAATTCGGTCTCGAGAACAAGCGTTCCTTCGCGATAGCGCCGACGAACGGCCTGGATCGGTTCCGCGGGTGAGATGGACCAATGTCCGTTCTCGGAGTCTCCAAGTAGGGCTGCAAAACAGGCGGCTGAATCAAAGTGCGGCAGACAGAGCCAGTCAATCGATCCGTGTTGTGACACCAATGCCGCGGTGTGGCAGTCACCTATCATCGCGTAATCTTCTATCGGTATTGACAAGACCTTGCCTCCCAGAGAATCAGAGCCGTTCGGTTAGAGTTCATCCAGACCGCATACGTTGCCAAAGGGCGTTGTTCTCAAGCGCTGACGCTAAGCGCATCGTCTCCATCTTAGGCAGCGCAAAGATCCAGCAGCGACTACTTGTTACAACAGAGGGGAAGAAACGTCCAGGTTCGATGCCGATAGTCGTCAGACTCAGCGCCGAAGAGCAAGAGTGTAGGCGCTCACGCGTGGTCTCCCGAATTGTCTCTAGCTTCAACGAAGTCTCCGCCTCACCTGAATGAGCACTCTTGCTCAGACTGAATGTCGGGTGGAGCGCTAACGTCGAGGTGTGCTTCCAATTGCGCGTCATCGATCACCTTTACGTCCATCATCTTGGTAAGCCTGCAAAAGCAGAAAAACTTCAAATTCAACCCGTATGCAAGAAGTTCTCATAAATAACGGAGGGCGGCAAAAATGGCGAAGACTATAGGGATTGATCTCGGCACCATGAACTCGGTTGTTGCTGTCGCCGAAGCCGGCGAACCTAAGGTGATTCCGAACGAGGAAAGTGGTCGGACGACCCCTTCGGTCGTTGCTTTCAGGAAGTTAGGCGAGCGGCTAGTCGGTCAGGTGGCTAAGCGGCAGGCGATTACCAATCCCGAGAACACCATTTTTTCAATCAAGCGCTTTATGGGCCGCCGTTACGATGAAGTCAAAGAAGAACTGAAGATGGTGCCATTCAAAGTGGACCCGGAGGCTGGAGCATGCCTAGGAGCGACTGTCCCACATCTCCCATAAGCTGGCCGAGCACATGTACAGGGCGGCGCAGCCGCAGGGTGGCGTGGGCACAGGAGCAGGCGCAACTCCACCTCCCGGAAGCGGCAGTCAGCCCAAGCGGGACGAGGGCGTCGTTGATGCCGAGTACGTCGACGTGGTCGAGAGAAAGACGGCCTGAAGAGATGTGGACGGCCTGGCACGCTTCCAGTCGCCCACTTGCTTCCTGCAAATCGCCCAAGCTACACCGTCTTAGGTAATTTTTCTATTGGGTAGAACGGAGTGGGACTATGGTGATCAATGAAATGACCGAGAAAGAGGCTGGCGCATTTCTGGCGAACGCTTCGCTCGGAAGACTTGGCTGCTCGCTCAATAATCAACCGTACGTGGTGCCGATATACTTTGTGTACGAGCCTGACTATATTTACGTCCTCTCGACCTTCGGGCAAAAGACCGAATGGATGCGGAGAAATCCGAACGTCTGTCTCGAAGTTGACGAGATCACGAACCAGTCTCAGTGGATGAGCGTAATTGCCAACGGCCGCTACCAGGAATTGCCCGAGCCCCAATATACGTCGGAGCGGGACCATGCACGCACGCTGTTAGAGAAGCGCCACAGCTGGTGCCTGAACGCATTGGCCGAGCGTCAGCTCAAATTGGGCGATGACTCGATTGCCACGCTCTTCTTCCGCATCCAAGTTGATTCCATGACCGGACTTTGCGCCACCGGGGAGTCCGCAGAAACTGGCAACGCAGCGCAGAAATGACTCCTCCGGGGCGCACGTCGAGGTTCGTGTTCGCCTTGTGCGTATTACTACCGTTCCCACGCGTACCTAAGTTGTTCTTGCGTAGCCTCGGCCCCCGCCTTGTGCACGATGGCACTCGCGCCGGAAAGTGGAGAAGAGAAAACAGCAAAGAGCTTCAGGTCGTGACGGCCAATGTCTCTTAGATTGTGGAGTCGTCCCGCAGTGACGAGGATCGCATCGTGCTGTTCGGGACGTAATTCCCCTTCTATACCGGACTGCTGTGCACAAGTTTTTCATGACGCGTCTTCTTGCTGTGCGGCGGCGCATCGCGATCCCGTGCCTCGCAGGTTGCGGCTCCAAGTCTGTTCCGTTGAAACGAAAACGGGCAGCATAGGACTTCCCTACCTATACGACTACGATCATGTGTTGCTTGGCCAGAGTCTCAATTTCAATCCCGGCATGGCCGCCGTATTTCGAGCCGTCCGCGAGGCAAGCCCTGAGCCGCATTTTCAGAAGGAAAACAATCACAACGGCTGCACGATGGGCTGCAGCATTAAGAACGCGATGGACAGCTTCGCTAATAATATTCAAGATGATCCGGTATAACTGGCGATTGAGACACCAGATAGTTTGACCATTTTTCCTTAGACCTCTCGAACGCGTCCTGAACAGCCTTCCCATCTGTGCTCTTTCCGAGGATATCGCAGATAGTCAAAACGAGAAGTACTTGCTCTTTGGATAGTTCTTCCATGATCGGGAATCTCTCTTTCTGAGGGAAGGCGGAAACCGGCCTCTTTTCCCGTGATCCCTAGCATAGACGCGCTCGCCGTCCTTGTCCGTATACCAAGCCCTAAAACTCAGGCGGTATCCGGGCGGGACGGAGCAACCGCGTTGGTGCAAAATCAATGGGAGCCGACGTAAGCCGTCTCCCATTTCTCTTGCCGGCTGCCGATTTTACGCCGCCTTGCGATGAACCTTGGCTTCGAGGTCTTCTCGCTGCCAACATTAACCTTGATCTGCCTCGGCTTGGCTTCGGCCTTCTTGGCCATGCTGATCTTCAGCACGCCCTTGTCCCAGTTGGCGCTCACATCGCAAATCGATTTTTTCTTATGCCGATTTCCGCAGCGGCTCGGCTTCGACCAGTGGCGCATTAACCAGGTGTTCGCTCAAGAACCATGCTTGGAGTTCGCTGCGGCGGAGCACGTCGCTCACCACCAAGTCGTTGGTGCCAGGGTCTCCCAGTTTGGTGGCAAGCTCGGCGAGTTCACGGCAATGGATGATGATGATCTCGTGCGCATCCAGTAACTGCTACAACCGAATTCGTAGTGCCGAGATCAATGCCGATAGTTTACCCATGATTGCGATCTCCTGACTTGCAAAAACTATAAAAGTAGAGAACTGCCGAACTTTTCAATGATTGTGGATGTCGGGGACTACTTGTTAGTACCCGTCTCCCATGCCACCACGGCCGCCGGCCGGGGCGCCCGCTGTTTCTTCTTTAATGTCGGCGACTAGAGCTTCGGTGGTCAGCATGAGCGCTGCGATGGATCCGGCATTGGTGAGAGCGGTGCGCACGACTTTAGTCGGGTCGAGTACGCCGGCTTTGACCAGGTCTTCATACTCTGCTGTCAAAGCGTTGTAGCCGAAGTTCTGATCCTTCGATTCGAGCACCTTGCCGAGCACGATGGCACCCTCTTCGCCGGCGTTCTCGGCGATCTGGCGGAGCGGTTCCTGGAGGGCTCGTTTCACAATGTTGACACCGATCTGCTCGTCGCCCTCAAGTTTCAACTTGTTGAGAGCCGTCGCACACCTTGCCAGAGCGACTCCGCCTCCGGGGACAATCCCTTCCTCCACCGCAGCGCGAGTCGCGTGCATGGCGTCTTCGACGCGCGCTTTCGTCTCTTTCATTTCAGTCTCGGTCGCCGCACCCACTTTAATTACAGCCACGCCACCCACGAGTTTCGCTAATCGCTCCTGCAGTTTCTCGCGGTCGTAGTCACTCGTCGTCTTTTCAATCTGGCCGCGAATTTCCTTCACGCGGCCCTCGACGTCGCCCTTCTTGCCTTTGCCTTCGATGATGGTGGTGTTGTCTTTGTCGATGGTGATCTTTTTTGCCTGTCCAAGATCCTCAATCTTCACGTTTTCCAGCATGATGCCAAGATCCTCGGTGATGGCTTTCCCTCCGGTGAGGGTTGCGATGTCCTGCAACATCGCCTTACGCCGGTCACCGAAACCGGGAGCCTTGACGGCTGCGACCTGCAACGTGCCACGCAGCTTGTTGACGACTAGAGTCGCGAGTGCCTCCCCCTCGATGTCTTCGGCGATGATGACCAGCGGCTTGCCACTCTTGGAAATCTGCTCCAGCAACGGGAGGATGTCCTTCATCGAACTGATCTTCTTTTCGTGGATGAGGACGTAGGCGTTCTCGAATGCAACCTCCATCCGCTCGGGATCGGTGACGAAATAAGGAGAGAGATAGCCGCGGTCGAACTGCATGCCTTCGACAACTTCGAGTTGAGTCTCGAGGGTCTTCGACTCTTCTACGGTAATAACGCCGTCCTTGCCAACCTTCTTCATGGCATCTGCGATGATGTTGCCAATCGTCTCGTCGTTGTTGGCGGAGATACTGCCGACCTGGGCGATCATGTCACCGGTGACGGGCTTGGAGAACTTGTCCAGTTCGCCGTTCTTGCGCTCGCCGGTCTTCGGATCGATGTTGCCGCAAATCGCGTCGACAGCCTTCTCAATCCCGCGTTTCATGGCCATAGGATTCGCGCCGGCCGCGACGGTCCGGACGCCCTCACGATAGATGGCCTGGGCCAAAACTGTAGCGGTTGTCGTACCGTCACCGGCAACGTCGGACGTTTTGCTGGCGACTTCGCGAACCATCTGAGCGCCGATGTTCTCCAGGCCGTCCTGGAGTTCGATCTCTTTCGCAACGGTGACGCCGTCCTTCGTGATCGTAGGAGATCCGAACTTCTTCTCGATAACTACGTTTCGCCCTCTGGGGCCGAGAGTTACCTTAACAGCGTCCGCCAACAAGTTCACGCCGCGCAAGATCGCCTGCCGCGACTCTTCTCCGTGTACGATTTGTTTTGCCATGATTTCTTCTCCTTAAAATAAGTTCGTCAAGATCTGTTACTTAAGGATCCGCGCGTTCCGCCGTAGCAGGCATCGTCTCCTGTGATCACACACAATCGAGGCTGCACCATCGCAAGCGAACAAGGGCCAAGGATCTTACTTACGGGCACCGACGGTCTCGCGGGCGCTCACGTTCTCTTTCTTCGCCGTACCCGTAACGATTCCCAGCACTTCTTCCTCTTTCATGATGAGGAAGTCTTCGCCGTCAAGTTTGATTTCAGTACCGGAGTACTTGCCGAAGAGAATGGTGTCGCCTTCCTTCAGAGCGAGTGGGAACAATTTGCCTTCCTCGTTGGTCTTGCCCTTCCCCACAGATATGACCGTGCCCTCCTGCGGTTTATCTTTGGCTGAATCGGGGATGATGAGGCCCCCTCGTGTAGTTCCTGCTTCTTCTTCGCGGCGGACTAGGACGCGGTCATGCAGTGGAGTAAATTTCGTTGCCATAATTGCAACTCCTTCTTGTTCAAGTTGTGATCGAGACATGGGACCAGGCACGGAAGCCAACAAGCGGATCGTTCTGAGATTTGTAGGAACACCTGTGTGCTTGCTTAAGCTTCATTCGTTTGGTCTTTTCGAGGAGGCGGACGAACTATCCCGCTCCGAAAACGTTCTTTAGCGAGTATGGTCCAGGTAGTAATACGGAACTGATCAAGATTGACCACCGCACATCCCACCACGTTGGCTTCCGTAACAGGTCGCGCTTCGCAACCTCGGCTTACACAACTGTTCCGAATAGCGACCCGACTCCCGCGGTCACAGCCATCGCGAGAGCTCCCCAGAAAGTGACGCGAAAGGCGCCAACGAACACACCTGCCCCACCCGCGCGTGCCGCCAAGCCACCCAGAAGCGCCAGGAACAGCAACGAACTTGCGGCGACAATCGGTATAACCCTGGCCGGCGATGCTATCGTGGCGACCAAGAGAGGCATGACTGCCCCTACGGCGAAGCTGCCAGCCGATGCGAGCGCGGCCTGAATCGGACGCGCACGGAAAGCTTCGGAGATGCCGAGTTCGTCGCGGGCATGTGCGCCGATCGCATCATGGGCCATCAACTGTTGGGCGACCTGTTTCGCGAGTGCAGGGTCGAGTCCGCGAGCGACGTAGATTGCCGCCAGTTCCTTGTGTTCACTCTTGTCGTCTGTTTTGAGTTCCGCGCGCTCAAGTGTGAGGTCGGCTTTTTCGGTGTCTGACTGTGAGTGAACAGACACGTACTCGCCCGCTGCCATTGACATGGCCCCGGCTACCAGGCCTGCGACGCCTGCGACCACCACGCTGCTGTGGGTCGCGTGCGCAGCCGCGACGCCCAAGACCAGACTGGATGTTGAGAGAATCCCGTCGTTGGCGCCCAGCACTGCCGCGCGTAACCAACCGATGCGTGATGTGCGGTGTCGTTCGTTACTGTCTGCCGGCATTCTTGATGACCTTGTAGTCGCGGAAACACTAGTCGTTTGTCGACCCCGTAAAAGGCATAGGAGTCTCCTGTGAGTATTACCATAGGACACAAAAAGGCCGAACCGTGTGGGTTCGGCCGGAAACATCCGTTATGTGAGACTTCAGTAAAGCGGTCGTGAGGGTCTGAATGGCGGGTTGTCCGGCGCTAACCCATGACCGCGTCTCTAGCTTCAGACTAAGACAATGTACCTTGTCAACAGTTCCACCGCGTGGTCACTTTTATACAGTTCTGAGAATAAACCTTAGGTCATATTGCACTCGGTTAACTGAAGGCTATAGAGAATTCGGTACTGGCTGCCGGTTTTGCCGCGTTCCTTGACAATCGTTCCATCTATCCCGCACTGGTCCGAATGCTTTACCGAGCCCTGAAGCTCCCCTCTCCCGATGCAATGATAGACACAAGAAACGCAGCCATTGCTCGCTGTTGCGCACGCGGTTGAGCAGGGCGACATCGGAGATATGGGCCCAACGAGCCAATCTTGCTCTCACAACCGTCTCCCGCAACAAATAGCCAAGACCGACATGCAGCAGCAATCTCGGCAACAGCGCCTCAGGAGACGCAAACCCGCGCAAGCGTTTTGACGGAACCTAAATCCAGTGCTGCTTGCCGCTACCCTGCAGGAAGTAGTGACAACAGTACATTCGAGTTCTCCGCTGAAGTGTTCATGTGTCAAGCATCCACAAGAAACCGCCAGAACTCAATTCCTTAAGTTAGCGCTTACGCCCCCGAGCCGGCGGCGGCGACTGAGTGTATATTCTTGACTGCCAGAGTGCCCGAGTAGAATTTCGGGCTGCTCCTACCTATCTGCCGCAACATGGTGTTCGTCTCCTACATCCACGTGCTTTCGGCCGCATTCTTGATGGGGTTGGGGGCGGCCGCGCCGATGGGGCCAGTTAACATGCTGGCTATCCGCCGCGGCGTGATCGGCGGTTGGCGCCATACCCTCGCCTGCGGAATTGGCTCCGTCACTGGCGATTTAATCCTCTTCTCTATGGTCCTCGTCGGGGGTCACTACCTCTTGTCCGACCTGTCCAACCCGACGCTCCAGACCGTCCTGGCGGCCATCGGCGTCATAGTCCTGCTTCCGCTCGGGATCTACTTCCTTGTCCGCGCCGTCAAGGATCCGCTGCGGGCCTACGCCAGCGCTCGCCAACACTGGGACGAAGGCACCGTCCCCGCGCATCTGGTCGCCGAAGTCGCCGACTGTACCGCTCTGACCCTCTTCAACCCCTTAACCATAGTTTACTGGGTCGGCGTTACCTCCAACTGGCTCCCCTTCGCCCATTCAGTCCTGGGGCACAGCGCTCCCGGGTGGGGAATCCTGATGGCCGCCGCCGGCCTGATGACCTGGTTCACCGTGCTGATCGTCGTCGTTCGCTTCATCCCCCAACGCATCGGCCCGATCTTTTTCCGCCTCGTCAACGCCATTCTCGGCCTCATTCTCCTTGGCTTCGCCACGTTCTGTGCAATAGTTCTGTCCCACCGCTTCCCGCGCTGAAACCCAGGGTTCCCAACACTTGTGGTTCGCCAGCATATCAGGGACTCCAGTTTTGTCTGGTAGTCACCGCTCAGGAATTCTGATGCACTTTCTTAAGGATTTCCGCACAATCATCATCCACCCGTTGCTGTATCCGTGGTCTGCTTACCGCGTTAGAATCTGACCGCCATATACCTCAAAACGTGTCTTTTTCGCGGACCACAATGAAGTCAGGAGGCATCTTCGAGTCTGGCGCGGAGGACAAGCCCGCTGCGCCGAAGTAACGGCTAAGAAGAGCGATTCTGCGCTTCGTCAGATCGACCTCTGCCGCACCGGAATACGTCAACACATACGTGAGGTCAGCGCCACTTGAAGTGCGAAGAAATGTCCGTAGTTTCTTGTCTCGATGATCTGTCGGTCGAATTGAATCAGGCCCGTACTTCAACTCGTAACTGCGATCGGCAAACGTAACGTCGACGCGAAGTTGGAGTGGTACGCCGAGATCGTGCGAAACAGATTCGGCCGAGACTTGCCAGGAAGAATGCCCCACAGTCTGGTTTTGACAGGCGCTGACTTCATCTGCAATTCTCCGTCGGGTTGCAAGCCAACTGAATGCACAATTATCTCGCTGACTCCGACAGGAGAAAGCAACGAAGTCAACGAAGCCTTCGTCGTCTCCTGAACCTTCGCTATGGTGGCAGTCGTAGACGGGGACATCCCCTTGGACTCGGTTTGCCGAACAACGCCCCCACTCAAAAAGTCCTTGCCTTCAACCGGGCTCGTGCTTTCCTTTCTTGCAAGCTATAGCTGTTGAAGTTCAAGTCGCACCGGGCGTCCGATCAGGCTGGTAAGCTCGCTCTGCAATCTCTGCACTTCCTGCGGGGGAAGTTACAGTCCGATTCTCGTCAACGTCGTCCTCCGGATGACAACAGGACAAGTGTGACTCCGGACACCGCGGGCCGACCTCCCGCTGCCAACAAAGCTCTCGAAGTACCTGCAAGGCCGGTGGACCGTTTGACGCAAGCCTGCAACACGGGAGGAAATCCGCCGGTAAGGCTAAGCCCGATCACGTGCGCTGACACCGTATGCATCCAAGACATCGCGCAGGGTCAGGATGCCTTCCA
>OBLU010005082.1_pt1 | contig 11850 bp, 8 predicted proteins | sample 1518681 | NCBI WGS metagenome assembly OBLU01 (sample SAMEA3539304, study PRJEB22396) | soil metagenome | biome: tundra; feature: field; material: soil | place: USA | collected 2010-05 | depth 0.15 m
CATTTATTCCCAATTTCGGAATTAAGCTCGATGATCATACGGCATATACCAGGGGTGGTGATATGGGCTTTATAACTAATAAAAAATTAGGACTTATTTATGATCCCTACTATTCGGAAACTGGAGGAGAGGTTGGTTTTTATATCTCCGATTATGCCTTTCTTACAGCAAGTATAGGAAGACCAATTGGAAGACCCGCACAGCCATTATTGACTAACGACCCTTCCTATACAGCCCGGCTTCAATTTAATCCCTCTATCACTGAAAATATAAATTTATTATTCGGAGGTTCCTATCATCGCTTCAGAAGTCCTTATACGTTTCCTAAAAGTATCTCGGATATGTATGGCGGATTTGCCGGTATAGGGATTGGTAATTTTACCCTTATGGCTGAATATGATATAGCGAGGAGTTATCTTATAATTGATTCCTTGACCAATGCATTAATGATTGAAGCATCTTATAAAATTACTAAAGGGTTGGAAGCTGTGGTGCGATATGACCGGATGGATCCTTCCACTCATATTGCAAATGATGATATTTCCAGAATTGTATTAGGTTTTGATATATTTCCATTTCCCTTTGTTGAAATACTGCCGCAATATAGAATCCAAATGGAACATCCTGACATTGCTAATAATGCTTTTAATATACAATTCCATTTATTCTACTGATCATTTCAAAAGAACGCTGAACCCTATTATGGGTTCAGCATCACTTAAATATTACTGTCTGGCTCGGAAATTCACATATAGAGTTTGGTATTTCCCTATATTAATCCCCTAAATGCAGACAATAAAAGAACATATTAAGAATACTGCCCAATTATCATACCCTGTAATAATTGGACAAGCAGGTATTATTATGATGGGGGTTGTTGATAATCTTCTTGTTGGCGGATTGGGTGCCTCCGCTCTTGCTGCTGCTTCAATCGCAAACGGCTTGTTCATAGTAATTTTCATATTGGGAATAGGAATCTGCTCGGCAGTCACGCCATTGGTTGCAATCTCTGTGGGAGCAAAGAAACAGCAGGATTGCGGAACAATATTTACCAATGGACATATAGTGAATATTGTTATTAGCACTCTCCTTATGTTGATTACATATTTTGCGGCAGATTTTTTCTCCATGTTGCACCTGCCTGCACAGGTTGTTAAACTGGCTGCCCCTTATACTAAAATACTTTCTCTATCAATGATCCCTGTTTTGATTTTTCAAACCAATAAACAATTTATAGAAGGGCTCTCTGTAATGAGACCCGGTATGATAATTTCAATAACCGCTAATATCATTAATGGTCTGGTCGGCTGGACCTTAATTTATGGGAAATTCGGATTGCCGGCATGGGGGTTAAACGGGGCAGGTGTTGCTACCTTCAGCTCTCGTATCTTTATGATGTTCTCAATTTCAATATATATTTACTATTCCTCAAGGTATAGGGATTTGAACCTGAGCCTGCGGATTAAACACATCAATTTTTTAATTATTAAAAAGATACTGGCTCTCGGCATACCAAGCGCAGTACAGTATTTCTTTGAAGTCGGTGCATTCACATTTGCCGCAATCATGGTCGGCTGGCTTGGTACCGATCAGCTTGCCGCTCATCAAATAGGCCTCAACCTTGCATCAATTTCATTTATGTGTACTCTGGGAATTTCAACTGCCGGAAGCATAAGGGTTAGCAATGGAGTAGGCAAAAAGGATATTACTGAAACAAGACGCGCAGGCTTTACTGCTATATTGCTTGGTGAAGCTCTGATGGCCGTTTTCGGAATAATATTTATAGTTTTCCGGAATAATCTTCCCGCCTTTTATATTAAAGATCCTGCTGTTATTTCGATCGCTTCTTCACTCCTTATTATTGCAGCTCTTTTCCAGATATTTGATGGTACTCAGGCTGTGGGAATAGGAATATTACGGGGATTAACCGATGTTAAGATTCCTACCTTGGTTACCTTTATTGCTTATTGGGTGATTGGCCTGCCGGTCGGGTACGTCTTAGGATTTCATTATAACCTCGGCGTTCAGGGCATTTGGATTGGACTTATGTCTGGACTGGTTACTTCCGCCGTTCTGCTTACTTTAAGATTTAACCATAGGAGTAAACAGATCATTCATTTTTAATCGGTTTACCATCAAAATAACCAATTTAATTTTATATATAAATTAAATTAACGTAATTTTTAACCTGAAATCTTTATTTAGTATCAATACCAATAGAAATTTGAAAAATTACAAGCTAATAGTCCAATATGATGGTACAAATTATGCCGGATGGCAGATTCAGTTAAATGCTTTGTCGGTTCAGGGTGTACTGCAGGATAGCATCAGCCAAATTTCAAACGAAAAAATAAATCTTATTGGCGCCGGTAGGACTGACTCCGGTGTACATGCTTTGGGACAAACTGCAAACTTCCGGACAGATAATGAACTCGATCTCTACCGCTTTAAACATTCTCTTAATTCTATCCTTCCCCGCGACATTGCTGTTAAAACTATCGTGGAAGTTGAAGAGGATTTTCATGCAAGATATGACGCTGTGAAAAGAAGTTATATCTATCTCATGTCAAAAGGCAAATCTCCCTTTTTTGATAAGTATTCCTGGTGGTATCATGGTCCAATAAATTGTGATAAATTAAATTCTCTGTCTGAATATTTATTAGGTGAAAAGAATTTTACAGCATTTTCCCGGAAAGCTTCAGAAACTGAAAACAAGATCTGCTTTGTTCATAATATCCGGTGGAAAGAATGGAAAGAGCTGGTAATATTTTATGTAGAAGCCGACCGTTATCTTCACGGTATGGTTAGAACAATGGTCGGCACTCTGTTGAACACACTTAAATTAAATTTAAATATTGATTATCTTCGCGAAGTAATAAATACAAAAGATAGGGAATCTGCCGGTGAAGCGGTTCCTGCAAAAGGTCTTTTTCTTTATAAAGTAAAATATTAAAACCTATGGAAAAATATATTGATCTGAGAAGCGATACTGTAACTCGTCCTTCCCCCGAAATGCGAAAGGCTATGTTTGAAGCTGAAGTCGGCGACGATGTTTTTCAGGAAGATCCTACTGTAAATGCATTACAGGAATATGCTGCCGACCTTCTCGATAAAGAAGCCGCCTTATTTGTATCAAGCGGTGTCATGGGAAACCAGCTCTGCCTTAACGTTTTAACAAATCCCGGGGATGAGGTAATTTGTGATAAGGAAAGTCATATCTTTAATTATGAATCCGGTTCCCCGGCTAAATTGAGCGGAATTCAGTTATATCCCCTTGATGGCAAAATGGGTGTGATAACCCCTGACCAGGTCGAATCTGCAATTCGCCCGCTAAGCGCTTATTATATGCCCCGCACTAAAGTTATTGAAGTTGAAAATACTCATAACAGAGCAGGGGGTACCATACAACCTCTCGATAATATAATTGCGCTTGGAAAGCTTGCAAAAAAATACAACTTGCAATATCATCTGGATGGTGCAAGAATTTGGAATGCCTCAGTTGCATCTGGCATCCCCGTTAAAGAGTATGCGAAATATTTTGATACCGTTTCATGTTGTTTGTCCAAAGGACTCGGAGCCCCGGTCGGTTCACTTATTGCAGGCTCAAAAGATTTTATCACAGAAGCTTTCCGTGTTAGAAAATCATGGGGCGGGGGAATGAGACAGGTCGGCATCCTCGCTGCCGCCGGATTATATGCATTAAAAAATAATATCAGCCGTCTCGAAGAAGATCACCGCAAAGCAAAAATGCTTGCTGAAGCCTTGAGTAGAATGAAATCAATTGAAATTGATCTTGATGCAGTCCAGACAAATATCATTATCTTCAAACCCCTGAATATTTCAGTCGATAAAGCTTTGGCAAAATGTAAGGAAAAAGGACTCCTCCTCAGCATCGGTGCCCATGATTTCCTCAGGACAATTACGCACCTTGACGTAAGTTTCTCCGATATCGAACAAACAAAAAAAATTCTAAAGGAAGTATTTGAATAATTATGACAGACTTAAATAAATTCAAACATAAAACAACAGTTACGGTTAGGTTCAATGAAGTCGATATGCTTGGCGTTTGCAACAACTCAGTGTATTTGGTCTACTTTGACGAGGCAAGATTTAAATATATTAAGGAAATAGGTCTTATGCCTGAAGGCGGCTGGTTTTCTGACGGACGCCTTTTCTTCATGGTAAGAAATGAAATAAATTATTTTGAACACGCCTACTTTGATGATGAACTTAATATTTATACTCGGATCGCACTCATCAAAGATTCCTCCCTCACATTCGAGCATGTAGTCGAAAACGCAAAAACAAAAAACATAATCGCTGATAGTTTGGGTGTAATGGTTCATGTTGATCCTCAAACCCATAAATCCGCTCCATTCCCTGACATATATTACGATATCATCAGGAAATACGAAAAGGATATTGAGATAATCAGGTAAACTTCTTTTTCATTTTTCTGGATGTAAATGTCTCCATTATAAATGTTCTGAAAGCTATGGCTGAAATAATTATAATGCCCCCAATAATTGCAGGAAAGGAAGGGATTTCCCCATACCAGATCATTACCCATACAGGATTCAGTACAGGTTCTATCATTCCGATTAAAGAAGCCTCTATAGCAAATACTCTCTTCAACCCATATGTGAAAATCGCATAAGCAATTCCTATCTGGATAATTCCAAGGGAAGCAACCATAATTAGATCTGTCATCTTCAGTGCTTCAATCGCTCCAAACATAGGAAGGCAAATAAGAGTAATTATTATATTCCCATAAAATATTGTGCTGAACTGGTATTCATGTTTATTATTCCTCATTCCTATAAGGAAAGCGGCAAATGCAATCCCTGATAAAAGAGCAACTATATTTCCTTCAATATGTTTAAATGAAAGTTCCCCCATAAAAAACAATATCATCCCCACAAAACAAACAAAAATTGTAATAACATTTATTCTCTTGAATTCTGTTTTATTTATCAGGGGTTCAAAAATCAGCACATAAATAGGAGCCGTGTATTGTAGGAAGATCGCGTTTGCTGCAGTGGTTAATTTAGTTGCAATTACAAAAAGAATAAGTATTGCTGCATAAAAGATCCCATTAACGAAAGTCATTCCGTTAAATATAAAAGCCTTCTTCCGGAATATAATTGCAAAAACCAAAGCTGCAAATATTCCTCTGAAAAAGGAGATTTGCATTGGATGAAGTGTAACCAGTTTGATTAGTATTCCCCCGGAGCTCCATAATACCGCAGCAATAAGCACTGCGATAATTCCTTTTTGATGTTCCTGCATCACGACAGCATATCTTTTATGAAAATATATTCTTCAGGTCTGTTCATGTTGTAAAATGTTCCGGGACGGTAATCCTTATATTCTTCTTCAATATCAATAATCTTTGCGGGAACATTTTTAACTAACTCCAATACACTGCATCCTCTTTTATTTTGTATAGGATTACTTTCATCTCCCCCCGTTCTATTTGCATCAATAATATTATCAATATAAGGTATAAGGGAACGATTATATACTCCGCAAAGCTGCTGAACGTAATTATCCGCTCTGGCAATTGTTATTAGTTTGTCAGTCCGATATTCAACAAGATATTTCATCACATCTGCCCTCATTAAGGGCATATCACAGGAGATTATAAAATTCTTATCCGTTGTGGTGTGTACTAAAGCTGAATGGATTCCTGCGAGAGGTCCTGTATTATTATAAATATCTTCATACATTGGAAGTTTAAGAAATGAATATTCTTCAGACTGATTTGTAATAAGAATTACCTCCTTGAATAAATCCCGCATAAGATTTACTACACGTTCAATAATTGTGATATCACCAATCTGTAAAAGTGATTTGTTTGTTCCCATGCGTGTGCTTCCCCCCCCCGCTAATATAAATCCGGTTATATTATTATACATTCTACTTCTTCTCCAGCGGCCGGATTTGTCATTTCCTCCGGAATCACAATTAAACAATTTGCATTACTTAATCCTGCAAGGTTTCCCGATGATTGAGAACCCGGAACACTTACATAATACTTTTTTGAAGAAGCATCATATATAAGTCTCCCCCTTATGAAATGTCTTTTGATATCTCTTTTCTTAATCGGTGTCTCTAATATTGCAATGTGCGAATTAAAATCTTCATGTCCGTAAAATTTAAGAACTGCCGGTTTTATAAAAAGTGTAAAACTCACAAATGACGAAACAGGATTGCCTGGAAGTCCGAAAATAAGTTTCGTTTTATTCTCTTTAATATATTTCCCCAAAAATAAAGGTTTCCCTGGTTTTACATTCACTCTCCAGAAAATGCTTTCTACTCCTGCTTCCTTAAAAATATCTTTCAGATAATCATACTTCCCGACTGAAACTCCCCCAGATGTAATCAAAATATCCAGGTCGCTGTTTAATGCCGATGAGATTGAGTTCATTAATAAATCCTTATCATCTTTCACAATTCCAAGATTAATAGGATTCATATTTATTTCCTTAATTCCTGCAAGAAGGGAATAGAGGTTTGTTGCACGGACCTTGTCTTCTCCCGGTTCTGCTGTTATATCAACTAATTCGTCCCCGGTGGCTAAAACACCAATTGTCAATCTCCGGAAAACCTTTAACTTGTTTCTTCCGCATGCTCCGGCAAGGGCAATATTCTGTGCCTTTAATACCGTATTCCTGGTTAAGGCAGCCAAACCCGATTTTAAGTCCTCCCCCTTATGTCTGATGTTTTGGTACTGTTTAATTTGACTACCTTTCCTTAAAAGGAGCATGCTCCCATCTTCAATTACGTCTTCTATCGGAATCACAGCATTTGTATTGGTAGGGATCCTTCCCCCTGTCATTATTCTTATCGCAGAATTTACAACAAGAGTATAATCCTTAAAATTACCCGCCGATATCTCACCTGTAATGTTCCAGCTTTTTTCATCTCCTTGGTAATGGATGGCATATCCGTCCATGCTTGAATTATCAAATGCTGGAATATTTACATCCGCATAAATATCTTCTGCTAAAGTTAGCCCGGTTGAATCCGAAAGGTTTACTTCAATAATGTTCTTTGATAGAAGAAGGAATTCATCTTCTATTAATTGGATCGCTTCCTTAAAACTTAGCATCCGTATATTCCATATGACATAATATTATCTCCAATATTAATCTTTTCCTGCAAAATACTGTCCGCTTTTGCCTCCTGTCTTTGAAAGTAGATGAATGTTCTTAATCCTTATTGATTTATCTATTGCTTTGCACATATCATAAATTGTTAATGCAGCAATTGAAACAGCTGTTAATGCTTCCATCTCAATACCCGTTACTGAATTTGTTTTTGCCTCCGATGTTATCAATATGCTGTTATTATCTTCTGACAATTCAAATTCGATTGAAACTGATGAGATAAAAATATTATGGCAGAGTGGTATAAGTTCAGAAGTTCTTTTAGCTGCCTGTATTCCTGCTATCCGGGCAACCGAAAGAACATCCCCCTTTATAACAGTATTATTCTTAACTGCAAGAAATGCTTCCTTTGAAAGTATTACTTCTGCGCTGGCGGATGAAATTCGCAGATTAATCTCTTTACCGGAAACATCAACCATCTTTGCCTTTCCTTTATTATCAAGATGGGTCAATTTCATTTATCCTCCAATTCCTATATTAATACAAATATCGGTATTTAATTTAGCTTTCCCAACACTTTGCAAGCCCCCTTTGGTAAATCAGAAACTAACCTGTTTATTTAATAAAATTATATACCCTATTATAATACCTTTCTTAAAAGTCAGCACGGGTTTATTTTTTATATGGAGTTTTCTTATTTATTTTTACTTTTCTTATAAGTAATTATTAGACAAGGAATTATCATCCTGGCAATCCAGGATGTATGCGCATTTATAAAGTAAACACATATCTTAAAATGGAGATTTATGAACTATAGAGTTCTCATCATTCTGTCTCTTTTCTTTTATTCAATAAATGTCTTTTCTCAACAAACCTATTTTATTAAATATAAAGACAATGTCAGCAAATCTTCAGTAGTGGATAAAATCTCTTCAAAACAAATTATTAATAGTAATTCAGTAGCCAAGGCGCTGAACATAAATTACAAGGTTGATCATTTTGCAAAGAGATTTGGCAAAAATATTGAATCTCTTAGCAGGATAGTAAAAGTTACATTCAATAATAATCAGGATAATAGTTATATCTTGCAGATGGCCGCAGGGGATCCTGATATTGAATATATTGAACCGGCTCATACTTATCATATAGATTCTATTCCTAATGACAGCCTGGTTAATCAGCAATGGGCTCTTGCAAAGATTCAGGCTTTTGATGCCTGGAATATAACAGAGGGCTCCGATACTGTTCTGGTTGGTCTTGTTGATACAGGAATAGATTATTTACATCCGGACATTAAAAATAAAATATATTTAAATCCCGGTGAAATTGGTTTAGATGCACAGGGCAGAGATAAAAGATCAAATGGAATTGATGACGACGGGAACGGATTCATAGATGATTATATGGGATGGGATTTTGTTGATGAAGTCGGGTATCCATTTGATACAACAGGAGGGGACTATCTTGGTTGGGATAATAATCCAATGGATCAATTATTTCATGGTACCTTTTGTGCAGGAATTATAGCCGCTGAAACTAATAATTTAATTGGAATTGCTGGAGTTGCCCCCAATATAAAATTACTGAATTGCAGGGCTTTTGACCCTACGGGAAATGGACAGGAAGATGATGTGGCAGCTGCAATTCTATATGCTGTCCAGATGAAATGCAAAGTAATAAATATGAGTTTCGGCGATGATTCTTTTTCAATGGTTCTGCGTGATGTTATAAGATATGCCTATTCTCAAAATGTTGTTTTAGTAGCCAGTTCCGGCAATTCAACTTCTAATCTTCCCCATTATCCGTCAGGTTACCCTGAAGTAATTTGCGTAGGAGCTTCAACTCCTGATGATAATGTGGCTTCTTTTTCTAATTATGGTTCAACTTTAGATTTAGTTGCTCCGGGTACTAATATTATATCTCTTGGTTTAAATGACACTTATATTGTTGAAAATGGTACTTCTGCATCTGCTCCTTTCGTTTCTGCTGCCGCTGCTTTAATTCTATCCGTGAAAAATTTCACCAATGAAGAAGTGAAGCAAATAATAAAATCAACTTGTGATGATATTGGTGATCCTGGTTGGGATATAATGAGCGGTGCCGGCAGGTTGAATATATATAAAGCTCTGTCTGTATTGGCACCCGGACAAATTAAAATAAATTCTCCCGAAAGAGATTTGGGTACTAATAAAGATACGTTGGTTATTAATGCTACAATTCTGTCCCCCTATTTTGTAAAATATGATTTATACTTCGGCAAAGGCTATAATCCTAATCAATGGACACCTTTATTGACTGGCATCAAGAATCAGGTTAATGCTCAGAACATTTATCAGTTGGATCTGAGAAACCTGGTCGATACTGTTTACACTGTCCGCGTAGTGGTTACATTAAGTAACGGGAATGTTACAGAAGAGAGGTCTGATTTTTTAATAATAAGAACTCCGCCCCAGATTGAAGTTTTAGGTATAGGTGCTGGTTATTATGGTAGTGTTTCAACTATTATTGGAGAAGTATATACTTCTCAAACATCTGTAACAAGATTATTTTACAGAAAAAAGGGGGATCTTCAATTCAAATTTATTTCTCTTGATGGTTTTAATACGAATAATCAGTTCTTTAAACAGCTTAGTTATGGAATTATTCCTAAAAACTTGGTTGAACCTGCTACAGTCTATGAAACTTTTTTTGAAGCTGAGAATCTTGCGGGTCTGAAGGATACTGCATTGGATAATGGAAATTATTTCGAGATTAAAACCGATTCATATATTGAGCCCCTGTCTTATTCAGTTATGAGTTATTCTTTGCCACAGGGAGAACTTTATCCCGACCCTGTAAATTTTTTAACAAATGATTCTAATGAGGTATTGTTACAAAATATTTATCCCTCTAGTGATATTTATTATGATTTGTATCAGTTGGGAAACAATAGCTTTAATCAATATGTCGGTGATTCCTTAAAACACAGATATCCAAGATTTGTAAAAGACCTGAATAAAAATGGTAAAACAGATATTGTCAGTTCTTACCAATACGAAGGGTATATCGACGAACAAAAAGCCTCTGGTACTTTTTCGTTTAATAATGTTTATAAAGATACAACTGGGAATTTTTTCCCTGTATTTTGTGATGATCTTTTTAATAATGGCAGTTTTGAAATTATCTCTAATTATTCTAATAATAAATATATAGTTAGAAAAGTTAACCCAGATTTATCTTTAACGTTTATCGATACATTGAAAAACAATTCCTGGCTTGATTCTACTGCTATCTCCTTAGGTACAGTAAATGAGATTACCAACAATGTATTAACGGCTGACCTGAATAATGATGGTATTAAGGAAATCTGGTATCTCGATAATAATGGCGATTTATTAAGTTATAATATTGTGTCGGGACATTTTCTCCGGGGTGACAGTGTCATTTACAGGAATGTTTTATCCAGTCTTTATAGCAATGCAATATCAAAAGGAGATTTTGATGGCGATGGCATTGACGATATCGCAGTTCTTTATAAAGTAAATAGCGTGGCCCCGTTATTTATTCTAAAAATATATAGTTATAAGAATAATAAAATCACTGAAATATTTAGTAAAATATTTGTTGATCAATCATCGGCTTTCATTGGGTTTAACTTTACTCAGGCGAATCAAAGCATAAGGTTTGTTGACGTTGATAATGATAATAAGGCAGAATTGATCGTCAGTGTTTTCCCATATACCTACATATTTAAGTATTCGGCAGGGGAAGACAAGCTTGTTTTTTATGAAGAGGGTACTAATAACTCTTCAATTTTCGCGGGAGACCTTAACCATAATGGAGTTAAAGAAATCGGAATTCAAAGCGCTAATGGGTACTCATTCCTTGAATTTGGACCGGCAAATAAAACTGCCCCGCCATCACTTTTTACAGGAAATAGCCTCGATTCTAGTCATGTATATCTTCAGTGGAAAAGCCCGGCTTCAATGTTTTATATATTCCGGGGTTTGTCTATTAATAATCTGAACTTATATGATTCTACAACTGGTTATTCTTACACTGATTCTAATGTCAAAGATACTACTCATTATTTTTATTCTATCAAAGCGTATGGCACTGATAAGCCAATACCGTTATCAGATTTTTCTGGAGTCATCGATGTATATGTACATAAACCTGCACAAATAATTTCGATAGAAAATAAAAGCAGCAAATCAATTCTGGTTAAGTTTAGCGATAAAATTGAAACTAAGATTGATAACCTGAGAGCTTTCGAATTGTTGGGAACAGGTTATCCAAATTCTATTTCCGCGGCGTCCCAATACTCATATCTCATTTCTTTCAAAGATAATCTCCCGTTGGGGATAAATAAAATTTCAGTAAGTAACCTTAATGATTATTATGGCTCTCCTGTAATAAATGATACCATTCCGTTTAACGTTCAAAATATTACGGAAACATCCTATTTAATGATTTCAAATCATGAAATTATAAACCCATTCCGGATTAAGATTATATTTAATCTCCCGGTTGATTCCATATCAGCAAGAAATACGGCAAATTATACTTTTGATCCGGCCAATAATGTCGCATCAGTTGAAATTGATCCCACAAGGTTAATAATTTATCTTAATCTTGAAAGAAAAAAGCCGGTAGGCTCAGTTGGAATTGAATATCGTTTGAAAATTGTCAACGTAAGTTCTTCAACAGAAAGTGGAAGCCTTCCAATCGCTCCTGAAACAGGAAGTTATATAGTGCT
>OBLU010005083.1_pt1 | contig 11846 bp, 11 predicted proteins | sample 1518681 | NCBI WGS metagenome assembly OBLU01 (sample SAMEA3539304, study PRJEB22396) | soil metagenome | biome: tundra; feature: field; material: soil | place: USA | collected 2010-05 | depth 0.15 m
GAGTGGGAGTTTGCCATGCAGTGCAAGAACGGCGGCTGGGGCAGCTTCGACAAAGACAACACCAAGATGATCTTCCAGTACATCCCCTTCGCCGATCACAACGCCATGTTAGACCCACCGACCGTGGACATCACTGGCAGAATCCTGGAGATGCTGGCCGCGTATGGCTACACCCGCGAAGACAAGCGTGTGGAGAAAGCCATCAAGTTCATCTTCGACCGCCAGGAGCCGGACGGAAGCTGGTTCGGGCGCTGGGGCGTGAACTACATCTATGGAACATTCCTTGTGATGCGTGGGCTAGAAGCCGTCGGTATCGATCATCTTGAGCCGCAGATTCAACAAGCCGCGGAATGGATCCGCATGGTTCAGAATCCCGACGGCGGCTGGGGAGAAACCTGCGGTAGTTATGCCGACCCGAACACGCGCGGAGTAGGACCGAGCACACCTTCGCAAACCGCGTGGGCTTTGTTGGGACTTCTCGCCGCGGGGGACGACCGCTCCGATTCCATCGCCAAGGGCGTGCGCTGGCTGCTGACTCGCCAGCAAGCCGACGGCAGTTGGGATGAAAGCGTGGGCGCTGGAATTACACGGCAAGGTTTGTACACTGGAACGGGCTTCCCAAGGGTTTTTTACCTGGCATACGAAATGTATCGCCAATACTTCCCGCTGCTGGCTTTGACCAGTTACCGGCGGGCTATGGAACGCGCCGCAATTGGCGCTGGAGGTTAACTCAAAGATGGCTGTCCCTATCTCCCAGATGTGGACCGTTGCCACCTATGCGCTGAAGCAGAAGCTAGCCGGCAACAAGCGATATCCGCTGGTGCTCATGCTTGAGCCTCTCTTCCGCTGCAACCTTGCCTGCGCAGGGTGTGGCAAGGTGCAGTATCCACCACATATTTTGAAGAAACAGCTCTCGCCGGAAGAGTGCTTCGCGGCCGTAGAAGAATGCGGCGTGCCTATGGTGTCATTGCCTGGCGGCGAGCCTCTTTTGCACCCCCAAATCGTCGAGATCGTTAACGGCCTCGTGGCGCGCAAAAAGTACATTTACCTTTGCACCAATGCGCTCGAACTCAAGCGGCGTCTGCCGGAGTTTACGCCGTCGAAGTATCTCACCTTCTCAGTACACCTGGACGGAGATCGTGAGCACCATGATTTCTCGGTGTGCCGCGAGGGTGGATACGACATCGCTGTCGAGGGCATCAAAGAGGCCGTCAAGCGCGGCTTCCGCGTCACCACCAATGCCACCTTCTTTGATGGAACCGACCCCAATAGCGTGCGCGGATTCTTTGATGAAGTTATGGACATGGGCGTCGAGGGGATCGTGCTCTCGCCCGGCTACAGCTACGACAAGGCGCCCGATCAGAATCGATTCATGGGCCGCGCGCGGGTGCGGCGCTTGTTCCGTGCCATTCTTTCGAATCGCAAGCCGACATGGAAGTTCAATATGTCGCCGCTGTTTCTGGAATTCCTTATGGGCGATCGCAAGTATGAGTGCACGCCCTGGGGATCGCCTGCGTTTAACATCTTCGGTTGGCAGAGGCCGTGTTATCTGCTTCAGGATGGTTATACGGAGACCTACAAGGAACTTATCGAAACGACTAAGTGGGAAGAGTACGGTGTGGCCAGCGGCAATCCCAAGTGCGCCAACTGCATGGTGAGCTGCGGATATGAACCTACCGCGGTCATCGAAGGATTCACGACAATGAAGGGCTTCTGGGGCATGGTGCGCGGCACGTTCAGCAGTTATAAGGACGCACACGCGCTCAAGCTGCTCGACGAGTCCGCTCCCCACGGGCCGGCAAAGCTGGTGCAGATCGCGGACCCGGTTCACAGTTTTGAGGAGACCAGCGTATGAGCGCCGAAGTGATGAAGTACACACTGCAACAGATAGACGATCTGGAGCTGGCTCCGGGCGCGGAGCACGAGAAGCTTGAGGGCTGGGTTCCAACGCTGGCAGGCGACGATGAGTTGCGCCAGGCCCTCGAAAAGGCATTCGACTATCGCGGCGATGTAACTCTCACCCTCAAGTCCGGCGAACGCATCGAGGCTTTCATCTTCAATCGACACAGCGGGGCTAAGCTCAGCGACTCCTATTTGCAGTACTTCACAACAAGTGCGCCGGAGAAGCGCAAGGTAAGCTATGCAGAGATTGCTCGCCTGGAATTTACCGGCAAGGACCGCGCCGAGGGCAAGCACTGGGAAGATTGGGTGAGGAAGTACAACGAAAAGAAAGCCGCCGGCGAAAAGAACATTGCGCTGGTGCCCGAAGCGCTGGACTAGTTCAAAGGTGGGCAAAGTACAAGAGTGCGGTTGCATTGCGCTGCCTGAGTTTTTGCAGCAGAGGATAGGCCTGTATCCTGGCGCAACCTATCAAATCGAGGTCACGCCGGAGGGTACGGGGCTTCTCTTGCTGCCGGTGAAAGCCTGCACGCCTGCTGATCCCAACCCTGGAACTCGCTGCGGTTGATTCGCCATGCAAGACATATGAAAGTTTTCCTTACAGGCGCGACGGGATTTGTAGGGCATCATGTGGCGCGTGCGCTGGCAGCGGACGGCGCAGAGCTGCGCATGCTGGTCCGCAAGACGAGCAACCTGGTCAATTTGGAAGGCGTTACGGGCGAGACCCACATCGGCGATTTGAGCGAGCCGGATTCGCTGCGGCCAGCGCTCGCCGGCTGCGACGCGGTGGTTCATATGGCTGCCGATTACCGCCTGTGGGTTCCCGATCCTGCGGCCATGTACAAGGCCAATGTCGAAGGGACACATGAGCTGCTTCGCATGGCGCGTGAGGCGCAGGTTCCGCGATTTGTCTATACCTCCAGCGTGGCGACCATGCACTTTCGCTCCGATGGTTTGGTCATCAATGAGGACACTCCGGTTTCGCTCAAAGACATGGTAGGGCACTACAAGCGGTCGAAGTTCCTGGCCGAGCGCGAGGCCATAGCGGCGGCTGAAGGCGGACAGAATGTGATGATTCTTAACCCCACCACCCCCATCGGCCCGAACGACTCCAAACCGACTCCGACTGGACGCATCTTTGTGGACTTTCTCAACGGCAAGTTCCCGGCTTACATGGAGACAGGCCTGAACCTGGTGGACGTGGCCGAGGTTGCGCGGACCCACGTTGCGGCACTCACGATAGGGCAGCCGGGCAAGCGGTACATCCTGGGCGGCGAAAACCTGACCCTCAAGCAGATTCTCGACAAGATGTCCGCGATCACGGGAATCCCTTCGCCCACGATGAAGATCCCATTTCTCGTGGCCGCCACGTATGCATTCTTTGAGGAATGGATTACCGGGCGCATACGTGGCCGCGAACCGCGTGCCACACTCGAGGAAGTTCGCATGGGCCGCAAGAAGATGTACGTCTCCAGCGCCCACGCCCAACAGGAACTTGGATTTCGTATCTTGCCGGTTTACCCAGCAATGCGCGCAGCCATCGAGTGGTTTCAGGCGCACGGGTATGCGCCCGAGGCCCGTGTATGACGCGCGTAGCCATCATTGCCGCCATGACCGGTGAGTTGAAGCAGTTGGTAGGGAACTGGCAGCACGAACGCCGCAGCGGCGTAGATATTTGGCGTTGGCGCTTCGACGAGGGCGAGTGGGTGGCGGCATGCGCGGGTGCCGGGGTGGCCGCAGCCACGCGGGCATTTGCCGAAGTCGAGCGGGACGGCCCCATTGACACCGTCATTTCGGTTGGTTGGGTCGGCGCCCTACGCCAGGCGTTTGAGCCTGGAAAAGTCTATGGAGTCTCCGAAGTTGTCGATGCCCGGACGGGCGAGAGATTCTCTGCTTCTGCCTTGTCCGAGCCGGATTCAAAGGCAAAAATGGCCGGCCTGGTGACCAGCGCAATTGTTGCCGACCAGGCCGAGAAGCGGCGGCTTGCGGCTGCCTACCGCGCAGACCTGGTGGATATGGAAGCTGCTGGGATCGCGCGGTTGGCGACAATGCGGGGAATCCCCTTTTATTGCGTTAAGGGAGTTAGCGACGGATTCCAGGACAAAATTCCTGATTTCAATCGGTTTATCTCGGAAAGTGGGCAATTTCAACTGGCGCGGTTTATCCTTTTTGTCCTTATTCGCCCTTGGCACTGGTATGCACTCGTGCGGATGGGCGAGAATAGCAAGAAGGCAGCCCTGGGGCTCAAGGAGTCCCTGTTAGAAAATCTCGATAGACGAGGAGCTTTAAAGAAGCGCAATGGCTACCCAAACTTCTAACGTAGAAAGCCAGTTCGTAGGGAAGGTTCCTGCAACCATGCGGGCTGTTGTCTATCGCGGCGTTAACGACATGCGCGTGGAGACCGTGCCTGTGCCTGAGATTGGCCCCGGAGAGCTGCTGATCAAAGTGGCGACGTGCGGCATTTGCGGGACGGATCTGAAAAAGATTCACACCGGTTCGCATTCAGCGCCGCGCATCTTCGGGCATGAAATGGCGGGGACCATCGTCGAGGTAGGCCAGGGTGTGTCACGGTTTGCGTTGGGTGAGCGGGTGGTGGTGCACCATCATGTGCCCTGCGGCAATTGCTACAACTGCCGCAAGCAGACGCCAACTCAATGCACCCTTTACAAGAAGGTGGGCGTGACCGCCGGGTTCGAGCCCTCCGGTGGCGGCTTTGCGGAGTACATTCGCGTGATGGACTGGATTGTCGCCAGCCGTGGTGTGGTCCATATCCCCGAGAGCATACCGTTTGAACAGGCGGCGTTTGTAGAACCGGTTAACACAGTTCTAAAGGGCGTGAAACTGCTGAATCTTGCGCCGGACGACACGGTGCTGGTTATTGGGCAGGGGCCGATCGGCCTCATGCATGCTTCGCTGGCCCACCGTACCGGGGCACGCGTGCTCACCTCCGATCTTTATCCGGAGCGCCATGCCATCGCCGCAAAGTTTGGGCTCAAGGATCCGATTCACGCCGGCAGCGAGAACGTGGTCGAGCGCGTGTTTGCCGAGACCGAAGGCCGCGGGGCCGATGCTGTGATTCTGGCCGTTGGTGGCAACGTACTGATCCAGACCGCGATGGATGCCGTTCGGCCCGGCGGAAAAGTAATGCTCTTTGCGCAGACGCAGCACGGTGAAGTGGTTATCGATCCCGGTGCGGTCTGCATGGACGAAAAAACTCTCATGGGGTCTTATTCATCATCTTTTGAGATTCTCGACGAGGTAACCGATCTGGTCTTTGGTGGCTACCGCAACGGATTTGATTTGACCCAACTGATTTCGCACCGCTTCCCGCTGGATCAGGCGGTTCAAGCGATCGAAATCGCATCTCACCCCAAGGCCGACTCGATGAAGATTATGCTTGAGCCGGCGCTCGGAGCCGGGGCAGAGTAGGAGGGACTTGATGGCGACAACCATGAAGGCCGCAATCCTCCACGGCCGCGAAGATATTCGCATCGAGCGGGTGCCCATTCCCGAGGCCCTGCCCGGCGAACTGATTGTGCGCGTTGGCGCCGCGCTCACGTGCGGAACGGACCTGAAGGTATTTCGCCGGGGCTACCATGCGCGCATGATTGTGCCCCCGGCGTTGTTTGGCCACGAGTTGGCGGGGACGGTAGTGCAGGCTGGCGAGGGAGTGGATGGTTTTGGCGCCGGCGACCGTGTTGTCGCGCTGAATTCCGCGCCCTGCGGGCAATGCTTCTTCTGCGGCCGTGGCCAGGAGAACCTTTGCGACGACCTGCTTTTCAACAACGGCGCATATGCCGAGTTCATCCGGATTCCAGCGCGCATCGTGGCCAAGAATACCCTCCTTGTTCCCGACCATGTGCCGCTGGAGCACGCCGCGTTGACTGAGCCGCTGGCCTGTGCGGTGCATGGTTTCGAGGATTCCCGCCCGCGTGCCGGCGATACGGTCGCGGTGATTGGAGGCGGCCCATTGGGTCTCATGATTCTGCATGTGGCCGCACTCGCAGGCTACGAGGCCATCGCCATTGTGAAGCACGACGGCCAGGTGGAAGCGGCGCGGCAACTTGGCGCGGCCCACGTGGTGCAGACAACCAACATCCGCAAGGCCATCCGCGAAACACGCGCGCTTACACCAAAGAACCGGGGCGTAGATATCGCCATTGAAGCTGTCGGCTTGCCCGACGCGTGGCAGGAAGCAGTTGAACTGGTACGCAAGGGCGGCACGGCGAATTTCTTCGGCGGATGTGCCGTCGGCACCCAGGTGACTCTGGATACCAATCGGATTCACTACAGCGACATTACGCTGCGGGCCACGTTCCATCACACGCCGGCCATTTGCCGCAAGGCGCTGGATCTGATTGCCGGGGGACGGTTCCAGGCGCAGGCCTTTATCACCGGTCACGCCCACCTGTATGAACTCAACCGGGTCTTTGAGAAGCTGATGAAGCGGAGCAGCGAGATCAAGACAGCCATTGTGCCCTGACGCGAACGAACGACCAGGACGGCAACCGTGCAACCAAATAACGCAAAAGCTGAAGAAGATCTGGAGATCGAGGCGCGCTACAAGGCGGCGGTGATCGAAGCTGGCTGGTCGGCGTTACCCCCCAGCTATCGCATCCCCGACGTCGCCCCCACCTTGGAGCAGGCGCGCGCTTTTTGTCAAAACCTAGCCGAGTCGCATTACGAGAATTTTCACGTGGTCTCGAAGTTCTTACCCAAGGATCTGCGGCCGCATTTTTACGCGATCTACGCATATTGCCGCATCTCGGACGATCTTGGTGACGAGGTGGGCAACAAGGATTCGGCTCTGGCGCTGCTGAAGATCTGGGGAGATGAACTCGAATCTTGCTATAAGGGCAATGCTCGCCATCCCGTCTTTGTGGCGCTGGCCCAGACCATTCGCGCGTGTGAGATTCCCAAAGAGCCGTTTGCTGATTTGCTCACCGCGTTTCGCCAGGACCAGACCATCACGCGCTACGCTACCATGGAAGACGTGCTGGCTTACTGCCGTTATTCGGCTAATCCGGTGGGCAGGCTTGTTCTTTACGCCTGCGGCGAAGCAGATGAAGAGCGCTTCCACCTCTCCGATGCAACCTGCACGGCTCTGCAATTGGCCAACTTTTGGCAAGACGTACGCCAGGACTTTGTCCGCGGGCGCGTCTATTTGCCACAGAACGACATGGAGTTTTTTCATGTGAGCGAGAGTGTACTTGCCGAAGGCATTGCCACTCCGGAGTTCCGCGGACTGATGCGTTGCGAGGTCGAGTATGCGCGCGGGCTGTTTGAAGAAGGGCTCTCGCTGATAGGGATGGTGAACCGCGACCTGGCTCTGGATCTGGATCTCTTCAGCCGCGGCGGCCTTGAGATTCTACGGGCAATCGAACGGCAGGACTATGATGTGCTGAGCGCACGGCCAGCCATTTCGAAAGGCGCCAAGAGAAAGCTTGCGCTCAGAGCGGTAGTGAGCAAGTTGTTGCCCTTCCTGAGTCTCACGAAGGGCGGACGACGCGCAGAGAAGGCGGATTGAGCCGCGACCACCCAATCAACGGTCACGGATTGGACGTGGCTTATGGCGTGTGCCGGGCCATCGCCAAGCGCGAAGCAAAGAACTTTTACTACGCATTCGTTGTGCTGCCTGTTCCCCGGCGCAATGCGATCTGCGCAATCTATGCCTTCATGCGAAAGGCGGATGACCTTGCCGACGATGAGAGATTGTCTCGCCCGGAACGCCGTCGTCGTTTGGACGCGTGGCTCGCGGAGTGGCGCGGCGTCTGCAACGGCGGCGAATCCTCAGACCCCGTCTTCCTTGCTGTGCGGGATGCTACGGAGCGATTTTCAATTCCACTCAGCCTGCTGGATGAACTGATTGCGGGCGTCACCATGGACCTGATGCCAGTCGCTGGTGATGCGGCGGGCACGTATGAGACCTTCGACGATCTCTATCGCTACTGCTACCTGGTGGCCTCGGTTGTTGGACTGGTGTGCATTCGCATCTTCGGCTACACAGACCCGAAAGCCGAGAAGCTCGCCGAAGAGACGGGTGTTGCATTCCAGCTAACCAACATCCTGCGCGACGTCGCTGAGGATGCGGCGCGCAATCGCGTCTATCTTCCTCTGGATGATATCGAGGCCCACGGCGTTCGTCTTGACTCCCTGCTGCATCGAGCAGCAGGTGCGCCTCCGAATGCAAATGAGCGCGCATTGATTGTTGAGATTGCAGGGCGCGCCGAAGAATACTATGAGTCTGCGCATCTATTGCTGCCGCTCATCAACCGTGAGAGCCGGCCAGCGATGTGGGTGCTAGTTCGGATCTATCATGCGCTTCTCAAGCGCATTGAGCGCGCGGATTACGATGTATTCTCGCGCCGTGCCAGTGTGCCAATGATCGAAAAGATTTGGATTTTGGCGGTCGGGATGTTAAGGATGGGTTGGGCGCGGGTGTTTGCTTGATTGATGATGTGTACAACTCTGGGAAGACCGTCACAGTAATCGGCGCCGGCGTGGCCGGGATGAGCGCTGCCTGCGCTCTGGCTGAAGCTGGGTTGCGCGTGCAAATCGTCGAGCGGCGCGGCTACCTCGGCGGACGGGCAAGCTCCTATCTGCATCCCGGTGTTGGAGAGGTTATTGACAACTGCCAACACGTGCTGTTTAAGTGCTGCACGAATGTTTTGGGCTTCTACCACCGCATCGGGGTCGCGGACAAGATTCACTGGACCAGCGAGATGACCATGATCGAGCCGGGCGGGCGGAGATCGCGGCTCGGCCCGTTCAAGCTTGGCCCTATTCGGTTGCCCTCGCCACTGCACAGCGCGCCAAGCTTTCTCGCTGCGAAGGCCTTCAGCAGTGCGGACAAGTTGGCGCTGGGGCGCGCCATGCGAGCGATGATGCAGCCGGACGCGATGCAGGATACTGGTGAGTCGCTTGAAGATTGGCTCAGGCGCCACAAGCAAACCGATGGCGCGATGAACCGGTTTTGGCGCCTCGTCATTGCCAGCGCACTCAATGCGGATCTGGATGCGATTGCCGTGCCCTATGCGACGAAAATCATTCGCGAGGGCTTCTTGAACACGGCCGAAGGCGGCAGCATGGGAATGAGCCGCGTGCCGTTGAGCGAGCTGTATTCGGGCGTGACTCAGTTTCTCGCTGAGCGTGGCGGCAGCGTTCACTTGAACACGCACGTGGAAGGCGCGGCCGTCGATGAAGAGGCAGGCGGGTGGATCGTCCGGACTCGCACCGATGCGTTGACTTCAGACTTCGTCGTTGTGGCGTTGCCGTTTGAGGCAACGGAGAAGTTGCTGGCAAATTTGCCCCCCGTAGACGGCGTGGAGAAGTTGACAAGCCAGATCGGAACGCACGAACACTGGCCGATTTGCAGTGTGCATCTTTGGTTTGATCGCGAGATTACCGACCTCGAACATGCGGTGCTGCTCGATCGCGAGGTCCATTGGATGTACAACCAGTCGCTGTTGCAGACGGGCCGAGGTGGACATTACATCGAACTCGTCGTCAGCGCATCGCGCAGCTTTGCCCAGTTATCACGCGAGGAAGCCATCTCTCTATCTCTCGCCGAGCTTGCGGAGTTTTTTCCGCGCGTGAAAGACGCGAAGCTCGAGAAATTTGCGTTTGTCAAAGAGGTGCGAGCTACATTCGGTGTGCCGCCGGGCATTGACGCGGCGCGTCCCCATGCTCTGTCGCCGTGGCCCAATCTATATCTTGCCGGTGACTGGATGGCTACCGGATGGCCGTCGACAATGGAGAGCGCCGCCCGCTCGGGGCATCTGGCGGCGGAAGCAGTGTGTGAAGAAATTGGCGCGCCGCAGGCCATTCTCAATCCGGATATGAGGCCGCAAAGGTTGATGCGGTGGCTCACAGCTCCTAGCTTCTAGCTCCAGCTGTGCGATGAGGTCGGAGGTATTCCGGTTGAATCTATCGAGTGAAGTGAACGGGCTTGAGGCTGAGAGCTAGAAGCTAGTTGGCCCTCATTCAATGCGCGAGGAAGTAGACCCCAATACACACCAGAACAGCAGCAGTCCAGCGGCGCCGATCCACGTTTTCCTTCAGGAAGATCTTTCCGGCGACAGCGTTCGTCACCAGCGTCAGCGAAGCTGAGGCGGGCGCCACCAGGCTCAGGTTCAGGTGGTTGAGAGCGAACAACAATGAGAAAAACGCCAATGCCAGAAAACTCACGCCAGCAAAGAAAAGCGGACAGGTGAGCACCGCGCGAATGGCGCCCTTGAGGCCGGAATGGGCGCGAATCTCATCAAGATCGCCGAGAGACTTCATTGCCGCCGCGGTCAGCACTTCGCCCGCCGTAGAGCAGAGGACGACACACGCAATCATGGTGGCAGCGGACCATGGATTGACATGTGGGGCAGGGTAGTTGAAGTTCATCGCAGCTGTTCCTCCACCATTTCGACTACGCCCTCTTTGTCCTTTTCAGAAGATTGCTCTTCAAGCGCAACTCCGTCAGTTGCTTTGCTCGGGCTTGCGGGTCTTTCAGTCAACGAGGGCCCCTGGGCGACGAAGCTCACACCCAGAGTAATCAGCACAATTCCCGCCCAGCGTTGGACCGAGATCGGCTCATGGAGCCAGAACCGCGAGAGCAGCGCGACGATTACATTGCCGAAGGCCGTAGCCGGAAGTACGAAGGTCAGATCAGCCCACGAGAGCGCGGTCAGGTAGCTCGCGAAGAACCCGATGAGCAGTGCAATGCCAATGGCGATCCAGGGCGTAAAGACTGCGGCAATCAGTGTGGCTGGATGAGCCAGCGAGATCGTCGGCAGGCTCGTCATGCCCCGCGACAGGCAGGAATCACCCAGTGGTGCACAGATGGCCACCAGGCCCAGGATCATATACTGCCGCGGCAATAATCGTGCGTGAGCCATCCGTCCTTAGATGATCCTTACTCCGTATTTAAATACAAATCGAGGGCGGCGCATAAGCGTCCGCCCTCGATGAGCTGAGTTCAAACCGAGGTTACGCCCCGGCGCTTGCGGGTGTCGGCGGATCGGCCTGGTGGCTGCGCGCCACCTTGACCATCTTGTTGCGTTGTGCGCGAAGCTTCATGAATGCCTTCGCCTCGACATAGAGCCGGGGCAGATCGCGATTCACAAATGCCTTCCATACCACGCGGAAAGCGGCCTTGGGGCGGAAGTAGTACTCGTCGTAGAACTTGTGCACCATTTCCATCACGTAGTCGGTCGGCAATCCCGGATACTCGATGTGCGCCATCTGGTGGCCGCCGCCGTCCTCCATGCGTTCATTGGTGATGAAGCCATTCGCCTTGGCGTAGTCATAGAATTCGGTGCCCGGATAGGCGTGGGCGATCGATACCTGGATGGTCTCGCAATCCAGCGTCTTGGCGAAGTTGATCGTGTTCCAGATCGACTCCTTGGTCTCGCCCGGCAGCCCAAGAATAAAGTCGCCGTGGATGGTCAGGCCCAGGTCGTTGCAATCCTTGGCGAACGCCCGAGCGCGTTCCACAGTCGCGCCCTTCTTGATGTTCTTAAGGATCTGCGGGTCCCCAGACTCGAAGCCCACAATCAGCAAGCGGCAGCCCGCTTCCTTCATGGCCTTCAGCGTGTCGCGATCCGTGGTGACACGCGAGGTGCAGCTCCATGTAATGTTCAGCTGCTTCAGCTTTTCGCACAGCTCGATCGTGCGACCCTTCTGGATGTTGAAGGTATCGTCGTCGAAGAAGAACTCCTTCACTTCAGGGAAATTCTGCTTGGCCCATGCAAGCTCCGCCGCAACATCGTCCGTAGACCGCTTCCGCCATGCGTGGCCGCTCAGGGTCTGCGGCCAAAGGCAGAAGGTGCACTGCGCCGGGCATCCGCGTGTGGAGTAGAGCGCGATGTAGGGATGCAGCAGAAAGGGGACGTTGTACTTTGTTACATCCATGTCGCGCTTGTAGATCTTTGTGGCCCACGGCATGGCGTCCAGGTCTT
>OBLU010005084.1_pt1 | contig 11840 bp, 7 predicted proteins | sample 1518681 | NCBI WGS metagenome assembly OBLU01 (sample SAMEA3539304, study PRJEB22396) | soil metagenome | biome: tundra; feature: field; material: soil | place: USA | collected 2010-05 | depth 0.15 m
ACTTCCCTGATCATTCGTGACTCCACAGCCCCTCCTCCCAGCGAAAGCGCAACTAGCGGTAGAGCACGACCCGATTCGCGCGTGTCCGTGGCTGTGTGAGGACCGGGCGACTCAGAGTCGAAGCATGGACGCTCTAGTGAGCCGCCCGTCGGACACAATAACGGAATTGTGAACAACTGCATACCAGGACCGAGACGCTGATGAGCGGGTCTGTAGCGCACTCCATCGGATTTGCGATTCTTCCCTTCTATTTTCTTGCCACGATTGCCATCGGGTGGCTGGCGCGCCGCCAGAGCCGTAACGCGAATGCTTACCTCAATGCGAGCCGTTCCTTGCCGCTGTGGATTGTCACGGCCGCCTATCTGTCTGCGAACTGCGGTGCGCTCGAAATTGTTGGTTTGAGTGCAATGGCTGCGGAATACGGCGTACAGGCATTCGATTTCTATTGGATCGGCGCGATCCCAGCCATGATCTTTCTCGCCCTCTGGATGATGCCGGTATACAGGCGCAGCGGGGTGCGCAGTGTCCCGGAATACCTCGAACTCCGCTATGGGCCTGAGGTGCGACTTCTCAATGCGTGTGTGGTTGCCACTGTCTTGATCCTGCTGGCGGGAATCAGCCTCTATGCCATGGCCCAGGTATTACAGGTGATTGCTGGGCTAAGCTTTGGCGCAAGCATCCTCGTTTCGGCGAGCGTTGTGCTTGTCTACGTTCTTCTCGGCGGCGTGAAGGCAACCATCTACAACGAAGTCTTTCAACTGCTCGTAATGCTCGCGGGACTTGTGCCTCTGGCTATACATTGCTCTCGCTCGTTGGCGGTACCCACCGATGCAGCACTGTTGTCGCGCTGGCACTTGTGGACTCATATGCCAATTTCCTCCCGTTCTGCCCCCCTCGATGCTTTCGGTGTCGTTTTCGGTCTCGGCTTCGTTCTCAGCTTTGGCTATTGGTGCACTGATTTCGTACTGATGCAGCGCGCCTTTACCGCATGATCGGACGCGGAGGCTCGACAGGTCCCGCTCTGGGCTGGATTCGGAAAATTGCTCTTTTCTTTGATTGTTGTGGTGCCAGGGCTCGCGGCTTATCGCCTGTTACCGGAGTTGGGACACTCGCAGCGCTTCGATCAGACCTTACCGTCCTTGATGACTGTCTACTACGGGCCAGCGATGCTTGGCCTTGGACTCACTGCGTTGTTGGCCAGCCTTATGTCCGGACTTGCAGCCAATGTCTCCGGGTTTGCGGCAGTCTGGACAGGCGACATCTACCGAACGCGCATCTCGAAAGACAGGTCAGACAGCCACTATCTATTCGTTGGTCGTCTTGCAGCAATAGTAGCGATCGCTGTGAGTCTTCTGACTTCCTATATCGATTTCCTCTTCAGCACTCTCATGGAACATGTACAGCTGATCTTCTCCGTATTTGGTGCGCCATTCTGGGCGATTTTTCTGCTGGGAATGAGCACCCGACGGACTACCGGGAGAGGGGCAATAGCGGGTTTTCTTAGTGGGACAACTGTTGCGTTTCTATACCTTGCTGCGACTTCGTTGGGGCTGATCCGCTATGGAAGCGTCATGAATGCCAACTTCCACCTGGCGGTCTACGCTTTTGGCACCACTTGCATAGTGGGCTGGTTTGCGAGTGGGCTTCTGACTGATCGGCGCCCCCAGGCTAAAACAGGCTTGGTGTTCCAGTGGAGGACGGGCCTGCGTGATGGTGGCAGCGCACTACCGTGGGTACTTTCAGCGATCTTGCTGTCCGTGTGCTTCCTACTGAACTGGATATGGCGATAGAGAGAATTTAGAGTCGTTGTTCCTTTGCCTTCAATGGCCAAGGCGTCGATTCTCGCAAATTCAGCATGAAACCGTATACAATTGCGCTGACGAAAGCGCTCTGAATTCTCTTTCGAGGAAAGTACCTTCTATGCGGCTCCATATCCCCCGATCTATTTGTCCGATTCTCCTGCTGATGACCCCGTTGCTGTCAGCCGATTCTTCCGGCCTGGCACAAGCTCCAAAGGTCGTATATCCTGCGCACACATTCACGGTCGAGGGCAAACAGTTCCTCATGGATGGCAAGCCTTACCAAATCATCTCCGGGGAGATGCACTACCCACGTGTGCCAAGGACTTACTGGCGGGACCGGTTTCGCAAAGCAAAGGCGATGGGTCTGAATACGATCACGACCTACGTATTCTGGAACGTGCATGAGCCGCAACCTGGAGTCTTTGACTTCAGCGGCCAGAATGACATAGCAGAGTACATTCGCGAAGCACAGGCCGAAGGGCTGAACGTCGTTCTCCGGCCGGGTCCATACATCTGTGCCGAGTGGGAGCTGGGCGGGTATCCTTCATGGCTCCTCAAAGACCGCGCCTTGGTACTGCGGTCCAGTGAGCCAAAGTACACCGCTGCCGTGACTGCCTGGTTTGCCAGGCTCAGCCAAGAGATCAAGCCGCTGCTCCTGAAAAACGGCGGCCCTATCATTGCGGTCCAGGTCGAGAACGAATATGGTTCCTTCGGCGACGACAATACGTATCTCGAAGGAGTCAAGAAGGAGCTTGTCGATGCAGGGATGGGCGACACCATTCTCTATACAGCCAACCCACCTAATGATCTGGCTAACGGCTCGTTAGCGGGTCTGCCCAGCGTTATCAATTTCGGGACGGGCGATGCGGAAAAGGGCTTCGCAAGGCTGGAGCGGCTTCGCCCAAAGGGTCCGCGCATGAGCGGCGAATACTGGGCCGGATGGTTCGACAACTGGGGCAGCAAACATCATGAGACAGATCGGGCGAAGGAAGCGGCCGAACTTCACTGGATACTGCAGCAAGGCTATTCTGTCAGCATCTACATGTTCGAAGGTGGCACAAGTTTCGGTTGGATGAACGGGGCTAACACAGACGGCAGCAACTACCAGCCGGATACGACAAGCTACGACTATGACGCACCGCTCGACGAGAAGGGCGAGCCCCGCGCGAAATTCGATGACTTCCGAAAAGCGATCATAGAGGTCATAGGTACCAAGCCGCCAGCGGTTCCGAAGCAGGCCGCGCGGGTGGCGTTTCCAGTATCGGCGAAGATGTTGTCGGCTTCGCTATGGCGCAATCTGCCGACGCCTACCAACTCCAAAACGCTTCTGACGTTTGAGGACTTGGACCAAGCTTACGGCTATGTACTCTATCGCACTGGACTGGATGAGGGAGACGGCGGAAAGCTGGTGCTCGATGGTCTGCATGACTATGCCCAAATCTACGTCGATCAAAAGCTTGTCGGCACACTCGACCGTCGTCTCGGAACTGACTGCCTGGAGATCCCCCGGCAGTCGCATGCTGCGACACTGGACATCCTCGTCGAGAACTCCGGCCGGGTGAACTTCACCAAGGTGATCCGAACCGAGCGCAAAGGCCTCACCGGCAGCGTCACACTCGACGGCAAGCAGCCAAAAAGCTGGGAAATCTACTCTTTGCCAATGAGCGATCTCTCCGGATTGCGCTTCCTTCCCGAACCCTGCAACGGCCCGTGTTTTTTCCGCACGGAGATGAATGTCAGCAAACCAGCCGACACCTATCTCAATACTCGCGGCCTGCACAAGGGAATGGTCTGGCTGGAGCAGCAACCGCTTGGACGTTTTTGGTCTGTCGGCCCACAGTTCGCGCTCTATACACCAGGTTCATGGCTCAAGCAGGGTAGCAATACCATTACCTTCTTCGACCTCACCGGCGATTCGAGCGATCAAATTAAAACCTCTACAGAACCAATCTTCGGCGCGACGACATCGACACGCGACTGAAGCAGGAGATGATCATGCGAATCAGTTCGTTTATTCAGGCCGTTCTGTTGAGCATTCTTGCTCCGTTTGCCTTGGCAAGCGCGCAAACCACTGAACCTTCGTCGCTGCAGTCGCCGCCGCCTTTCCGGCCTGGCGAGCTCTGGCCCGACACCAGCGGCACGCCCATCAACGCGCACGGCGGGGGCCTTCTGTTCCGCAACGGAACGTATTACTGGTTTGGGGAGTTCAAGACCGGGGGGGCCGGCGGCAACGCGGCTAACGTAGGTGTCTCTGTCTACTCCTCTCAAGACCTCTACCACTGGAAGAACGAAGGCATCGCGTTCAAGGTTAGCGACGACCCCGCCAGCGACGTCGTGAAGGGATGTGTGCTTGAACGCCCCAAGGTGCTCTTCAATGCGAAGACGGGTCTTTACGTAATGTGGTTTCACCTTGAACTGAAGGGCAAAGGGTATAACGCCGCGCGGGCGGGCGTTGCAACCAGCAAATCGCCGACTGGGCCTTTTACTTTCTTGCGCGATTTCCGGCCTGACGGCGAGATGTCGCGTGACATGACGCTTTATCAAGATGACGACGGCAAAGCCTATCTTATTACCACCTCGGAAAACAATCAGACCCAACATGTCTCGCAACTCACTGACGACTATCTGGATACCACTGGGCATTACACACGCATCCTCGCCCACAAGGCACTCGAGGGCGAAGCAATCTTCAAGGCGAACGGACACTACTTCTACATCGGTTCGCACACTACCGGATGGGCCCCGAATCCCGCGTTCGCGGCGGTGGCCGACTCTATTACCGGACCGTGGAAGGAGTTGGGCAATCCGTGTCGCGGGCCGGTCTCGGAGCTGACCTTCGGCGGGCAGAGCACCTATGTACTCCCCGTGGCAGGAAAGCCCGGGGCCTTCATCTTTATCGCCGACCAGTGGAGACCGAGGAATGCCATCGACGGCCGTTACGTCTGGCTTCCAATCACAATCTCGGGCGATACCTTCACCATAACCTGGAAGGATAGCTGGGACATGAGCGTCTTCGATGTCACTGCTGCTTCGCGTTGAATTCAGTGGTAGAAAAGAGGATTTTCGGATGTACTCGAGACGTGACTTTCTCGCCATCAGTTCAGCAAGCCTCCTTGCCAGGAGAAGCATATGGGTAGACGCGCAGGCTGATGTAAAGAAGCAGACCAGCCATATAAGGCCCAAGAAGGGGCTCGCTGGAGCCGCACCCGAGGCTTCGGGATTGCGGACCAGTTGGTATTACGACTGGGGCGTGGATCCTTCGACAAAGGGAGTTCCCTTGCATGACGTGTCGATCCGCTTCGTGCCGATGTGTTGGGGGTGGAATCCGCGGAGTCTTTCGTCGATAGCGAAACTTCGTTTGCAAAAACCGTCCTTGCTGTTCGGGTTCAACGAGCCCGACCATACCGATCAATCGAACCTGACTGTGGAGGCGGCGCTGGAAGCGTGGCCCAATCTCCAGGGCATCGCCACCGAACTGGTCAGCCCCTCTTGCGCACAGCCTCAAAGCGAGTGGATGCAAACTTTCATGGCCTCCGCCGAAAAGAGCAAGCTTCAAGTCGACTCCATAGGCTTCCATCACTATGGGTCACCAGAACCCGAGGATTTCATCGGATTGCTGGACAAGATTCACGACATGTACGCGCGCCCGATCTGGGTTACCGAGTTCGCTGCGGCCGACTGGCAGGCTAAGGAAGGTGGCCCGAGCAATCGGTACACCGAGCAACAGATGATCGATTTCATGCAGGCAGTGTGCAAGTTCATGGAAGAGACATCCTGGATCCGCGGGTATGCATAGTATCCCTGGGGCAAGCCTGGCGCTGGAGGGCCGTTGTCTGTTTCTTCTTTCTTCGACGCGGACGAAAAGTTGACGATGGTAGGCCAAGCTTACGCCGGACTGTGACCGGATCTGGGCGTCCCTCACCCAGATTCATTGGAGTTGTTTCTATGCACTTTTAGCGGGCATAGTCAAGAGAGCCTGAGGGCGCTGTCTCGGCGTCACGGCATCAACCCCAAGACGGTGGCCAAGTGGCGCAAGCGTTGCTCGGTGGCCGACCTTCCGACCGGACCGAAGACGCCACGGTCTACGGTTTTGACCGTGGAGCAGGAGGCCATCATCGTCGCCTTTCGCAAGCACACATTGTTGCCGCTCGACGATTGCCTGTATGCGTTGCAGGTCACGATCCCGAAGTTGACCCGTTCTTCCCTTCATCGATGTCTTGAACGGCACGGCATCAGCCGTCTGCCCGAGGTGGAAGGAGACAAGCCCAGGAGGAAACATTTGAGCACTATCCAATCGGCTACTTTCACATCGATCTGGCCGAAGTGCGTACTGCCGAAGGCAAGCTCTATCTTCTTCGTGGCCATCGACCGCACTTCCAAGTTCGCCTTTGTAGAGCTGGTCGAACGCGCCGACATGCGAGCTGCCACCGCTTTTCTGGAAGCAGTGGTCGCCGCCGTTCCGTATCGCATCCACACCGTGCTGACCGACAACGGCATCCAGTTCGCCGACCTGCCGAAGAACCGTGGAGGGCTCACGGCCAGATGGCATGGCCATTTCTTCGACCGCACCTGCTATCGCCATGGCATCGACCATCGCCTCACCAAGCCCAACCACCCCTGGACAAACGGACAGGTCGAACGAATGAACCGAACCATCAAAGAAGCAACGGTGAAACGCTACCACTACGACAGCCACAATCAACTAAAAGCGCACCTCGACGACTTCGTCGCCGCATACAACTTCGCCAAACGACTCAAGTCCCTCGCCGGACTAACCGCCTACGAATTCATCTGCAAATGCTGGCAAAATGAACCAGACAGATTTTCTCTCGATCCAACCCATCAAATGCCGGGACTGAACACTACCGACTTTTAGTCGGTAGTGTTCGCAGTCGGCGGACTTAACCGCCGACTATCGTTTCGGCTACTAAAGCCGACTGAAAGCAAAGCGACTGAAAGTCGGTGGTTTTGTACCACGCTGCCACTAAAGTGGTCGCCTTCGGCGAGGCTAAAGCCCCGTATCGAAAATAAAGGAATGGACTCTTTGCTATGCATTGCTATGCAGTAACTACCAGTTAAGTCGAAAGGATAATTGGAGATAGCGAGGAGTGTTGTTCGGGGCAGCCGGTCCCTTGCTGATCGTTCCCCAATCGATGCTGCTTGGAGTACCGTTGTAACTATCATCCCAATTCGCATGGTTCAACACATTCAGCATGTCCAGACGAAGCTGGAGTCTTGTGTTATCCGAAAAGATGGTTTTGGGCAATCCTGGAACCGAGAAGTTTTTGGCGACAGCCATATCGAAGTGGATCGCTCCGGGTTGCGTCACGCCAAAGTCGACCACGTTGTGCGGCACTGCATAGCTTCCTGCCTGCACATATTGAATGCTGCTGCAACCGGCCGCCGTTGCCGCCGGCGACGGCGTAATCGCACCCGTATCGCTGTTTCGATAACCTACGCAAGGGGTTACGCCGCGAAGACGCCGGAAGTTATGGCTGCCATCTGCGGGAAGTGTGGTCTGCTGCACTCCCATCGGAGCGCTTGTGTTCCACTCCCAAGTGCCGCCCGGTCGCCACGGGAACCCGCTGTACCACGACATCAACGGGCTGATCTCCCAGCCGTTGATCGCCTCGTCCACCAAGCGGTTGACATTGGAGAAATACTGTCTGTTCCTGCCAAAGGGAAGATAGGCCACGCCGGATACATTAATCGCGTGTTTGATCTGGTTAGTCGTGCTTACCTGCCGCTGAATCACGCGGTAGGTGGTGTCGAGCAAGGCGCCCTGAAAGATGTTGGTTGCGTGCGTGTAGTTGAAGTAGAGCGACAGGTTATTCGTAGCCTGATGCTTTGCGGTCACCTGGACAGCGTTATACCAATTGCGGCCGTTGTTGGTGGCTCCATTCTCCGTCAAATCCCACCAGCCAAAATACGGACGGGTGAAGTCGGCCCGTGATGTATAAGTCGCTGCGTAATAGCCCGCGCCATCGTTGAAGGGGGCAAGTCCTTTGAACGGATTCGTCGTGTAGCCGATGGTATTGAGTGGTCCGTTGATGAACTGGTTATCGCAGATCTGGTGCGTAGGAACGGTAGCACCGTTGACATTGACAGACCAGCCGACGGCTTCGCCGTTGCATTGTTGATAAAACGCCGCCGAAGGATGGTTAATGTTGTCGGGTTCAGGAATATCCCCGGCGTAGTTGCCGACGTAGCCTGCGCTGACCACATCGCGTTTGGTCACAGCCGCCTCAAGGGTCAAACTGTAGTTCCACAACGATTGGCCACGGTACTTGGGGTTATACCAAGTCCAGGAATTGCCGATATTACTGAGATAGCCGAGGGAAGCCCCTACCGGTTTGTTGACGCCGGCGTATGGATTGGTAAGTCCCGGCGCTCCTCCCTGCCCGTTATTGAGCGTGTAGGGTTGGGAACCTACGACGCCATCTGAATACACTGAGCTTTGATAGCCAGTGCTCGAGGAAAAGCCGAAATTTCCATTGACGCCAGTCTGAATCGGATAGTTCTTGGCGACGAAGCCGCGCAGCGAGATATTCGGTTTGACCGCATACGCAAAACCGATACGCGGTTGCCATTCGTACTTGTTCATGGCATATGCGGACCGTGGCTGGCCGTTCACGCCGGCATACGTCGGACCGCCCAATACCGCAAAAGGTACCATCGATGAAACAGGATTGATCACCGACGTATCGAAGGCGCCGTTCATAGAATTGTTGCGCACCGTCCTGGGCACTTGGAAATCCCAGCGGAATCCCAGATTCAGGGTCAGATTCTTGGCAATCTTCCAATCGTCCTGCACCCACGGCGCAAAGTAGTGCTGCGATTCAAAGTCATGAAAGCTGTACGGGATACTTCCGCTGTTGAGATAGCCGAGCAGGCCGGAAGCATAGGCGCTGCCGCTGGTCCAACCCGGAGCCTCGCTGAAGCCGTAGAACTCGTTGGTGAAGTTGTTACTGAAGCTCCAGGAATCGCTGGAGCCGCCGGCAGGATTCGAGGCCTGCTGGAGTTGCACATCAAAGCCCGTGCGGATCGTGTGCCCTCCATGAACCCAGCTGAGAGTGGGCAGAAAATCGAGCGCATGGGTATGCCAACTTGAACCCAGGTTGCTCACGCCGATGGAGGTGCCTCCCCAACTAATTTGGGGAAAGCGCTTTTGGTTTGGAATCTGGCCGTAGAACGAAGCGGCGAAACCAAGTTGTTTCAGAATGCTGGGTGAATCTACATTGGGTCCAAAGTCGCTGTCGTCGGCCTGCGTCATCAGAGTCGCATGCACATCCAAGAGAAGCTTTGGACTAAAGGTATGCGTCCACTGAATCGCTCCCGTCTCGGACTTAGGCTGAACCTGACGGCTGTTGTCGTTGATGAGAGCGTAATTGGGACTGGAAGGATCCCATCCTGGATTCATGTTCTTACTTTGCCAGCGTCCCTGCCCACTCCAGCGGAAGGAGAGCCGGTCGGCGTCGCTCAAAACATAGTCGACTTTGACCAAACCGTTCTTCCAAATATCGTCTTCGACCTGTAGGTTCTTCCAATTCTGTGTATAGGGGGTAACCCCTGGACCTGGATTGTTGTTCGGCGTAAGGCCCGAGAGATACTTCAACATGGCATAGCCAACCGGATCGAAGCGATTGGTAGGAATCATGTTTCCGGGGAACTGTGCATGCGCCGTCTTTTTTTTGCCGTCGTTTGGATCGGTGACTGTCTGCAACGGCGTACTCACATCGTAGATCTTGAGCGGCTCGAGGCTTTGCGTCGTAGAGTCCCAGAACTGGGCCGTACTGAAGTCGCCCGTCAGCCACGCCGGATTCGGAATGTTGGCGTAGGAATAATTAATGTCCGGAAGCGTCTCCTTCATATACTCATAGCTTACCGTGAAAAACAGTTTGTTCTTTCCGTTGAAGAGATGCGGAATGACGACCGGTCCGTCGAACTCCAAGCTGTATTGAACGCGGTTGTGCGAGGCCTTTATAGGTGTCTGGTTCTGGCTCAGCGCAGACCACTTGCTGGTCCAGGAATAGGTATCTAACCAAGAACCACGTTTGTAACCGTCCAGGACGCCATGAAGCCGATTCGAACCAGTCTTGAGCGCCACGTCGATCGATGCCCCACCGCCTTGTCCGTACGAGGCATCCGCCGCGCCCAGAACCACTTTGTACTCCTGAACGGCATCGACGGAAGGAACAATACCGGGGTTGGTGCTGAAGCCGCCAAGAGCATTTTTGCCGCTGTCATTGCTGACACCGTCCAGGCTGAGCGAGGGCACCTGCGGAGAGCCGTTTGCGTACTGGTTGCTCGTCACATCGTCGAACGGGCGCGGGTATATCGCGTTCGAAAAGTCATGTGTACCTGGGCTCAGGCTAAAGAGTTCGTAGGGGTTACGCGCTTCCAGCGGCAACTCGGCGACGCGCTCACTGTCGATGATCTCGCCGCGGTCCCCTTTAGTGAGTTCGATTTGAACGGCACTGGCATTGACTGTGATTTCCTCGCTTGTCGTACCGATACTTAAATGTAAATCGATGGTTGAGGTCTGATCGATATCGAGCAAGATATCGGTCTTGTTTTCCGTCTTAAAGCCGGTTTTGATCGCCGTAATGGTGTAGGTTCCAGGAATCAGATACGGAACCGTATAGACGCCGGCACCGGTCGTCACCGTCTTGGTATCCACGCCGGTGTTCTGGTTATGAACAACGATCTGCGCACCTGGAACGACCGCGCCGGTGCTATCGAGGACATGCCCGGTAAATTGTTGTGTCGTCTGTGCCATCAGCGTTAAAGACGAAATTGCACAAAACATAAAAATGAATATGCAATATAAGCCTTTCCATTTCAGGCTTTGAAGATGCTGTGGCCTCATATTTTCTCCTTGAAAGCTTGTGGCAAAAAGATTTGGAAACGTATACAGCGTAAAAACGTTTTCTTCCTTGACGGCGGATATGTTGATGTTTGAGCAGCGCTGTGATTCGGATAACTTTATTCCTTGTGATTTGCCTCATGGAAATTCCGCTTTTGCGCACGGATACAAAATTTCCGATACTTGCGCATCGCCAAGTAATTATTTCGCATATATCGTTTCGCTCCTGCGTCCTTGTCTGTTACTTGTGGCGCGTATACGGTTACACAAGGGAAGATTCCGTATACAGATTTGGGTGCGGAGAGAAATCTATGCGCCTGAAGATGCTGATGTCAAGCTTTATTTTGAAGAGGCGTCAATCTGGGGAGTAGCCAAGTAACCCCCACATTAGAAGGGGCTTCCCCCTGAAACACGCCTTCCAGTGCAACCTGTCTTTCGTGGTAAACCGAGAGCCACGTTGATGCCGGAACTGCATTTTCTCGGACCGCTGCAGTTTCTTCCGCGGTTAATCCAATGCGGCCCATAAGCTTTCGCAGTAGGACGGATATTCTCACTAAATCGGAATCGCATGCTCACGTCTCATAGTGCGCCGGAAACTTTAGTACCCTAAACCGGCTCAAGTAAGATGATGGCCTACACTGTTGAACAACGGCGATCTTGCTGATTGATGTTGTGCTGGTATCGAACGAAAATCACAGTAGAGGATGCAGCATGAGAGAAGAAACCATGACCCCACGAAAAACACCTGAACGCCTCACTATGCGGAGTGTCGCAAAACGAGCTGGTGTGTCGAGCGCTACAGTCTCTCGCGTCATCAACGGTTCGGCCCCGGTAACCGAAGAGGTTACGCAGCATGTACGACGCATTATTGAAGAGCTCAATTTTGTTCCCAGTCCTATAGCAACCACGCTCAAATATGGGCGAAGCAAAACCTGTGGTTTGATCGTCCCGGATCTGGAGAACCCATTCTTTCCGGAGTTTTTGATCAAACTCGAAGAACTCCTCGTCGAAGATGACCGGGAGCTCCTCTTAGCGACGACCCAGTCAAGCGAACTAAACCTCATTCATTCGGTTCGCCGTATGCTGACACGTCGTGTGGATGGGGTTGTACTTATGGCTTCGGAGTTTGATACCAAGGCCATCGAGCCCCTGTTCCTTCACAGAATCCCTAT
>OBLU010005086.1_pt1 | contig 11835 bp, 4 predicted proteins | sample 1518681 | NCBI WGS metagenome assembly OBLU01 (sample SAMEA3539304, study PRJEB22396) | soil metagenome | biome: tundra; feature: field; material: soil | place: USA | collected 2010-05 | depth 0.15 m
CACCCAACCCAGTCATTCAAATCGTCAATGGCGATAAACAGAACATTTGGTCGGGCGATGGCTTGGGTGGCCCGGCCGGTGCCACTCGCGAAGCACATGAGCGCCACACCTATAGCCAAGCCGATCAGGGCTCTCCGCAGGGACTGTCTCAACGCCGTGGTGTTGGACGACATATCAGTAAACTAGTTATGCGGCCTTGTCACATCAAGCTCCGGCTTTCGGCGGGGCGGTCGGTTCGGCTTGTAATCTGGCATCGATCCGTAGCATCTTATGTCCACTTGAACTCTCAACAACAGGAGCAAAGCACCTGACGCCCCGACCTTTTCCTAGCCGTGCTGGCGCCTTAGGCGCAGGAGTTTTCTCCCTCCGCGTCGATCGCGAGGGGAAACAAGAGCACCTTTGCCTTCGATGTCGAAGTCTCCGAAGTGCCTGAACCCTCCACCACTGCGCTGGCCGCGCTGGGCATCGCTGTTCTGCTCCGCTCGCTGGCCCGCCGCTTTCATTTCAACTTCTGCCAGCCGCACAAAACGAAGGCGTGGAACGTCTAAAGTCTCGGGTCTAAAGTCTAAAGCCGGAGGGGTTGAGGTCTAATTGTTGTCGAAGCACCGGTCTAGTCTTAGGCAGCATGGAGAATGCGCAATGGCGACATGGCGATTTGGTTGCGGGACAGCATTCTTCAGGGGTCAGGATCTAACCAGGGGATGCGCGGGGTGGGAGGGGAGCGCCAAGGGCGTCATTCATATCAGCGCGGGGCAACGCCCTGGGTTCATCAGCCCAAAAACCCCATTAGCGCTGAAGGCGCGATTCATTCCTCGTCTTTCCGCCCCCCAGCCACCGACTAAGTGTCAGTCCCAGACGGCACGTTGGTTTGAGCTGAGCCGTTCGAACGCGCTCCCTGTCGTCCCCCTTGATGTTTACCTTGCGGGTCAGACCAACGTGCTGCATCGGCGACTTGCGTCTCCGACCCCTCCTCGCTATTCCTCACCAACGACCTTTACATTGGCGGCTCGATCTCAGGCGCACGAGGGATTTAGGATGGCTGCCACGTGATCCTACGCAGCGTCATAGGCTGGTTGAGCCGACTTCCGGTTTTGCTTGGCGCATTGTCCGCCTTTTGCCAGGCGGCCTCGTTGGAAATCGTGGTGCAGCGCGGCCCCGATTTGGAGGCGACCGCAGTTGTTTACAGTCCAGACGGGCGTGTCATTGCTTCGGCCGGGGAGAGCGAAGCCATCCGTTTGTGGGACCGGGCCTCGGGGGATTTGGTCAAGACGTTGCCGGGGCACGCCGAGCGGGTGACGGGGCTGGACTTCAGTCCTGATGGGCGATGGCTCGCATCCTCGAGCACGGATGGGAGCGTGAAGGTTTGGGATTATCGCGCGGGGCAGCTCGTTCACCTGTTCACGAACCACATCGGGAACTGGGTCCGGCGCGTGGCCTTCAGCCGAGACAGCCGCTGGCTCGCGCCCGCCGCCTATGACGGCAAGATGAGTCTATGGGATGTTGCCAGCGGCGCAGTCGTGCGCACACTGCCCACCCGGGCACGCATCGCGGATGTGCTATTTACGCCGGATGGACGGTTCGTGGTCACGGCATCGCGCGAAGAAAACTCTCCCTTGATCCGATTTTGGAGCACCGCCACCGGCGAGCCGGCCTTGACGCTCAATCACAGTAATGCCCTGGTTTGCATCGCGATTTCGCGGGATGGAAAACTGCTGGCTTCCGGTGGCGGGCAAGGCGTGGTGAATCTTTGGGAACTGCCCGCGGGCCGCTGGTTGCGCCGCGTGGTGACCGCGGAGCAGGCCTCGGCGATGGACATCGACCTCAGCCCCGATGGCCGACGGCTGGCCGTGGCGGGCTACTGGGAGAACACGGTCTGGGCGACTGACACCGGCGCGTTGCTGAGCCGACTGCGTGGCCATGAGGACGCCACCATGCAGGTTGCTTTTTCCCCCGATGGCCGTGAACTCGCCTCGAGTTCCGCGGACGCCAGCGTGCGGTTGTGGAACGTGCGCAATGGCTCGGTGAAACACATTCTGGCCCGGCGTCCTCCCAATACACCCGTGACCAGCGTGGCCTTCAGCGCGGACGGAAGGTTCGAGGCGCTCGGCACGGTGGATGGGATCGTCCGGGTCTGGAGCGGAAACGATGGCAGTTTCCGATACGAGCTGCGCGGGCATGAAGGACCGGTGCTGTCGCTCGGTTTCAGCGCCGACGGGGCGTGGCTGTATTCCGGCAGCGCGGATCGCACCATGCGGGTTTGGGACATGGCGCACGGCAGCGTGGCGGTGATCCACCCGTATTTCGACCGCGTGGATGCCATGGGAACGCTCGCGGTGGGCGGGACTCAGGGATGGATCGCTTCCGCCAGCGGCCCGCTCGCCAGTCCAAGCCTCGATCACTCCATCAAGCTCTGGTCCGCCCATTCCGATCGGCCGCTCCGAATCCTGAATGGTCACGTCGCCAGTGTGCGTTCGGTGGCGTTCACTCCCGGTTCGGACCTGTTGGCCAGTGCCAGCGTGGATGGCACCGTGAAATTGTGGAATGCGCGCAGCGGGGATTGTCTCCGCACGCTGACAAATACCGTATTCGCTGAAACCCTCACGTTTCTTCCCGGCGCGCGCTGGCTCGCTGCCGGCATGGCCGACGGCGCGATGCGTATCCTGGAAACCAACTTCCTCTCGACCGTGCGCGAATGGCGGGCGCATTCACGCCCGGTGCAAACGCTGGCTCTCAGCGGCGATAGCCGCTGGCTCGCCACCGCCGGCGCCGACCGGACGGTCGCGATCTGGGATTGGGAAACGGGCCGGGAGTTGCGCCGTTTCACCAGCGTGAGCGCCCAGTATTTGCCGCTGGCCTTTCATCCCCGCCAACCGGTGCTGGCCTTTGCGCAACGCGACGAGACGGTCGTTCACGCCAGCATCGAGACGGGTGAAATCTTGTTTCAGCGCACCCTCTTTCCCCATGGCGAATGGCTCGCGTGGAATCCATCGAAAGCGTTCTACATGGCGTCGCCGCACGGCGAGGAGCACGCGCGGTTGCGGTTCAGCGGCCAACTGGTTCCGGTGTACCCGCTGCAGCTTTATCGAAGTGAACTGCGCCGCACGCAGAACCTGCTCGCCGCGATCGCCGGCCCCGCACCAGCGCTGGCGCCGAAAAACTTCGCCTTGTGGTGGTATCGCTATCCCCACAAGCGCGCGTGGCTCGACTTTGGCCTGGCGGTGACGCTGCCGGTGGTCGTGTTTTATTTGTGGCGGGGCTGGCGAGCCGACCGCCAACGCCGCGCGCAAGAGTCGTTCTCCCGGCAATTGCTCATCTCGCAGGAAGCCGAGCGCAAACGCATCGCCGGCGAATTGCACGACAGCCTCGGGCAGAATCTGCTTATCATTAAGAACCGGCTTTACCTGGCGCAACAGGCTGCGGCGGGCACGGCCCCGGCGGGGGCGTTGGCGGAAATTTCGCAAACCGTGTCGCAAACCATCCAGGAGGTGCGCGAGATTTCCTACAACCTGCGCCCCTACCAACTCGACCGTCTCGGGCTGACGAAGGCTGTGCAATCCGTCGTGCAGAAGGTCGCCGTTTCCCGCTCGCTGAGCATCGAGAGCCACATTGCGAACATTGACGGAATCTTCCCGTCCGAGGGGGAAATCAGTTTCTACCGCATCGTGCAGGAGAGTTTGAACAACATCGTCAAACACTCGGACGCGGCGACAGCCCGTATCGCGATCGAAGCGAGCAACGACCAGATCAGAATGAGCATTGCCGATGACGGGCGCGGGTTCGACTATCATGGGATGATGCACGACCAGCGGCGGCCGCGCGGCTTCGGCTTGACGGGCCTAGGCGAGCGGGTGCGCATCCTCGGCGGGCACTTCACGTGCGATTCCGCGCCGGGCCGAGGCACGCGGTTGACGTTTGAATTGCCAATTCCACCAAACAATGAAAAAGACCATCCGCCTCCTGCTGGCTGAAGACCATCCGGTTTACCGCGACGGCCTGCGGCAAATCATCCGCACAGATGCCGCGTTGAGCATCCTTCAGGAAACCGGCAACGGTGCCGAGGCCCTGCGCCTGGCCCGCGAGCTTCGGCCCGACATCGCCATTTTGGACATGGACCTCCCCGGCCTGAACGGCCTCGACATCGCCCGCGCTCGCCAGCGCGAGCGACTGCCCTTCGAGATTATCTTTCTGACGATGTATCGCGAAGAGGACATGTTCCACGAAGCGCTCGCCCTGGGCGCGAAGGGCTATGTGCTCAAGGAAAGCGCCGCCGCCGACATCCTGCAAAGCATTCATGCGGTGGCGGCGGGCCAGCACCATGTCAGTCCCTCTCTCTCCGGCCTGTTGGTGGCGCGGGCCGCGCACACCGGCACGCCGTCCGGCTTGGAAACCCTAACCCCGGCCGAGCGCCGCATCCTCAAGCTCATTGCCTCCGACAAGACCAGCAAGGAAATCGCCGACGCGCTGGGCCTGAGTCCGCGCACCGTGGAGAACCACCGCGCCAACATGAGCGCCAAGCTCGGCCTGCAAGGCAGCCACAGCCTGCTCAAGTTCGCCTTCGAAAACCGGGGGAAATTGTGAGGCGCGGTGGTTGATGTGTGATCCGCGGACTTACGCCGCGGAACCAGTTTGAGCGCGCATGGCAGGCGCCACGCGCCACGATTCCTTCCTGAGTAGAACTACTCAGGCCCCTGAGTAAACACACCTAACCTTTTTGAGTAGGCACCTCTATTCCCATTCCCGGGGCGTTGATTCAACTTCTCCGCATGAGCAGCGAATACCAGGGCCGGACGGAGACGAGAAAGTTCCTGATCGTGGATGACCATGCCGCGTTCCGGCAGACCCTCCGCGCCTTCCTGCCGGCGGGCGCGGTGACCGAATGCGCCGATGGCGGGACGGTGCTGGCGTGCTACGCCGCCGAGCGTCCCGACTGGGTGCTGATGGATATCGAGATGGCTGGCACGGACGGCCTGAGCGCCACCCGGCATCTCAAGGCCCGCTTTCCCGAGGCGCGCGTCATCATCGTCAGCAACCACGCCGAGGCGGAGTTTCGCCGCGCGGCGGAGCAACTCGGGGCCTGCGGATTCGTCCACAAGGAACACCTGGAGCTGTTGTCACCCATCATCACCGCCGGCGAAAAGGACCAAACTGAACTTTGAAACCAAACTCAAATCCATATCTATGAAAAACACATTACTAACTGCCGCGCTGATGACCGCGCTGTCCCTCCTCTCAATCCGTTCGATGACAGCACAAACCCTGACGACCTTGCATGCCTTCAACGACGGCGACGGAGCCAGCCCCCGTGGCGGCGTCATCCTGTCCGGCAACCTGCTCTATGGAACGGCGGCTGAGGGCGGCAGCGCGGGCAACGGCACGGTATTCAAGTTCAACACGGATGGCACCGGGTTCACCAACCTGCACGACTTCACGGCAACGGACCCCAATACCCACACCAACAGCGACGGAGCCAGTCCCTCTGGCGGGGTCGTCTTATCGGGCAATACTTTGTATGGGACAACGCCGAGTGGCGGCAGCGCGGGCAATGGCACGGTGTTCAAGGTCAACAGCGATGGCACCGGGTTCAGCATCCTGCATCACTTCACGGCAACGGACCCCAGCACCGACACCAACCTCGATGGGGCTGGCCCGGATGGCCGCCTGTTGCTCGCGGGTAACACGCTCTATGGGATGGCGAATTCCGGCGGCAGTGCAGGCGACGGCACGGTCTTTAAGGTCAACCTGGACGGCACCGGGTTTACCGTCTTACATGAGTTTACGGCGCAGGATCCTAGCACCTTCACCAACCTTGATGGAGCTTATCCCAACGCCGGACTGATCTTATCGGGCGATACGCTGTATGGAACGGCGGCGGGCGGCGGCGGCGCAAATGTGGGTACGGTGTTCGCGCTCAACACGAATGGCACCGGGTTCACCGTCCTGCACCAGTTCACGGGAGGACCTGATGGAGCTTACCCGCAAAGCAGCCTGGTCTTATCAGGCAATACTCTGTATGGCACGACGGAGGGGGGCGGCAGCGCGGACAACGGCACAGTGTTCGCAGTCAGCACCAATGGCATAAGCTTTGCAATCATGCATACGTTTCTCGGCTTTTTCGGAGGCAATGGAGAGGCTCCTCGAGCTGGATTAACCTTGTCGGGCAACACACTGTATGGGGCGGCAAACGGTGGCGGCAGTTCCGCCGTCGGCACGCTCTTTGCCCTCAATACCGATGGCTCGAGTTATACTAACCTCTATGATTTTACCGACGGAGCAGACGGAGCTTTTCCTGCGGGCGACCTGTTCGTGTCCGGCGGACTGTTATATGGGACAACGACTGGCGGCGGCAACGGAAACAAGGGCACGGTCTTCAGTTTTGGCCTTCCCACCGAGACTCCGAGCCTGGTCGTCACCACCACGAATGATGTCGTCAATTCGTCTGATGGGCTGACGAGCCTGCGCGAGGCGCTGACCTTCGCGGCGACCTTGAGCGGTCCCCAGACCATCACCTTCGCGCCGTCGCTGGCGGGGCAGACGGTGGTGCTGACCAGCATCGGCGACGGCACGTTCGGCCCCTCCGCGCTGCTGGTTTCCAACATGACCGTGACCATTGACGGCGGCACGAACGGGGTGACCCTCAGCCAGAACAATACGAACAGTCCCACGGGCGGGATGAGAATCTGTTACGTCGCGAGGAGCGGCGATTTGACGCTCAAGAAGGTCACGGTGAGCGGCGGCCTGGCCAAAGGCGGCGATAGCGGCAACGGCGGGGGCGCGGCCGGTCTCGGTGGCGCGATTCTCAACGCCGGAACTCTCCAACTGGTGCAAACGACCCTCACCGGCAACCAAGCGAACGGCGGCTCGGGAGTTTTCTTCGGAGGCGGAGGCGGGGGCGGCCTGGGTGGCAACAACTCGGGCAACAATGGCGGCGGTCCGAACGGTGGTGGTAGCGGCGGTAACGGTGCTAACGGCGGCTTCGGGGGAGGCGGTGGCTACGGCGCCTTGGGCGGAAGTGGAGGCTTTGGGGGTGGTGGTGGCTTCGGCTGGGACATAGTTGGCGGCAATGGCGGCTTCAGCGGCGGCGGAGCAGGTGACGGTGGCTTCGGCGGCTTTGGCGGCGGAAACGAAATCGGCGGCGGTGCCGGCCTCGGTGGTGCGGTGTTCAACTACGGTGGAACCATTCTCATCACCAACTCCACCCTGACCGGCAACGCGGCGAGCGGCGGCACCGGCAACAACAACGGCAGCGGGTTTGGCGGTGCTATCTTCAACCTGAACGGCAGCGTCGCCGCGCTTAATGTCACCATCGCCAGCAACACCGCGCCACAGGGCGGCGGCGCGATTTACAGTCTCGGCGACAACGGCGTGGCCACTCAATCCGGCCCCGTGCTGCCGCTCACCGCAGCCACCATCGTATTGAACAACACGCTTCTCTCTGGCTCCACCGATGGCACAAACGCCGTGGCCGATTTCATCCAGAACACCAACAACTCCGGCAACGGCAGCAGCTTTGGTTCCGTGGCCAGTAGCGGCGCGAACAATCTCATTCAAACCCGCGCGGCGGGGGCGAGCGATTTCGCCGGCGCAGCGACTACCGCAAACCCTCTCCTCGGCGCGCTCGCCAATAACGGCGGTCCGACATTCACGATGGCCTTGCTGCCCGGCAGCCCGGCCATTAATGCCGGCGCCTCGACGGGCGCCCCGGCGACCGACCAGCGCGGCAAATTGCGACCGCAGTTTGACGCGGTTGATATCGGAGCATACGAACAGACCCCGTTCGATATGGGACAGACCATCATCACCGTCGGCGGAGCTTACTGGTATCTTGGGCCGTACGCGGTTGGCGTCGACTGGCACATCTATCGCGAGGTGCCGGGCCAAATCCCGGCCGCGGTAGAGGGGGCAGCCGTGCGCATCGGCCAGGCCAATGACGGGACCGTGCTGGTGGAAAACTCCAACGGCGGCGTCTATGCCCGGATTGGATCGACCAATGGCATGGGCATCGGCTGGCAATTGCTCACCGCCGTGACCGCGGGCGATGGCGCCACCTGGTTCCTGGGTGCCGACGGCACAGGGAATGACCTTTACATTTATCGCTGGGCGGCCAACGGGGCACCGACCTACAGCATTGGCTCCGCGACGCAGCTTTCCGTGCTGGCGGATGGTTCCATCCTGGCGCGGAACAGCGTGGGGAACACCTATCTCCGAGTCGGCTCCAATGCGGGCCTCGGTTCCTATTGGGAACTAGTGGTTATCGCCAGCACACCCTCCGCGCTGACCAGCCCAACGCGGCTGGGCAACGGCGCCTTCCAGTTGAGCTTCACGAATCAGCCTGGGGCGAGCTTCACCGTGCTGACCAGCACGAACCTGGCGTTGCCCTTGAACAACTGGAGTTCGCTCGGCGCACCCATCGAAAGCCCCGCCGGCCAATACCAGTTCACCGACCCGCAGGCGACCAACAGCCCGCACCGCTTCTACCGGGTCAAATCGCCCTGAGCGTCCGGTTGAAAGACTTCCGAATCGCATATTTGAAACACCGCTCTACCAAACCATGAAAAACATATTTCCCACTGCCACGCTGGCGCTGACCCTCCTGTGCGCCGCCCTGCTGAGCTTCACAAACTCGGCCAGGGCCCAAGCCCCCGTGATCACCAGCACGAACAACACGACGTTTCCCGTCGGGACTGCGGGTACCTTTACGGTGACCGCGAGCGGGGTCCCCACGCCGAGCTTAACCCTGAGCGGGAAGCCGCCCGCTGGTGTCACCTTCACACCCTCAACGGGCCTCCTGGCCGGAACACCTGCCGCGGGCACGGGGGGCAGCTATCCGCTTGGCTTCACCGCTGCCAACGGCGTTTTTCCCAACGCGGCGCAGAACTTCACCCTCGCGGTCAATGAAGCGCCCGCGATCAGCAGCCCATCCCATCGGACGTTCACTGTGGGGTTCGCCGGCGATTTCACAGTCGCCGCGAGCGGGTTTCCCGCGCCGAGCGTAGCCATTGCCGGGACGCTGCCTGTCGGGGTCACTTTCAACCCTTCGACTCGAGTTCTTTCAGGAACCCCGGCTGCGGGCACGGCGGGCAGTTATCCAATCACCTTCATCGCGAACAACGTCGTCGGAGCCGTCCAGCAGGACTGCACTGTCACGGTTGATCCAGCGCCGGCCTCGATCACCGTTACCACCACGAACAACACGGTGGATGGTGACACCTCCAGCCTCGCCGCGTTGGCCGCCAATCCCGGTCCTGATGGACTGATCGGTCTGCGCGAGGCCATCCTCGCGGCCAACGTCACCGGCGGGGCGAGCATCATCGACCTGACTCCGGCCACCTACACGTTCACCAACGCGGACAATTACTGGTATGGTCCCGACGCACTGCCGGCCATCAGCAGCACCATCGTCATCAACGGCAACGGCGCCAAACTGAACCGCTCGACCGCCACTAACACGCCCAACTTCCGGTTCTTCTACATCAGCGGCGGCGGAATGTCCGCCGGGCTACCGGCCGGGAACCTGACGCTGCGCGACCTGACCATCAATAACGGGCTGGCCAAGGGCGGGGACTCGGGTTTTGGCGGCGGCGGGTTGGGCGCGGGCGGCGTGGTATTCAACAACGGCGCGCTGACGCTGGAGCGGGTGTTGCTGACGGGCAATGTGGCCCGGGGCGGCTCCTCCGGCATTGGCACCGGCGAGGCGGGCGGGGGAATCGGCGAGAGCGTCCCGGATTTGCAGTATGTGCCAGCGCCATCCTATACCTCAACCAATTGGTTGACCTTTAGCGGCTGCCCCGGCCAGGTTGGCGGCGGGTTCGGCGGCCCGTTCCCAGGGGCGGTGGCCTCCCTCACCGGCGGATACGGGCCTGATGTCCCTCCGAACCCCGACTATACTTACGCTGGAGGAGGTGGTGGCGCGGGTTTCACAGCCTCAGGAAAGCCCGGTTCCCCGGCAAATATGCCTGGTACGGATGGCTACTCTGGAGGGCCCGGTGGCGGGGGCGGTATGTTAGGAGGTTCTTCGGATGTCGTATCTTTCAACACCTTGGGGTTGGTGAATACTTACTACATTGGCGACGGCGGTCAGGGCAGTCCTATTCATGGGGGCGGCGGTGGGGGGATTGGCGGCGGTGGCGGCTCGATTCCTTATCGATACAGCAATCTGTATGTTGGAAACGGCTCTGGAGGCGCCTTCGGTTTTGGGGGTGGAGCGTCTGGCCTGGAGCCACTCAACGAGGGAGGCGGAGGCGGGTTCGGTGGGGGCGGGGCGATGAACGCCGACGGTGGATTTGGTGGCGGTGGCGGCGCCCCTTTAAATGCAGAGATTTTTTTCCTTGCAGTCGGTGGCGTCGGTGGCGGGACCGGCTACTCCTCGTCCGGTGGCGGCGGGTCGGGCATGGGCGGAGCGGTGTTCAACCTTTTTGGAACCGTGAACATTATCAACTCCACTCTCATCGGCAACGCCGCCATCGGCGGCAACGGTGGTTTTGGCGGTGCTGGCTTCGGCGGGGCCATTCTTAACTTGAACGGGACCGTGGCTCTAACTTTCGCCACCTTGGCCAGCAACACGGTCGCATCCGGAGCCGGCCTGCTTCCGATCTTCTCGCAAGGAGGCAATGTGGCGAACATGGCATTCGGCAACACTCTCGATGGGGCTGGCCCCGTGAGCGCCGCCATCAGCCTCACAAACAGCATCCTGACCGGCACTCCCAGCGGCCAGGCCGACCTGGCGAGCATGCTTCCCTACACCCCTGAATACATCGGCTATAACCCAATCAACGGACTTTACACAAACACCGTGACCGTTAATTCGGTTGGGACCAATTTTGTTGGAAGCAGCAGCAATGGGTTTACCGATGCAAATCACACACAATTCTCGGTAGGAAGCGGCGCAGCGCTCTCCCTGTCGAATCTCCTGGGCGGGACTTTGAATCTCGGGCCGCTGACGAACAACGGCGGCCTGACGATGACGCTGGCGCTGTTGCCCGGCAGTTCGGCCATCGGCGCAGGCGTGCCGGTCAGCGGCCTCGCCACGGACCAGCGCGGGTTTGTGCGCAGCAGTTCTCCGTCTCTCGGGGCTTATGAATTTGGCGGGGGCATTGCGCCGACGATCACCAGTGCCGCCAGTGCCATCTTCACGCTCGGCGGGAGCAATAGTTTCACCGTCACGGTAGCGGGTTCTCCTGCGCCCGGGTTAAACGTCGCGGGGACACTTCCCACGGGCGTTACTTTTGATCCCGCCACGGGTAGGCTGGCGGGAACCCCGGCGGCAGGCACGGCGGGCACGTATCCGCTGACCTTCACCGCGACCAACGGCTTCGGCAGCAATGCCTCGCAGGATTTCACCCTCGCGGTGACTCAATCTCCGGCCATCACCAGCGCCGCCAGCGCCACCTTCACGGTCGGAGTGAGCAACAGTTTCACGCTCACCGCCAGCGGCAACCCCGCGCCAGTCTTCACCGAAACGAGCGCGTTGCCCACCGGCGTGACGTTGAGCGCCGCCGGGGTGTTGAGCGGCACACCCGCCCCGGGCACCAGCGGGACTTACCCCATCACACTCACCGCCAGCAATGGATTTCCGCCCAACGCCACCCAGAGCTTTACCCTAATGGTCATCCAGCCTCAAAGTCCCCTCATCGGCACCGCCGATGGCGCATATTGGTATCTTGGGCCGGCAGCGGTCGGCAACGACTGGCACATCTATCGTCAGATGTTGGGGCAAACCCCGGCACTGCTGGACGGCTTGGCCGCGCGCCTCGGCCTAGCCAACGACGGCACAGTGCTCGTGAAGAATTCCAACGGCGGCGTCTATGCCCGGATCGGTTCCACCAATGGGTTTGGGAT
>OBLU010005087.1_pt1 | contig 11834 bp, 12 predicted proteins | sample 1518681 | NCBI WGS metagenome assembly OBLU01 (sample SAMEA3539304, study PRJEB22396) | soil metagenome | biome: tundra; feature: field; material: soil | place: USA | collected 2010-05 | depth 0.15 m
GTTCGCAGGTCCTGGTTATGTCGGCCCCTCGGAAGTTGGGCGTGGGGGGAGCGGCTCGACAGAAGTTACCGCTTCATCAGAGCGTCCAGCCCTTTCGGTAGGCGGATTCACCCATGAGTTCACATAGCGCGATCTGATTTGGGCCGGTTTCCGTAACCGCTGGGTATTCTGCTGCCGATTCGCCCTTCGGCTGCCGTGCGGGCCGGCGCTTAGGCCCTACGGCCTCCGCGCAGCACCGCCTTCCCCCGCGTCGCCTCGAAGCATCCAGGGTCCAGCGCCAGCGCCGCAGGTCGGTTCACCGCCGTGTAAACGAGCGCGCCAGTGGCGGCTTCTTAGAATCTACGATCAGAGCCACCCGTGCCCAAGACGGCTAGTTGGCTTCACGCGCTATCGACCACACCCCAAGGCCCCGCGGTGATTTCGGGTTTCAACCCACGATCCGATTCGTGTTGCGGTTCGTGGTGACCAGGAACAGAGACGAGATCTGGAGTCTAGCCGTTGACCGGGACGCCGGACGGTGTGGGTGGGTTCGGCGCGGAGGTGCAGAGCGACAACGGGAGCGCGAGGATCGCCGTTCGTTCCATGCTAGTTTCCAAGAATCACGACATCGCAGGTTTCCGCTGCCATGGACGCGTTGGCTGGAAGCGTAAGCACGGTAGCAGTAACAGAAGGGTTGTAAGCTCCACAGCTACCACCGCCCTCTAAAAGTACGGGCGTAGTGTTGAAAGGAGTGGGGAAAGTCCATGTCTGCGCAGTTCCGGTCTCTTGATACCCATTGAGGTAGCAGTAAGCCATCTTCAGGCCGCCGACTATCGGCTGACCGCAAACCGCCGACCCTGCCGTGCCGTTGCTGGTTGTGGTAGTGGTTCCGAAGGTCGATAGCCCCGCCACTGTAAAAGTCGAAGCCGGGCTGGACGTTCCAACTCCAACTCTTCCATTCGTAGTGTCCACGTTCAGAACCACGGTGCTGCGGTTCGCCTTGTCAAGTTGAATCGCGGTGGTGCTGTCGTTCGTGGGGAAGAACACGCCGCCGCTCAGTCTTGTAGTGGTGGTCTGTGCTGCCAGCGATCCCGCGCCGCTCATGATGGCGTTGCTGGCGAGCGATGACGCGCTGGTGACGAGCGTGCCCGGCAGATCGGCAATCCCCAGCGAGCACGGCGCGAACGACGTGGCCGAGCCGCAGGTCCCGATGACCTGGTGGGGGGCCTGGCCGGTGGCTGCGCCGAGCGTCAGGGTCTGGCCGGAGATCGTGCAGGTCAACCAGTTCGCGCCGGGGTTGGAGCAGGAAGTGGCGCCTGGTGAGGGCGGGGGGAAGGCCTGCGCGCGGCCGTCGCGGGCGAACCAGACGGCCAGAAGGCCACACAAAAGAAAGCGGGCGATACACGTTAAAACTTGCTCGTACTTCATGAATAACTCCCATCTCACGACGGTAGCGTGTAGATTACGGACCTATTTTACTATGAGGGAAAGAGTCGTTTCAACGTCGCAGTTGAAGGTAGATTCTTGCTTCAACGACGTGATACTCCTGTCCTTGCGCCCCAGCACTCAGACGAGCATGGCAGGCTGCTCGATGGAAATCCACGAGAGCGATAGGGCTACGCAGGAGAGCGCGTGCGAACGGTTGTGCGGTTCTCTGGTAAGGCAGCAGGCCGCGCAGGGCGTCTGGCAGCATACATGCTTTGCAGTTCAAACCTCTTGGTGCTATAGTGATTTTGTATCACCTTCGGACGCAATGTCGGGATGACGGGGCGTTATGCGGCGGGGTTTTGTTCCCGCACACTCCACATCCTCTCCCGCCAGTCCGAGACCATCTCAGAATTCCCAAATGCAAGGAGTTGCTTAGTGCAGAAGTAGAAAAGGCCACCTTTCGGTGGCCCGTTCTGAATTTCAACCCGTGCGAGCTTCCTTCGGCTCTCCAACCATCGAAGCTCTCACTAGCCGGATCGTGCGAACGACTCACACGCTCTACGTGTATTAAACCACCGTCGAAGCGCGCGAGTCAAGTCGCGGGTCCGCAGCGATTGTCGAGGAGACAAGCGATGTCGTACCTAATAGCGTGCTTCCGAATTGGACGTTACAAGATCACGATCAAATCCATCCGCAACACCATCGAAATCACTATCGAGCCTCCTTAGGCAGCTTAATTTCTTGCATTTTGCCCCTCGTAACTGTGCCACTGGCGTGCAAGGCACAGGGCTGCGCGTCGGCCTCGCGGAATTATGGATGGGCGTGGCCTAGCAGCTTTGGGCAGGTGTCCACCTACCGCTTCGTTCGCAGATCGACGCGAGGCGGGGACCGGCTTCCTGGCCGACGGCCCCGTGCTGCCTGGTCCCGCTGACCGCCGCGTCGAGTCGTGCCCCCAACTTTTTGAAGCCAGGCTTGGAGCCGTGCCACTGTAGCTCGTCCACGTCGTCAAACAGGGCGATGTCAGTCCGGAGAGTGGCGACCGTCCGGAACAGCAGGTCGCGTACGCACAGGGTACCGGCGTTGGCGGCGTTCAAGCCCCACTCCCGCCAGTCCGCCGGGAATGGATTCTGTGGCAATGATCTCGCTTCTTAGGGTAATTATATACTTGCCAGACTCGCGTGAAAATCAGATAAATAAAGTATGAACTTCGCCACCCTCCGAGAAGCGATCATCCACTTCGACGATTTCCAAAACTGCCGCCGGTTCTTGATGGAGCTTCGCTGGCCCGGCGGTGTAGTCCGGTGTCCCCAGGTGCGGATCGGAGCGGGTAACGTGGCTTGAAAAAGCCCGTGTGTGGAAGTGCGCCATGAAGCACAGCATGCGCAAATTCTCGCTGAAGACCGGCACGATTTTTGAAGACTCCCCCATCGGGCTGGACAAGTGGCTTCCCGCCTTAAGGCTCCTCGTGAACTGCAAGAACGGCATCAGTTCAGGCGAACTGGCGCGTGATCTAAAAGTCACTCAGAAGACCGCATGGTTCATGCTGCACCGACTCCGGTATGCCATGCAAGGGGAAGACGGCGGGATGCTCTGCGGCGAGATCGAAGTAGACGAAACCTTCATCGGCGGCAAGGCGCGCAACATGCACAAGTTGAAGCGCGAAGAAAAGATCACCGGGCGCGGGCCGGAAGGCAAGGCCATCGTTGCGGCGCTCCTGGAGCGTCACGGGAAAGTGCGAGCAACTGTAGTTGAAAACCGGAACCAAGAGCCGCTTCAGACTCTTGTTCGTGAGAACGTGGAACCCGGCGCATGGTTGAAGCCCTCCTCGAGAAAGAGGCTGTGCGCTTAATGGTCACAGAATATGATGAGCAGTCCACGGCTCTACGCCGGTTCGATAAGCAGATCAATTCCCTGCGCGGACGTGAGGATTAAACAGACTTCACTACGCGTTTCTTTGCTTTGACTCTGACTGCACTCGGTTTAGGCGCCGCGAGTACTTCCTTAACTGCATCGCGGAAGCGCGTGAAGGCGTCCGGGCCTTCGTGTTTTTCGGGGAGCTTGTCCGATGGCTCTAGTTTCATATTGTCCTCAGTGCAAGACTGGTATGTCCTCGGGAGAGTCTGGCACCCATATCGCGTCGTTGCCGATTAGGTTTACCTTGTACAAATGCTCCATAGCTTCAAGGGTGAAAGCCTTCGGCTGTCCGTCTATTCGATCAAGGGCCTGATATGCGGGTCTGATTCGGCGTAGATAGCCGTCTCTCTCGATCTTCCTCATTGGATCGAACAGCTCAAAGGCCAACAGGTCGGCAGCTTGGAGCGGCACCGCGCCTTTGGTTATGAACCCATTCTTTTCGAGCGTGTCCTTCTTCGGTTTGAATATGGGCGCCGGAAACCCGTTCACTTCCATGGCCTCTCTCAGCGCGCCCGGTTTTAGGTCCCCACGTTCGAACACAAATTCTGGCAGTGATCGCGCGTGCCAGGATGTAAACCATAAACGTACCTGAGATGCGCAGGCGTATCCAGCCGTGCTATACGCGGTCATATTCCATTCTTTCCGCTTGGCTTCGGGAACTACTTGGATAGCCCGGCTGAGGATACAACAACCAAATTGCCTTGTGACGTTATGCGAAATAATTTCGCTGAGATCGATGTATAGTTCTTTTCTTCGGCCCTTGTCCGGGATCAATCGCTCAATGTCCGCCGCATGAAAACAGCCCAGGCCGTCTTGCCGGATTCTAGGGACCCACTCATTCTCGAAATCAACCCACTGCGCGGCAGTGGCTAGGTACCCAGCCACTACCATGCAAGGCTGGTCGTGCTCTGTTCCGCTGGCGTCAAAGTAAGCAGTGAACGCGGCCAATTGGACACACCTCCAGTTGGAGCCGCCAGCTATCTTCGCCAAGTGCTCCATGAAGGAGTCTTCGCATGTGTCCGCGTGGTACATTGGAAAACGAGGCGCGGCTCCCCCGTCGCCTTCCAAAACCCGAAATACCGACTGAGGGCGGCTGCAATCCGCCCTCATCGCTTTTTCCAGCCTAGCACTTGCGGGTCTGGCAAGTATATAATTACCCTTCTTAGGCACTACGAATCGCCGATACCACCCCCAATTTTCCCGCCAGAAGGTCCAACCGATCCCTTCGCCGGTCTTGTAGCCCGGCTACAGCCCATTGCGGAAGGACTCGATGACGTGATCGGTCGGACGGCAACGTGCGTGGCGCGGTCGCGGATCGCCAAGATCCGGGTGGGTGATCCGATGGATGATCCAGGCTGGTGCAAGGGGGCAGGCAATCCTGCGTGCGCCGCGCTTTCCAGCGCGTCCAAGCCGGTTTAAGGCGAGCGGCTGCCACGGCTGTCCGCCCCTCGGCACTCATGGCACAACCCTAAGGTTCCGCGGTGCACCACGCGGCCGGAACTGGTCCATCAGCTTTGGCCCTTCTATCATCAAGCGCGCGTTCACGTTTGCCGGAGTAAGGCCACTGATGATGCGAGGCTTGGAACCGTGGAAGATAAAATAGAGAACGTTCTTTTCAATTCCGCTGTTGTCGAGTTCTGTGCATTCGCCGTTTGCGTTGCGAGTGCGGCACACAGGGTGTCCGAGTTGCTCGTGCAGTTGGATGGACCCCTCGCCAATTTTGCACGGGGGGCCAACATCCGCTACTAAGGCGTAGACAATCTTGTCTTGATAAACCACTGCGGCGACATCTCCGGTCTGGACGCCCATTTGTTTCCCAAAGCCTCCCCCTGGCACTACGACGTACGGGACCTTGTCGGCGTCCATACTCGGTTTACCGGGCAGTGGATAGCGTAATGAGGTGTCTGCTTGATCGGTGCTGCCGGGGTTGTTTTTCGAGAGTGGCGATCCATCCGCATCGATGCCCATCTTGGCGTCATAGAAGAGAACGTTGCCAGGAAGTTCGAGTAGTGCGCTGTTCTCGTTCCGGTCCTGTGTGCAGCCGTACCTCTGCTTTTTCCCGTCACAGGTGTCGTGCGAATCGCATTCGACGAATCGCTTTCGGAACCGCTCGCCTACGCTCTTCCCGGCTGCGAAGGGCACGCCGGCTACAAGCGCTGCCGAGGCGGCTGGCGGCACGTAACTGGCCGAAGTTTGGGCATTGTTGGGGCTTGCGACAGCAAGAAGGAGTGCTGCGGTTGCGCAGAATCCGGACTTCATCGAGTTCCATTCTAACAGTCTGTGGTAACTCGGGGACCGATGATCCGCCGCGGATGCGGGAACGTTTCGGTCGTTACGAATCGACTCCCAGGCGGCGGCCAACTGGCCAACTGCCGATTCGATCAAGTGTCGGAGCGATCCGAGGACCGACGGCCTGGTCGGCCGCCCGCGTGCCGCTTGGTCCCGGTGACCGCCGCGTCGAGCCGCGCCCCCAAGGTGTCGAAGCCAGCCTTTGGCCCTTGCCATCGTAGTTCGTCCACGTCGTCAAACAGTGCGATGTCGGTCCGTAGCGTTGCGAGCGTCCGGAACAGCAGCGCCCGTTCGCGCTCGTTGGCGAGCGTGTGCGCAAGGGCACTGGCGTTGGCGGCTTTCACGTTCCACTCGCGCCAGTCCGCCGGGATGGATTCGATGTGAATGAACTTGGCGAGAACCGCAGCCGACGACTTCGCTCCCCAGCCCGGTAAGCCGGGGTAGCCGTCCGCCGCGTCGCCGACCAGCGCCAGGTAATCGGGAATCGACGCCGGCGATACGCCGAACTTGCTGACGACGCCGGCCTCATCGAGCGTCACGCGCCTCCGGCGATCCAACTGGACGATCCGTTGGGCGAGGTCCTTATCGGGCGTGCAGATAATCACGCGTTCGACCCGCGCATCCCGAGCCGCCGTTGCCGCCGCAGCCGCCAGCGCGTCGTCCGCTTCGAACTCCACCATAGGCCAGACGACCACGCCGGCCGCCGCGAGGACCTCTTCGAGAAGCGCGAACTGGGACCAGAGGTCAGGGTCGATCCCTTCGCCGGTTTTGTAGGCCGGCCACAGCCCGTTGCGGAAGGACTCGATGACGTGATCGGTGGCGACGGCGATGTGGGTGGCGCCGCCCCGGATCATTCCAAGCACAGACCCCAGCACGCCTCGCACCGCCGCGACCTCGCGGCCGTCCCGATCCCGCGCGGACGGCAGGGCGTAGTAGTGCCGGAACAACTCGTATGTGCCGTCGATCAGCTCCACGGACTCTCGTAAGTTTACTTCGCCGGGGAGTCCGGTCCGGCCAAGTCGGACAGGATCTTGATCGTACGCAGCCACGTCTCCACGCTCAGGGGCCACGTGGTGACCGGCAGGGCCGTGCGCCGTAGGCCGTAACCGTGTCCGCCCTCGGCATAGATATGCAACTCCGCCGGAACCTTCGCATTCTTCAGGGCGAGGAAATAGACCACCGCGTTTTCGACATGAACCGGATCGTTCTCCGCCTGAACGATAAACGAAGGCGGGGTTTGGGCGGCTACGTGAATGTCGGGATTCGGGGCGAAGTCCTTGTCCGCGAGTGCCAGATAACCCGGATAAACGATCACGGCGAAGTCGGGACGGCAGCTCAGACCGTCAGCGGCGTCAATCGGATCATAGAGTCGTTGATCAAAGTGCGTGCTGAGGGCAGCAGCAAGGTGAGCGCCGGCAGAAAAGCCAAGGACCCCGATGCGGCGCGGATCGATGTGCCACTCGCCGGCATGAGCGCGCGCAATCCCCACAGCGCGCTGCGCATCCTGCAATGCAGCCGAAGACTTCGGGTAAGGCCCGGAGTCGGGCACGCGGTATTTCACCAAGACGCAGGCGATGCCTGCGGAATTGAGCCAGTCGCACAGCTCGGTCCCTTCGAGGTCAATGGCCAGGATGCGGTAACCACCTCCCGGAAAGACAACCACGGCGGCGCCGGTGTTGTTGGAGCGGGGAGTGTACAGCGTGAGGGTGGGGGTTGAGACGTTGCCGAGACGAATGAGCGGCTTGCCCGCGATGAGGTTGTCCTTCGCGGTTGTAGTATCGACCTCCGGCAGCGGATTCGGCGGAGCGCCTGGCGCACCGTTTGGCCAGAGAGGCAAGGTCAAATGTCCTGGAGCAGGCTGCCAGGCAGGCTTTTGAGCGAACAAACTGGCGGAGAAGCCGACAACGGTAGCGAGAATCAACAGACGATTGGGCATGATAACGACCTTTGGATTTAGCGTTTCACAGCAATCATCGCAGCCGCAAGGACCCTTCCGCAAGGGAAGGAAACTGAAAATGCGGTTCCAAACGGCGGCCACCCCGATTCCGGCAAGGGGAGAGGAGAAGCAGTGTCAAGAGCCTCGCCGGAAATCGTTGTGGTTTCGGTCGCCTGCTGCGCGCCCGCTTCGGTAAACGATTCCGATCTGGGAGCTGTTTCGCACGTGCAAGATCGGGGATGTCTTCACGAGATACGCAACGGTCGCCGACGCGGAGCAGGCTATAGCGATATAGTCGTCCGGACGTCGCTCTTGCGTCACTGGCCAAGCCACCGGCAAGAAGTTCCTGTCGGACGGTGGCGGCATTCAACACTGGGCCAGCCGGGCGGCTCACAGCATGTCGCATCTTCCGCGAAGCGCCGTCGGCTGCCGCCTGTCAATTAAGGGTCTGGCTTCGATGCCGGTCAGAAGGGTGACAGGGACTCCACAGCGAAATGCCGGTGACACGCCGACGGCTGATGGCCGCTAAGCGCTGCGGCCGGAAGGTTGCCTCCGAGTTGTCCATATGGACTCAAGACTCGTCATGACTGCGTCCGTGGATATCTATATATAGCCACCCACCCGCCCAGTCTGTTCCCACTCTGTCCGTTGCCCCTCCACCCCGCGGCGTGTGCTGTGTTGGTTCCGCGCCACGGCGTTGCTCTGAGACGCAGACTGTAGAAGACCCCTGTAAGTTCAATCCCGCTGTGCCGCCGCGATTTCAAACAGCGCCTTCGGAGTCCCTACGCGCGCTTGCGACCATGCCGAGGGATTCGATCGAAAGGCAAAGACGTTTTCCACGTACGGATTGTCCGGCCAGTCCGCCCGAAAAGCAACCGCGGACAGCAGCAGGACACAAATCAAGACGCCTGCATCCAAATCAGGAAAAGCTCCGTACGTGAATGCAGACAACGGCGCCCATAACGCCACGCCAGTGAACACTGCGTGCGCGACAAGCCGCCCGAACGCTATCGTGCGTATGCCTTTGTTCCAAAACCAAAGGGCAAGCGCCCCGCTAGCGATTGCAAGTCCAAAAATGAAGGTCATCACTAAAAGCCAAGAGTCAGTAGGGATTGCCGACTTGCCAACGACCGTCAACAGTGGGGACGGAAGCATGGCAGTCGCATAAACTCTATGAGCCTGTTCCGCCACGTCGTGCATATGTTGAATTTGTGGAACAGTGAACTGTGATTCCAAATCGTTCTTGATAAGTGGTGAAGCGAGGTGGTTCGAAAGCATCTCCAATGTTTCGGCGGGGTAGTCGTCTGGATCGTATAGCGATTGAAAGTTATAGCAAAACGAGTCAACTCGGGAGGTCTGAGAATCTTGAATCTTTAGTTCTCCTTCCGAATGACGGCTGGAACACCAACCGACAATTGGAAGCAGTTCTTTCCGCACATGTAGCAAGGGGTCGGTGTCAGCTAGAGATATTTTCGGCGGCCAAAGCTGTAGGATTGTAAACTCCTTGATGTGGCGGAACTCCGAAACCCACGTTATCCACAGGCCACCGAACAAGACGGCCGCCCACAGCACATGTGCAAGTGTTAAGGCGATGGTACGGCGGGCTTGCCAACGTCTCATATCGCGTGCCACTCTCAGCCATGGATGCTCATGCCGGCGCTTGCTTGACTTCTGTTCGATTTGCCCTATTGCTTCAGCGGCGGCATCGATAAAGAAATCACTTCGAGTCTCGCCGACTAAGGCTAGCGCCATAGGAAGTGCGAGATTGCCGGGTAGATAATCTTCCATCGGCCAAAGCATGGCTTTGTGGCGCTCCGGGAGCAAGCCCGCGCGGACGACGAGGTCCGCTCTGCGCGATACAAGCATGGAATCCAACATAGATGCGGCGCGTACACGGAGATCCTGTTTCGGAGATTCCAAAAGCCTGACCAGTTGATCAAGAGCGTCATCGGTCCCGACATCCCTGAGGAGCCCCACTGCTTCGGCGGGAAAGCGCTCCAGGAGCGCGGGCATCAGTTGCATTGCGAAATCTGGGTTGGTACCCAAGGCCGAGCTGAGATCGTGGCCGGAGGCATCCCCGGCTGTCAGCCAGCCCCGCACGATGCGCTGGAACTCAATATCAAAAGGCTCGAACTGCGGTTCATCGCGGTGCGCTAAAGACGACAGCGTCAGGAGGGCCTGATCGCGTCCCGTCCGATCCGCAATCTGGCTGGCTAACCCACTTGCGATGATCGAGTACAGTGACTGCGTTTCGGGCAGCTCGCGCGCCGCCAACAGGCATCGTGCCGCACTGACCCACTGGCTTTCTTTTGCCAGTCGCAAAATGATTTCGGTAACCTGTGGAATGTTGTGCAACATGCCGCAAAAGAAAACTAGAACCTCCGTAATCTCCGGTCTGCCCGTTACCATGTCCACGATTTCGCCCACGTTGTGAAACTGGTGATGGGCTTCGCCGGCGGCCAGGTACTCCTGGATAGTCCGGTGAGCGTAGGTGAACCGCCCATCGCCTATCACCCTAAGTACGCCATTGATCTCGGTCAGTTCGCTTATAAGCACGCTTACTTTTATGCCACTGTTGAGTGCATCTGCTTGGATTTTCAGAGCGTCAAGCGTGAGTTCCTCCGGATCGTCGGTTGTTGAAACACTGCGGATCTGACCCAACGAGATGCGCCCCAGAATACGAATTTTCTCCGACGCGCTAACCTCCTGCTTCTGATTACGCCTGGCGGGCCTCTGGACGAGCAGTTCTCCGAGCGCCAACTCATAGAAATGATCGCGAGACTTGGGAAGCCGGAAGTCGTTGCTTTCGAGAAATAGGCCAGTCAGAATCGTGAGCATCAGTGGGTTCCGGCAGATGTCCAGGATCCGCGGCTCGTCCTGCAACTGCGAGTACAGCGTATCCGTCCGCCGCCCCTGGTAGGCTGGCCATGCGACGAGGAAGCGCTTGATATGAAAGTTAGAGAATGGCTCAATTGTCGCGAGGGTCGGAACGACGTCGCGCAGATACTGTATTCGATACGCCGCCTCCCGGCAGGTGACGACGATGCGATTGCGTCGTTCGCGCGGATCATCCACACGGCAAAAATCTCGCAAACGTTCGAGAACTGATTCTCGATTGACCCCAACTTCATCAAGGCCGTCAAGAATAATCAGAAACTTACCCGCATCGAGGCAAGAGCGAACAAAGTTGCCTGCTCGTGGGAATTTGTGCTCTGCGAACGCTGTAATGATGGCATCCTCGACGCTCTGATCGTGCATCGCCATCCGACGCAACATCAGCAGCACGGGTATTGATTCTTGCAACTCATTGGCGTAATCCCCATTCAGAACATCTACCACCAGGCTCTTCATCAGGGTGGTCTTCCCGGTCCCAGCCGCTCCCAGTACCATGAGCCGGTCGTGCTGGCACACTAATTGAAAAAAGTCGCTCTCGGCACCAGCGGAAACGACCTTTAGCTTTACGAACGCCTTCTCGATAGGTATGATCGGAACCGGGCCGACGGGTATTTCGATTCGACCTATGTCCGACCGCAGCAGGTGCTTGCGATAGTTTCTGAGAGACAGCCGAGGAATCCTAGGCGCCCACAACCGGTAAGCTGTCTCGGCCATTCCTCCAAACACGGCTTTCGCTGCCTTCTTTAGCGTGTCCTGCGCCAGGGCTACACCGGCAGCGAAGGCGACACCCAACAAAAACATGGGCCAATTCTTCGGCGGCGAGTATTCGCCAATGGATTCGATTCTAATCGCGACTGCGTATGCCGACACCCGCGTTACGAGCATGAGTGCCAACCCTGATCTGATCCACTTCCACATTCCTGGCCCCCCGAACGCGAACCATTATATACCCGTAGTGCCCGCCATCGCCTGTTGCGAGTTTCTTGCGAGTTTCTTGTTCCGGGTGATGGTTTCCACGATGCCATTCACTGCCGCGAGGTAATCCATGGGCCTCAGCGGGATCTGCATCCCCCCGCGCGCCCGCCGACACAGCAGTTCCAGTCCCGTCCACGAACACGTGATATTTCCGCTTGCAGGCCAGCGCGGTCACCCCAGCGCGGACGTATCCGGTCAGCGGCTGCACTTTTTTTAGGCGGCGCCAGTTCGGCCTTCCGATTCGCGTTCGCTAGCCGCCCGCTGCCTTGTCCGTTTACATTCGGCCACCCAAGTGAGACACTTTCGAACTTCTCCCGGTATATATCCATCGTGGGCCGGTTGCACTTCGCCGGCCCCGCTCAGCACCAGATAACGGGACGGCCGCAAAGCGGACCCTGTTGTGGGTGTCAACGGACAC
>OBLU010005089.1_pt1 | contig 11832 bp, 12 predicted proteins | sample 1518681 | NCBI WGS metagenome assembly OBLU01 (sample SAMEA3539304, study PRJEB22396) | soil metagenome | biome: tundra; feature: field; material: soil | place: USA | collected 2010-05 | depth 0.15 m
CCGTAGGCCAACGCCACTCTTACGAAGTCCGGGGCCGGCTGGCCTATTTCTGGGCGCTGTATGTTCGTTCAGAACCGATTTCGTTGGGGCAACGGTTGAATAAATGGCTGCTGCGGCTTACCGGTTGGCGCGGTATCAAATTAGTGGCGGCGGTCAACCGACTCCGCGGGAGATAGCTCTAACCTATGCTTGGACAACACTTTGGGTTGCCTGAGGTGGTTGGAAACCGCGAGCTTGTCGCACCTTATTGGCCGCGGCGCTACCAGCGCTTCTGGTTCCTCACCCTCAAAGCCCAGTAGCTCGCCTTCCACACACTGGGCGGATCGTCCAGACTGCGGCACGGTAACTCCACAGTGCCTTGGCCTTCCGCCGCGATTCAGACGGTGACAATTGGCTTCTACACTTAAGTCACCGGTGGTTTGGCTGTGTCGCTGCAGAGTGAGCCGCGCTACGTTTGAATAACGCGCTCTTTAGGAATTGCATAGAGGACTTGCTCCCAGCAGTCATCACTATAGCGGCGAAGATAGAAGCTGTAGCGATCTGTCATTTCTCGGACTTGGAGTGGAATCTCCCACAGGTCCGACTGGCGGTGGTACAGGCAAATCGCCAAAACGGGAGCGTGCTGCCGGATGGTTTCGCGGGCACCGGCCAAGGCTTCCGGCTCGGCCCCCTCGACATCCATCTTGACGTAGCTCGCTTTCCGTCCTTGCAAGATCTCGTCCAGCCTGCGGCAGGGGACTTGGATTGTGCCCTGGCCATCCAGGAAATTGGAGGCCGCGGTACCGGTGGCGTGAAACTGAATGGTCCCATCTCTTGCGCCCACGGCGGCTTGCACTACCTGGATCTTGGCCCCGACTACCGTTGGCAGCCTGGCGACCGACTGCCGAAGTTTCTCTGCGTTCTGGGGGTCGGCCTCAATGCCGACAACCCCCTCCAGCCAACCTCCGCTTCGTTTCAGGAAGGCGTCGATCGAATCGCCATCGAACGCTCCGCAATCCACGAAAACCTCATCGGGCTTCAACGAAACCAACTCGCTGGGGAAGTAGGTCGCCTCCGACGGCAGGTGGGGAGGCAGCGGCCCGGCAAACGTGCATCGAAACCGGACTTGCGCAACATACTCCTCGCGGGACAAATCATCGGCCCAAAGCGAGAAAGCCTCACGTATCCGGCCCGCCTGTCCGGCCATGCGCGAGGGCAAGTCCAAAGCCGCCCAGGGCAAGAGCGTTTCTGGAAAAGCGAGAGCCAACTGTGGAAAACTAATTACCGTCAGATTGAGTTCCCGGAGACGCGCCTCGACCTCCGCGCCAGTGTAAATGGTCACGACAATGGGCGTTGCACGGCCAAAACGCTCGATGGTTTCAGCCAGGGACATCACCGGCAGCTCATGCGCAGTCGTACCCCACAGAAAAGGGCTGTTATCTACAAATGCCAGGGGCTCGATGCCGCTGCGACGGAGTCCCTGGAGAACAACGTGTCCAAGGGCGCCACTCCCGAACAAGACGGGTTTGCTCCCGGGCGCCCAGGCCACTTTCTTCACCGCCTGACTTTCCGTGAAGGCTCTATTCCCCACATAGTTGCCGAGCAGTTGGTCGAGCTCTCGTTTGATCGTTTTTGATGGCATAAGTTTAATCTCCAGAGGGTATGTTGCGACGAGGTCTTATCGGGAGCAGGTTCAGGTTATAGTCCAGCCGCCGTCAACTACAAGGCCTTGACCCGTGACGAAGGATGAGGCGTCCGAAGCGAGAAAAACCAGAGCCCCGGCAAGTTCCTCGGGACGGCCAATTCTGCCCAGGCAAGTCCTCGCCTTGAGCCGCTCCAGGAACGGGTCATCAGTGCGCACGGAGTTGTCTCCGGCATCCTGGGTGTTGGAGAATGGACCAGGCAGGATGGCATTGGCCCGAACGCCATAAGGCCCCCAAAACGAAGCGACATAGCGAGTGAAGGCCAGCAGCGCCGCCTTGGAGGCTGAGTAGCCTGGGGGGTTGAGAAAAGGTGTGCCGGCGTACAACTGCGGGCTGGGAGCCACCACGGCATACATCGTGGAGATATTGATGATGCTGCCCCGATGGCGGGATTTCATAGGTGCGCCCAGCTTTTGCACCACATGGGCTGCCCAGTAGACCCCGCCGGTGAGGTTTCGCATCCACTGATCGGCGGTCGCCGACTCAAGTTTCCCCTCCGGCACGTTGAAACCGGTTTGCGGCCCCAATTCGTGCGCGTTGTTGACGAGAATCTCCAGAGCTTGCTCCTCGACCGCGATCTGGTCGAGGGTGCGGTCCAGGCTCTCCTGGTCGTACATGTCCACTCGATGGGCGGTAACGCGATCCGCCCCGAACTCGGCCGACCATGCGGCGACCTGAGTCTCAAGCCGCTCGGAACGGCCTATGGCCACCAAGCGCGCCCCGTTGGCCAGCAGAGCCCGCCCCATTGTGCGTCCGAGGAATCCCGAGGCGCCGGTCAGAACGGCCGTTTTGCCAGCCAATGAGAATAAATTGGTTGCGCTAAGGTTCACCAACAGCTCCTGCCACCATCAATAACCAGGTTTGTGCCTGTCATGTAGGACGACGCGTCCGAGCATAGGAACAGAATGGCTCCTTGGTACTCGTCCAAATGGGCCATCCGGCCTAAGGGTATAAGGCTGGCGAGCCGCTGTACGAAGGTCTCAGGCTGGCCATTGTACACGCCGCCAGGGGAAATAGCATTGACGCGGACCCCGGCATCAGCCCAATAGGTGGCCAAATAGCGGGTCAAGCCGATCAATCCGGTTTTCACGACTGAATAAGTTACGGGTTTGACCGGCTGTTGGTCCGCGGACAGGCCTTCCTGCCGGTACAAGCGTTGATCCGGCCCGATCACGGCCAAGTCCGATGCGATGTTCAGAATCACACCGCGTTTGCGGCGCGCCATTTCGACCCCAATCGCCTGACTGCATAAGAACGCTCCAGTCAATCCCACGGCCAAGTCCGCATCCCACATCGCCAGCGGGAAATTCTCCACCCGCGACCAAGCAAGCCCTGCCGGCGACTCCACTTTGGGATTGTTGGCGGCGTTGTTGATGAGGATGTCCACCTGCCCAAAACGGGCCATCACCGTGTCGAGCAACTTGCGGACCTGCTCTGGCTGGGTGATATCCGCGCGGAAACCCATGGCGTCCACTCCGAATCGCTCAGCCAACTGTTTCGCCTTGGTTTCCGGATCAGCGGCGGGCAAATCCACCAACACCGGCCGGCCGCCGAAACTGGCAATCACCTCCGCGTGTTTCCGGCCCAGCAGCCCGGCACCACCCGTAATGATGGCGATCCGACCAGTAAGGTCAAACAAGCTGGGTAGCACATTTGCACTCATGTCCAAGTTAGATACTTCGGGTTTGTCCGCCATCAGCCACGACACAGGCGCCGGTAATGAACGAGGCCCGGTCTGATGACAAGAACACTATCACATCCGCAATTTCCTCCGGTCGCCCAAAGCGTTGCAGCGGCACCTCAGTGTTTATGAAGCGCCCTACTTCTTCACCCCGATCGGTCAGGTGCTTTTCCCAGGAGCCTCCCGAAAACAGGACATTCCCCGGGGCCACGCAGTTCACCCGCACATTCGAGGGGCCGACTGACCGGGCGAGGTTCTTTCCAAAGTTCACCAAGGCAGCCTTGGCAGCGCTGTATGGCATTGGCGCAGGCGTACTTTCCAATCCGACAATTGAAACGACCAACACCACGCTCCCGTGTTGGGCTTCCGCCATATCCGGTAGAACCTCCGTGACCAGCCGCGAACTAGCCCACAAATTGACCTCGAATGCTTTCAGCCAGTCAGCGTCGGTCAACATCCACCCTGGCGTTCCCCGGCCGCTGCCGATATTGGCCACCACGCAATCCAGGCCGCCCCAACGGTCACGAATTTGATTCAGAACCGCTCGAATCACCGGGGTCTGCGACAAGTCGCCGGTGCAGGCCATCACCGGATCGGCGCCGAATTCCCGCTCGAATTCGTGCTTCGTTTCCAGGAGCGATTCGGTATTACGCCCGGTAATGATCGTCCTGCAGCCTTCGGCTAGAAATGCCCGTGCCGTTGCTTTGCCGATGCCCCGCGAGGAACCCGCAATCAATATCACATGGTCTTTGAGACCCAAGTCCATGTTTACCGGCTCCCCGACAGATGGTTCAGGACAAACGCGCGGTTCTGCCGAGCCCAGTTCACTTCGTCACCGCTGGCGCCCCGGGCGACCTGGAGAATGATATCCTCTGCGTAACGCACTTCCGACAAACAATCGAACAAGACGGCAAAATCCGCGCCCCCAGTTCCCAGTGCCACCGTGGCGCCACCCCGGATACGGTCCTTTATGTGCACGCTGCCTACTCGTGTCCCGTAGGCAGCGAATTCCTCGCGGCAATTGTAGCCCAACGAAGAGCTGTTGCCGGAATCATAATTCACCTTGAGCAGGGCGTGCGGGAGTTGATCCAGCAGCTCCGCAAAGCGGCTGGGCGTTAACGATGTTTCCAAGTGCAACTCGATTCCGGTTTCTTCAGCGAGGGGCAAAACTCTTGTCAAGACCGCGGTCACGCTCGCCATCTCTTCGTTTGTCTCAATGCGCGACGAATCGACGAACGGAAGAACCAACCGGCCGATCCCGAGCCGTTGTGCGCGCCGCATCAGCCAGAGCAGGGTCGCCGACCGCTCTTCCAACTCCGCCGCGCTCGCGCGCACCAACGGTTGGTCCATGAAGTAATCGGCGCAAATCGACCGCACTGCGACATGATGCTGCAGAGAAAGCGACTCCATCCGCTCCATACCTTGGTCGGTCCCCAGCGGATTCACGTCGGCACCGTACAGATCATATATCCACTCAATCGCTGAAAGTCCCGCCTCGGCCGCCAATGCAAACTCCATTTCCCAGTTCGCGCGCGGAAAGCACTGAATCCGATTCTCGACCGGCGGCACCAGCCGCCCCTGCATGATCCCGATTCTGTTCATCATTCGTCCAGTGGTGGAATGAGCATGTTTGAACGGAATTCTTCACGGTCGAGGAAAGGCCAGAGATCTTCCAGCGGCTTGGAAACCATCGTGCCATCGGACCGTTGCATCGAAGACAGCCGCGGCGCTCGTTGCTCTTCCAGAGGTGCCAACACTTCGCACACCACTGGGCCCGGCGTTTCGAGAACCGCACGGATTTGCTCCCGCAGATCGCGCGGGCTAGCAATGCACACAGAACGCACTCCGTATGCCTCGGCCACTTTCTTCATGTCTGGCAACGTCAGACCACTGGTGGCGTCAGCGGCGACCAGATGCTGAAAATAATTTTGCTGTGAGGTGCGAATAGAGGCGTAGCCCTCATTATTAACAACGAAGAACTTGATTGGTAGCTGCAAGCGGCGCACCGTTTCCAATTCTTGAATGTTCATCTGAAAACTCCCATCACCGTCAATGCAAATTGTGCGTCTGCGCTCTCCCGCCAGACAGGCGCCGAGGCTGGCCGGTAATCCGAAGCCCATCGCGCCCAACCCGCGGGTGTGGAAGATGCGCTGACCGCTCTTGACCTTGAAGGCCAATAAGATCAGTTCCACCGCACTCCCTGAACTACCGGAGGCGACGAGATCAGCCGAGCTGAGTTCTTCAGAAAGAACCTCGGAGAAATGATAGAGACTGACGCGATCCTGCCGTGCCCGATGTTCGGGTTGAACAACTCGATAACGTTGTCTCCAATCCTGGCACCGTTGCACCCATGGCAGGTAGCTTGGCAATTCCGCATGAGCGAGTTGTCGGTTGAACTCGCGCAGAAAGACGCCGGCATCGGCGATGATCGGCAGGAGAATCGGCGTCTTCATCTTGCCAATTTCTGCCTCATCGATATCGACCATCACCTTGGTGGCTTCGCGGGCGAGCTTGTCGTGTGCATAACCGGTCAGGCCCATATCCAGCCGTGCGCCGAGGACCAACAGCAAGTCGGAGTTCTGAAGTGCGAAATTGGCACCACGAGGCGCGATCGACCCGGGACGCCCCGCAAAGAGCGGGTCGGCGTCGCCAATCAAATCCATTGCCAGCCAAGTCGTGAGCACTGGCGCCTTGAGCCGTTCGATCATTCTAGTGAATTCAGGGACCGCGTCCGCAATGTGAATGCCGTTCCCGGCTAGGATCACTGGGCGCTTGGCAGCCTTCAGAAAGCCCAACAGCTTGTTGGTAGCTGCAGAAATATCGGTGGCTGGCTGCTCTTGTTGGGCCGGGGTGAATCCGGCCAGTTGGGCGGGATCAATTTGGGCCGCTTGAACGTCGAGCGGGATGTCCAGCCACACCGGGCCAGGACGGCCGCTCGTGGCCAAATGGAGGGCTTGTTCGAGATGGTAACGAATGGTTTCCGGCTGCACCACGGTCACGGCGTACTTGGTGATGGATTGGACGATGGAAACGATGTCGATTTCCTGCGATCCCAATTGCCGGAGACCGCCGCGTTTGAGATCGGCTCGCTTGACTTGGCCGGACAAGAACAGGCAGGGCATGGAGTCGAGCCAAGCACCCGCGACGCCCGTGACGGCATTCGTGCCGCCGGGGCCGGTTGTCACCATTGTTACGCCTAACCTCCCGCTGACTTTCGCGTAGGCCTCAGCCGCAATCGCGCAGGCTTGCTCATGGAGGTTGCACACATATTGTAGGCGTTTGCATCGGCCCAGTGAATCGTTCAAATGCATGGCGCCGCCGCCGGGGAGCATGAAGACATGCTTGACGCCTTGGTCGGCAACGAATTCCATTACGTAGTCGGAGAGTTTCATCGCGACAGGTAATCCAGCAATTCACGCACGGCGCCTTTGCCGCCGGGCCGTTTGGCGATGTACTTGGCGACCGTCAGGACGGAGTGGTGGGCGTCGGCTGGCGCGGCCGCCAGGCCGGCCAGTTGGAGCGCGGCCACGTCGTTGATGTCGTCCCCCATGAAACAAACCTGGGTCATGTCCAGGCCCTGCGACTCGGCGAAAGACCGCAGCGCGACCGCCTTGTCCTTGCAGCCTTGGTACACGCTGGTGATGTTCATCTTCCTGGCGTAGCGCGTGACCAGGGCGTTTTCCTCACCGGAGATCAGCGCGAAGACCAAGCCGGCCTTACTCGCGCGGAAAACACCCATGACGTCCCGAAATGAGAATCGTTTCCACTCGGCATTATCCGGGCCCCACCAAAAGCTGCCGTCGGTCAAGACGCCATCCACGTCCAAGGCCACGGCTTTGATTTGGGCCTTCGGCACACTCATTTCCGCCGCAGCTTCTTGAGAATCGGCTCTTCTGTCGGGTACACGCATTTGACGCCGTCGCCCATGGCCGGTTCGAGGTAACGAATGTGTTGGATCATCTTGGAAATCCCGGACGGCCCTAGGGAAGCCGCCTGGTCGGAGCCCCACATCGCGCGATCCAAGGTGATGTGCCGCTCCACCACACACGCGCCCAGCGCGACCGCTACAGCCGACGTGACGACACCGGTTTCGTGCCCGGAATACCCCCCCAGCACGCCATACCGTTCCCGTAGCATGGGAATGACCTTGAGATTGAGTTCCGTGTTGGCTGACGGATAGGTGCTGGTCGTGTGCAGCAGGATCAGGTTCTCCTTGCCGAGGACCTCCACCGCATGATCAATCTGCTCCAGAGTGCTCATGCCGGTCGAGACCAGCAGCGGCCGTTTGCCGGCCCTCTGCCGCGTGTGCCGCAGCAGGCCATCGTCGGTGAGCGAGGCGGATGCGATCTTGTAGCACGGCGGGTGGAAGTGCTCGATGAAATCGACCGAACCCTCATCCCAACAAGACGCGAACCAATCAACGCCCTCCGCCCGACAATAGCGGTCGATCTCCTCGTATTGTGCGCGCCCGAACTCCAATCCCCGTTTCAGGTCGCCATTGGTGGTGCCGAATGGGTTCTCCCGGGGCTTCGCCAACTCTTCAGCGGTGTAAACGACGTCCACCGTCCGCTTCTGAAACTTGACCGCATTGCAGCCGACGGCTTCGGCCATTTCGATTAACCGCTTGGCGATCTCCACGTCGCCGTTGTGGTTGATCCCGATTTCCCCAACGATGTAGCATGGTTGACCATCGCCAACCAGTGTACTGCCGATCTTAATCTCTTTCATGTTTGCTATCTATGTGCACTGCGGACTTATTATACCAATTGCTTCTGCCAAATCATGGTTCGGCATACCGCCTCTGGCAAATCAATTCTCTGCCGAAGACTCAGTTCTTTGCGCGCCCTGGCTGTGCAGGGCACGTAGCGCTCAGGTGGCTTCTGCGCTTCGGGCTGCCTAGCGACGATGACTTCCACACTGGGATCCGCCGCGCCGGCCACGAGCCGGGCCAACTCGGCAATGCACAGATCGCTGTCGGAACCCACGTTGTAAGCCCGGCAGGGATGGCCTTTCAGCAGAATCGTCCACAGCCAAATTGCGAGGTCGGCGGCGTAAAGATACGAACGATACGGCGTGCCGTCGCCGCTGACCTGAATCGGGCCGCCTTTCAACGCGTCCCGAATGAAGTTGCCGATGGCGAAATGGGCGTCCAGTGGCAGGTGCGGTCCGACGAACGCGAAGCAGCGGGCGATCTTCGGCGATAACCCGTGTTGCCGGGCGTAAAGCGCGCACAACATTTCAGCAGCGCGTTTGCCTTCGCCGTAAGCCCAGTGCGGCTCGGTCGGGTCGGGTCCGCCAGGATGGTCTTCGGGAATGTGGGTGAGCTCCGGCGGCTGCCGCCCATAGACCGCGCCGGAGCTGGTTAACAGGAATTGTTTCGCGCCGCAGTGCCGCGCAAACTCCAGCACCCGGCGCGTGCCGGTCACGATGGTGTCGAACATCAGGAGCGGGTCTTCCTGGCTCAGCTTCCCGCTCGATTCAGTGGCGGCGTGCACGACATGCGAAAAGCTGCCTTGAGGAAACTCAAAGGACCGGACATCGCCGCAGTGGAATTGAATGGCCGGGTGCGCCGCCAGATGCGGGGCCTTCCTCCGAAAAACCTCCTGATTCCGGGTCAGGACGACGGCAGTGGCGTCGAGTCCGATCCGGTCGTTCGCCCAGGCGAAACTTTCCAGGAGCCAGCAGCCGAAAAACCCGGTTCCGCCGGTGATGAACACGCGCTGGCCCCGCAAGTCTTCCCAGAGTCCCCGGGTGTGGGCCAGGACGTGGTCGAGGTCAGTAGCGAGAGGGTTCATCATATCATGCGGCGGGCTATTCCGACTCAGAAGATGCGGGCGCCGGCTTGCGGTGAAAGACGGGGTCTCCACGAATGCCCCTTGTCGGCGGGAAAGAGGGTTTTGAGCCGGAGAAAATGCACTTCAACAACGTGCCACGAAAGCCAGCCGGCGCAGTATGAAAGCGCAATGAACAGCAGGGCAAAAACGGGGAGGCCGAAGCGTGCCTTCAAGGGCAGGATGAACGGCAGCAGCAGGACGTGCAGGATGTAAATGGCATAGCTGTATTTCCCAAATGAGCGTAGCATTCGATTGCTAAAAAGCAACGAGAGCGTGCGGTTGTAGAGAGCGGCAGCGAGTAACCCGGCAGACATCAGGATGAAACCGCTCATGCCGTAGGTTACCAAAACCTTCATGTCGACGCACGACACCAACCAGCCTACACAGCCCATGAGCATTGCGGGTTGCGCCCATTTGGCGACAGCCGGTTCATTTTCCCGGACCATGACTGCCAGAAGCGCACCTAGTGCCAATGAATCAACGTGGCAAGGCAGAAAAACAAGTGCGCCGAGGATGTTGTTGCCCGGCCAAGCCAGCATCGTGCGACTCAGCAGACCGACGGGAATTGCCACAAAACACAAACGCTTTATGGTTCGCGGCGAACACCACAAGATGATCATAGGCCAGACCAGGTAGAATTGCTCTTCAACCGCCAGCGACCAGAAGTGGCCCAAGGAATGGCCGTCGAAAATGAATGACCAGTTCCGGCGCGCGGTGATCACGATGTTCGACGTGTAGGTCAGCAACCAGGGCAGACGCTTGAAAAACAGGTGCTCGTCTTTAATCCCAAAGATCAGGACACATGCAGAAAAAACCAAAAGGGTGCCATAGTAGAGAGGGAAAATGCGAAGGATTCGCCGGGCATAGAAGAACTTGAAGTAGTGTGGGGTGCCCTTGGAATCGAGCAGGATGCCTGTGATCAAGAAACCCGATAGAACAAAGAAGAGTTGCACTCCGTAACCAGAAGAACATACGACGTTCCCAAGGATAGAACGGAACCCCCTGAAAGGATGTAGGTTGGGGTCGGCGGCGTGGACAAGCAGGACCAACAGAATGGCTAACCCACGCACCCCGTCTAAGGCGAGGAGGTGCGTGCGGTCGTCGCCAGAGCGTGGCCGGGCAGCCTTGCACATCAAACTGGGTTCGGTCATCGTCGTGGGGTTCGGGTTCACGTTGGCTCAATCACTTCGTCGTGCTGGCGATTTGAAAATCCCGGTCTGTTACTCCCACGCATCGGTTCGGACCTGCTCCGGCGGAATCCCGCGCGATCTCAAGCCCGCGGACAAAGCGTCGAGCATAACGGGGGGGCCGCTGACATAAAAGACAGAGGGCGGAGGACGGAGGACGGAGGGGGGAGGACACATCACAGAGGACGGAAGACTGAGGACGGAGGACAGGGAGATGCGGCCAGCGTAGCAGACGGGGGCTTTGGGGTGGGCGGCCAATTGCCTCGCGAAGGCGGTGTCTTCGGTCTCGGTGAAAAACACGGCGTCGAACTGGGGCACGGCGGCGAGTTGGCTGAGGATCATGTCCTGGAACAGGAACAGCGCCGGAGTCCGCGCGCCATAAACCAAAGTCACGCGCCGCCCGGCCTGCGGGGTGAGCGATTGCAGAAAGGCGGTGAAGGCGCTGATGCCGGTGCCGCCGGCGAGCAGCACCGCGTCGTTTGAGCCGTCGATCACAAAGTCACCGTAGGGGAGCTTGATCCAGACTTCGCCCCCCACCTTCAGCACCTGCTCCATCTTCGTGGTGTAACGGCCCTTGACCGAGTAGCAAATCCGAAGCCGTTTGCGCTCGCGGGGCGAGCTGGCGATGGAGAACACGCGTGATTCCGGCCAGAACCCGGACGGGTCGTAGTCGTCCACAGTCAGGTGCAGGAACTGGCCTGGCCGGAAGCCCGGCACCGCGCTTTGCGGGACGAGATCGACCGTGTAAACCCGCCCCCCGTGGTCGGTGATCGACTCAACGGCGCAGCGGATTTTGCGGGGCATGCTCACTTCGCGGAGGACAGAGGACGGAAGACGGAGGACGGAAGACAGAGGAAGGATAGGACCACGTTCATCTGGTTGCGTTGCTCCGTTGATTGTTAGTGGCAGAACTTCTCGGGTGAGTTGATCATGCTGCCGAGCTTTCGGCCGATCTCCAGATACTGGGCCAGCAGGCTGTCGTGCTCCGCCTGCTGGATGTATTGGCAGCCCAATGCCGTGTCCAACCAATGCTGCGTCTCGGCCTGCTCACCATCTGAGTCGGTCAGTTTGCTGACGAAGCTTGCCGGGTAGCGGCGTTTATGCCAGGCCTCGGCGATATTCGCCCCGACAGACCTTGACGACCGGCGGAACTGATCGGTCAGGGAATAAGTCTCTGCTCGGGGAAACGACTTGGTTATTTCGAACACCCTCTGCTGCAACGCAAATGCGTCGTTGTAAACGCGCAGGTCACGAAAAGATAAAATAGGCTCGCTCATGCTTTTTCCAGTCCCCTGTCCTGTCCTCTGTCCTCCGTCTTCTGACCTCTGTCTTCCGCCCTCGGTCCTCCGTCGTCCGTCGTCCGTCCTCCGTCGTCCGTCCTCCGCCCTCGGTCCGGAATGCTCGCGATGAAACCATCAATCGTCCCCAGCACATGCTGGATCATCTCC
>OBLU010005090.1_pt1 | contig 11831 bp, 10 predicted proteins | sample 1518681 | NCBI WGS metagenome assembly OBLU01 (sample SAMEA3539304, study PRJEB22396) | soil metagenome | biome: tundra; feature: field; material: soil | place: USA | collected 2010-05 | depth 0.15 m
ACATCTGCGCGTAGTCCCGCGGGATGCAGTAGCCGACGGTGTCGGGCAGGTTGAGCGTGGTGGCGCCGGCCTGGATGGCGACCTCGCAGACCTTGATGAGGAAGTCGCGGTCGGTGCGGGTGGCGTCCTCGGGCGAGAACTCGACGTCGTCGCAATAGCTCTTGGCGAGCGCGACCATCGCGGCGATCTGGTCGAGTGCCTGGGCACGAGTGATTTGCAGTTTTGCGGCTAAGTGTAAGTCGGAGGTGGAGAGGAAGGTGTGGATGCGGGCGCGGGGCGCGGGTTCGATCGAGCGCGCGGCGGCCTCGACGTCCTCGCGCTTGCAGCGGGCGAGCGAGGCGATGATGGGGCCGCGGATTTCGCGCGCGATGACGCGGATGGATTCCGAGTCGCCGTCGGAGGCGATGGCAAAGCCGGCCTCGAGGATGTCGACGCCGAGCGAGGCGATCTGGTGCGCCAGGCGCAGCTTTTCGCCGCGATGCATGGTGCAGCCGGGCGACTGCTCGCCGTCGCGCAGGGTGGTGTCGAAGAAATAGACGCGGGATCGTTGCGTCGGCTGGTTCGGGATGACCGGGGGATCTGTCACGGACATAGGATGCGACCTCGACTCCTCGATTTATAGAATAACGCAGACTTATAGTATCAGGCGCGAGTATCATAATTTCTAATTGATATATTCATAATCGGGCAAGTTCGAGCCCGGGAGGACGGCAGCTTTGGACCTATTCCAGTTGGAGACGTTTCTGGCGGTGGCGGAGGAGCGCAGCTTCTCGCGCGCGGCCACGCGGTTGCACCGGACCCAGCCGGCGGTGAGCCAGGCGGTTGCGAAGCTGGAGGCGGAACTCGGCGAGGTGCTGCTGGAGCGGTCGTCGCGCGATGGCACGCTGACGGACGCGGGCAAGGTGCTGCGCGAGTATGCGCAGAAGCTGCTTAATCTGCGCACCGAGGCGGCAGGCGCGCTGAGCGAGCTGCGGGAGTTGCATCGCGGACGGCTGAACCTGGCGGCGAACGAGTACACGTGTCTCTACCTGCTGCCGATGCTGGACGAGTTCCGGCGGCGGAATCCGCGGATCAAGGTGACGGTGCAGCGGGCGCTGGCGAGCCGCATCTCGGACGAGGTGCTGCTGCACTCGGTGGAGATCGGGGTGTTGAGCTTTCGTCCGGACGATGCGCAGATCCGGTCGGTGGTGGTGTATCGGGACGAGCTGGACTTTGTGGTCAACCCGAACCACCCACTGGCCAATGCGGAGGAGGTATCGATCCGGCAGCTTGGGGCGCAGAATTTTATTGCGCACAATATCTCTTCGCCACAGCGGCAGAAGGTGATCGACACCTTCCGGCGGTACAAGACGCCACTGCGGATGGGCGTGGAGCTGCCGTCGCTGGAGGCGATCAAGCGCTTTGTGGAGATGGGCAATGGGGTCGCGCTGGTGCCGGGGTTGACGGTGCGGACGGAGCTGAAGAGCGGTGCGCTGGTGCGGGTACGAGTGAAGGAACTGCAACTGGAGCGGAAACTGCGGCTGGTCTACCGGCGGCAGGCGAGCCTGTCGCACGTGGCGGTGGCCTTCCTGAAGGTGGTGGAGGCGTACGCCGCTGCGCACGGCGATCCCTATTCTTTTCATGTGGAACGGGGTGTTTGAGACGGCGGCCCTGGGAACAGGCGGTCATTAAGGCGGGCGGCCGCGATTGGATGGGAAGGGCGGGCGAATGGACGTGGGAGGTCTGCCAATTCCAACCGTGAAATATGTTCCGATTTGCTCAAACTCTGGTGGCGTGTTGTCCGTCTGTAGCGGTAGACTTGTCCGCCGGAGAAACTATGCCGGTATCGACACTGGAGAACAGCCAAATGAATATGACAATGATTCGTAAGTGTGCCGCGCGCGTAGGCGTGGTGGCACTATGTACTGCCGCGCTTAGCACGGTGCCGATGATGGCGCAGGGCGGCGGCGGCGGTGGACGTATGCCGATGACAGCGGACGATCAACTGGCGGCAATTGACAAGGCCGTGACGCTGACGTCGGATCAGAAGCCGCAGGTCAAGGCCATCCTCGATCTGGATGCGAAGAAACGCGCTGATATGATGGCGGCACAGGATCCGGACATGCGCGCCAAGATGATGGCGATGCGTACGGACGAGCAGACCAAGATCAAGGCCATTCTGACGGACGATCAGAAGGCGAAGTACGACGCCTATCTGGCATCGCTGCCACAGCGTGGTGGCGGTGGCGGGCGTCCCGGCGGCGGCGGAGCACCTGGCGGCGGCGGCGCACCACCCCCTCCACCCCCACAATAATTGCTTGCAAATTCGGTAAAGAGGCCGGGGAGAGGTTTGATTCCCCGGCCTTCTTGCGTCACGACACCCCAGGGAGCGCGGCTACGGGTACAATTGTGGGAGTGACCGTGCCAGTGTTCCACGCGGTGCGACCCGCATCGCCTTCGGTACCGGGACCTAGTTCGAACAGGAACAAGAAGGGGTAGAAACGAAGAATGAAGAAGACGATGTTGTTGGGCGTGCTGATGCTGTCGGCCGCTGCAGGGTATGCGCAGGAGAGCCGGCAAGATGTGAGCTTCAGCGGCACCGGAATCTTCGGTCCCACGATCCATGGCGCAGCAAACGTGCAACAGCAGATGACCGGCGCGCTGGGGTTGCTGCTCAGCTACCGGTTTATGCTGACCCCGCGCAGCGCGATCGAAGTGAACTACAGCTTTGCGCAGGACTCAGAGAAGTACGTGACGAGCTTTGAGCCGTACGCCCGGATACACTCGCGCCAGCAGGAGGTTACTGGCGCGTATGTTTTCGGTCTGACCTTCAAGCGGTACAACCCCTTCCTCGAGGCCGGGGTGGGAACTCTGATCTATACGCCTATTCTGGACCAAGGGACGAACCTGTTGAACACCAAGGGCTCGAAGGGCGTTGCCGGTCTATTCGGGGGCGGTTTGGCGTATGAACTGAGTCCGAGCTTCGATATTCGCGCTGAGTACCGGGGTTTTGTCACCAAGACGCCGAGCTTTGGCGAGGCCAACTTTTCGACGAATCGCTATGAGGTTATCTCCATGCCGACCATCGGCGTGGCCTATCACTTCTAGAGCCGCATCCACATAGCGCCGGCAGGGTTTTTCGTCGGCTTGGTGACTTCGTGCCCACGTCTGATCTCCAGGACCTGGGGCATTGGAGTTTTCCGGGCATGGGAGGACCGGCCGGCGGGCTAACGGGGGCCGGCACGGCCGGCAAAGTGGTATGCGACGCCAAAGGTCACAATCTGCGGCGTCAGACCTCCATTGGGGAAACTGGTCCACTTCTGGAACTCATACTCTCCGCGAACCCGCAGGAACGGCCCGAGTTTGAAGTCCGCACCGACCCCGCCCGCGTAGAGGGTGTAGGCGAGATCGGTCTGGCCAGTGGGATAATTGAAGTCACCCCGCCCGATCATGGCTTTGAAGTAAGGGACCAGCCGGCCGTAGGTGCGGAAATAGCGCCCGCCAATCTCGTACGATCTCTCGTAGCTCAGGTCGCCGTTGGCGCTGGAGACCTGGTGAAACTCTGCTTCCACGCCGATATGGGGTCGAAAGTCGAAGTCCCCGTATGCAGTGAACCCCTGAAAGGTCTGTTGCACGTAGTCGGGCCTGGCCATGCTATAGCCGGCACCGACCTGGGCGTCGGCCACGCGCGACGCGGTTGGCAAGGCCTGACCGTAAAATGCGGATGCTCCCCCGAGAACGAACGACAGCGCCAGTCGTCCGATCAAGAGGAACTCTCCGTGCTGGGGCAAATTAAAGGCAACGAGAGCGATTATAGGTTCTCTCGCTCTCGTTTGGTTGGCGGAATTGCGGCAGGCTGGAGAGGTTTAGCGGAACCGGTATGCGGCTCCGACGGTGAACACGAGGGGGGTGAGGCCGTTGTAGAAGCTCCAGTGCTGATATTCGAAGTCCGCGGCCCGCACGGCGATGTGTTTTGTGGCCCGGATGTCGACTCCACCGCCGACTGCGTACGCAAAGTAGCGTCCGGCTCCCCCTTCAGGATGATCCTGCACTTCCTGGATGACAAGATCGCCGAATCCGAGCAGGCCCTTGGCATAAAAACTGAATCGGCCGCGGGGATAGACGTATCTCGGTCCGAAGAGGAACGTGTTCTCGGCAAGGTCGCCGGGCGTGATGAGCGCGATGTAATGAATGTCGGCTTCCACTCCGAAGTGAGGGCGAAAGTCGAAGTCGACAAACCCTGAGCCGCCCTGGATGGATGGGCCATAGTCCGGTGCGGCAAGGGTGTACCCGCCTCCGGCCTGGACATGGAATTTCGCAACCGCGGTTGGCAGGGCCTGGGCGTGCGCTACGGAGGCGATGGAGACCACGCCGGCAAGTAATCCGATAGTGAGAAAGGTCTTCAGCATTCCGTCTCCTGGGGAAAAAAGCCCGATCATCGTTGGATCCGGTTTCTACGAACCTTTGGAAGAGGGCAGGGACCCGCGTCTCTGCCCTCGATTCAGGTTGATCATTGCGGCGCGACTGTGGTCGGCGCTGCTGGCTGAGCCCCTGGATCCGCTGCCGCTGTTGCCGGAACTGGGGTTGCAGCGGCGGGAGCAGCCGGTGCGCTATCCGCTGGGGCGCTTGCCGCTGGCGCGGGCGCCGCGGCGGGTGCTGCAGCAGGCGCTGCGGGCGGAGCGTAGTAAGCCAGCTTCAAGTAGACGGGTTCGATCTCAAACGGCATCTTGTCGCGCTCGTTGATGATCGGCTCAAAGCTGGTGTGCATCTGGACAACCTGATCGGTCCAGGGATCGAACCGCAGGAAGCTCGCCAGCGGCATGGCTGCCTGCTGCTTGAGGTCCTTCATGTCCAGCTTGATGCCCTTGGGAACCATGGCTTGCATCCAGAAGGTGGGGTCCTTGTCGCTCTTGATCAGGGCGTCGCCGATCACCGGCGTATTCAGCGCAGTCAGTCCCTTCAGCCGCTGCTGCAATTGCTCCAGATAGAGCCCGAAGTACTGCTGTCCGCCGGCGAGTTCCTTTGCGTTCAACAAGTCCATCGCCTTCTTGGCGGCGGCCTCGTTGTCGGCATCGGTGTGGTGCATCGGGATGCGCTCGAACACGGAGGTGGACGGGAAGAGCAGACGGTCGCTGAATGCGTACTTGGTGTCCAGGCGATGGTCCAGAATGATGTGCGCCAACTGGAACGCCAGAATTGCATTCAGGTCGCCCATCTGCTGCGCGCCATCCGACGTGATCACGCTGGTGGTGTCGATCAGGCTCTTGGAGAGGATGATGGTGTTGCCGACGGCGAGCGACTCCAGCGGCTCGGTGAGCAGGGTGCGGACGCGGATGGGCCGGCTGACCTGAATGTTGTTGTAGACGAGGATATTGTTCGCCAATGCTTCAAGGGTCTTGTCGAAGTCGCTCGGAGCGTCGAGCAGACCGGCCTGGAACAGTCGCTCGATGACATTATCCTCAGCCTGCTGCTGCCACTCGCGCTGGGCGCCGAGGGGGCTGACGTCGGGAGCGTCGTTGGAGACGTCCTGAGCGTTCATTACACTGAGAGACGTGTTTTCCGCGTCGGTGGGCGGGACCTTGAGAGCATAGCCCCAGACGTAGTTGATGGCTTTGAACCGGAGCGTGCTTTCCAGACTCTTGGGATCGCTCTCCTCGACATAGAAGGAGGTGGGCAGCCACAGGTTCGCCTGCACGTTCGTGCGCCAGCTATCGAAGTGGTAGAACTCCTTCATGGTCTCGATGCTGCCGGCGAAGTCGCCATTGAAGCGGACCACGTTGCCGTCATGGGTTTCCACCCAGATGCGTCCGAAGAAGCGCCCATACTCGCGCTTGCCGCTGATGGGCGAGACATCGAATACCGCGGTGGGGATGTTCCCGAGAAAGTCGTTGCGGATGAAGGTGAAGGCGTAGTGCTCCCGATCGAAGCCGTTCGAGTCCATCAGGACCATCTGGACGAAGCCGGACTCATGGAAGGTGAGACGGAGGCTCGAGGAGATGCCGCCGAGGGCCGAGAAGGAGTCCTTGAAGAAGGACAGTTTGCTCTTCTTCGCCTCGAAGTTGCCCTTGTAATCCTTGTAGGCGTCATCGTTGATGACCTTGCCGAAGTCGACGCGGGCCAGGTGGTGCTCGTCCGACTCCGGCACCTGCAGCAACAGCGGATCGGGCTTCATGTTCTGGATGTAGGTCTCGACCAGGGGAGCGCGTTCCTTGACAACCTTGATCACTTCCTTCTCGCGGGCGAATGCCTTGTCAATCAGCGCATTCTGAGCTGGGGTCAGCTTGCGGCCCGGCATGGTGTCCTGTTCGACCTTCTTCTTGCCGAAGATAGACGCTCCCGCCAGCGCGGGAGAGGTTGCCGCGAGGAGAAGTGCCAGTAGCGTTGCGCCAGCGGTGGATCTTGCACGAGAAATCATGATTTGCGGCTCCCTGTGGTGGCCTCGAGGCCACCTTCGTAATTGAAGTTCAGCAAGTTCGTAAAACCATCAACCCAAAGCGAAAACTGATTCAAGAACAACAGGTGATGCTTTTCCAAACGGCGCACATCTCTCCTATCCCGCAAGTTGGAATGCAACCGTCACGTAGCCATCCCACAAGATGGGGTGACCGGATGCGTCGGTTGCAGGTTTGAACTTTGTGCCTTCTGCGGCGCGCATGGCGGATTCGTCGAGGCCGTGTCCGAGCTTGTTTGCCAAACCAAGGACCTCAACCTGACCGGTTGGCAGGACTCTGATGTGAACCGTGATCACGCCCTCGATGTGTGCCTGGCGGGCCTCGTCGGTGTAAGCCGGCTTGGGCTTGTAGATAAGCGTCGGGGAGGAACCCCCGTGAACATCGGCAGGAGCAGCCGGTTTCGGTGCGGGCGGCGGCGTCGCCTGGCCAAGATTGACCGGACCGGCGGCCCGGCCGGTCGAGTTCAACGGCCCGGTGCCTCCGGGAACACCATGAGGGATGCCGGCTACGGCGACTACGCCGTTGCCCTTGATCCTGGTGCTCTCAGGACTTCCATTGCCGAGGATGACTTTGGTCGCCGGCGGTCCATGCCCGGTATTGGCGCCATTCATCCCGGGAAATCCCTGCCCCATGTTTACCGGGGAAACGGCGGGACCGTGAAGGTTGCTGATGGGGCTGTCAGGATGTCCCAGCCCAACCGCGGAAGGATGTGCGTCGTGATTCGGAACCGACGCCGCCTCCGGGTGCGCCAGGCTCACTGCCACCGGCGCAGCCATGGCAATGATGCGCCTGGGCGGGGCCGGCGTAAGAATCGGTTTGGGATCGACCATCTTCACGATCGGCTGCTTCGGCAACTCCGGAGGCTTGATCTGGGGAACGGTGATCTTCGGTGTCTCGATCTTCACGATCTCGGGAAGCTTCGGCTTGGGGGGCAGGACCTTGGGCTTGACCGGCTCGGGCTTCTTCTGAACCACCGGTACAACCAACTCGGTCAGCATGTGGTTTTTCAGGATCGCCTGCTTGGCGGCGGCGGCGCTGAGAACGATGATGACCAACCCTGCGATCGAGTTGATGAACAGCGATACGAACAGCGAACCCTTGCTTTGGGCTCCAGCATCGAGAACGCCAAAATGGGCAAACTGCATGCTCTTTTGCGGGCCGGAATTTGCACTGCGAAGAGGCGCTGCCATGATCGGGATATTTCCTTGTGTCGGCTGCTCCGCGACGGAGCGGCGGTAAGCTAAGTATGACGCAATCTGAGACGCCGAGGTAACTAATTGCGTTTACAATCGAGCCCTACTAGACCACTATACTAGCGAGCCCGACCCCGGGGATCATGTTCAATTCCCTGAAGAAACATCAAATTAGGAGGGCCCTCCCAACGTACCCCGCTACCCCGTTCAGTGCGGTTACCAATGTCATCCTTTGCTTGCCGACGACCGGTTGCCCCGAGCATATCATTGTTGCGTTCCAACATGGCTCCATGCCGCAACGGCATCGCGCCAACTCTTTTCCCTGCTGCCGCTTACTTCTTGACATCTTCTATGAACCCCAGTCTCGGGCAAATCACTCTTTTGAGGTCGAATCCTATACTTTGGTTGTAGGGCGAAGTGCGAAATGGTCGCACTTGGAGAACTGATGAAGATTCTGGTAACCGGCGGTGCCGGCTATATCGGCGGCACGGTGGCGCGATCGCTGCTGGCCGGCGGGCACTCCGTGACGATTTACGACAACCTGTGCCACAGCAAGCCGTCTGCGGTGGCATCCGGCGCTGACTTCGTCGAGGGCGATCTGGCGGACCGGACGCTGCTGGAAGAGACGCTGATGTTGGGCCGCTTTCAGGGAGTGATGCACTTCGCAGCACTGATTGAGGCGGGCGAAAGCATGCAGCGGCCGGAGATTTACTTTCGCAACAACACGGCGGGAACGCTCTCACTGCTCGAGGCCATGATGGCGACGGGACACGACCGGCTGGTGTTCAGTTCCACCGCGGCCTGCTACGGCGAGCCGGTCGGCACGCCCATTCTGGAAGACGCGAAGCTGGAGCCGACCAACGCCTATGGCGAGAGCAAGCTGCTGGTGGAACACATGCTGCGCTGGTTCAACCGCATCCACGGGTTCCGCTATGCCAGCCTGCGCTACTTCAATGTCGCCGGCGCAATTGAGGGGTACGGCGAGGCGCATGAGCCGGAATCGCACTTGATACCCCTGGTGCTCGACGTGGCGCTGGGAAGGCGGGCGAGCATCAAGATCTTCGGGCAGGATTACCCGACCCATGACGGCACCTGCATCCGCGACTACATCCACGTGAGCGACCTGGCGGACGCGCATCTGCTGGCGCTCGCGGCCCTCGAAACGAGGGACCGGCTGATTTACAACATCGGCAATGGGCAGGGCTTTACGGTGCGCGAGGTGATCGACTCGGTGCGCCGCGTGACCGGGCGGCCGATTCCGGTGGAGGAGTGCCCGCGCCGGGCGGGCGATCCGGCGGTGCTGGTGGCCAGTGCGGAAAAGATCAAGCAGGAGCTTGGCTGGCAGCCAAAGTTCGCGGACCTCGACGCTATTGTCGCCAGCGCCTGGGAGTGGCACCAGAAGCGCTACGCATGAAGCGGCGAGCGGCTGCAGTGTTCGGGGCTTGGGTTGCCCTGTGCCCGGCTCTGGCCCAGCAGGCCCAGCCGTCGACGCTCGATGACATTCTGCAGCGGCTTGAGAGCAATCTGCTCCACTATGACAACGCGGTTCCCAGCTTTTTCTGTGACGAGCATGTCGTCTCCAGCGTGGAGCCCGGTCTGCGCAACCAGAATACCGTTACCGATTCGGTCTTCCGGCTCAAACGCGTTCTCAACCCCGACCACACCAGCACTCTCGACGAGTCGCGCGAGGTCAAGACCGTCAACGGCCAACCGGCAACATCGCAGGACATCGGCGGGCCGAGCGTGCTCAGCGGAGCTTTCGAAGGTGGCCTCGCCGTCGTTTCCCTCAACCAGAGGGCCTGTATGCGTTACACGCTGCAGCGAATCAAGCGGAACGGCCCACCTGCTCCTTACGTGGTGCGCTTTGCCAGCGACCTGACTCCCGAAAACTCCGCCAATTGTCTGCTGCAGGAGAAAAGCGAAGGGCGCGTGTTCATAGACCCCGGCACGATGCAGATCACGCACATGGAACTCACCACTCCGCACCACGCCATCATTCCCGACAGTAACTACGCCTCACAGGTAGTCGGCGAGCGGGTTATCTCGGTCGATTATGCGCCGGTTGTGCTAGATGGGCAGACCTTTTGGATGCCCGCCACGATCACTTCACGCGCCACCAGCGCGAAAGGTACATACCATGCGATTGCCTGGTCGTTCAAGGCCACGTATCGCAACTTCCACAAGCTTGAAGTCACGTCTCGCATCGTTCCCGCCGGCGAGGCACTCGCACCCTGACGCATGCGTTTCCGCCTGACGCTCAGCGGGAGAGTTTGGCGAGTGCTCGGGTAAGGCGCTCGGGCGGCGGGTCGAGTTGCGAGTCCTTCACTGCGGCTCGGTAGCCGCCCATGTAGATCGAGTACATCACCGCCAGAGCGCAGCCTACGCCGAAGAAGAAGCCGATAAAGGCGCCAATCGCAGCCGACCAGAGGACCGTCATGGGGGCAAGTCTAGCAGTTGGTTCAGGCTGCGGGCACAATGTTTGCCCATCACAGCGGGCATAGCGTACCTTTTTTTCTGCGGGCCAACTTAAACGACACTACAACCACGGGGGATGTGCGTGCATACGTTGGATAGTACGAACATGGAATCGCTGCTGCGGGAGAACCGGGTATTTCAACCGCCCGCGGAGTTTGCTGCGAAGGCGCGCATCGGCAGCGTGGAGCAGTACGAAGCAATGTACCGGCGCAGCGTGGAGCAGCCGGAGGCGTTCTGGGCGGAGGCTGCGGGCGAACTGGAGTGGTTCGCTCCGTGGACGAAAGTACTGGATGGCGAAATGGGTTCGGCCAAGTGGTTTACCGGCGGCAAGTTGAACCTGAGCCACAACTGCGTGGACCGGCACGCCAACGGCGCGCGGCGGGACAAGGTCGCGCTGCTGTGGGAGGGTGAGCCGGGCGAGGTGCGGCGCGTCACCTACGGCGAGCTGCATGTGCAGGTCCAGCGGTTCGCCAATGTGCTGAAGGGGCTGGGCATCAAGCGCGGCGACCGGGTGGCGATCTACATGGGCATGTGTCCCGAGCTGGCGATTGCGATGCTGGCGTGCGCACGGATCGGCGCGGTGCACTCGGTGATCTTCGGAGGCTTCGCGGCGCAGGCGATTGTGGACCGGGTGAATGACTCGGCTTGCGTTGCAGTGCTGACACAGGACGTGAGCTACCGGCGCGGCACCGAGGTGCGACTGAAAGACATTGTGGATGAGGCGATCGACCGCTGCCCGACAGTCCGCAACGTCGTCGTATACCGGCGCGCCGAGGCGTGGGAGCCATCCGTGGCGATGAGGAGCGGCCGCGACCTGTGGTGGCACGAACTGATGAATGAGGCAGAAGCGACGTGCCCCGCGGAGTGGATGGACGCCGAGGACCTTCTCTACATCCTGTACACCTCGGGGACGACGGGCAAGCCGAAGGGGCTGGTTCACACGACCGGCGGCTACTCGGTGCAGAGCTACCTGACCACCAAGTACGTCTTCGATCTGCGCGAGGACGACCTGTACTGGTGCACGGCGGACATCGGCTGGGTGACCGGGCACTCGTACGTGGTCTATGGACCGCTGCTGAACGGCGCCACGGTGATGATGTACGAAGGCGCGCCGAACTTCCCTGACAACGGACGCTTCTGGAAGATCATCGACGACCACAAAGTGAGCGTCTTTTACACCGCGCCGACGGCGATCCGCGCGTTCATCAAGTGGGGCGACGAGTGGGTGCACAAGCATTCTCTGGCCTCGCTGCGGTTGCTGGGGACGGTCGGCGAGCCGATCAATCCCGAGGCGTGGATGTGGTACCACCGCGAGATCGGCAAGGAGCGCTGCCCGATCGTGGATACGTGGTGGCAGACGGAGACGGGCACGATCATGATCACGCCGATTCCCGGGGCCATTGCAACCAAGCCGGGCTCGGCGACACGGCCGTTTTTCGGGATTGTGCCGGAGGTAGTTACGAAAGAGGGCGAGGCGGTGCCGCTGGGACAAGGCGGGCTGCTGGTGATTCGTAAGCCGTGGCCCTCGATGGCGCGGACGGTGTGGGGCGATGAGGAGCGGTACCGGCAGACGTATTTTTCGCAGATTCCGGGAAGCTACTTTACGGGGGACGGCGCGCGCTGGGACGCGGACGGCTACTACTGGCTGATGGGCCGCGTGGACGACGTGATCAACGTGAGCGGACACCGGCTGGGCACGATGGAGATCGAGTCGGCGCTGGTGGCGCATCCG